>Ga0316217_10002188_pt1 | contig 23966 bp, 20 predicted proteins | sample 1anoAmetaG_FD_203633 | JGI IMG/M metagenome (GOLD analysis project Ga0316217, IMG submission 203633) | Freshwater microbial communities from Trout Bog Lake, Wisconsin, USA - 1anoA | ecosystem: Environmental > Aquatic > Freshwater > Lake > Hypolimnion/Profundal zone | place: USA: Wisconsin...
CGGCAATTATTTTATCATCCGCTTCATCCTTATCAATCATTCGAAAGCCTCCTATGGGAATGGCCTGCACCAAAATTCCGCCGTTCTCAATATTCTTTTCTTCCAGCACCAAAATGTCCATCGGGTCCTGGTCGCCATTTATGTTTTGATAGCCGGTTTTTTCCATACAAAATTTACCAACCTCGATATCGCACAAGGTTTGTGGAATGAATCCATACAGCGCCGGAACAACATTGGAGAATAGTTGAGGCCGGTCCACCTTCAACCAGCCACTTTTCTTATCTACTTCGTACTTCACGGTATCTCTCGGCACTATTTCAATAAAAGCAGTTAAAATTGCCGGGGCCTTTTCGCCAATTTCAATGCCATGCCAGGGATGCAATTGATATCTTAATTCTTGTGCCATAATTCAGTTTTTAGGTCCGGTTTAAAGCCTTACCCAAGTGCTAAAAGTATAAACTTTTCGGCCCACGACTGAAGGAATTTAACGACTTTACACTTTAGCCACTGATTGTAGGATGAGGCTTTAGAATTATTACTTTTGGCACACTGCAAAAAGAAAATTATGAGCGACCTGATAAGCGATTTTAATAGCTACCGTTCAAAAATGAACGATGTAATTCTTGCCAAAGACAATTTGGTGCTGAAAAGATTCTGGAGCCTCGATAACCAGGCATACGCCGATGGGGCTTTGCCTTCAAAAACGAAGGAATTAATGGGTCTGGTAGCAAGTATGGTACTGCGCTGCGATGATTGCATCAAGTATCATTTGGGAAAATGCTATATACTGGAAACAAGCACCGAAGAGATGTATGAGGTTTTTGCCATTGCAAACCTTGTTGGCGGTTCAATTGTAGTGCCCCATACCCGCAGAGCGGCTGAATATTGGGAGGCCTTGCTGGCGCAGGCTAAATAAAATTGCCGAAAAAAGTGCACATTCAACAACCATACAAGGTGTAACAACCTGTTTAAGGCGGTTTAATTCATGCACTTTTGGCTCTTGGGTGGCTTGTACCAGGTTTGGGAGTAATAACTTAAAGTATTTAGAATTTTGCATTACTATTTAAAAACGCCTTTGATGAGTTCATTCATACGTCTACAGTTTTTAGTGCTGGCTGCTGCTTTTCTTTTTAGCCCGTATTTAAATGCCGCTGACGGAGCTAAGACTAAGAAAAATGGCCCAACCATAAAAGGAGACAAGGCTTTCGCCAGGCTTAAATTCTCAAAAGCAATTGCCCGTTATACTCATGGTCTCGAAAAAGGTGGCGATACTATCTACCTGGAACAGCGAATTGCTGCCAGCTACCGCGCCTTAAACGACCAGGTTAATGCCGAAAAAGCTTACGCCCGGTTAGCTGGCAGCGCCAATGCCGGAAGCATCAATAAATACTACTACGCCGAGTTGTTACGGGTAGATAAAAGTTATGCCTCGGCCCGCCAGTACTATGAGGAATATGCAAAAAGCTCGCCTGATAAAAACCTGAATACGACTATAGAACAAATGGACCGTATTCCGGCCCTTTCGGTTGATAATGTGGCTTATAAGATTTATCCGCTGAGTATCAACTCTCCTAAATCCGATTATGCGCCCGTATTTTATAAAGACGGCAAGTTGATTTTTTCCTCAAACCGTGCTTGCAAAAAGTCTGTATTTGATAAATGGGCCATGAGCAGGTACAGCAATTTATACATAACAGCGCTTGACAGCACAGCGAAACCTGAAAAAATAAAACTAAACCCGTTGCCCAAATCATTTGAAAGCGGTGCGGCGTTTTCACCCTCAAATTCTCTATTGGTTTTTAGTACCGGAAGTTTTAAGAAAAAAAATACGACCCTTAAAAATGGTTTGCGTCTGCCAGCCATTAATTTGTACTCGGCGGTTCTGACCGACAAGTCGGCCAGTAATGTTTTAGCACTTTCGATAAACGGAGATTTTTCGAATGCCCAACCTTCGTTGAGCAAAGACGGCAAAACACTATACTTTGCCAGCGACCGGTTGGGGGGACAGGGGGGTACTGATATTTACGTAAGTACAGTTAATGCAAATGGCGTATGGAGCGACCCGCAAAATTTAGGAGATGCAGTAAATACTCCTTACGATGAAAAATTTCCTTTTATAGCTGATGACGGGACCCTGTATTTTGCAAGTAACGCTCCCAACGGATTGGGTGGATTGGATATTTATAAAACGAATTTTGTAAACGGGCAATGGACCAAACCTCAAAACCTGGGGGCCCCTGTTAATTCCAGCTATGATGATTTTTCTTTGATTTATGACAATGAAAAGAAATCAGGCTTTTTTGCCAGTAACCGGCCCGGGGGTAAAGGAGAAGATGATATTTATAAATTTACTTACGATGACCTTCAACTGGATTACAACGTAAAGATACGTGTGTTGGATGCCGTTACCCTGAAACCCATTGCCGCCGCATCACTGGCCCTGGATTGCCAGACATCGACAGCGGCCAATACCCTAACTGATGCGAATGGGGAAAAGGAATTTACCGTTACCGGCGGTAAAAACTGTACCGTTGAAGCATGGAGCCCCGGTTACAAAAATGGCAGCGTGGATGTAAGCCCTGTTAACAGCAATGGCCTGTTGATGATATCGCTGGAAACCGATAGTTCTCAACCGGCAAATGTAATTCCGAATACGGCCAGTTCGCCTGCTACCGCTACCACATTGGCAAAACCCGTCAGTCAGCCCGAAAGAATTTTAAACTCTGGTAAAGGCATGTTTGTGCCGCTTGTTTCCAATTGCGCTTCGGTTACGGTTATCGATTTAAAAAATGGTTTCAGCAGTGTTATCAAGGCCGACGATAAAGGTGAAGTCCGTTTTGACTTGAAACTGAATAGTAAATACGCTATAGTGCACGGCGATTTAACAGATACGATTAAAACAAAAGGGTTAAGGCCGGGGCAACAAATTGTGGCGAACTGTACTTACACAGTGGGGCAGGTGTCAGTAGTTCAAAATGTATATTATAATGTTAACCAGTGGAACATCAGAAAAGACGCCGGAGTAGCTTTAGATAAACTGGTAACGATTATGAAAAACAATCCTACCCTTCAGATTGAGTTGAGTTCAAATACTGACTGCAGGGCCAGTTCAAGGTACAACATGATATTATCAGCCCGCCGGGCAAAATCGGTAGTTGACTACCTGGTAAAAAAAGGAATAAAGATAGAGCGAATGATTGCCGTGGGTTACGGAGAATCAAGATTAACAAACGACTGTTTCTGCGAACCGGGCAATTACTCACCCTGTGATGAAGCCCAACACCAGGCTAACAGAAGAACAGAAGTAAAAGTACTGAAGTACTAAAATTACCTATACCGTTCGGAGGCGGTCGGACTCTTGATGAGTTCGGCCGTTATTTTTTTGTTAAAAGAGCTCCTCCCACAAAGCCTCCAGCACTGAAAATAAAAGGGAGAAGAAAATCTCAGGCAACTCTCTTCTTAAACTGAATTTCGGCTTTTCGTCCTCGGCAGTTCCCGCCGGCTTATTTGTTTCCATTGTCTTTAACCTCCTTTAAAAATATTTTTGAAAAGTGTAAGGTAAGCCGATTTTATACGTCCAAACATATAGTTAAGACAACTGTTTAAATAACAGATTAAAACTAAAACAAACTATATGAACTACCTTAAAATTGTTATTCCCGTTTTAATTTCATTGGTTTTTATAACCTACCTCATGGCCCAATCGGGCATTGATTATGACCATTCTAAAAACCCTTACTATTCGCATACAGATACAAAACCAGTTAAAGTTGGCGATGCCGAATGGAAAAAGATACTGCCTGCAGGTGTTTATTACATTGCCAGGGAACAGGGCACTGAAAGAGCCTACACGGGCAAATACTGGGATAATCACGCCAAAGGCACTTACTACTGTGCCGTATGTGGCAATCCTTTGTATAGTTCGGAAACAAAATTTGAGAGCCATACCGGTTGGCCCAGTTTTTACCAGGTACTGAATAAAAATAGCGTAGTACTGAAAACCGACCCTGATGGTGACCGCACAGAAGTAACATGCAAGAGGTGCGGTTCGCATTTGGGCCATGTATTTAATGATGGTCCGGCTCCAACCGGTCAGCGTTTTTGCATGGACGGCAACGTACTTGATTTTGAGGCCACGAAATAGCTTACGGTTTAACCACCTTTTTTATTTCGTTTTCAACTTTAACAAAATAATTTCCTGGTGCCCAATTGACAGTTGCAAATTCAAAATGAGAGTTTTGAATTTGCATACCGGTAATCTTCTTACCGGTAGCGTCGTACACCGAAATTTCTTTACCCAGCATCACCGAACTTGCTTCAACATTCAAAACAGAAACCACAGGGTTGGGAAAAACATGCCACTGTGGTTCATCGCCTTGCAATAATGTTATACTTAAAGCCGAATCCGAACTGGCAATAGTTTTGGAAAAGTATATATTCATGCTACCTGAACGGGTATCGCCCCACACGGTATAAAGTGTATCGTTGTGATATACACAAGTCATAAAATCATTCCCTTTATCAGCATCTACGGAATCGAAAGCAATAAACTGGCTGGACAATTTTTGATTAGGTGAAAAGGTTTGCCCGTTGTCGGTGCTAAGCGCATAATAAAAATCATAGCCGGCACTCCAAAATCCGGAGGTATCGGCATTACGCCGGTCGCGCCAGGTTAGCGCCAGTACACCCTGCTCATTGTAGGCGGCCCACACCATATCATGGTCCTTACCGGTACCTGCTGCATCATCATTCACTTTTACCTTACCGCTCCAGGTCGCTCCACCATCGTTACTATGGTAAGCGTAAATGTCCGATTCGCCCAGAGAAGAATCTACAGTTGCAAAAACAAGTTGATTACTATCAACCATATTTGCTGTAAGCCTGTAACCGGATTTTAGATTAGTATCAACAGGTGCAGCAGGTGCAACTACAACGGTTGAATATGAGAAGGTTTGCCCTTTATTTTTTGAGGTAGCAAAATAATAAGCCGGCTCAATATTCTGACTGCTCAAATAACTGGGATAAACCGCACAAAAATTTCCATTCAGGGTGGTTGAAGGTGCAGCCATGGGTTGCTGAATGATATTACCAACCAGGTAATTTCCCCCATCTACATTGGCAATCGGACTCCAGGTATGGCCGCTATCAATAGATAACGTATAATAATTGCGGTTAGGCGGGGCAACCCAGTACGCAGGTTTGCTGGTAATATAAACCGTACCTGCGTTGGCAGTGTTTGAACAGTCAACCACCATCCATGGACGGTCGATGGGTAGCTTGCCAGGAGCGCTGTTTACACTTATGGCCTCTGTGGCCGTATCCCAGGTCAGGCCACCATCTGTGGAGCGGGTTACATAATCGCCACCGGTACCTAAGGCCTGGTTAAAATCAATATAGCACAGGTAAAGCAGGCCCGTTTTATCAAAAGCCATAGATACATCGGCCGAGCCAAAAGTGGTGGAAAAATGCGGCAGTGTTATGGCAGAACTCCAGGTATTTCCCCCATCGAAACTTGAGCGCACAGTAATAGCAATTTTAAAACTGCCGGCCGAATACTTTTCACCCATCCATGCAGCCACCATATTTTGGGGATTGACAGGATTAATAGCCAGGTAAGGTTCACCATCAAAAGTAACCGCGTTACTAATATTGGTGTTAACAAGTTGGGCCCGGCTGTTTTTAAACCACATACAACAGGCAACCGCGAGGAAGAGGGGGTAAAATATTTTATTCATGCGGTATTTATTTACGCTAGTGTTTTAGTTAGATAGTTTTTGCTTTAATTGGTTTAACGACCATGCGCAACAAACTTGGCAATACTATAAGCAACAGCGGCAGCGCCACAATAAATCCACCTATAACAGCAATGGCCAGCGGCTGATGTAACTGTGCACCTGTACCGATGCCAAAGGCCAACGGCAGTAAGGCAATAATAGCGCCCAGTGCCGTCATAAGCTTTGGCCTTAAACGGGTGGCAATAGCATAGGCTATAGCTTCGTCTACCCCTTTGGTTAACAGTGATTCAGAGAACTGGAGGTACGTGAATATTGCATTCTCGCCAAGGATGCCCACAATCATAATCAACCCGGTGTAGCTGCCTACATTTAATGGGGTATGCGTTAAATAAAGCGCTATGTAGCTTCCTGAAACGCCCAACGCTGCCACCAGTAAAATGAGCAGCGCCACGGTTATTTTTCGAAACAGAAACAGAATTACCGCAAATACCAGCAGGCACGCGGAAATTAAAATAAACAACAGCTCTTTAAACGATGACTGCTGCTCGGCGTACATACCACCGTAAGTAATATGAAACCCCTGGGGCAGTTTAACCCCCTTGTTAACGGCCCGTTTTATATCGTCCATTACACTTCCCAAATCGCGGCCATTTAACCGGGCCCTGATGGGAAACATAGATTCCAGGTTTTCTCTCACAATCTCTGATTCGCCATCATTTAAACCAACGGTAGCCAGTTGATTCAACGGAAGCAACTTACCTGAAGGCAAAAACACCGGCAAGCGCTCCACCTGATTTACCGTTGCATTTTTTGAATCAGGATAAAGCATACGGATAGCGGTTTGCTGCTCTTTTTCAAAAACAGAACCAATTATATTTCCCTCCAGTTGCGTTTGGGCCTGCATTTGAAAATTAGCAGGAGTAATTCCGAACTGAGCCAGTTTTGTATAATCAGGCGTAACTGATACTGACGGGCCGGCTATGGTGATACCGTTAAATACATCGGCGGTGCCGGGTACCTTTTCAATAATCTCAGCAACATTTTTAGCCAAAACCTTTAGCTGGGCCTGGTTGGGACCGTAAACTTTTACCTCAATGGGCTGAACCGAGGTCATCAAATCTCCCAGCATATCGCCAATAACCTGCCCAAAGTCGATGGTGAGCGCGGGTTGGTTGGCCGAAATTTTTTTGCGCAGGTCATCAATTACCTCATCAGTAGTTCGTTTGCGGTTTTTCTTTAATTGTATGGTATAATCGCCACGGTTGGGCTCAGTAATAAAAAACCCAAGCTCAGTACCGGTTCGTCTTGAATAGGCTTCTACCTCAGGCACCTGCATAATAATTTTTTCAGCCTCCGTTAACATCCGGTCAGTTTCTTCCAGCGAGGTTCCCGGTGGCGAGAAATAATCAAGCACAATCGAACCTTCATCCATTTCGGGCAAAAAGCCCGTTTCGAGTTTTGGATAGATATAAACCACCGCAGCAATTAATGCCGCCACAAATGCCAAACTGAGGTACGGCTTTTTGACGAAGAACAGAATCCAACCGGTACGATGATGAACCTCTACTGCGCTTGCCTGTTTACCTTGCTTTCCAAAACTTAGCAGCAAATAAAGCGCCGGTAGTATTAACCATGTTACGAAAAATGAACAGACCAAAGTAATAATCATGGTATTGGTGAGTATATGAAAATACGCCCCCGCCACGCCGCTCATCATCATAAACGGAATAAAAATTACAATGGTACTTAGCGAAGAACCCACCATGGCAGGAAACAAATAGTTAATTGCCTTGGATAGTAAGTCTCTAACCGGTGTGGCCGGTTGCTCTTCCTGCGCCCGGTGGATTTGCTCCACCACCACAATTGCATCATCAATAATTAAACCTACCGAAGCAGCAATAGCGCCCAGGGTCATAATATTGAAGTTGTAGCCTATAGCGTATAACACTACCATTGTTAAGCCGACAGTAACCGGTATGGTAATCAGAATCACGGCACTGGCTTTAACCGAACGCAAAAAGATAATAGCCACCACCATGGCAAGCAAAAGACCAATCAGTAAACTGTCGTTTACACTGCGGATAGAGTCGCTTACAAAATCTGCCTGCACATAATAGGGCTTCATACTTACCCCTTTGGGTAATAATTTGTTCAGCTCTTTAACTTTTTCCGCAACATCATCGCTTACGGCCACCAGGTTAGCATTAGGCTGTTTCAATACCGAAATAAGCAAGGCACTTTTCCCATTGGCATTAATTCTGATGTATTCTTTCTTTTCGCGTATATTAATGTCGGCCAGGTCTTTCAGCAATATAATTCGTTTGCCGTCATTTTTGATAACTACATTTTCCAAATCTGTTTTGTTAGTTATGCCTGCATTGGTTACCGTAAGGTAAAGACGTTTGTAATTGCTCAGATAGCCATTAGCTAAAATGAAATCACTCTGGCTTAACACGCCCGCTATAACATCAGGCGTAATGCCCACAGCGCTCATTTTTGGCACGTTCAGTTCCACCCAGTACTCCTTGGTCTTACCACCCATACTACGCACTTCTGAAACTCCGTTTACCTGCGATAAAAAGGGCTTAACGGTATAATTGGCAATAAAATTCATTTCAATATTGCTCCGTCCTTCTCCGTCAAGCGTATAACCCATCACTGGTAACATAGAGGGATTCATCTTCTCCACCGTCATACTAAATCCGGGTGGCAGGTCACTGCGGATTTCATTAATACGTGACTCTATTTGCTGTTGGGCCAGGTCTACATCGCTGTTCCATTCAAGATAAGCCGAAATCTCGCACGAGCCCCGGCTGGTATTGCTTCGTACCGTGGTTATATGGGGCACCTTTTTAATGGCAGTTTCCATAGGCTTGGTAACGGTTACCATCATTTTATTTACCGGTTCAAGCCCGTTTTCAGCAATAATTTTAATTTTCGGAAAGGTGACCTCCGGAAAAAGGGATGTTTGCAAATGGGTAAACGCCATTTCCCCTCCCATCAGTATAATTATCGCTAAAACCGCCAGCGGGTTTTTATGTGTTACAAAAAAACTATTCATGGGCACCGGTTTTAGAAATCTGAACCAAAGCAGTATCAGGCAAAGCATAATTACCGGTTAAAATAATCCGGTCGGAAACAGTAAAATGCGGAGACAAAATTTCGACCTTACCTGAGGTTTCAAGTCCTTTAACAACAGGCACTTTTATTGCAGTTGAGTCATTGATGAGTTTCATCACCCAAAAATTCTCTTCGGTTTCGTCAGTCAGTACTGCCTCTTTAGGCAACACAACCGCGCTGCCCTTAATTGTTTTTAAAACCCTGATGCGGGCAATCAGGTTTTCAGGAAAGTCCTTATCGGTACTTGCTTTTACCACAAAGCTTTCTGTTTGCGATACAGCGTCCATGGTTGAAAGCCGGGAGTCAATTACACCGGATAGCACCGACTTATCGGGTAATTCAATGTTGCAGGCTTGTCCTATATGTACCAGGTTGTTAAACTCGTAAGGTACATTTAATAAAAATACAAGGCTGCTTTTTTGGGCAATAACACATAGTTGCTCTCCATCGGCCACGTAATCGTCATCATGCTTGTCCACCTCGCTTACGATTCCCGAGCCGGTTGCTTTAATTTCGAAGCGTCCATTGAATTTTAAGATAGAATCAATCGCCGGAGATGAATACGCCGAAGCCTCCTTCGTTTTAATGGTAAAGAGCACTTGTCCTTGTTGCACATAATCGCCAACTTTTACATTAACCTGCTGCACGTAACCTGTAGCCGAGGATTTTACCATGTTCTTTTTGAGAAAGGATGTTACGCCGTTCAACGCAACGCTATCACTCATTAAGCCAATACTAACAGTTGTAAGTGTAACTGGCGTTCTGGCATCAACGGCCTTGTCATCATCCTCGTTCTTTATCTCTTTCGGCTTACAGCTTTGCATGCTTAATGCAAGCATAAGAAGAAACAGCAGTCCCGGATTTATAGAAAGAAAACATGGCTTATTACGGTTAAAAAAATACGTTTTCATTTAAAATAATTAAGTTGATTAATAATTTGAAGCCTGCTGATATTTGTTTGCGTGAGGCTTGCTTTGAAATTGATATAGTTATTGATGGCCAGTACAAGGTCTGTTACTTTTACAAGTCCCTTGTCTAACTGAGCCTTGTACATTTCAATTAACTGGCTGGCCAATTCAAGCTGTTGTTTGGTTTCGCTTACCAGTTCGTCCGTTGATCGCAGTTGATCGTTTAACTGTTGTACCTGCTGCTGGTATTGCCTGCGGTAAAACATTTCGTAGTTATGTGAAATCTGCGACGAAAGTGTGATTTTTTGATATTCCATCCGGCGCTGCTTACCATCATATAAGGGCATTGAAAAGTTAAGACCAATGCCTGCTCCGAAATTTTTATAGGCAGTCGGCAGGTAGGCAGTCCATAAGCCGGCATCACCAAAAGCCGCCAACTTCGGTTCGTAATTCAGATCAACCAGGCTTTTGCGGTTAGCAAATTTCAGGCTGTCGATTCTGTACTGACGCAATAAGACTGAATTACCGGGGTCGAAAGGTTGAGGAAGAGGGATATCGGGTTTGCCAAGCTCAACCATTGCCGTATCATCAAGACCGCATAATATATTCAGCTCATAAAGATCCATTCTGTACTGCATGTTTGATTGCCTCAAATTCAATAGTTGGGTTTCCTTTACCATGCGTACGTTCAAAAAATCTGTTTCAGCATATATGCCCCGCTGCACCAGCGGCCGCAAAGCGTTTTCTTCGCTATTTAAAAGGTTTAATACATCCTGAACAGCCTGCATCAAGCTGAAGTCTTTGTAAGCTGTAATATATTGCTCGGTAATTGCCTTTTTTAAATCGAGGGTAGAAATTTCGGTTTGATTATTGAGATAACGGTTTTGAATGTCGAGGTTTTCAAATTGCGCTTTTTTCGACTTCTTCATAATCAACTGCTGCTGCACTCCTACCTGTGCCTGGTAATTGCCTCCGTTGGTAACAGTGGCGTCATATCCATAGCCGTTAATGTTGGGCGTATAATATATCTGCCCATTTAGCCCAACCTGTGGTTTAAAAGTTGCTTTTACCTTTTGACTGTCAATTCCGTTACTCATCATCTGGGTTTGATAGTCCTTCAGTAAAGGGCTGTTTTTAATACCCTGGCTGATATAATAATCCAACGCATGACTTTGCGCCGGCGCCAGCAAACGCCATAACAAAAACAGCACAGTTATTTTATACTTTACAACACTCATCTTATGCCAATTTTTTATTAATAAAGGATTCAGGGGATGCCGGGCCTTGCCAAACATACACAAATCAGCCACGGGCTGAACAGACCAAGGAACATCAGGAATTGGGACTGGGGTAAATAGTAAACAGCAGGCGTGCGCGCTATAAAAATTACCTTACCGGTCCGAATTCGGACCGGTAAGGATTAACCGCACCAATACAATTGGATGCGGTATTTAAAATTATCTCCTGTTCCATCCATGTTGCCAGGGAATAAAACACGGGGGTGAGATAACGTTAAAACTCTTTATAACAGGCAATTGCTTACTCGTCAGATTTAGCTGCGTCTTTTTTTAAAAGTTCGCCTTTAGCCGAAAATTGTACTTCATACCCTTCGGTACCTTTGTTAATGATAAGCTCGTATAGCGTGCCTTTGTCAGCAGTTTCAACTTCCGTAGTTTCCTGCACAGTAAACCCGCCAAACTGCTTGTTGAATGCTGCGTTTACGACCCGGGGCAGCTGATTAAGCATAATCTCCGTCTCGGTTTGGCGCCAGGCTCCGCTGGTATCAAAAGAGGCAGATTGTTTCTTGCGTTCATTAAAAAAATCTACTTCGTAAACTGCGTTACTTACTTTCTCCCAGCTTTCCTGGTTCGAAGCCGGGAACCTGCTTTTAAAAGATCTGTATATTAACACAGGTACTTTATCAGTAGTAATTTTTTGCGCAATTGCTGCTGAACCAAACAAACTACTTATCACCAAAGCTATCATTACCTTTTTCATCGTATACAATTTTAAATTACTAAATGCGCTAAGCCGGACAGGACAACTTAAAAGGCTCCGCCTACAGGCTGCCATCCATATTTTGCCTTACCCCAAAACTACTAAGCAATTGGAGGACGGAAAACAGAAGCTGTATAATCAGAAAGACAGACTCTCTTTACCACCGGAATTAGCTGATGAATTACTACAACCGGCTGTTGCAATTCAATTTTTAATTGCTTTGCGGCAAAACTGATTTGAATAAACTGATGGTGAAACTGAACCGGTTGGTGTGGCTTTTCATTGGGTTCATCAGCCTGTTGTTTAAATACTCCGGCCATGCCATTTATCTCCAGCAAATGCTCGGTAATAAAATCGCCCAGGTCCATATCGGGGTCTTCCATGCTTTTACAATCGGCGTACATTTTTGGCAGGTCGGGGAGGGTTGAAAAATCTCCTGCGGGCAAAAACATTGTTCCCGCCGTGAAATAGAAAAGTAAGAGTAGAGTTAAGGTTTTTAAACCAACCATGCTATTCCAAAGATATTGATTTTATTCGCTTACGGAAAATTTGGCCTGCAATGATTTACTTGTAAAATACCGGGTGAAAATTGAATCCATACATCACTTAAAATTAAAACCATGAAAAGATTTGTATTTGCAGTAATGCTGCTCTCGTTTAGTTTTCTTACAACTTTTGCCCAGCACTATAAGGTGGTTAATAAATTTCCGGTAGCGGGCGAAGGCAGCTGGGATTACCTGATTTCGGACCCCGAGACCGGGAGATTATTCATTAGCCATGGAACCGTGGTAAATGTAGTAGAGGAAAGTACCGGTAAGTTACTTGGCACCATTCCTGATACCAAAGGGGTGCACGGCATTGCGCTGGCTAATAGCCTTAATAAAGGCTTTATCAGCAATGGTCGCGATTCATCAGTAACTATTTTCGATTTAAAAACGCTGGCTACCATTACCAAGGTACGCGTAACCGGTATTAACCCCGATTGCATTTTGTACGACCCTTTTTCGCAAAAGGTTTTTGCGTTTAACGGAAGAACAAAAAATGCCACCGTTATTGATGCTAAAACAAATGCCGTTGTGGCGACCATACCGTTAGACGGTAAACCTGAATTTGCGGCCAGCAACGAAAAGGGAAAAGTTTTTGTAAATATTGAAGACAAAAACAAAATCAGTGTTATTAACAGCAACAGCTTTAAGGTAGAAACCAACTGGCCCATTGCACCCGGCGAAGAGGCCAGCGGCCTGGCCATTGATTTAAAAAGCAACCGCTTGTTTACAGTTTGCGATAAAAAGATGGTAGTACTGGATGCCGAAAACGGTAAAGTGGTGAGCACAATTAAGATTGGCGATGGCCCCGACGCTGCGGGTTTCGATCCGGAATTAAAGCGGGCTTTCAGCTCCAATGGCGAAGGCAATCTTAGCGTTGTTGAGGAGTCAGGTCCTAACGATTTTAAGTTGCTTGAAACCGTGTCTACCCAAAGGGGTGCCCGTACGATGGCGCTCGATACCAAAACGCATCATATCTATTTAGCGGTTGCTGAGCAGGGAGAAAAACCAGCGCCCACTGCCGATAATCCTCGTCCCAGACCTGCAATTAAGCCGGGCTCATTTGTAATACTGGACGTTGCCCCGCAATAGCTAAAGGAGTTTCATAAAATTAAAATGGAGGACCGGTAAGTCCTCCATTTTAATTTAAAGCTATTGTGAATTTAATTTCCTCTTCTGTGGCCTACCCAAACAAATCGTTTGCTTACATATTCGGGGTTGGTGAATGAGGCATTACCCGCAGGGTTACCGCCTGTAACATGGAAATCGCTGAAGCCTGCATGCTGGTTAACCCAGATGTTGCCTGATAAGTTAAGCGATACCGGTGCAAAAACGCTTTCCATTTCGCTTACAATAAAGTCGGCGGTCTTTTCATCGGTGGTATAAGCGGCACAGGTAATGGCACCATGACGGGCTACCATTTCTTTTGCCAGGTGAACCGATTGTTCGGTATCTTTTGTTTTGATGAGCAGGATGATTGGTCCGAATAATTCGTTTTCATAAATGCCTGTATCCTTGGCATCTACTTCCAGTATAACCGGTGAAGATGTTCTTGCTTCAGGGAATTCGGTATTGGCAACTTTACCAGGTGCCAGCAATACGTTAGCATCTAACTCTTTGGTTGAATTAACACGTTTTACAGTAAGTTCACTTTGTATAGCACCCAAAGTACCAGGGCCCATTTGCGGGTGGTTAGCAATGCCGGCCACAGCATCAACAAAAGCTTTCTTTACTTCTTCGTAAGGAATTACTGTATCGCCTTGTTTAACACCCGATGCCGGTATAAAGAAGTTTTGAGGCGCCGTACACATCTGGCCTGAATACAATGAAACAGCAAACGAAAGATTTTGCACCACCGCTTTTAAATCGGCCACTGAATCTAAGATAACCGAGTTCACACCTGCTTTTTCAGTGAAGGTTGTTTTGCCGGGAATGTGCTCTACATAATCACCAAAAGCAGAACCACCGGTGTAGTCGATAATTTTTACTACCGGGTTTTCGGCCAGTTGCTTGGTGATAAGGTTGTTTGATGAATCAGCCGCCAACTGGCAAACATTAATATCAATGCCTTTCGATTGCAGTACTTTTTGAATTTCTTCAACCACAATGGCAATAGGATAAACTGATTTAGGATGAGGTTTAACGATAACCGAGTTACCGGTAATCAGCGATGCAAACATACCGGGAACCGAATTCCAGATAGGGAAGGTTGAACATCCGATTACCAGGCCAACTCCTTTAGGTATTGCCTTAAATTCTTTGCTCAATTTAACCGAAGATTTTCCCATGGGTTTTTCCCAGTTAACGTTGGCCGGAAAACGATTCAGTTCTTCATAGCCTGCAGCCAATGATTCTAAAGCGCGGTCGCTGGCGTGTGGACCTGAAGCCTGAAAACTCATAATAAAGCTTTGACCGGTGGTATGCTGCGTGGCGTATGCAATTTCGAAAAAGCGATATTTTATTTTTTCCAGCGCTTCAACCAGTATCTCGGCACGGTCATCAATGCTCACTTTTCTCCAGGCATCAAAAGCTCTGCCGGCGCGGATTACCAGGGTATCTACTTCAAAAACAGGATACGTAATACCTAACGATTTCATGGTGTAAGGCGAAACCTCTTCGCCCGCCCAGGCCACCGGATTTTGCTGCAGCAGTCCTTTAAAAGCATGACCCAATTGGTTATTGAAAGCTGACTGGCCCAGGTTAGGAGCGTCTTCGCCATATGCTTTCGGATGCTCGGGATATTGCGCGTAAAAAATTCTTTCGTGAATAGCTTTGATTGCTTTTTCAACTATCTCTTTATTAGCTGCGCTAAGTGCCATAATGTATGTTTTGGTTGTTTAATTGAGGGGTGAATATAACAATTGGGATTATACCATGTTACCGCCCCTCAAACTGAAGATATGAGCCATCGGGTTCATAAATGGTAAATAAATTACCTTGTAGCTTATAAATCTTGCTCTTCTCGTAAAAACTGAAAATAATCTGTTCAAAAACCTCGCCTTTGCATAGCGCTTTGGTTGCTGCCATGTCAGTAAAAGCAATATTTGTTCCATCGCAGGTAAACGACGAGGCAAAGGTGTTGCACAATACCTTGCCGTGGGTCTTTCCCGTTTTAGCATCAAAAGCAACAAAAATGGTGCTGTCGGTTACATTCAGCGTTCTAAAGGTATCATTCATCTTTTTCAAAATCCAGCTTTTCCCCTCCAGCTTAACGCCCGGGTTATAACCGGTTTTTACTTTTGAAATAACCTTAACCAGTTTATACTTTTCTTCATACATGCCCGATAAGGTATTTTCGGTTTGCAATTGCTCCACCTTTATTTTGTACTCATATCCTTCCTGGTACTTAAACCCGGCTATGGTATCAGAATAATTACGCCAAGGGCCGTTGCTTTTTTCTCTTATCTGCATGCATTCAAAAGTACCGGCACATGCTACCCGGCGGTCGGCCACATAAAGTGTTTTGGTTCCTTTGGCCGAACATAAGCCAGCCGCCAAAAGGAGAAAAGAAAAAATCAATACTAACTTATTATTCATAATATTTATGTTTCCTGTGTTTATTAAAGCCCCGCAATTTCAACCTGGTTGTGCAGCAGGTCTTCCATGGTTTCCCGCTTTCTGACCAGGTAATCTTTACCATTGTAAATCATTACCTCAGCCGGACGAAAGCGCGAATTATAGTTAGACGACATGGTAAAACCATAAGCCCCCGCATTCTGAAATGCCAGGATATCGCCCTCTCGCACTTCGCTCAGTTTTCTGTCCCAGGCAAAAGTATCGGTTTCGCAGATATAGCCTACCACCGTGTAAATGCGCTGTACCCCCTCAGGGTTCGATACATTGGTGATATGATGATACGAACTATAAAACATGGGGCGTATTAAATGGTTAAGCCCCGAATCAACACCCACAAAAACACTGGCCGTGGTTTGCTTAATCACATTCACCTTTACCAAAAACGTGCCCGACTGGCTAACCAAAAATTTACCCGGTTCAAACCAAAGTTGCAGAGGTTTTCCGTATACCTTACAAAACTCATTAAATTTCTCCGTCAGTTTTGGGCCAATGGCATTTACATCGGTGTAATAGTCATCGGGCTTGTAGGGAACCTTGAACCCGCTTCCCAAATCAACAAACTCAAGGTCAGGAAAACTGGCAGTGGCTTCGAGCAGAACCTCGGTAGCGCGCAGAAAAACATCCACATCCAGTATATCTGAACCAGTGTGCATGTGCAAACCGTTTACCTTTATTTTTGTACTTTTTACCACGCGCTCTACATGGCGCATCTGGTAAATAGAAATGCCGAATTTTGAATCAATATGGCCGGTGGAGATATTGATATTTCCACCAGCCATGATATGCGGATTAATGCGCACCGAAACCGGAACGCTGGAGCCGTATTTGGTGCCAAACTGCTCTAAAATAGATATGTTATCAATATTGATTTGCACGCCTTCTTTTACGGCCAAATCAATTTCTTCCATCGAAACACAGTTGGGGGTATAGATGATAGATTTGGGGTCGAAGCCGGCCTTTATGCCCGTCCAAACTTCCTGAATAGAAACGGTGTCTAAACCCGAACCCAGCTTTTTAAAGAATTTGAGTACGTTGATATTATTCAATGCCTTGCAGGCAAACTTAATTTTTGTATCGGCACCGGCGAAGGCTGTTTTGAGCTGGCTGTACTGCCTTTCCATAATCGCACTATCGTAAACGTAGAGGGGCTCGCCATACCTGGCGCACAATTCTGAAACCGGTATACCGCCAATTTCATATTGTCCGTTATTGAGTTGTATCATTTCTTAATTCCTTTTTTGGGGAAGCGCGAAGATAATGGAAACAGCGAAGCGATAAAATGCAGCTTGAAATAGTTAACTATATTTCTGGCCCATAAGTCAATGTCATTCATTTAAGTTTTGTCAATGTTCGACCCCCTCCGGGGTCGTATATGTTCTCGCTGTTTATTTCTACAAAGCTGAGACCTCTCCGAGGTCAGGATACCCTTAATTAAACAACATTGCCCGTAGCCAACCGGATAAACACCAGAAGCGGCCGTACTTATTAGTTATGTATATCGGCAACGGCGGGTTCTTCAACAACCACGGTATCTTTTATTTTAAATGCCCAAATGGCCAGGTAATAAAGAATAGTATTGGCCGCTATGATACCTGTAAACAACCAGAAATAGCTGGCCCCGGTAAACTGACCGAAAAAGCCATGACTCTCGATGTTATTGTTAACGTAGGAAACAAAGATATTGCCTACAAAAACTGTGAGGAAGAAGATGGCCATGATAGTACTTTTCATGGTTTTCGGCGCCTGCGAAAAAGCATATTCAAGTCCTGTAATAGAGACCAGGATTTCAGAAACGGTCAATAAAATATAGGCCAGTATCTGCCAGCCAATGTTCAGGGTAACATGGGCATCTATTTTTGTTTGTATCCAGGCTACCAGGCAGAAGGTGATAAACAGCGTTATAAGCCCCCATCCTATTTTCCGCAAAGCGGTAACCCGAATACCGAAAGATTCGAGCAGCGGATAAACACCGAAAGAGAAAAGCGGTATCATAACCAAAATCAGCACCGCATTAACTACCTGTATCTGCTCCTGTAACCAAGTTATGCCTAAAAACTTAAGGTCCATAGAACCGGCCTGTATTACCCACTCAGAGCCATTTTGGTCATACAGCGCCCAGTACACCGGTATGAAAGCAAAAACCACCAACACCTTCCAAACAGATTTTAATTGTTCCATAAACGGCGCACTTTCTTCTCTCTGCGTGTCTTTAGGCATTTTTATTTTATACTTTTTAGTACCCATAATAAATATGACCAGGGCTATAAACATTAATATACCCGGTACCCCGAAGGCCAGCGGCGCGCCATATTTACTGTGCACCAAAATGGGTGTAATAAGCATGCTAAAAAACGCACCCAGGTTAATACCGAAATAAAATATATCGTATAGTTTGGCAATGTTGGCATCGCTTTGGTTTTCGAACTGGTCGCCTACCATTACCGATACATTGGGTTTAACACCACCGGCGCCAATACATATAAGCATTAAGCCGGTAAAAAATAAGTTGTAATTAGTATCGAAAAGGGCCAGGAACAAGTGTCCCAGGCAGTAAATAACTGCCAGTGCAATAATGGTCCAATACCTGCCTAATAAGTAATCGGCCAACAAGCCCCCTACTATGGAAAGCAAATAAACCAGGGCATTGAAAAGGTGCGACACTGAATTGGAATGTGCTTCAGCGCTCAATTGCAGTGCGGGATTGTGTGTAGGATTAAAAAACTGGGCAATCAGAAAGGTTGGCAAAATGGCCCGCATACCATAATAGCTGAAACGTTCAGCAGTTTCGGTTACTACAATATAAGGGGCTGCTTTGGGGAAATGTTTGAACCTTTCGAAGATGTCTGCCATGCTGTGTATTTGGATTAAAAATAGAAATTTACGGCATGAAACAAATATTCCGGCTTCTAATCAAAATTCTGGCAGCGCTTTTATTGCTGGTGCTGCTTGTAGCTTTTTGTTGTTTGAAGTGGCTGGATACGAAACCTTATCAGCAATCTGCATTTTATAAAAATGAATTACAAGCCCTCCAAAATATTCCCGCAAGCAATGGTTACACGAATACCGACACTATTCAAATTGGCTGGAGCAGCGTAAATCTGTTGCCACCTTTCACCACCACTATTGCTATTGATGCAAAACGCGGCGGCAAACATTTTGACGGCGTGCACGACTCTGTTTATGTGCGCGCATTTGTTTTTAAACAAGGCCATAAAAAAATTGCCTACGTCTCTGCCGACCTTTTAATTATTCCGCCTATAGTAACCCATATCTTTGATTCCATACTGGCACAACAGGGCTTTGATAACAACAATATTTATTTCACCGCAACCCATACCCATACCAGCATAGGCGCCTGGCACAATTCGTATGTCGGAGAGATTTTTGCCGGGAAATATGATGCGCGGGTACCTTTACATATCGCCAACTGCATTAAAAAAGCAATTGTTGAGGCTGAGAAAAATTGCGCTCCCGCTAAAATTGGTTACGATGAATTTGCGACCCATCAACTGGTGGTTAACAGGCTGGTTCATGAAAAAGGGAAAGTTGATTCTTTACTGAGGATAGTGAAAATTGAACAGGACAATGGAGCCCGTGCGGCTATCATTACTTTTTCGGCGCACTGTACGGTTTTTCATGCCAACCTGATGCAGCTTTCGGGCGACTGGGCGGGTATGATGATGACCCGGCTTAACCACTCGGGTAAAATAAATTTTGCCTGTTACAGTGCGGGCGAAGTAGGCAGCCATGGCCCTTTTGAAGCCAGTAAAAACCAGGAAGAGGAAGCGAAGTATATGGCCGACCACGTTGGCGAAGTGGTGTTGCAGCATTTTGATTCGATACCCACCCACTACATCACTTCCATACGCCTGACACATCTGCCGCTTTATTTGCGCCAACCTGAAATTCGCGTAACGCAACACCTGGTCGTGCGGCCGTGGCTCTTTAAAAAATTATTCGGCGATGAACAGGTTTATCTCAATACGCTTCAACTGGGCGACATCCTTTTTGCCGGTACCCCCTGCGATTTTTCAGGCGAGTTAATAGGACCGGTTGATTCGGTAGCCAAAACTAAAAACCTGCATTTGCTTGTTACCAGTTTTAACGGCGGCTACATGGGTTACGTTACCGATAATAAATGGTACCCCATGAATGCCTATGAAACCTGGACCATGGGTTGGTTCGGCCCGCAAAAACGGCGATTATATGAGTGAGGTTTTGGAGCGGATGATTGAGAAGAATTAATGAATTACTTGACTCCTTCTTCTGAGCCAGGTCCCTTTCCGGCTATGCAGAATAGAGACCTGGCGTTTTTATGCGCATCTGACCTCGCGCCGAGTCCCCAACCTTCGGAAGGGAGACTCGGCTGGGAAGGAAACGGATGATTGAGAAGGCAAAGTGATGCAAACGCTACCTGCTTCTTCAGAGCTATTTATTCTTCAAGTCACCGTTACTCCAAGCCTGCTTGAATTGTTCCCAGTCATGTTTAAAAATATTTCGTGGGGTAAATTCAGTGTAAGAAAATTTAAAACCCGTAGTCAACCTTTTTTCGTAATTATCAGCGTCAAGTTTTTCCTGCGCAACTTGTGAAGCAGTTTTAGGTGCTGGAAAGAAACAACCTATATAAGGTTTACTTCTAAATGGGAAGCAAAAAGTTGTAGAAAGATAATCATTGGAAGTCGTCATCGGCTGTATTATAGTATATTGTCTACTCCAGGTGTCAATAGGAGTAATATAAATTATAGTTTTAAATCCCACCGCGGTAAAGCTCAAGGTATCGCCCATAGCGGCTACCAAATAAAAGTGTCCATCGGGCTCAGATTTGGTTATCCGCCCATGGCTTTCAATCTTAATCTGAACAGAAGAAATACCAATTAAACTATCAGCAGTAAGGACATATCCAGCCATAAAAAGGATGCCTTTAGGCTGACTAAAAGCCTGTATAACAAAACATAGTAAAAACAAAACAACGCATCTGAATTTTTTCACAAAACAAAGATACAACTATAATGGAACACAATCCGTTTGAGCTTAGTATCCAACAGGAGCCGCTTCACCCATTTCAGCTTAGCCTCCATCTTTGAGCGAATGCGTCATGCTTTGCTCCCCTTTTCCCGGATTTTGAGATAGCGGAGTAGGTTGGTAGGCGAGTTTGATGGATATGTCTTCTTTTCCTACAGTAACTGAAGTGGTTATGATTTCTATTATACCTCTCTTTTGTTCAAAAGAGAGCGTAGGCCAGCGAGTGTATAAGTCTTTGGCTTCTTGTAGAACAGTATCGGAAGACAAGAGTTGAATTTTGAGGAAGTCCATCTCTGCCTGTAGTTCCGGTAACTGGTTATCTATTTGTGCCAGGTGTTCTTCCAATGGCTTGAACTGTTCCGCAAAGGATTCTTTGGATAATTCATTTGCAATACGCATGTTAATCAGTTCCGTTTTTCGTTTGCGGAGATTCAAAGCTTCATTGTTGAGCATGTCAAACTGCTTCGCTTTTTGTTGTATTTCGGTATCGGTTCTTACCATGTAGTCTTTCACGCTTGTTTCTGTCAAAAGGAATTTTTTCAGTTGTTCGTAGTAGATTTCGTGCAAATCTTCGGCAGGAATCCTGTTTTTACAGGGTTGACAGGTGTAATCAACTTTGTTCGCGTGGAAGACATACATTTTTTTACCGCAGGTGCATTTGACGAAACCTGATAGCAAATGAGCAGCTTTTGGCCCCGGTTTTTTGTGCTTTTTGGTTTGTTCTTCAAGAATCTGGTTAACGGAATCCCATATTTCAGGGGTTACAATTTGGGGACATGGAATCATAAACCATTCTGATTGCGGTTTGAGAACTACTTTGTTGCCAACGGTTTTTGAATAGTTGGAGCGGCGGATGCCTTTGGCAGCCGGGTCAAGGAGGATACGTCTTACGGTTACACCCAGGAACTTAGCGTTCCTGTCAGTACGGTATCCCATGCGGTTGAGTTCTTCGGCAACGGTTCTTTTGCGCTTGTGCTTGAGGAACAGGTCGAACATGAGTTTCAATATGGGTGCTTCCCGTTCGTCAACAACAAGCTCTTTGTTGACCCACTTGAAACCAAAGGGAGAATTACCGGCAAGTTGTTTTCCGAGCCTTGCCCGGATTGGAACCGAAGCAGCAACCCGGCTTGCAATTTCTTCCCGCTCCCACTGCGCCATTGCGGCAATCATAGTATAGAACAAACGACCTGCCGGGGAACTTGTGTCTATGGCTTCCTGTAAGGAAACGAGGTCAGCTTCATACTTGTGGAAGTAATCGGCAAAATCAAGCAGCTCTTTGGTATTGCGGGCAAGCCGGGCAAGTTTTGAGAATATCAGGCCGGTGATATGCCCATCTTTAATGTCTTTGAGCATCCGTTTTGCTTCGGGGTGCTCCATGACGGCTTTGCCGGATACCGCTTCCAAGTGGTATACCACTTCCACATGCCAGCCTTTAGCTTCGGCATATAGTCGGGCTCTTTTTTCGTGGTGTTCGGGGGAATCTCCCTGGGCTTGGTCTTCGGTGGAAACGCGAATCCAGATGCCCACAATTTTCTGTTGTTCCATTGGTCATGGGTTTTGGGTGAATGAAATTAGTGAATTTGTCTTTTGTTGTAAAAAAACAGGTTAGATAAAGTGTACTGATACTGCGGAAAAGCGATAGGAGACAAAAATTGCCATTTATGGCAAGTGGATATAAATTAATGGCAACGCAACAGGCCTGTGTCCACTTATACGAAATGCGACCTAGAAATCTACTTGGTTTTAATACCTTTGTCCTCCAATTTTTATTCTAACATTAATATTATGATACAAGATTACTTAAACGAGCAATTTATTCAGACAACTGAGGATGCAAATTTTGAAAAACTGAAAAAAACTTGTGCTGATGTAGCAAAAAAAATAAGCAAAGACAAAGCAAAGATTTTAGCTTTCTCTCTCATTGCTTTTGACCCCGAAGTTCCTGCGGACAATCAAGAAATTGTCGAGATTAAAAATCTTATCATTGAAAACTGGCAGACATTTCTTTCTAATTCCAAAGACACAACGCTTACAATTATTAGAGCAGTAATGCTGGATGCATTGCAAGCCTCGTCAAAAGATACAAGTTCTGCTTCTTTGATTTGGTTTGCAACTCGTAACGCATTTAAGCATTACAAGCTAGGTAGAGAGAAAGAGATGTTAACTAATTTTCTTTTAGAATTAGGGAACAGGATTGAAAGTGAGGTTTCGGAAAGTTGGGATTTTTCTCCCGACTATGAAATAGAAATACCTAAAGTAACCGCCGCAGTTATAGATGCTGCTGAACTTTCTACTCATACACAAGCTGCAGCAATTAGTGGCGCTGGAATCGCAGAAGTCATTAACAAGGCACTTAAAAAGCAGATAGCTGAATTGAAAGAAAATCAAAAGGAGTTTGTGCAGTTGATTAGTTTGATGCAAATGCGCACACAATTGCTTTGGTGGAAAGAAGCGGGATATTCCCCTTTGATGAAAGTCCGTTATAAAGGAATTAAAGACGGCCCACTACAAGTTTTATTGTCTTACGATTATTCGGATTTCATTCCCGAAATGTACCCTGTTAGTGTGGACTACTTTTTACTTGAGTCGCTTAAAAGCTTATCAAATGATGCAGAAAAGAAAATCAAAATTTCGGATTTTTTGAAAATGGTTGAAGAACACAATTCGGAGTTGAAAGGCTTTGTTCCTGAATTCACTGGTGGAGAAGGCCGAGTTTTATTTGCAAATTTTGTTCAAGGATTAGTTCACGGAAAATATCAGGCAAAGCAATTCAAAAATTTCGTTGGTGTTGCTGTTACAACAGAATTAACGTTAGGAGAATTAACTCTTTGGTTGTTTCATGATTTACATTCTATCAAACTTTCAACAAGCAAATAATCATGTCAGGGAAATGTAATTTACCAGAATGTCCCGCTCCTGAAGCAGGTTGTCACTTAGGCAATGATGATTGCACTAAATGTGAACACTTTGTTGTTGAATCAACAGAAAAAAAAGTTAAAAAGGAAAAGTCAACAGGATTAATAAAGTCAAGCGTTGGTTGGAGTGGTCAGGCTTTTACCACG
>Ga0316217_10002189_pt1 | contig 23958 bp, 24 predicted proteins | sample 1anoAmetaG_FD_203633 | JGI IMG/M metagenome (GOLD analysis project Ga0316217, IMG submission 203633) | Freshwater microbial communities from Trout Bog Lake, Wisconsin, USA - 1anoA | ecosystem: Environmental > Aquatic > Freshwater > Lake > Hypolimnion/Profundal zone | place: USA: Wisconsin...
CTTGGCTCGGCCTGCTCTAAAAATAAATAGTAGAATCGCTTTGACTACTGTTGAACTGTAACAGCGGTAAGTCAATTAGTGCACAGTAAAACAATGGTTTCGTATGTAATGCTTGAGTCTCTATTAGCTATCTTAAAATGTGCCATATTCTTATATGAATCCTGACTGCAAACTGTTTCCAAACTATTACATACAGAAGCCTAGTACTCAACCCGTAGACTGTACTGAAACTTAACCATAGTCCCTAAAATCTTTCACGGTTCGAAGAGTAACTTACTGAAATGATTCGCCAACAAGATAGGCAACCTAGTTTATACTCAAATAAAAAAGAAATTTTATGATAAAAAGTGGCCTAAAGATCGCCAAACTGAGCTATTTCAATAATAACTATCTATGCTAGGGCTGCACAGTGTAGAATACCACGCTCTTTCGAATGAAAAAGTTCATGAGTTTCAAAAACAAACTATACGCGAACTTTCTTTGAAACACTAAAAAAATTATGAAGATAAACTACCTCCTAAAAGAAGGGTTGAGTATAGCGGAAACTAAAGCTAGTCAATTTTAGAGACAATTTCAAGGGAACTCTTTAGTTTTGTCCAAAGTTGAACGAAGTTGATAACTTTGTCGATAAAAAATAGATAAATGGACAGGAGAAAGCAGACAAAAATAAAAATGATCTTTTTAGCTTGAGCTTTTGCTAACGTAGAGAAGACGATAAGTTTAAACTGAATTGCTGCAGCTAGCCAAGAGAAAGAAAATGTCAAATTGGCATTATAACTTTCGAACTTTAAAGCATACTTTCATCTCGTCTTATCTAAGATAAGCTTCAGTCTTTAGAATAGCCCAAACCGCAGAGAAAAGTTCATCTACCCTTTCATATTAACCTTCTTGAAAAAACAAAAATAACCCCTCAAGCAAGTGGTCTAGCTGATCTTTGCAGTGCTCAGGCTGGATTTTTATTCTTGCAACTTAGAGTACATTATTATGCTAGCTTTAAATGATGTGAGGTACTATAGTTATAAATAATCTTCGATATAATATTCTAAAAGAATGAGCGTTAAGCAAGCTAGCAAATTGCCTAATAACATCAAAATCAGCTAATTTGGGCTCACTTTCCTCAAACAACTTCCAGCCGAACTCTAAGATCTTGAGCAAAGTAACCAAACCAAACCAAACTTTTACATGAATGCCACTCCTTTGCAGCGCAGGGGGTCAGGAGTCAATTTTTGTGCTTTTGCCAATCAGACACAAACCCTCCTCAAGAGATAGACCTTTTCCCTGTCCCATTTGAGAAGCTAAGGACCTCAGACAAGCTAATCAAAAAGAAAGCTACAACTTCACTATAACAACTGGCTCAGCGAACAAAAACTACTGCACCATAAGATAGCTGACTCTCAGTCACGGCTCTAGCAGGCAAAGTATAGTGAGTATGACTGGAGGACGGTGAGCAGTAGCTTAAAGGAGAGGAGTTAAAACATACTAGGTGAGTGGAGTTAGGCCTATCTAGGGAGAGCCATTCGAAAAAAAGACAAATTGGGGAAGCTCTTGGCTCGCAAGTACCCCAAGCGTCAAGGACCGTGATATAATAACATATTAATAACTTTATTATCATACCAGACATAAGTACTTTTGTTGAGAATCATAGAAGACATAACTTGCTGCGAGTAGGAAGGATTGTTTAAGATTTGCAGGAAGCGTGAGATTGCAAGCCAATTCAAAAATTGATAAATATCAAACCTTCAAAGCATGGAGGATGGGACTAAAGTGGTCTTTGGCTGCGTGCGTGCGGTAAAACTACAGCTCACGTCTTAATCCTGCTACGTCTTTCTGCTATCTGATTAGCTAATCAACTAAACCTTTCAGATCCTGCGTTGAAATGCGCATAACCCTTTTCTCGTTTTCAGTTGTATGTTTTGTGGAGCTTTCTTTCTTCAGTTTTTAAGGAGTGGCCTCAGTATAATCTGTCCTTAGCTGCTTTTGATCTTGGTACTAAGTTCTCAGCTTTAGAGGCTGCTTGCCTGGGGTGCGCTAATTACTGTTCTTATAATCTTTCTGTATGCGTTCAGTCTCGAGATAGCGATTAGTTTCCTGAAAAGGTCTAAATATAGTAACATCGTAAGGAAGATTGTCCTTTCTGCGGGCTGGATTTTCCTTTTCATGTTCCTGCAACTTGACTGAGTGCTTCTTCTGCTGGGATTGCTGGAGAGGCTGTTGCGAGGGTTGCAGGGGTTGGTAGTGCCGAGAGAGTGAGACTTCGGTCTTGTCTTTGAAGATGGTTTTGAGAGGTTCGGGACAACAGTCTTGGGTCAGTTTGATATTGATGGAAGAGGTGTGAGATTTGTTGACTGAGATGCCTTTTCCAAGTGATTTTTTGGAGAAATTCTTCTCTACGCTTTCACGTCCTTTCCTATAATTTATCATTAATATTTATTATTAATCAACTGAAAACCCGACATATGTATCTATTTTTACTTTATGCTAAAATGCTAGCTATCGCCTCTTGACATCCTATGCTTCTTCATAATTTGCCAAAAGAATGGTATTTGAGATTGAAAGAGAACAACTACAAAATTGCATATCCTTGGATTTTTCGTTCTTGGAAGATAAAACAAAGCTGGGCTATTGTTTATAGAGCTTAGACAAGCACCCTCTTTGAGGTTCACTGAGTTCATTGGCCCAATCTTAACAACATCACTGGATTCAATCTGAATTGCTGATAAGGCACTCTCTATTTAAACAAAACACGGTAAGATCAGGTAGGGACAATCGCCCAAGTGTCGCCCAAATGTGTGCAACCTACAAAAGGATAGATGTCTCCCAGATGCAACTGGATCGGCATCTCATACACATTTTGACCTTTTATGAATGCTACACTGCTCTTTGCGAAGTCAACCTTCACAGTTATCGCATCTCCTGTTAGAAACTGGAAACCCTGCATATATCCATATGTACTACGTTTGGTTGCTAGCTGTGAGTGGCATCATGGTGACTCCAGTTGAAGGCAGATGCTTGGGTTAGTCCGAACTGGTCGATGGCCCAGCAGCCTTTCCCTATTTCGTAGCAATTCGAAAAGTTCGAGTTTTTGACGATATCATAAACGCACACACCCAGCCAACAGGTCTTTTTGGCTGGCTGTTCTTTCAAAACCACAGTGAAACTGTTGTTGAACTTAGTCAAAGGTTGTTCCAAAAGCACGATAGGGTAGGATCCTTCCTCTCCTGTCCTCTTGGCTAAGTTCTGCTCTGCGTTGATTTCGATACAACCTGCCTTGAACAGTTTGCTGAAAAGCTTCGTTTTGGGCATACCCTGATAGCTGAAAATTTTCTCTAGTTTGTTAACGGCAAGGGTGATATCTTCCATACTTTTTTAGAAATGGTTGAAAGAGTCGTACATTGCTGCCTTCACCATAATGTTAGCCTTGGCTAGCTCCCTCTTGGTGGAGGCAACATCCTTGAGAGTCTCATCTTCTGCCTGTTTGATGTAGGTCAGGTATTTGCAAACATTCTAGTTGTTAAGATTTTGATAGAGATGCAGAAGATGCTCAGAGGAAAACGTTATAGAGACTGACTACTTTGCAGAGTCAATCATGCCTTTCACTCTCTATTTGCAGTTTAGTATAAATTTGTTGAAGGCCTCAAGTCTTTTTTCCAAATCCTACATCCATCTATCTGTACCTTCTCGACCTAGCTCTGGAACTAGCTGAGCAGTTCTACTACTTTTGCTTTCAGATCAGAGTCTCGTTTGTGGGTTAAGACTGCAAGCATCTGCTCAAATTTTTGGAGACTGACGAGCTAATGCTTTTGGTGGAGATGGTCTATGCAGACGACACAGCATAGCCTTTTGGCTTGGCACTCTTGGCTGAGGCAAATCATGATGATTTCTTTGGTTTGGTGTGCTTGACCCCTCTCGCAAAACTGTTTGTAGTGCTCGAATCCCATGAATATCTTTGGAACTATATAAGAGGGTACAGAAGTGTGGTAGCACTCTATCATAATGACTATCATAATTAATGCCCTCATGACAAGATGGCTGTTTGTTGGTTTCTGATTCGAGGCATTGCCCACTCATTCTATGCTTGTGCCTGGTATGTTAATACGGTTAATGCGGTTTCAGCCAAGATGGGTGGTAGGAATGAAGATATAAATGTAAAATCAAAAAGTAGAGTGTTTGAGCCTGCTGTTCTCCGCCTCTAGCTTCTTGATGTACTCATCCTTCTCGCGCTCCCTTGAGAGCATGGACTAGAGCAGAAACTTCATCTAGTTGTGGTGGATCTGAAACTGCCTGATGATCGACATGTTCAGCCTCTACTACATCTAGTACATCTCGTTCTTCATCTATTTTAGGCTAGTCTGGATTTACCACACCTTCTCCTTCACTTCCCTTAGTTCACGCCCCTAGGACTATCTTGAACCTGATGTACCGTTGGTTTCGGGGTAGGGATATCTGTTGCGGTAGAGCTAGCTAGTGGGTTCATTGAAACGGTTCAAAAATTCGGGTTTTAGGATGCTGTTGTTTCGTATTACCTCCTGTCCTGTAGAAGATAGCTTTGTCTACAGTTTCTTATCCTAGGCTACTAGTTCTTTTTTAATGGGAATAGGAGCAGGAGGAAGGGGAGCTATTCCTTGGAGTGAAGGGACGGAAGGGTTGACCAGATTGTTGACCTTGGGTTCTGGAATTTTGGCTGCTTCCTTCGTTTTGGATTCCGCAGCAATAATGTTCAAAGTTGAACTTGGCTTCTGCTACAGCAAAGCCTGTGTATTGTTGCTTACCATAGAATTGGTCTTAGTTGCCTTGTTATCAATTATCGTCGTGGTTGTCTATCTGGCCCTGAAAAACTATAGGTGTTTGATGGTGGTTTAGTGGCCGGCCAGCTTGTTTTGAGGTTTTGAGGGGTTCCTTAGGTCGTAGACGAAACAGCTGCCGTACATGCCTCCGGCGACCAATGTGTGTCCATTGCCGTGTAGCCCAACACAGCTCAAAGGTTCATCAGCCGCAATGGTCTTCACACTCCTAAATACTCCAATTCTTACTTTTTTTCGTGGATATCAAAAAAGACCAGGCTTTCGTTCATGGAAGAAGTCACCAGCAAGACTGGGCTGTAAGAACTTATGGAGAGAGAAGTTAGGGAAACTTTGTTCTAGTTGGGCACTGAGGTCTGCCAGAAAGGCTTATCTTTGCCACTGAGCAGGTCCCATAATCTAAGTAGCCTGAACTGTACGCCAGAGAGCCGCCGTTGGTGCATGCGGCTAGCCGACAGTAGTCGGACCCCTCGGAGACCTTGATGCAGTTGATGCCTTCCTGCATTTTGAAGGCCAGAATCTCGCTGAAGACGCCAGTTTTGTTGGAGTGGATGAAGATCTAGCCGCTGGAGGACGAAGATGCCAGGATTTCGGTGCCGTACTGTTCGGTTTTGAACTGCTTGAGCCAGGCTAGAGATGTGATTCCGCACATGTGCGATTTGATTTGGGTGATATTTGGCTATTTCTTGACTGTGTTATCTCCGCGGATGTCCCATACCCTGATCACGCTGTCGACTGACCCCACAGCTATGTACTTGGAGTTGGGCGAGAAGGCACATGTATTGAGGGAGGAGGGCTTCTCCTTGACGTTGGGACTGAAGTTGTGCTCGATGAGTTTGTTCTCAGGTTTTTCGGCGTTGACCAGGAACAGTTTGCCGTCCTGGCCGCAGCTGGCGATGACCTTATCTGAGTGGAGGGGGCGTTACTGTTGTGGTTGATGCTGACTGCGTTGACCAGCCCGCGGTGGTAGGTGTAGTTGTTGAGGGGGGCTTTGGTTTACAGGGAGTGGATTGCGATTATTTTGCTGCATGTTACCAGGTCTGCACTCATTATTCAATTCAAATGTAAAACATACTGCGCTCAAATATAGATGCTGATCTGCAATCCTATCGATAAAGAGATGCTCATCGCCCACAGAACTCATACAACACAGCATCTATTCATCAACCAACCGAATCCACCATCATATCTAGCATTCATCATGACTCTGCCAATCCCCTGATCTATTATTCTTAGTCATCTCTTATTTTATCCCCAGGTGAAATGCAGTAACATGTGTGCACATCAGGGGGGTTCATTGGTCGGCAAAGGACAGTTCTAGGAGGGAGACCTCTTTCTTGTCCTGGGGCAGGTAGTAGATGAGTTCGTGGGTCTCTCCGGTCACGTGGTGCTCCTCTGTGATGGGGTGCATGTTCTTTCCAAAGTGTTCCTGCAGGATCTTGCTCAAGAAGGCCACATAGGTGCAGTTGAGGTCGAAGGCGGCGAGTGCGATTTTGAGGGCCTTGATGTGGTTGCACTTCTAGGTGTAGTCCTTGAGGTAGTACTTTTCGGTGGCGAGGGTGAAGCAGCAGATGGATATGTAGATGACCTAGCTGGGGGTAGACGTACCAGGTCGCGGATGGTTTCGGTGGGCTTGTCTTGCCAGCCCTCGCGGCAGCTCTCGAGGGTCATGACGTCTGCGATGTGGAACTACCACTCGTGGTAGAAGGGCAGGGCCAGGTTCTAAGGGATGTTCTTGCGCAGTCGCAACAACATCTCTTCGGCCATGTTGCGGTCATTATACAGCCAAATCACCTCGTCTTTCGTCTACTACACCGACACCTACAGCACGAACTCCGCGAACGTTCGTTCATCCACCGACAGCTCCTGCCTCTGCATCATCGTCCTCAGCAGCTCCTCGCACACGGCTAGCGTTTTGGACGCCAGCTGATAGCACTACTCACGTCTTGTGCACAGATGCGTACTTTTTGGCTGAGGATTTGAAAGCCACGAGCTGCAGGGTCCACCTGATTCCCAGGCAGCACACCCCCCTGGCCTCTTTGAGCAGAAGTAGAGCCTTCTACAGAAACTACTCGTGCTCGCCCAGCTTGCCCAGGTTTTTGTAGAGGGCGGCCAGGAGGAGCAGTTGGTGCGGGGTGGGTTCTTTGGGCCTGCTGTTCCAAATCTACTGATAGGAGTGGTACTTTGCCGGCCTGCTCAGCGTGCTTGATGAACTTGGTTTTGATGCCCTTCTTCAGGCTACAGTCATTCGCGATTTCCTGCGTCAGGTGCAGCACCTTCTCGTCCCAGCTGGCCTCCGACCGATCGATGTCCTCCTCGGCTATTTTGGTGGGACTTAGCTAGCTTTCTCTGGAGGTAGAAGGGGCAGTTTGGACCTAGCTTTCCATCAAGTAATAATCCACTGCTGTTTTTATATGATTCGATTATTTTGATGATACAGCAGTAGCCTAACTTGCGCTGCTTTGGCGAGAGAAGCGGCGATTTGGATCTTGCTTATGATAATAATCTCAATTAATTTTCACCATTCCTGCCACAATTTCACTCAGAAAACAACGCCTCAACCCGCAGCCAACAACTCGGGCCTGAATAGGTGGTTGCCCAAGCAATGCCGAGGTGATGCTCGCCAGACGCTATATTTCAAATAGAAATTAGTTTTATTATTAATCAAAATGAAAGCGTCAGAGAAACTCAGGAAGGAGAAATCGCCTTTGGTCAAGCCGCAGACGGCCACCACTTCCAAGAAGTCAGACTCTAAAAAACCCTCCCTCAAGAAATAAGAATTCGCGATGCCCAAAAGTACATAGACTGTGATCTAGCGCTATGCTTCGCCAACGTACACAACAAAACCAGCACGGGCTTCACTTCCGGCACCCAGTCCTCCAAGCAGTTCAACCCTTCCGCCGCCAGCTGCAAGAACTCGCCCAAAGCTAGCCTCGGGGAGACGAAGAGTCCTCCCCCCAAAGACGCCAAGCTCAAGAACTTCCAGCTGGCCGAGAAGAACAAGGAGGAGATAAAGAAGTCGCTAGCCAACGTGATAAAGGTGTACTACCCACAAAAGAAGACCTGCCTGGACAACTCCTTCACCGAGGTCACCAAGGATACCACCCAGAAGGAGCTGGGCAAACTCACCAGAAACGACTTCCACTTCATCGAGATCATCGGCGAGGGCGGCTACGGCAAAGTCTGGAAGGTGGAGCTGTCCAAGACCAAGAAGCTGTACGCTATGAAAGAGATGAGCAAGGCGCTGATCGTGATGAAGAAGAGTGTGGACAACGTGCTCAACTAGCGCAAGATACTCTAGGGACTGGCCTCTCCCTTCATCGCCAACATGTGCTGCGCCTTCAACGACCGCGACAATCTCTACCTCATCATGGATTTGCTGCCGGGGGCTGACCTCAGGTGCAGGCTCGCCTATATCCAGAGCTTCACGGAAGACGAGGCCAAGTTTCTCATCGCCTGCATACTCACCGCTGTGGACTACATCCACCGCAAAAAGATATTCCACCGCGACATCAAGCCTGAAAACCTTGTTTTTGATGAGCAAGGTTATCTCAGGCTCACTGACTTCGGAATAGCCCGGGCCGAGAATAGCAAACAACCCCTAGACGCCAGTGGCACCCCTGGCTACATGGCTCCCGAAGTCCTCTGCAAGCAGCTGCACTCCTATGAGGTGGATTTCTACGCAATCGGCATAATCGCATACGAACTGATGCTCTCCAAGGTATTGGTCTCCCTATCCAGCGTCCCTATGGTGGCAACAACCGCATAGAGATCCGAGATGCCATCCTCTCCAAGCAGCACATGGTCAAAAAGCAGTAGGTTCCTGAAGACTGGAGCGTAGAGGCTGCTGATTTCGTGAACAAGCTGATTATCCGTGCCCCTGCGGCGAGACTGGGGGCGAAAGGGGGGGTGAAGGAGATCAAGTCGCACCCTTGGCTGAGCAATGTGAACTGGAGCGAGCTGGAGGCGAAGAAGATAAAATCGCCATTTAGGGAGAAGGAGTGCATGTATGAGGTGACGGAGCGGGAGGATGAGTTTTCGGAGGCGATGATGCAGTACAAGTTGCTGCAGAGGGTGGAGACCAAGGTGGATGTGTTTGCCAAGTACTATTTTCAATTGGGATAAATCTGATTATTTATATATTACCATTGCACTCCTACAACCACTCCCAATACACCAAATACTACAAGTTAACAAATAGTACAAATCATCAAGAGAAGCTGTCTGGCATCTTTCTCTCTTCCTTATCCCTTATCCTTTGTCCCTTGTACTTTATCTTTTATCTCTTACCCTTTATGCTTTATTCCTAATCCTTTCCGCTTTACTCTTGGCCACAGAAGTAGTTGTAATACTAATACTAATAGTGATAGTTGGTTGTAAAATACACAAAAGATGATCAAAAAAATCAGACTTTTACTGCTTGGATCACTAGTTCCACTCCATACTCCGTAATTGGGGCAAGCTGCTCAATCGTCGCATCTGCTATCGGCTTACTCGTACCCGCTGCTAACTTTGCCTTCTGCGCCAGCTCGGCAATCATCTCCCCCGCTGGGTTCTAGATGGTCTCAGGCAGGAAGAAACTGGCGATTATGCTTGCAACCGCAAACAGCGTAAACACGATCATCACATTGAAGCCTGTGTTGATGCAGCTGTCGATGATGTACTGGGAGACGGCGAGGGCGATGGCCCCTGTAAAGGTGATGAGACTGATGCCGATGACTCTGACTTGGGTGGGGTAGAGCTCGGTCATGTAGATGTAGAAGTAGGTGAATTCTGCGGAGATGCAGAAGGTTATGACGAACATGGCGGCCAGGATGCCGATGTTGCCGCTGAGAGGGATGGTGGACCCGTCGGTTTTGGGCCGGTAGATGAAGATCAGCACGAAGGAGCAGACCAAAATTATGGCCATTGAGATGATCGCGAAGTTCCTCCTTTTGACGTTTTTGACCACGAAGTAGCAGAAGAACTCAGAAACGACATAGGATACTCCCAGCACCACTCCGTTGATGAAAATGTCGATCTGGAAGTCATTGAGCATGAGGTTGGGGGCAAAGAATATGAAGGAAATCGAAAGCTGGACAACGATGAGGAGGATAGTGAGCCACCTCAAGGAAGGATACTTGAACAGATCTAAGACTGTGAATTTGGATGCATTTTCTTCTTATTTCTACCTAATCTGCTCAATCCTCTTGACCTCCGCTATTTCCTAGACCTTCAGATTGGGCTCACCCATCCTGTTGACCTTCGCGATCCACATCAGCTTCTTCAGTGTCTCCTCCGGGGTCAGAGTAGTCACCAAAACGATGGGAGTCTCGACCATTACCAGTATGAAGCCTACAAGGACCACAGCGAGGGGGATGAGGAAGAAGTAGATAAAGACCTGCTGCCAGTCTCTGAGCCAGAAGTAGAGGCCAGTATCGACCAGGTGGCCCAAGTTGAAGAAGATCTGCACAGCGATCATGGCGTACTCCCTGTAGTTCTAGTCGATGATTTCCGAGAGGATGGTCATGCTGATGCAGAAGATCCATTGGAACCCGATTATGCTGATCATCATGCCCACTGAGGCGACGTAGATGTGGTTGGCGAAGATGGTTAGGAAGAGACCTCCGATGCAGAGGCTCAGTCCGCCCACTATGAAGGTTTTGCGCCCGAAGTAGTCCCCCGAGATTGCCATCAGTGCGTTCCCTATTATCACTCCGATGTAGCCGATCATAATCGAAAGGTTCACAGTCCCTGATTCGGAACTGCATCTGAAATCTCCGAACTTGTTGGCCAAAGTCTCCATACTTTTTGCTGGGATGAAGGTTGCTCTCTGCGAGAGGGGCAGACTGCAGACGTAGTCCATGCATGAGACCCCCGTGGGCAGAGTGGAGGGACAGGTGTAGGCATCCTCGTAGAAGACGTAGGGAGCTATGAAGATGATTTGGCCATTGAGACATGTGGCGATACAGAGGAGAGTGAGTATGATCTTTTGGTAGAGGCCGAAAGAACCCACCTTTTAGATTAGGTTGAAGAACATCTTGTCCTTGTCGACCTGCACTTATGCTCCTGGGTTGGCTTAGCTTGATTTTGTCGGGTCTGCTGCCTGCATCCGTTTAAAAAATTGTATAGAAATTGGTACCTTTAGCTAGTAAAGCAAAAACTCCATTCAGGCATTTCTATAAAATTAATAGAATAAGGCTTATCCCAGAAGATTGAAAATGATCTCATCTGGAGTTAACTGTTTCATGTAGCAAACACGATTTCTAAACAGATTACTTTAGTTACCGAAAAACCAGAGTTCGTTAGTAAAATAAAAAAATGGGGAATACGATCCAAACATTCTTTAAACAGAATTAAGACCATTACAACCCAAATCAAGTCAAATAAACTACAAAAACGTAACAACTGATCCTGAATTCTCAAAGGAAGTAAAAACCCGTTTTTTAGACTTTTTGCGAAACAATCGATATTAGCTATTCTTTGTTTATTTTTCAAATTAACACTATATAAATGGTTTCTATCTAATTACATCGGAAATAACAAATATGTTTATTCATCATTTTTGCCCATTAGATAGAAACAAAGCACAAGTAAAGCAGTTGAAGGACTCTGTTTTTTTGAATTGACATACAGAATAAACATGTGGAGCCATTAACAGCTCAAAGAATGTCAAGATACCGAAAAGATTTGAAGTTAGAGGCAAAACCTAAGTGCACTGATTGAAAGTGCCCTTGACCACACTTTCAGGCAGCAACAAGAAATGGATTAAGTTGCTATTGCGTAGCAAAATAAGGAGTAATCAATCATTCATGGCTTTAGTATCTTCACTCTCCTAAACCAAAGCGACGAATCCCACCTACTCGTAATACCTTTTCTTCCACAACTCCATCTTTTTGTGTACACTCTACATCTTACCCATCCAGGCTGCTTACTGCTTCACCTTTTCCTGCTGCCAACCCTTCCTCTACTCCTCCACTTTGAATCTGATTGTTTTTTCGGTCATTGCCATCTGCTGTTAAAGTTCTTTTTCCAATTTTCTGCAGTTTTGCACATATCTGCTGAGTTACTATTCAAGTATTTTGCGCTACTCCAGCGTTTCCTCCTGCTTGATTTCGGCCCTAGATTTTTACAGTTAAAAATTGGCTCTGAGTTTGCTGTTTTCTTGTTTGAGCTCAGCCAATTAGAACTTCAGCCTCTTAGCATCAAGCAGAACAGGGTTGTCGTTGGTAGTATACAAAAAGAGCTCATGAAGTTTGTCTTTTTGGCGGATTAGTTACTGGCATTTGGCATCCTTTTCATCTAAATGCAGCCTGAGAAAGTCCTATTCGCAGTTCAGGTCTTTGATCTAGGTCTTGAGTCTGTCGATTAGCACCCTCAGTTAGACGTTTTCTGCCTTGACGAACTGGATGGAGTTGAAGGCGTCCATATACCTTTTGACTGTGTTTTCGAGGAAATTGTCAAAATCTTTCATGGCTCCGTTGACCTTGTTGCCGAACTTGTACTTGGTGACAGGGTGGTTGTTCTAAAGCAAGTCCCTGAGCCTTTCGTAGAACTCCCCATAATTCAATAGAAAAGCCATCTAAAGTATGATATAATACATAACAAAAATACTTTACCATGCTATCTCTATGCTAATCCTTTTAATCCAAACTTAAACCAAAATTTGAGAAATGAGGATTGGGCAGTTTTTGAAGGATATAAATAAATGCAGGATCAAATGAGAGGGGAATAAGGGTTTCATGATTTTAGGCGCCATTTAGCGAGGTATTTGTCTACTTACTAAAGTATTGAATCCTCATCGACTGAATGCACCTTCGACTAAGACCCTCTCTATTCCTACTCAGTGGCCTCTTAGATTATGTCCTCATAAGTTTAGAGCTCGCGGTTTGGAGAAGTAGCTGCAGATTATAAGCATTATTCTTCTATTTTGATTATTTTGGTCTCCTTCCTCTTGATCCCCACATTTATGTTGCTGCCTTCGATCATCTTAAGCCTTTCTTTGAGGGTCGCTTCATTCGCGACAGTGATGTTTTTGTTGATCCTTTCCTCCAGCCTTTCAATCTCCTATCTCTCTATCTTTGACTTCTAGAGTTCAATTATCTTTCTGAGCTGTTCGTTGATGACTTTTTCTCAAATTAAAGATAACTTACTTAAACTTTCGATGACCAAATCATGTTCTCTGCACTTATCCTTGTTGGCAACATTTTTCTAAAGCTGCTCAATCTTTCTGTTGAGTTCCTTCTCCTTCTCGCAAAACAAGCCTTCAACCATTTTGTTCTGTGCAATCATACTTTCCTTCTAGCTTTTCAAAAGCTGGTTTTCTCGTTGATACTGTTCGATTTGCTTCTTCAGCATATTCTCTCTCTATTTGGCCTACTCCAACTGGCTAGTCAGCTAGGAGATGATAGCTTACTCTTATTTGTATTTGACGATGCTGGAAACCGCTGGTCGGCTGTTTTCGGGCTTTTCCTTTTTTATCACAAATACGCTGTTGCCCTGCTTCGACTCGCGATCTTTTGAGCTGCTTACATTTACGTTCACGTTTTTGATATTGCAGGTGAAAATCTGCCGACTTGAGGCTTTGTGGGCTGCCTTTTAATCAACTCTCGCACTATTCTTGGCGCACAGGTTTTGATTAAGGTTGGCAGGTCCTCCGAAAATGGTAAAGAACTTCTTGAGAGAGCTTGATTTGATTGTGTCTACCTATAAGGTATCATTAGAGCATAGACTTGAGTGATGTGCATCTCGACCGCTGGGCATTCTGGCTGACTGCTGATAGCGTGAGGTGTTGGGCTACAGCTCAATCAAAGAGCGGGAGTGCAGTTTGGATTGGTGGAGGAGGTTGGAGGGTTGGGGCTGCAGGTACTTGAAGAAGTTGGATCCGTTTCGCTTGTTTTATTTGCCCTCTCTTATCTTTTTCATAACGTTAAAATAATTCAAATGCTATTGTTAAAATCAGCTTGCCTGTAGTTTCATTGCTTGAAATGAGCCTCAAAAAATTAGCTTCTTTACTAGTTTATAAGTTTGTATGCATTTGATGGGATATCAGCAGCTTTTTAGCAAAACTAAGGTTCCTAAAAGCCTTAGTATTCGCCCCAGCTGCTGACATTGTTTCTTCTTTTGTATAGAATAAAGAAAAATGCACATTTTTTCAAAATGCCTCTTAATTAATCCCAAAAGTGCTTGAATTTAGAGTAAAACCACTTAAAAGACATTTCAAGAGATCTCATCTTCTTCTTTTTCTCTGAATAAGCATCTCAGGAGCAGGAAAGAAGGCTAATTTTCAAAAACTAGCCTTCTAACAAAGCATTCCATTCTTCAAAAACAACCTTTTTGCACTTAGCCTGTTTTAACACCCATCATACTGAAAAAACAGTAGTTTATACAGTTCATCAATCACTTCCAACTCTTCATAGGTGTCTGCAACAGCTCCCAAGCTGAAACATCTTCCCTCAATGCTGGATTACCAGAAATCACGAACTCTTCTATCTGAACTTTGAGTCCCTTGGCTTTGATTTACTATTTGATACCATGGCCGAACCTCTAAACCCCATCTAGCATACTACTATAACTAATGACTGCCCCTTGCTTGATCCCCACAGTTTCCCCTTTTTCCTCCTTCTCCTCCCGCAATTCACTGACAGTCTTATGCTCATTAAACTTGAAGCCGCAACTGCATCCCCAACTCGAAGTGAATGCTTTACATTGGCAGCTGGTACAAGACTTTTTGTTAGCGTCATGGTTTTGATAGGAGTGTTTGCAGCCGCATTTGAAGTCTTGAGACCCGTAGATCGGAATGTAGTAAAAATTCAAGCACTTGCAACCGGCAAATTTGCATTTGACCTTCTCTTTGCTGCCCTAAAGGAAGTCATGGTTTTTGTAAGGATGGTCACAAAAGCATTTGGAAGAAGGCCCCACGTTTTTGCAGGAAACTCCATCAGGGTTGTACCAAGTGTGGTAAAGCCGGTTTTCTGCTTTTTGGGCGTAGTTTTTTTTATACTCGGCGAATTCCTTCTCCGACATCATCACTCCGCCATTGTCTCCAACCAGATTACAGTACTCTTGGTATTAATCGATATGCTGAGCCATGAGATTGGGTTTTATGTCAGCCAGTTTGGGCTGGACCCCAGACATGGGCTTTTTGGGTTTGTTTATCATTTCAATTATTATGCCACAAATAAGAAAAGTGGTCAAAAGTAACTTTGATTATGTAAAGATATCAATGGAAGGTGCTGCCGAAAACAGCTCTTCCACTCAGCAGCTGGCTAATTGGGTTGTTCTACTTCACTCTTCCGTCGATTACGAATACGTTTCCCATCACTGTCACAGATTTACGCTCCGTTTCTTCATTATTTCGATATCTGAACAAAAGGATTACTAAAACGATCTAAGTAGAGAACTACTTACTTTTCCTATCATCAAAAAGATGACAAATATGTAAAGAAACCTCAGAAAAGGAGTCTGTATGGTCGAATGATGAGTTGGAGGATTGGGATTCCAATAGGGCTAAATAACATTGAACGTACTGAAGCTTGAGCCAAGATCCATATGAAGTCAAACACAACTGAGAGTACGAGGTTGGCAAGGATGAACTTCATGTAGTATTTGTCAAAGTAGCCCATTACAACAATCGAGAAGATGCAGATGTAGACCAAAATGCTGTAGAAATGGTGCTTGTGGAAGGTTATTATCATTTCCAGCAGGAACAGGATTACAGTTAGTATGAAAGTAAACTTCAAAGAGCCACTGCTCTCTCTTTTGGAAGGCACGTCTGCGAAGATGCCGCTTGAACGACCTGAAAAGAAGCCACTTGCCTCCAAGCCGCTTTGGTTTTGTGAAGCTCTGCTGTTGTTAATGGCTGCGTTATTGTACGAATTGCTCATGCGGGATACTGCAGCAACTGGGACTGATATCAGGAAAGGAACTGTCAGTAGCTTGATGTCTTCATTGTATTGAGCTAGACTTTCTTGCAGCTCAAGTTGCCTCTATGGGTCAGGGCGGCCTGAGCTCAACTATTCTTTTGATTTGGTTATGTTTTCCAGTAGAATGGTCTGAGCTCGTGTGACGACGTTGATGAAGTTGCGGAGGACCACTGTTCCGTCGTTGTTTTGCTATGTTTCGCTCCAGAGTTCTTAAGCGACTTCGAGATTGAAATCCCTGATTCCTGCGTTTTTCTCACAAATAGTGTCAAGGATCTTTTTAAGTTGAACTTGGGACAGACAGGAACTTTAGTTGCAACCCGTCTTAGTGAACTAGGCGAGGATTTTGGCGTAATTGCTTTGAGCACTCATCAAATTCGATATTGAATTATAAATAAACGAAATTTAAAGTTTAGCAGATTAGCTTAAATAGCAATCTACCTATTTATTGAATCAAGTTGCCGCTGAGATAAAAGTAACCTCAATCCTTATCTCCGAGCTTCTCAGTGAATCATCGACAGCTGAAAAAGGGAGTGTTGAAGTAAGTTTATATACTTTTCATTTCTAGTTCTTTCAAAGCGGATTATAATGTTAGTCAAGTGAGCAAATAGTCATTTTGAAACACAATCATTCATCAGAGCAGTGATTCCGAGTCTTCAGACCTGTATAGAATATACCTCTAAAAGATGTCCTTGCCCTCCTTGATGTAGCTCTCATAATCCTTCTCCTGAATGGCTACCTCTGCCTCCTCAAAGGAAAACTAAAACTTGCCGCTGAGCTCACTAATCAAGAAAATCAGCTGCAAGATCCTGCACAGACGTACTCTGATTATCTACTTGTCGTGGTTTGTGTTATGCTAGGTCAGGATCAGCTCAGCCCATAACTACTCAATGATCCAATGGCTGAAGTTGTCGTATTCGTACATGTTTATTTTCTCTCCTACTTTGCCCTTGTCGAATTTAGAGTAGATGCCACTTAGTTTTTCTTTTATGGCGTTGGTCTCTTTTCGGAGATCCTCCAAATTTTTCTTGCCTTCCTCGGTCTTCATAAACTGGATGAGATCTTTTGAAGATATCTCAGCGTTGTAGATGCAGAAGGGGTTCTTCATGGGGTACTTCTGCAGAAAGTTCAGCACTTTCCTTCTCTCGATATAGTACTTCTTGTAAATTAGGAAGTTTAGCTCCTACCACTCTTCACCTATTTCATCGAACTTTAGACTTTAGTACACAAATAGACTCATGCTCTGCAGAATCTGAAGGTGCGCATTTAGTTTGTCTTTGCAGGCAACTTTCTCCTTGCTCTAGTTTCTAACTTGCACTTCCTTGTAGAATGCAGGAAGGTTGATTTTAGATCCTTTTTTGCTTTACAAGGCCAAGCTGATACTGATTTCGGCCCTGACCTTACTTTCCCTAAGAGTCACATCTATACTAGAACTCGAATCTTTTCTTTGTTTCAACATTCTGCTAGCCTTATAGAAAGATCTTCCTAAATCTGGAGCCTTATAATGCTAATCCTCCAAAGCTCCTTTTTCCATAGCAGCCCTTTAGTTCACAATAGGCTACACATCTTCTTCTTAATCCAGTTTGGCTATCGTCTTCTCAGGCAAAAACACATCCACTATAGACTGTTAGAGGTTTCTCTGGGAATATTGCTGCAAGTTAGAATTTTTCACTTAGCCTATTTTGTTTCCTTACTCGATTTTTTAGATTTTGGTTTGTTGAGTGGTCCCAAAAGGTGAAAGCTACAAAATTTTGTTAATTTCTTCTGCAAAAGCATGCATTTTTTCATGGTTCGCCTGACCCTTTATTGCCTCCATTTAGTACTAGCTACCTAGTTTACTGATTTTTTTTGCTTGCTACTGAGCTTTCATAGCTTTTTCCATTTTGATTTACCGTATTAGCTTGAATTATTTCCTTTACTTTAGAGGCTACTCTTCCTTCTTTGATTTTTGCTTTTCAATGTTTTTGGGGAGAGGGCCTCCTTTTTAGAGCAGATAATCGCGTACGAATACCTTGGCTTTGGGAGTTTAGTGAGGTATTGTGCTCAAAGAAGAGTAGTTCTTTACTAATTAGTTGATATTTTTTTGAGGCGTATTTATCTCTTTGTGATGGTTTTTATTGTTAAAAACATGCAACTTGAGTTTGCCCTTGCTTCTGGAGGCAGACCTGAAGTCTCTAAGCGACAATATGGGCATCATGTCGAGAGGGTTGGTTTTAATCACAGGGGAAACGGCTGTTTTTTTAGAGGCCTTCGGGTTGAAGTGATTATTTTGCTCTGCTTTAACTTTCAATATCATTACTGATTATAAACGTAAAAGGTAAAATTTGGCAATTAGTGCCAAGGCACAGCCTGGAAGTAAAAATAACAAAAAATACTGATGTAGATATAATCTCTGTTATAGAACTTTGAATTGCCAATCCAGAGCAATTATCTAGAATTGCCAACAATAACGTTGAAGATTTTGAAATAATAGTTATGAGAAAAATGGAAAGTTGTCGAAAACATAGATTTCATAAGTTCACGGACGCATCCATACCAATAAAGCTACCTCTTTTTTAATATACTTTGCTAGCTCTCTCAAAATCTTTTTCACACATTACCTTTACTTTTCCCACTTCCTCTTACTTCAATACTTTTTCTTTATCTCTTTGTTTATTCCTTCCATCTATTATCTTATTTCCCTTATAATTTCCTTTTTACAAAGATATCATTTACTTTATCTTTCTATTTTCAAATAAATTTACATAATTTCACCATCAATTTTATCTTTATCATTTTTATCTCTTAAACTTTTGATATAGAAGCGCGTCATAAATTTTATTTACGCTTTTCAATGCTTCGCTGGATCAATGAAAATTTGAGTAAGGTCAACAATCAGCAGCCATAATCTCCGACCCGCCAAATGGAAGTCGAAAGACCCGATTTGCTACCTGGAACCCTCGCTAGCCGTATCTTGGATCTTTAGTTTTTATGCTAGGGAGAAACCATCACCAAAGAACTTATAGCGAATCTCACCTGCCTTTATGTTGTACCCTGTTTTTCATTTAGGAAGCTATTTAGTACTATCAGGCAAGAAACAACCTAAAGTACAAAATCTACACCAAACGCAACGAGCTCTTTCTTCAAAAAAAAGCAGTTGATTAGATACTTCGGGGTAAGTCAGGTGAGCTGGTCAGTAAAAAAGAAGATGCCTAGAAACTGATGAACCAAGCTCGCACCAAATCCAAGAGCGAAGTTAACAGACTACTACACAACATTGAGAAGAAATAGACTCATGCTAAGTAGGTTATTAACAAAATGCTAAACGACCAAAGCAAGAAGCTGGAAGAGCGGATCCATAAAAGAAGAACGATGAGCAACCGCTCAACTTATTCCGATCGTTCGTAAGAGTAGAATTAGGAGGGTCATAACAAGTACATAGGAAACCCCCAAAGAGACATCATGACATGCTCAGTAACTGTGTAAGGATTGGGACGGGCAAAAAAGGTGTTTATTTGAATTTGGCTTAGTGATTGTACTAAATGCTTGACTTTGTAAGATAAATGGTTAAAATTAGTATCTTCAAGATCCCAGAGTGCAAAAACTTAGTTAATACTCTAGTGAACACAATGGCACAATGCTGGGATTAAGCGTAAAGATTGCCTTAAAACTATTATTGGTGATTTCTCTTGTTTTAGTGAGTTGCTAGATAAATATAATTGCCTTTCGGTTATTATTTGAATTAAATGAAAGAATCAAAAATTAGAAATATGGCAGACAGAGACAATGTCAAAGTTGTTGTCAGAGTTCGACCTCCACTGGCCAGAGAGGTTTCAGGGGAAGTATTCATCTCGACTGTGGAGGTCTTAGAAGACCACAGAAGTCTCAGATTATTTGAGTACTATAATCTTGAAGGACTCAGCCAAAAGTAGCTGGAAAATTGCATTGCCGACCCTCGTAACTTCAATCACCACTAATTTACCTTCGACCATGTCTATGATGATGAAGCCTCCCAAGAGGAAGTCTATACCAACACTGCCAGATTATCAGTTTGTTCCTCTTTGGAGGGCTACAATGCCACCATCTTTGCTTATGGGCAAACAGGCACAGGCAAAACCTATACAATGTAGGGTTTTAAATACAGCTTTACTGATGAGGAAAGAGGCATTATTCCTCGGGCCATCTAAGATATCTTTAGATACATCAAAGGCTGTGAGGATGAAGAGGTACACCAATATTTACAAAGGTCACTTATATGGTCAGGGCTTCCTACATACAGATCTACAACTAGAACGTCAGCGATTTGCTAAAAAACGATAAAAGAAATCTGCAGATCAGAGAAGATCCTAGGAAAGGAGTGTTTATTTAGGGAATCTCGTAATGGGCTGTAGTGAAACCTCAGGAAATAGTGTAGCTGATGAAGATGGGGACTAAAGCAAGAGCCATCGCTAAAACCAACATGAACTAGTCATCTTCCCGCTCCCACGCAGTCTTTATTATCATCATCTAGCAGATGAAGAAACATAACGAATAGACAGAAGGCAAAGAGATCAAGGTGGCCAAACTCAATTTGGTTGATTTGGCTGGCTCTGAGAGGGTCAGAGTCACTGGTGCCTCTGGAAAGAGGCTTGATGAATGCAGAAACATCAACCTCAGCTTAAGCTGCTTAGGAATGGTGATAGGAGCGCTCACTGAAAGCAAACCCCATTCGCACATTCCATACAGAAACTCAGTACTCACTCGGTTGTTGTCTGATAGCTTGGGAGGAAACTGCAAGACGACGATGCTCACAATGATCTCTCCTTCGCCTGACGCATTTCTCTAGTCTTTGTCAACTTTGAAATTTGCGCATCGTGCAAAAAGCATCAGAAACAAGCCACTTGTGAATTCGGATTTGGATCAAAAGGCTTTGATACGGAAGTATGAGAATGAGTTGAATCGACTGAGATCTGAATTGTAGCAAAAAAACAAGGTAATTATTGATAAGTCGAAATTGATTCAGCTCTAAGAGGAGAAAAAAAAAATCGAGGAGGACAAAAACAAGGTCATTTAAGCACTTCAGCAGAAGTCTCATTAATTCTTTAAGGAAAGAGAGCAAAAGAAGCTGCTTTAGGAAAAAATCAAAGCTTTTAACTCTCAACTTATACACGTTGGCAAAGATTCTTTAGAGAGAGCGTTGTAAGACCAAAAAAGGATAATAAAAGAGTACGAAAACAGGCTGAAAAGCCTTGAGAAAGAAAAAGGAAAGAATGGTGAGTAAAACGTCAATAGCTAGCTTTTCGAAAAGCAAAACATGATTTTGATGAATTTGGCAGCAAGACTCAATGAAAGAGACGAAGTTAATATGCACTTAAACTAAGAATTGAGTGCTTACGACAGAATCACTAAATAAAATTAAGAAGCTCTTCGTAAAAAAAGTGCAAGAATCTAGGCACTTTAGAAGCTCCTAAGAAAAAACAAAATCACAATCCCTGAATAGTTAACTGACGATCCAGCCCCCAAGCCAGAAGAAGAGCAACGAATAGACGCAGTGTACCTCTAGGGAGAACTCACATACAACATAACTTCAACAAATTTGGCCAAAACTCAATAGTAAGTAACTGCGCTCCGATAGGTCAACGGCCAACAGAAAGAGTAAATAAAGCAGCTGAAGCAAGAGCTCACTAAAAAAGAAAGCACAAAGCGCCAAACAAGCTAAGATGAATGCAGCGGGTATCGTAGTATAGGCGATTCGATAGATTTTATAATGAAGGGCCTGCAAAGGAAAGAGAACACAGATATGAAGTCCCTAATATCTGAAATCTACAAGATAAAGAAAGTAGTTGAGTTCAATCTCCAGAGTTGATAGTAATAATTAAAAGTGTTATTCTATAAATTGTCTGAGATCAAGCAGATCAAGTTGTACGGGATTTGTCAAGGGAGGTCTAGAATTCGTTTTTGCCACGAATTGCCCTGATAGATGAAGTGAACAGTTCTGTTCTAGGCTTGAAACTTGGGTTTTAGCCTAAAATGAAACTATATTTTAAGTCCGCGGCCGGAATCTGAGCTTCGTTTTCAGTAAAAAAGAGCTGCTGGCTTTGCAGGATTTCATCTTCTTCCTTCACCTTCTATAATTCCACTAAATCTAGCTCAGCCTCTCCGATTTGAACCCCTCTATCGTCAATCAGCTCAAGGAAGCCTTTTGAAATCCCTTGGGGGACCTTGAAATTGTACTTCTTGTCCGACCAGACGGGTGGCTTTTTCAAGGAATCTTGCTGGAACTAGGTTTCAAGAACTTCCTCCCCAATCGTCAAGCGTACCGCTACGTTATCCTCTCCACAGGTTCCAGTTTTTCTTCGAATAGTGGCAGTCTCAAACCTAAAAGTTATATCGTAGGCAGGGAGAGGCTAAAAGATAGCGTTGATTAACACAAAGCCTTTTTCGGCCTACTTGTCACTCAGTATGACTCTAAAATCTTGGTGAGTTGGATGCAGCAGCAAAGGATTGGCATCCACAGCTCCGAAGCTGAGGAGTTTATCAGCACTAAAGTAGCCAATTTCTATGGATCTGCCGTATGGTTTATAGTAGCTGTTGATCGCAAAGGAAAAAACGTCCCCTGCCTTAAACTACTTGGTCGGAGGCGGCAAATTAGTGGTAGCAAAATGTTGGTTGGAAATCCTGATTTTGAGCTGAGGGTGACTGTCTTTGATGCCTTAGTGGAGAAGAACTCCAAGAATAGTCACCTTAAGGATGCCTATCGGAGAATCCCTGCGTTCCAAAGGCGATTGTTTTTGAACAGGAGCACAACCCATGAGATATATAATATTTTTTCAGCTTGATATAAAACTCGTAAAAGGGGGAGTTTAAGCAGCGCATAAACGGCATTGGGTGTTAAAAAATTATAACGAAGGTTTTTAGGTATTTTTGGATTATACATTTGTCTGCTTTTAAAGAATAAGCTTTTAGCTTATTTAGCTTATTTATCTACAAAAATGTAAAAACTACAGATCCCCCTTACATTGGAATGTGCACATTTCAGGCAGCCTCAAGAAATAGAAATACCGAAGTGCGAGTGCAAGCCCATCCACCTCCATCATTCCAGTGTTACCTCCAAGCTGACCATTCTTGCTTAGTCGTAGAGTTCCCCCTTCCACCCATCATTTGTTCGAAACTACCTCCTTTTAAAACTCAACGATTTGGCCCAATTCGGAGGGTAATCCTATCACCACTTCCTCCTCCATCTGACTGCGTTCTACAACTAGCTGGTTAGCTAAGCCAGCCACTACGTGTTTAAGCAAGGCTACAGTGGGAAATAACTGATGGCCCAAATTCTGCTGTAGAGTGAAACTTATCTCTATCTCACTGGCTAGCAGATTTAGGAAGTCCTCTAATCAAATGGATTCGTTCTTACAACTCTACTCTAGGCCTACAACTTGACCTAAAGCCTGCTATAAAAAAGCGAATTCGTGGTAAGCTTTGGCCTGACAAGTCTTTTCGCTCGCCTGAACCCCTTCATCCCGATCGTCCACAAAGACAAAAACCACACAGGCGAATCTACTTTCGCCGCACACATCTTCCAGAAGCTGCAACTAAACCATGAGGTATACCTGTCAAAATTTAGGTCTAAAAGAAAAATCTGCAGATTATACAAGATGCCTACTCACTCAGGTGCACGCCTCAGGTTCATGGCGTTGTCTACGATGTTTTTCAGGAAATCCAAAAGACTTTATAAAGGTCACTCAATAAGCCTCAGAATAAATATATCACACTCAATGGCAAGAAGATACGCAATCTGCTGTTTCGATAGGAATCTGAGACAACCCTCCTGGACTCACTGGTCTACGGCCTTAACTAAATAGGCCACATGAGCTTCCTACGCTCGGAAAGAATGCTAAACAAACACTTAACCCAGAATAGACTCTCGTAAAGCCCCTACTACAGCATTTTGATGACAAAACTAAAGAAGGTTTCTGTGCTGGTGGGCAACAACAAAAAACTAGCAACTCCAACCAATGCTGATACAGTCATCCTGGACAACTACTCACACGACATTTTCGTAGATGAGGCTTCCCCCTTGAAAAAAGTGATGAAGATGATCTGGAACACCAAATAGTTGCTCAAATTCGAACTCAGCCTGGCCATTGAGGTACTAAACGGCCTCTACGGACATCACAAAAGGATCTTCTCAAACGACCAAATGCAAGAGATCTTCAGCCAACTGGTCGAAAAGAGAAGAAACAGCTATGAATCATTGACGGCTAGCATAGATAGTTGGCTGAATTCATGATGAATGATATAAA
>Ga0316217_10002190_pt1 | contig 23955 bp, 14 predicted proteins | sample 1anoAmetaG_FD_203633 | JGI IMG/M metagenome (GOLD analysis project Ga0316217, IMG submission 203633) | Freshwater microbial communities from Trout Bog Lake, Wisconsin, USA - 1anoA | ecosystem: Environmental > Aquatic > Freshwater > Lake > Hypolimnion/Profundal zone | place: USA: Wisconsin...
GGACGCTGGTCGCGGGGGAGGACGCCGCCCACGCGCTCCTTCTCTCGCGCCGCCCGGGCCGCGCTCCGGAGCTGATGGCCCTCGACGAAGGCGCGCCGCCGGTCCCCGTGCGGAGGGTCGACGGAGAGCCGTGGGGGGCCATCGACGCCGCGCTCCGTGTCGGCTCCGACTGGTTCATCGCCGCCCCCGAGGACGCCACGCGCGGTTCCATCACGATCTTCCGGACGAGCTCGGAGGGGGCCGCCCGCTTCGCCTCGGTGGCGCGCTACCTCGCCGGATCGAACGCCGGCGCCGTTCGCCTCGCCCGCCGGGACTCCGGCGGGGCCATCGGGGTGGTCATCGACGGGGACGCGGCGGCCGACCGCCCGGGTGCGAGGAGGTGGGCGCTCCCCATCAGCCTCGCCTCGGGGGAGAGCGAGCCGCCGGAGCCGCTCGGCGCGGCCGACCTCGGCGACCGGGAGGCGCTCGCGGCCTGCGGCGACAGCGGCGGAGCGGGCTGGCTCCTCGACACGACGTGGCCGAGCGCCGGGGTCACGCTCGATCTCGGCCGGACGGCCGCCCCCGCCGCGCTTCGCCAGGTCGCGCTGCGGTTGAGGCTGTCCACCGACCGGGCGTGCATCGAGCGGCTCGCGGGCCAGGTCGCCACGGAGGAGCTGGCGCGATCGATCGGCCACGAGGTCGCGGCCCCGGTCCGTGGCTACCCGGCCGCCGCGCTCTCGACCGGTCAGGAGCCGAGCTTCGCGGTCGTGGCAGTCGCGGACGGGGCCTTCGCCCTCCGCTGCGACAGGGCACAAAAGTAAAGTGCCCGCGCGAAGGGGCCGGGGGGGCAGCCTCTCTCCACGCGAGCAGATGGGCCTTATGCAGTGGGCGTGCCAGGTGCCGGGTAGCGGTTCTCTCGAAGGATTCGCGTGTCACCCGGCGAGGCGTCGTTCAATTGTGAAACCACCAACGCAAGGGTGGAGCCTCGCCCCCCGTCCGGGGGGGGGCCGTTCGAGGCCGCCGGACTGTGGCGGAGTCGCCCCCTCATTGTATGCTCGACGGTCTGCGCCGCCGCACCGGCCTTGAAGGAGAGAGCGTGAGGAAGACTCGGACCGTTCAGTGGGCAAGCGCCGCGCTCCTCGCCGTCGGGTGCAGTGGAGGGTCACAGGCGTCGTCTTCCGGAGCCGACGGCGGGACCCACGTCGACGCCGCGAAGGCCGACGCCAGGGCCGACGCGAAGCCCGCCGACGCCCGCGCCGATCACGTCGCCCCGCCGGACGCTGCGCGCGTCGAGGCCGGCAGCGACGGCGGGCTCGCCCTCTACCCTGGCGAGTACTGCCCCGGCGGGACGCCGACCATCCGCTTCGACCCGCCGCAGGTCGTCGTCGCCGCGGGGAAGACGCGCCCCGTCCGGGCCATCGTCGAGCCGGACCTCTGCGCCCCCGTCACCCTCTCGTTCGGGTCGAGCAACGCGACGCTCGTCCCGGCGCCGAAGAGCGGAGAGCTCGATCTCCGCCACCCGACCTACGACTTCGTCGTGCAGGGGGGCGCTCCGGGGAACGCGACGCTGACCGCGACCATCCCGGCGGGCGACGGCGGCCCCGGCGGGACGGCCCCCCTCGCCGTCATCGTCAACGACGGCTCGCTCCCGAAATGTGCGGCGGGGGATGTCGCGACGGCGCCGGTCAGCGGCTCCGCTCCCGTCCTCGCCGGGACCGGGGGGCTCTCCGCCGCCGCGCTCTCCGTCCCGCCCGGAGCCTTCTCGCGGACCGACGAGCTCGCCCTCGCGCCGTTCACCGGGACGGTCGCCTGCGCCGGCGATGACCTGACGATCGCGAAGGCCGCCGCGAGCGGCGTGAAGGGGCACCTCGCCGCGCCAGGCTCGCTCGTCCCGATCGGCCCCGCCGTCACGTTCACGGCCAGCGCCCCCATCGACATGACGCAGTCGCTCCGCCGCGAGCTCGACTTCTCGATCCCGGTGAACCCGGCGGCCATCCCGACGAACGGCCGCCTCCGTCACCTCCAGGTCCTCTACATGAGCCCCGCCGGCAACGGCGTCACCACCAACCCGGAGGTGATGACGATCGCGAACCCGCAGATCACCGAGACCGCGAGCGGCGCGTTCGTCCTGCAGTTCTCGTCCCCCTGGTTCGGCACCTACCAGGCGGCGTTCTCGCCCGACGCGGGCGCGGCCACCCGGACGCGGCACCTCACGCACCGCGCGATCCTCGGCTTCTCGATGGGGTCCGGCGGCTCGGCGACGTTCGGCTTCCGGCACCACGACCAGTTCGACGTCATCGCGCCGCTCGGCGGGCCGAGCGACTGGACGTGGATGTTCTGGTTCGTCGAGCACTACAACCTCGGCGGCTTCTGCCCCCAGTCGGACCCGAGCTACCCGAACTGCGCGACCTACGCGCCGAACCTCTACCCGTTCCACGAGACGTTCGCGCACACGGTCGACTACAACCACTGGTTCTACCAGGCGGGGGGCGGCAACGGCGGCGGCTTCAGCCGCGCCACCTACGCGCAGATCTTCGACGATCTCGCGATCATGCACGGCAACCCGAACGGCGCGAACAAGGACCCGAACCTCTCCTTCTTGCCGGCCGGTCCGACGGCCACCGACCCGTGGGTCGCGGGGACGGTCTCGGGCCTCCCCGGCTCCTGCGCCGTCGTGGTCAACCCGCTCGATCCCGACCCGAACCCCGCCGACCCGCCGTCCTCGACGCAGGACAGCTGGCAGAGCCAGTGCACCCCGTCCCGGTGTGACCCGGCGAACGCGTGGGTCGCGAAGACCGGCTACTACGACCGGGAGTACAACCCGACGGGCGCCTACCCCGTCATCTCGTACTGCGAGACCGGCACGCAGGTCGGCGCCGACAGCCCGTACGAGGACACCTGGAGCCCGCCGCAGGTCGGCAACAGCTTCCCGATGGACGTCGGCCTCGCGGTCGATCTCAACGGCAACGGCGTGCGCGACGCGAACGAGCCGATCCTCCGCCAGGGGCACGAGCCGTGGCAGGACGTCGGCGTCGACGGCCTCGCCGACAAGGACGAGCCCGGGTACGACCCGGTCACCAACCCCGACCCGAACCAGGACGACTACGACTTCCAGCGCAACCCCGGCGGCACCGAGGGGGATCACCGCTACGAGCTCGGCGAGCCGTTCAGCGACTACGGCCTCGACGGAGTGGCGGGGACGGCCTCGAGTCCCTACGATCTGGGCGAGGGGGACGGGGTCTTCACCGTCGCGCCGGGGCTCGCCAACTGGTACGCGGACGACCCGCACTCGATCATCCGGCAGTGGTCCACGAGCGCCCCGGGCGGCGCCATGACCGACGCCGCGCTCCTCCGCCTCAGCGTGCTGGCCGACGGCGGCGTCCGCGACCTCTTCAACTTCGCCGCGGTGGCCAACCACCTCGTCGGGGCGGTCGCCAGCCGCAAGTGGGCGGCCGGGACGAAGGACGCGGGGACGCAGCTCCGCACGACCGCGTTCTACGACGGGTTCGACCGGATCCCCGGGCAGATCGTCGGGAACGAGGCCGCCTTCGACATCAACGCGACCCGCTGGGCCGACGTCGTCGACGCGCCGCACATCCGCTACGGCTCGGTCGACGCCACGCAGGCGATGATCAACCAGGGGGACGGTCAGCACGTCGGGACGGCCAACCAGCTCCTCGATCGCCTGCAGACCGCCATCTACTTCGCCGAGCAGCAGTGGCCCGACGCCGACCGGACGATGACCTACGTCACCAACGCCCAGGTCCCCGGGGACGCGGACGCCGCTGTCGACGCCGGCCTCGCCACCAACTGCCCCGCCAACCTCTGCGCGTTCACGTTCTCGTCGGTCGGCCACGTCGCGCCGGTCTCGGTGCAGCTCCCGCCCGGCTACACGCTCCCGCAGAACGCCCAGCGCAACGTCCGCTACCCCGTCATCTTCGCGCTCCACGGCTACGGGATGACGGAGTCCGGGCTGACGGTCTCCGCGCTGGTCTCGACGAGCTACATGGACGACCCGAACCGCTCGTCGGCGACGCGGCTCGGCAAGGCCATCCTCGTCTACGTCGACGGGCGCTGCCGCTTCTCGGCGGACAACCCGGCGCAGCCCGAGTGCATCGAGGGGTCGTTCTACCTGAACTCGAACCGACCGGACACGGCCCACCCCGGCTCGAACGTGGCTCAGTTCGACACCTGGTTCGACAACCTCATCACCTATATCGACGCCAACTTCCGGACGATGGGGCCGAGCGACGTCGAGGTCACCGAGTAGCGGCCCTCCGTCACCTCCCGGTCAACCGAGGCGAAGGAACCTGCTGCCAGGCCGGGAGGCCCCAGGGATCCTAGATGCACTCCTTCTTGAAGACCCGATTCCCCTTCGCGTCGAAGTAGTAGGGCGGGTCGCAGCTGACCTTCGGGGCCGACGCCGGAGTGGGCGCGGGGGTCGGCCCCGGTGTCGACGGGCGCACGGCGTGCGTCGTCGTCGGCTTCGAGGCCGCCGTCGGAGGGGGCACGGGCGTCGTCGCTGTGGCCGGCGCCGTCGCGGTGGCTGGCGCCGTCGCGGTCGTCGGGGCGACAGGGGCCACCGCGGCCTGCGAAGCCGCCGGGCTGGCCGAGGGGGTGGGCTGGGTCACGGGCTGGAGGGGGGGCGGCAGCTCCGCGGGGCCCGCCGACGCGGTGGTCCGGGCGCTGCGCCAGACGAACCCCCCCACGACGGCGACGACGACGACGAACCCGACGGCGAGGCCGGCGATCGCCGTGCTGGAGTACCGCTTCTTCCGCGAGCTCGTCGTCCCCCACGACGCCTCGGTGTTGGGGCGCGGCGAGCTCGTCGCCAGCGCGACGGCCGGCCCGGAGACCTCGCGCACCGAGTCGCCCGACACCGAAGCCCGCCGCAGCGTCCCCACGACCCGCTCGATCGAAAGACGCGAGTGCTCCGGGGCGAACGGCTGGAGCGCCGACGCCAGCTCGGCCACGGACTGGAACCGGCGCTCGCGGTCCTTCTCGAGGCACCTCGCGATGACCTGCTCGAGCCCCGGCGGCACGTCGCCGCGCAGCGTCCGGAGCGGCGTGGCGGGCTCGGTCGCGACCTTGATGGCCAGCTCGGTGACCGTGGTGGCGTCGAACGGAGGCTTCCCGCTCATCAGCTCGAAGAGGATGACCCCCAGCGACCAGATGTCCGAGCGCGTGTCGACCCCCTTGGACGACGCCATCTGCTCGGGCGACATGTAGTAGGGCGAGCCGACCAGCGCGTTCGTGCGCGTCATCGAGTGCCCCTGCGCCCCGGGGGTCGTGACCTTCGAGATGCCGAAGTCGAGCACCTTGATCGCGAGCTGGCCGTCCGAGCGCTGGATGCAGAAGAGGTTGGCGGGCTTCAGGTCGCGGTGGACGATCCCCAGCGCGTGCGCCTCGGCCAGCGCCTCGCACGCCTGGAGCACGAAGTCGACCGCCTGCGCGAGGGGGAGCGCGCCGCGCTGGGTCAGCCAGGCGGAGAGGTCGTTCCCCTCGAGGTACTCCATCACGATGTAGGGCGAGCCGTTCTCCAGCTGGCCGACGTCGGTGACGCGCGCGACGTGCTCGTTCTTGATCTTCACCGACGCGCGGGCCTCGCGCAGGAAGCGCGCGACGGCGTCGCTGTTCTCGAGCGCGGACGGGAGGAGGAACTTGAGCGCGACGCGCTCGTCGAGCTGCAGGTGGTGGGCGGCGACGACGACCCCCATCCCGCCGACGCCGAGGACGCGCTCGACGCGGTACTTGCCGGCCAGGATGTCGCCCGGCCTGACGGTGGCCGTGACCTCGTCCGTGTCGCTCACGAGCCCCCCTCCGGCGCGCCGCGCCACGCCAGGACTCGCCCTGACAGGCTCCCCCTCCGCGACGGACGACGGCCCCTCGCTGAACGACTGCTCGACCCTCGCGGCACCGCGACCTCGTTGACCTGTGGACCATCCATCTTCCGCGCTGCCCGCGTTGCGGTCAAGCGAGCGGGGCTGCCCCGGACCCCCCGGCACACCTGGTCCGCGGAGAGGAGTCGACAGGAGGTCGACAGGAAGGGCTGAAGGTCGGGAGGGGGCCTGGGTTCCCCCTTCCGACCTTCCGTCAGGCGGCGGACCTGTGGAGCGGCCCCTCCCCCTCCGCCGCGAGGCCTCTTTTACGAGCGCCACCCCCGCCCCGCTCCGCTATCCTGCGCCCAGGTCCACAACCTCCGCGCGTGGATGGCCGTACGCGGCGCCGCGCGGCCCTCCCCGGAGTCGCATGAATCGAGCCGCCGTTGGTCGCAGTGTCGTCGGGGCCCTCGTGGCTCTCTCCCTCGGGTGCCAGGCGGGGGGGTCGACGCAGCTCTCGCCCCCGCCGCCCGCGCCGAGCCTCCCCCCCCCGGTCGCCGCCGCGCCCACGACCGCGACGGTGCTCGTCCCCCCGCTCCCCACGAACGGCGCGTGCGCCAGCGCGACCGCCCCGACCGGGCCCGCCGAGTACGGCCAGTGCGTCCTGGCCCGGGCGATGACCCAGGCGAGCTGCGGCGCGAAGATCACGCTCCTCCTGGCCTCCGACCAGGCCGCCGCAGGGGTGCCGGTGGAGACTCCCCCGGAGTCGTACTCGATCGTCTCCTCGCCCGACGAGACGCGGGTCGTCGGGCGCGACGCCGCCGGCGTCATGTACGGCGCGATGGACCTCGCGGAGCGGGTCGACGAGCACGGCTGCGCGGCCCTCCCCCTGGCGACCCCCGTCCGGACGACGGCGGTCCTCAAGTACCGCGCCGCCAACCTGTTCCTCACCCTCCCCGAGCCGGGCGAGCACTGGTGGTTCCGCGACCTCACGTTCTGGACCGAGTACCTCGACATGATGGCGAAGGGGCGCCTCAACTTCCTCGATCTCCACGGGATGTACGACATCAAGTCGACCATCTTCCCGAACGCGCTCCTCTACTTCGCGACCAGCGCCTCCTTCCCCGAGGCCGGCGTCCCGCGGGCCGAGCGCGAGGCGAACCTCATCACGCTGAACCTCATCATCAACATGGCCGCGGTGCGGGGCATCCAGGTCGGCCTCATGAGCTACCGGGCGGATCTCGACCCGCTCGGCGCCGAGAAGGAGAGCCGCGAAGAGCAGGCGGAGGTCCCCACGTACACGCGGCAGGCGGTCGCCGACCTCGCGACGCGCGCCCCGGGGCTGAGCTTCCTCGGCTTCCGCGTCGGCGAGAGCGCGCGGCCGCCCGGCTGGTACACGTCGACGTACATCGCCGGGCTGAAGGACGCGCACGCGAAGGCGGTGGCCTACACGCGGACGTGGCTCGCCAAGAAGGCGGACCTCATCCACGTCGTCGAGGCGAGCGGTCCCGAGACGATCGTGGAGGCCAAGTACAACGGGGAGCAGCTCGGCCCGCCGTACATCATCTCCGGCGGCGGGATGGAGAAGTGGCACAGCTACTCGTACCAGGACTTCCTCGAGCCCCCGGCCCCCTACCAGTTCGTCTTCCAGATCCGCGCCGGCGGGACCCACCGGCTCTTCCGGTACGCGAGCTACACCCGCACGCGCCGGGCGATCGTGTCGATGCTCATGTCCCCGAGGGTCGCCGGCTTCACGCTCGAGGCCGCGCACGCCTACCTGCCGCAGCGCGACTTCTACCACGCGAACCCCGCCGACTCGTTCAGCCCCTGGGCGTTCCGTCGCGACGAGCTCTCGTACCTCCTCTTCGGTCGCCTCGGCTACGATCCGAACACCCCCGAGAGCGTCTTCCGCGCCATCTTGAAGCACCGCGTGGGGACCGACGCGCTCTGGGACGCCGTGCAGGCCGCCAGCGACATCACCCCGTGGATCCTCGCCGGGCACACCTGCGGCCCGGACCAGCGCGACTACGCCCCCGAGCTCGAGCTCGGCGGGCCCGTCAGCTACTGGGCCACGCCGAGCCTCGGCAAGCCGCCCCACGACGCCTGCGGGAAGCCGCACCAGCCGTTCGACGCCTTCGCCGTGGCGATGCCGAACGAGGCCGCGGCCGACCTGCTCGAGCGGCGCGGGACGTCGCGGCTCTCGCCGGTGGAGCTGTCGCACCTCGTCCTCGAGGACGCGAAGGCCGCGCGCGCGGCGACGCAGGTGCCGATCGACTCGGCCAACCCGGAGGCGCGGGACGTGGTCCGGGAGTGCGTGGCGCTCGCCGACCTCGGCGAGTGGTTCGCCCACAAATACCGCGGCGCGACGGCGCTCGCCGTCTACGAGGGGAGCGGCTCCGCGCCGTGGCTCGAGGCGGCGCGGGCGGAGACGCGCGAGGCCGTCACGGCGTACGAGGCGCTGGCGCGCGACACCGCGTACATCGCCCCCTTCGACGAGCACATGCGCATGCGGAAGAAGGGGCTGACGAACTTCCACTGGCAGAAGCAGGTCCCCCGTCTCTACGAGGAGGCCGCCTCGATCGACGAGACCGTCGAGATCGTCCGCAAGCAGCAGCCCCCGCGGCGGGCCAAGGGGCCGCTCCCCGACCCGAAGGTCTGGCTGACCACGCCGCGCCACGCCGGGCCGGGGCTGACCAGCCTCGTCGTGTCACCGGACGACGCGCGCGCCAGGGAGTGGACGGTGACCGTGACGCTCGCCGCACCACCCCCCCGCGGGGCGGTGGTGAAGGTGCTGCACCGGACGTTCCGGAGCGACGGGCGCGACTGGGAGTTCGAGGTGGCGACCGGGCACGACACGACGTGGACGGCCAGGGTGCACGGGAGCACCGACGGCGAGATGTTCGCCGTCGAGGTGAACGCCGGGCCGGGCCAGGCCTGGCGCTACCCCGACGTCATCAAGGAGACGCCGTACCGGGCCCTGGCGCCGTGAGCGGCGGGCGCCGCTAGCCGCCCGCGAGGGGCGAGTCGTTCGCCAGCGAGCTCGCCTCCGCCAGGTCGTCCACGTCGACGATGAGGTCGACGCCGTTGCGCGCGAAGCGCCGCGCCGCCGCGGCCGTCCGCCCGTCCTTCTGCTCGCGGATCGCCCAGGCCCCGTGGTCGAGGAGCAGCGCCAGCTCCATCGCCCGCCCCAGCGTCAGCGCGAAGCGCCGCGCCCCCGCCTCGACCGCCGGCTGGCCGCGCCGCCGGGCCTCCTCGAACCAGGCCGAGGCGTGGGCCAGGGCGTCGAGCGCGACCTTGCCGAGCGGGTCGCCCGACGCGGTGACGCGGGCGCGCACCTCCTCGACGAAGGGCTGCATGGAGCCCGACTTCCGCAGCGCGCGGAGCACGTCGAGCGACAGGACGTTGGTCGTCCCCTCCCAGATCGAGAGCACCTGGGCGTCTCGCCCGATCCGGGCCATCCCCGTGTCCTCGACGTAGCCCGCCCCGCCGAACCCCTCGACCAGCTCGCACGATCCCGCGACGGTCTGCCGGCCGGTCGTCAGCTTCACGATCGGCGTCAGGACGCGCAGGACCCGGGCCTCCTGGTCCTGGATGGAGCCGGCCTCTTCCTTGCCAAGGAGCTCGACCGCCCGGAACGCCAGGAGGAAAGCCCCCTGGAACTCGGCCTCGACCCCGGCGAGCGTGTCGACGTGGAGCGGCAGCTCCGAGAGGGGGGCGCCGAACGCGACGCGCTTCTTCGCGAAGTCACGCGACAGCGCGAGGCCTCGCCGCATCGCGGAGACGGCGCAGACGGCGTTCCACGTGCGCGTGATCGTCAGCATCGGCGTGATGTTGCGGACGCCGTCGGTGAGGCCGTGGACGGGGGTCGCCAGCGAGCCGGTGAGCTCCAGCTCCGCGGTCGGGAGCATCCGCGTCCCGAGCTTGTCCTTCAGCCGGTTCACGACGACGCCGTTGCGGGCTCCGTCGGGGCCGTCCAGCTCGACGTAGAAGAGCGCGAGGCCGCTGCCGCCGGGCGGGTTCCCCTCCGGGCGCGCGAGGGTCAGCGCCATCTGCGAGAAGGGGGCCGAGCAGAACCACTTCACTCCGTAGAGGCGGTACTGGTCCGAGCCCGCGACGGGCTTCGCGACGCACTCCGAGATCGCCACGTCGGACCCCCCGGTCCGCTCGGTCATCCACTGCCCGCTCGTCCACGCGGTCTTCGGGTCGCGGCTCGTCAGGTGCGGGAGCGCCCGGTCGATGAGCGCCTTGGAGCCGAGCCCGAGCAGCGTCTTCGCGGCGCCGTCGGTCATGGCGAGCGGGCAGGTGTAGACGCCGCTCGACCCGTCGAAGAGGTAGGTGAGCGCGAACTGGTGGACGCGTGAGTACTGGCCGTGGCGCTTCTCGTAGGCGGTCGCCACGAGCCCCTTCTCGGTCGCGACCTTCGCCATCTCCTGCCAGTGCGGCGTCAGCTCGAAGCGGTCGATGCGCCGGCCCCACGGGTCCCAGTGGACGACCCTGGGCTCGTCGTCGTAGCCGGCGAGCAGGCTCGCGTAGAGGTCGCCGCCCGCGCGCGCGCCGAGGTCCTCGAGGTCCGGCGCGATCTCCCGGAGCATGGGCTCGGGGAGCGTCCTCGTGAGGTAGCTCCTGAGGAGGCGGTCGTCGGTGAACTGGTTTCCGAGGACAGGGGGGGGCTGCAGGAACGTCATGGGCTGGGCTCCGGGGCGAGGTGCCCACGTAGGCTACCCAATGGCGCACGGCCTGTCAGGTCGGCCCCCGGCCGCCGGTCAGACGCCGAGCGCGTCCGGGGCCCAGATGTACTTGTGGAGCTGGAGCTGCACGCGCACCGGGAGGCCGTCCTCGAGGACCCAGCGGACCAGGTCGCGGGGGGAGAGCGCCCCGAACACCGTGCTGGCGAGGAGGTTGGGCGTCCGCTCGGCCAGCCCTCGGCCCCGGACGGTGTCGCGCATGAACTCGTAGTCCTCGCGGCTCGCCAGGACGAACTTGAGCTCGTCGCCTTGCCCGATGTGCTCGAGGTTCGACCACCGGTTCCTGTGCGACTCGCCGGACCCCGGGGCCTTCACGTCCATGATCTTGTGGACGCGCCGGTCGACGCGCGACACGTCGGCCTCCCCGCTCGTCTCGAGCAGCACGGTCCGCCCTGCGTCGCACAGCTCGCCCAGGAGCGGGAGGACCGCCGGCTGCAGCAGCGGCTCCCCGCCCGTCAGCTCGACGAGCTGCGTCCCGAGCGAGAGCGCCTCGGCCAGGACGTCCGCCCGGCGTCGCCTCGAGCCGCCGGAGAACGCCTGCGGCGTGTCGCACCACGCGCACCGGAGGTTGCACCCGGTCGTCCGGACGAAGGTGCAGGGGAGCCCGGCGAACGACGACTCGCCCTGGATGCTCGCGTAGATCTCGTGGATGACGAGCGTGTCTTCCTTGGCCATCGCGGGGACGACCGCACGTAGCACGCGCCGCGGGCGGGTGGCTATCCCGTCGGGCTACTTCGTGGCGGGGAGCAGCTCCGGCGCCGGGAGCTCGAAGACCGGGCTCGCGGCAGGCGCCGCCGCTGGCTCGGGCGCCCGTGCGGCGTAGTGGCGCACCAGGGCGTAGACGCTGCCGACGACCGCGAGCAGCGCCACCATGAAGCTCCGCCACGGGAGGCCGGGCACCGGAGTCAGGTGGCGTGAGCGAGGCCTCGGCGGGCGCGTGATGCTCTTTCCGAACACGAGGCATCGAGCGTGGGCTCGCGGCTTGGTATCGTCAACCCTCCGATGCCCCCCCGAGCCGCCAGCTGGCTTCTCGCCGCGACGCTGGCGCCCCTCCTCTCGTGCACCACGGGCGACCGCTCGCGGACGCGACCGCCGCTCCGCGCCGAGGACCCGCTCCCGACAGTGTCCCTCCGGCCCGTCGGCTGGCCGTACTGGGTGCAGGTCCCCGTGACGATCGCCCCGCAGGCCGCGTCGTTTGCCCTGCCGCTCGCGCCGACGTCGGTCGATCGCCCCGAGGGGGCCGAGGCCCTCTGGAGCGCCGCTTCGCCCGCCCTGCGGGCCCGGATCCTCGCGCAGGGGTTCGCCCGCGTGAGGCCGCGTCCCCGGCGCTTCGGCTTCGGCGAGCTCTACGAGGGCCTCGTCGCCGGAGGGGTTCCGTGCGTGATCACGGTCGACACGCTCTTCGCGGTCTCCATTCGAGCGATCGACGCGGCGCTGGCTGACGTCGAGGCGTTCGTCGTCTCCGCGGCGACCCGGACTCTGCTGGAGCGAATCGACCGTCGCCTGGCCGCCGCGGCGTCCGGCGAGCACCCGGACCTGACGGACGGGCTCCGCATGGCCGCAGGCGTCGTCGCGGTGGCCCGTGGCCTGCTGGACGCGTCGTACACGCCCCGCACCACCGAGGCGGAGCTCGTCGCGGCCGAGACGCGCCTCGTGCGGGCTCACGCCGGCGTGGCGCCGAGCCCCATCCTGCGGCTCCCGCTCGACTACGCGGTCTTCGCGCCGCGCGGGGCGACCGTGGCCGAGGGCGCGAACACCGGGCCATACCTCGCGGCGCAGTGGCTGGCGGCCGCGTCCTTCGCGTTCTCGGTCGGAGACGGGATCGGCCGCGTCGACGTGGCGGCGGCGCGGGCGAGGGCGCGCGCCGCGCTGCTCGTGGCGAGGCTCGTGATGGATGCCTCGGACTCGGACGCCCCTGCGCGGCAGGCGCTGCAGCGGCTCGATCGCCTGGGCGAGCTCGCCTTTGGCGACCCGGCGGGCGCGTCTCCCCTCGCCCTGGCCGACCTGGCCGTCGCCCGGGGCTTCGACCTCCACGACGCGAAGCTCATCGCCGACGTCGTGCCCCTCGAGCGGATGCGTCACGTGGCCCTCGACTCCGTCGGTTCGATGGAGCTGCTGCCGCTGCGACGCGCCCCCGAGACGTCGCTGTGGCGCGAGCGAGTGCCCGCGACCGGAGGGGGCGCGCGGCCCGGCGCGCTCGACGTCATCACCTGGATCGGCGGCGCCGCGGGGGGGGCCGCCGGCGTCGATCATCACGCGAGCTTCTACGGGAGCGCGCTCGACGCGATCGGCGTGTGGCTCGCTCCGTCGATGGCCGACGCGGCGCTGCCGGGGGCCCGCGGCGACGCGTGGCATGCTCACCGGGTTGAAGGGGCGCTCGCCGCGTGGACGCTGCTCCGCCACGCCAGCGTCCCGTACGCGCGCGCCGGGGCCCGCCCGCAGCCGGCCGTCGACGCGGGCGATGGGCGCAAGCCCCCCTCGACGCTCATGCTGGTCGAACCGCACCCGGAGGCGATCGCGGCCATGCTCGGCCTTGTTCAGCAGGTCTCGAAGGGGGCCGCCGCGCTCGACGCGCTCGCGCCGGACGCCCCGTCGCACGAGCTGCTCGCCGAGGCGCAGTCGATGCTCGAGATCGCGCTCGCCGCCGCTTCGGAGGAGGCCGAGGGGCCCTCGAGCTTCACTTCGCGCGCGGCCGAGCTCGAGGGCCTCCCCCGGCGCCTCTCGGCGATCGAGGCGCGGACCTCGCCGCTGGCTGGTCCCGCGGCTGCGGTCGTCTACTCCGACGCGCGATCCGGCCAGGCGCTCGAGGAGGGGACCCTCGGCATCGACACGCTCTACGCCGTCCTCCCGGACCCGCGCACCGGGCGCCCCGAGCTGTTCGTCGGGGGGGCGCTGGCGCAGGCCGAGCTGTGGGTGGCGTCCGGCGCCGACGCCACCGACGCCGCCTGGGCCGCCAGGCTCGCCGCCCCCGGCGCTCCCGTCGAGGGGGCCTTCGCGGGTACCCTCGACGCGCCATGACGCTCGACCTCGGCGAATCGAAGGACGTCGACCGCGCTCAGGTCGCCAGCCCGCAGGCCGTCATCGGCTCGGTCCCGGAGCCTCGCGGGCCGCGCTCGGGACCCAGGAGACGCGAGCCGCCATCGGAGAGGTCCCCTCGAAGAGCAGCGACCAGAGGCTGACCGGCTCGCCGAACGTCGCCGAGAGCTCCGCCGAGGCGGACGCCCCTTCGACGGGGGCGAGGACCGCCGCGAGGTCGAGCACCACGAGGCCGGCCCGGCGCAGCGCCCCCTGCAGGCCGCGCACGATCCCCTGGAGGCGACGGTCGACGACGCCCGGCCGCGGGTCGCTGGCGATCAGCGTGCCCGCGGCGTCGTGCTCGCAGGAGAGGATGACCTCCTGCAGCACGGCGAAGCGGCCGTGCGGGGAGAGCGCGACGCGCACGTACGTCTCGCTCGAATCGGGCGCGCCGCGAGGCGCCGGTACGAGGCCGTCCGCGATCTCGCGCAGCGAAGGCCGGTGCAGGCCCGCGAGGACGAACACCGAGTCACACTCGCCAGGAGCCCCTGGGCTGACGAGGGCGCGGACAGGGAGGGTCGCCTCGAGCGTCGCCGCGATGCGGCGGACCTCGTCATAGGCGACGACCGGCGCGACGGAGTCGAGCTCCGTCGACCACCGGAGCCCGGGGTGGACGCGCTCTGCCGTGTCGCGCGCGCGGCGGAGCTCCGCTTCGCGCAGCTTGCCGATCCCGCAGGAGGCGCCGCAGGCGCTCACCGGGAGCACCTCATCGCGCGCACGCTTCGCGAACCTTGGGTGACGTCAGCGAGGGGTCAAGGCGCGGATTCGGGTCGTTGGCGCGCCAGGACGCGCACGCCGCCGTCGCGGCCGTGTCGGCGCCGAGCGCGACGTACGCCTCGAGGAGCGCGCGGTAGATCAGCGCGAGCGCGGGACGCGTGAGCGGGCCGGAGGCGACGATCCGGTTGGCCCGCGCCACCGCCTCGATGTACCGCCCCTGCCGGACATCGTCCGCGAGCAGCGGGAGCTCGGCGTCCGCCCTCCGCTGGATATCGAGCCGCCCCGTGTCGGACTGGCTTCCGACCTGACCGGTCGAGAGGAGCGCCTCCCCCTTCCCGGCGTCGCTCAGCTCGAGGCCCGGGAGCCAGACGAGCACGATCTCACCGCGCTGCAGCGGCGCCTCGTGCCGGCCGTTGAAGGCGTTGAGCTCCCACCCACGGTTCGCGTCCCCCCAGTACCGCGCGGCGATGGTCGCCGACGTGTCGCCGTCGGCGGCGATGTGCGCGATCACCGCGGGGATCTCCACCGCGAGGCCGATCGGCGGGTCAACCCAGGCGACGGCGTGGTTGTGCCGCGCGAGGACGTCCGAGCGGCGTCCGTCCCCCAACCAGGTGAGCGCCAGGCTGCTCCACGTGTCTCCGGCGATGACGGTGTGATGGGCCGGAGCCGGGATCTCGATGCGCATGCCGGGGACGATGGCGCTCCCGCCCTGCACGTCCAGAGCGTTCGCGCCGGCGAGGACCGTCTCCTTGCGGGCCTCGCCGTAGACCCTCGCCGCGATCTGCGACAGGGTCTCCCCGGGCTTGACGATGTGCGAGAAGGCCGCGCTCGGCCGCGCCCAGGTGAGGACGCCGAGCGCCACAAGCGCGAGGACTGCGCGCGCGGTCACGACCCGCCCCCTCGGCTCGCGTCGCCTCGGGCCATGGCGGCGTCGCCCCCGCGGGCGGATCGCAGCCGCATCGTCACGTCCAGCAGCTGCGTCTCTCCCGGAGCCACCCGGATGACTCGCTGCTCTTCCGGCGCGTCCGGGTGTCGCAGGGTCACGAAATGCGTGCCGGGGGCGAGCGCGATCGCGCGGGCGAACGGGGTCGTCTCGACGACCTGGCCGTCGATCGCGACCTCGGCCCACGGCGAGGCGAGCACGCGCAGCGAGCCGTGCCCCAGCGGCACGAGCGGCAGCGGCGCCTCTCCGGCGTGGGCGGCCTCGCGCGTCCCCTGGTCGGTGAGCTGGATCGCGAGTCCCGCCGTGATCGCGAGGGTCAGGATCGCCGTGAAGCCGAGGTAGACGGGGCGGAGCGGCGGTGGGGCTGCCTCGGTCACGTCGCCCGCTGGCGCGAGCGTCTTGGCGAAGCCGGCGTCACGAAGCGCCCGCGCCACGACCCCGCGAGGGGACCCTCGTACGCGGAGAGAGGAGAGCTCCTCGAGCTCGTCCGCCACCGCCCCGGCGGACGCGTAGCGGTCGGCGGGGAGCTTCTCGAGAAGCCGCATGACGATCCGCTCGAGCGCTCGCGGCACCTCCGGCGCGCGCGCGCGGAGCGGGGTCGCCGGCGCCCGCCGGATCCGCTGCGTCGACGCCCGCCGGTCGCTGGCGTCGTCGTTCTCGAACGGGCGCGTCCCCGAGAGCATCTGGTAGAGGACGACCCCGAGAGAGAACAGGTCACTGCGCGCGTCGGCGGTGTCGCCGAGGATCTGCTCCGGCGACATGTACGCCGGGGTCCCGAAGGCGAGGGACTCGACCTCGGCCGCCTCGCCCGCGGCGCTCCGTCGCGTCCGGTGGGCGATCCCGAAGTCGATGAGCTTGACCTCCCCTCGCAGCGAGATCAGCACGTTGGCGGGCTTCACGTCGCGGTGGACGATGCCGCGATCGTGCGCGTGCTCGAGCCCCCGCGCGATCGCCGCCCCGATGATGGCGGCGGTCTCGGGGGGGAGCCGCGGTCGCCGCGCGAGCAGGACCGCGAGGTCGGGGCCCGGTATGTACTCGAGGACGAGGTAGAGCTGCGAGTCCGTCTTGACGAACTCGTGGAGCATCGACACGTTCGGGTGCGAGAGCTCGCTCAGCATCCGGGCCTCGCGCTCGAGGTGGAGCGCGAAGGAGGACGTGGACGAGATCGAAGGCTTGAGCACCTTCACCGCCACCTCGCGACCGAGCGGCTCCTGGACGGCGTGGTAGACGGTCGATAGCGACCCCGAGCCGATCTCGGAGAGCACGCGGCACTGGCCGAAATGCGTCACCAAGATCGGACGCTCAGCGGTCCCCGAGGAGAGACCGACCGGTCATCGTCGCGGGCTGGGGGAGCTCCAGCAGCTCGAGCAGCGTCGGCGCGACGTCGCAGATCCGGCCTCCGTCGCGCAGGTGAAGCTCGCGCAGGGCTTCCCCGACGAGCAAGAGCGGCACGCGGTTGGTCGTGTGCGCCGTGTGCGGCTCGCCCGTCGCCGGGTCCTTCATCAGCTCGCAGTTGCCGTGGTCGGCCGTGATGATCAGCGCTCCGCCCTTCGCGAGGACGGCCTCGACGACGCGTCCAAGCCCGGCGTCGACCGCGTCGACCGCGCGGACCGCCGCGTCGAGGTTGCCCGTATGGCCCACCATGTCGGGGTTCGCGAAGTTCACCAGGACGAAGTCGTACTTGCCGGCCCCGACGGCCTCGACGACGGCATCGGCGACCGCCGCCGCGCTCATCTCGGGCTTCTGATCGTAGGTCGCGACCTCGCGCGGGGACGGGATCATCTTGCGGTCCTCGCCGACGAACGGCTCCTCGCGTCCGCCGTTGAAGAAGTACGTGATGTGCGCGTACTTCTCGGTCTCGGCGCAGCGGAACTGGGTCCGACCGGCCTTGGCGAGCACCTCCGGGAAGATGTCCGGGTAGCTCTCCTTCGGGAACGCCACCGGGAGGCCGAGCGCCGTGTCATACGTCGTCATGCAGGCGTAGCGCTCGAACGGGGGAGCCCCGCGAGAGAACGAGTCGAAGTCCCTGGCCGTCAGCGCCCTCGAGAGCTCCCGGGCGCGGTCGGGGCGGAAGTTGGTGTGCAGCGCCGCGTCCTTCGACGGGTCGACCCCCGCGTACGTCCCCACGACGAACGGCTCGACGAACTCGTCGGTCTTGCCGTTGTCGAAGGAGCGTTGCAGGCCCGCCAGGGCGCTCGAGGCACGCGGCGCGTCGGCGCTCACGATGGCCCGGTACGACCTCTCGACGCGCTCCCACCGGTTGTCCCGGTCCATCCCCCAGAAGCGCCCCGCCACGGAGCCGATCACCCCCTTCCCCTCGAGGTGTTGCTCGAGGCGCTGCAGGTACCCCGTCGCGGTCTTCGGCTGTACGTCGCGACCGTCGAGGAACGCGTGGACGACGACCGGGACCTCTCGCGCGTGGGCAAGATCGATGATCCCGAGCAGGTGCTCGATCGAGCTGTGCACGCCGCCGTCCGAGACGAGGCCGAAGAGGTGCAGGCGCCCGCCCCGGCGCTTTGCGGCCTCGATGACGTCGGCGATGACGCTGTTCTGGCCGAGCGTCCCCTCGAGGACGGCCTTGTCGATGCGGGTGATGTCCATCATCGCGATGCGACCGGCGCCGAAGTTCAGGTGGCCGACCTCGCTGTTGCCCATCTGCCCCTCGGGGAGCCCGACGTCCGGCCCGCTGGTCCCGATGGTCGTGTGCGGGTAGCGGCGGTAGAGCGCGTCCAGGCGTGGGGTGGTCGCGAGCCGGATCGCGTTGTCGGCCGTCTCCGCCCGCTCGCCGAAGCCGTCGAGGATGACGAGGACGACGGGGCGGGGGATGGGATGAGCGTCGGTCATGGTGTCTCCTAGAGGTGTCCCCCCTCGCTGATGCACTTGGCCCGCTCGGTGTTGAAGCTCTTCAGCAGCTTCGGTGCGGGGTTACTGCTCTGCTGGAGCTTGGACTGCAGGCTGCGCGCGCTCTTGCAGGAGTGAGGGTCGGCGGCCGGGGGCGGGGGCGGGCTCGGGCTCGCCCCGGCGTCCGGGTGGTGGCTCGGGTGGTCGGCGGGTCCCGGTGGCACGGCTGCCGGCAGCGACGGGAGCGCGGTGTCGATGAGCGGGGGGATACGGTCCTTCGACGGGCGCTCGCTCGTCGTGGAGGGGCGCGCCTCGCCGGAGTCGGCGGTCGCGGCCGAGGAGTCGACCGGCGCGTTCGGCGTGGCGACGGGCTTGGAGCCGTGGGTCACGGCGAACACGATCCCCCCGATCGCGAGCAGCCCGGCGAGCACGAGCACGACGATGATCGCCCCACCCCCGCTGCGGCTGCCGCGTGCCGGCGGCGGAGCGGGCACGACCGGGGCCCCGGGCGGACCATACGCGCCGCCCGGCGGACCGTACGGCTGCTGAGCCATGGCGCCGAGCGCGGCGGCGTCGCCCACGTGGCTCCTGCGCGTCGCCTCGTCCGGAAAGAGCGGAGGGGCCAGCGCGCCGGGGCTGCCGGGCGGACCGAACGGGGAGGCCGTCGGCGGCGGCCTCGGCCCGCTCGCGCCGGAGGGCATCGGCGCCGAGACCTCCCCGAGCTGGGTCTTGCCGCGCGGGTCGGGCGACAGCGCCGGCCCCTGCGCCTCCGGACCGGTGCCGAACGCGGGCGTCATCGGCGCGCCGCCTCCCGCGAGCCCGGCCCCGCCCACCACCCCGGGCGGCACTCCGAGCTGGCTCCCCGGCGCCCCGAACGCCTCCGGCCCGCTCAGGGGGACCGACAGCGCCTCGATGAACTCGCGCGTGGTCGCGTACCTCTCGGCGGGGTCCTTCGCGAGCGACCTCATGATGGCGTGCACCATGCGATCCGGGATCGGGCGACCGTTCGGCGCCACCGATAGCGGCTGCGGCGCGACCGTCATGTGCTGCGTCGCCCACTCCCAGGGGGTGGCGGCGCTGAAGGGGAGCCTCCCGGCGAGCATCTCGTAGGCGATGATGGCGATGGAGTAGATGTCGCTCCGGGCGTCGACGGGCTTCCCCGTGAACTGCTCCGGGCTCATGTACGGGGGGGTCCCCAGCACCGTCCCCTGCTGCGTCAGCTTCTGCTCCCCCTTGTCCTGCGCCTCCGTCCGCTTCGCGATGCCGAAGTCGAGGACCTTGACCCAGTCCTTCGCGCGCTCCGTGAGGACGATGTTCTCCGGCTTGAGGTCGCGGTGGACGATGCCCAGGGTGTGGGCCTCGCCCAGGGCGTCGCAGATCTGCTGGAGGATGTGCTGTGTCCGTGCCGGCTCGAGCGCCCCCTGCTTCTCGAGGACGGCGGCCAGGCTCTCGCCCTGGACGAACTCCATCACCATGTAGAGGATGCCGTCGTCGGTCTTGCCGAAGTCGTAGAGCTGGATCGTGTTCGGGTGCTGCAGCTCGGCGACGGTCGCGCACTCGCGCTCGAAGCGCTGGAGGATCTTCGGGTCCTTCGAGAGGTGCGCGTGGAGCGTCTTTATGGCCACCTTGCGGACCGTCCCGCCGATGTTCTGCTCCCCGACGTAGACGGCCCCCATCCCCCCTTCGCCGAGCAGCTTGGTGATGTGGTAACGGCCCCCCACCGTCTGACCGATGAACGGGTCGAACCGCGGCTCGGCCTCGGTCGCGGGCGCCACGGCGGTCGGGACCCTCACCGCGCCTCCGGTGCTCGTGCCGCACCGCGCGCAGAATTTCGGCGAACCGTCGAGGGGCGCATGGCAGACGGGGCAATCCATCCCGCGCAGGGTCGCACAGGTTGACCGCCATCGCCACGCGCACTCGAGGGCTCGCCGAGCGCGGACAGCGCTCCCGTCAGGACCGACAGACTCTCCGCACGAAGCTCCCGGCTGCTAGTAGCTTCTGCCTCGTGCCCCCCCTGGCGACCCCACCCGGACAAGGTCCCGCCCCGCCCGCGCCGCAGGCTCCTCCGCTCGACCTACTCGAGACGCAGGAGCTCTCGCGCTCGCGGATGTTCGCGCTGCTCGCCGTCGTGCTCCCCGCCAATCTCCTCCTCCTCCTCCCGTTTCTCGGCGGCGACGTCCGCGCGCGAGAGATCTTCCGCGTCACCCTCTGCCTGGCGATCGCCGCCTCCGCGTGGCTCGGCTGGTCCCTCCACCGGGACGAGCGCTACGACGCCTCGCGCCTCGCGGCGGCCGGGACGCTCTGGCTGGCGGCCGGGCTCGCGGCGATCCACTTCTTCGGCGTCTTCTCCCCCCTTGTGACGGTGCTCGCGCTCGGCGTCCTCTTCTTCGGGATGACGCGCGACGTCCGCGTGCAGACGTTCGGCTACCTGGCGGCGGCCGGCGCCTACCTCGCGCTGGCGCTGACGACCCTCCGTGGAGCCGGCGGAGATCCCGGCCTCGTGGGGGGCGGTTCTCTCACGGCCGCGCAGTCGATCGTCATGATCGCGGTCGCCGAGATCGTGTTGCTGGTCACCTTCGTCAGCGCGCGGGCAGCGCCGGCGGCCGCGCTGCTCGCGCTCGCCCGGAACGAGCGAGCGACGTGGGCGGTGGCGCAGAAGGACGCTCTCTTGCTCGAGCTCCAGACGGATCTCGCGCGAGCGCTCGACGTCGCAGGGGTCGGCCGCTTCAGCGACACGGTCGTCGGCGCCTACAGGCTCGGGGAGGTCATCGGGCGGGGCGCCATGGGCGAGGTGTACGCCGCCGTCCACCAGGAGACCCACCAGGAGGCGGCCGTGAAGCTGCTCCACACCCACACCCTGCGCGAACCCGGAGCGATCCAGCGGTTCCTGCGGGAGGCGAAGATGGCGGGCGCTCTCGAGACCGTCCACGCCGTCCGCATCCTCGAGGTCGGCGGCATCGAGGGGGACCTCCCCTACCTCGCGATGGAGCGGCTGCGGGGCGAGGACCTCGCGGAGATCCTGCGTCGCTCGCCGATCCTTCGGCTCGCCGAGGTGCTGCGCCTCCTCTCCGAGGTCGGCGAGGGGCTCGCCGTGGCCAGGAAGGTCGGGGTCGTCCACCGCGACGTGAAGCCGCGCAACCTGTTCCTGGCCCAGGGCCCCAAGCCCGGGGAGACGACGTGGAAGCTGCTCGACTTCGGCGTCTCGAAGCTGGCGACGGCCGACGTCACCCACGCCGACGGGCGCATCGTGGGGACTCCCGAGTACATGGCCCCGGAGCAGGCGAAGGGGGAGGCCGTCACGTACCGGACGGACCTCTTCTCGCTGGGCGCCGTGGTCTACCGCGCGCTCACCGGGAGCCCTGCGTTCGCGGGGGACCACATCGCGGAGGTGCTCTACCAGGTGGCGCACACGATGCCGCCCAGGCCGAGCGCCATCGCCGACCTCGGGCCGGAGTTCGACGCGGTCCTCGCCGTCGCGCTCGCGAAGAACCCGGCCGACCGCTTCGACAGCGCGGAGGAGCTCCGGGGAGCCGTGGAGGCAGCATCCCGGGGCGAGCTCTCGCCCGAGCTCGGCGCTCGCGCTCGCAAGATCCTGGCGACCGTCCCGTGGGACGACGCGCCCGAAGGCGAGGGCTAGAGGCCGTCCCGACCGGGCGCTGCCCTGTCGCCGCCCCATACGCCGTGCACGACTCGCTCGACCTTCCCGTAGTCCCGCGCGCGCGTGACGTCCCCGAAGCCTCGCGCGACGAAGAGGTCGGCGACCGCAGGGGCCTCTCCCGCCCCCACCTCGACCGCGAGGGCGCCGCCCGCCGTGAGGAGACGCGGGGCCCCATCGATGACCCGGCGGAGGAGATCCAGCCCGTCCGGTCCGCCGTCGAGGGCGCGTCGAGGTTCGAAGCTCCGGACGTCGGGTGCCAGGCCGGCGATCTCGCCGGACGGGATGTACGGAGGGTTCGACACGATGAGATCGAACGCGCGGTACGGCGGGACCAGGCCCTCGTAGAGGTCCCCCTGGGAGAAGCTGACGCTGTACGCCCCGAGCCGCAGCGCGTTGTCGCGCGCGACGGCGAGGGCTCCGGGGTCGAGGTCGGTCGCGTGGACGTGGGTGGTCGGGCGCTCTCGCGCGAGGCTGATGGCCACGCACCCGGAGCCGGTGCACAGGTCGAGCACCCGCGCTCCGAGCGAGCGCCCCGCGCTGCGGGCGAGGCCGACCTCCACGAGCGTCTCGCTGTCGGGGCGCGGCACGAGCACGCGGCGGTCGACGCGGAACGGGCGGCCGTAGAACTCTCGCTCCCCGACGAGGTAGGCCACCGGCTCGTGGACGCGCCGCCGCTTCACGAGCTCACGGAAGCGCGCGAGCTCCGGCGCCATCAGCGGGCGGTGCGCGTCCATGATGAGCTGCACGCGCGTGGCGCCGAGCGCGGAGGCGAGCAGCACCTCCGCGTCGAGCCTCGGCTGCTCGATTCCGCGGGCCCGGAAGTCGTCCGTCGCCCACTTCAGCACGGCGCCGATCGTCCACTTCGGCGCGGCGCTGGTTTCGGCCATGGCTGGCTGCGACGACGCGCTGACGCCTGCGGGATCAGCGCCCAGGCGCGAGCCGCTCCCGCTCGGTCTTGACCACGGCCTCGACCTCGGCGCGTACGGCGTCCCGCTCCGCCTCGGACCCGGCCTCGAACCGCATCACGAGCACCGGCCCCGTGTTCGAGGCGCGTACGAGCCCCCATGCGGGGACCGCCACCCCCGAGCCGGCCTCGCCGAAGAGGATGCGGGCGCCGTCGATGGTGACGACCTTCTTCCCCGCGGCGACGTAGTGCTCGGTGACGCGCTTCACCACCTCGAACTTGATGGCCTCGGGGCAGTCGACGCGGATCTCCGGCGTGGCGAACGTCTTCGGTACGTCGTGCAGCATCTCGCCGATGGACCGCGGATCGCTCGAGAGGATCTCGAGGAGCCGCAGCGAGGCGTAGACGGCGTCGTCGTAGCCGAAGTACCGGTCTGCGAAGAAGAGGTGGCCGCTCATCTCGCCGGCGAGCAGGGCGTGCTCCTCCTTCATCTTCGTCTTGATGAGCGAGTGGCCCGTCTTCCACATGATGGGGCGGCCGCCGTGCTTGGCGATGTCGTCGTAGAGCGTCTGCGAGCACTTCACCTCGCCCAGGATCGCCGCGCCCGGCTTCGACGCGAGCAGCCCACGGGAGAAGAGGATCATGAGGCGATCGCCCCAGATGATGTCGCCGTTCGCGTCGACGGCGCCGAGGCGGTCGGCGTCGCCGTCGTAGGCGATGCCGACGCGGGCCCCCGTCTCCTTCACGCGCGCGATGAGCGCGTCGAGGTTCTTCGGGACGGTCGGGTCGGGGTGGTGGTTTGGGAAGTTGCCGTCCATGTCGCAGAAGATCGGGTCGGGCTTGAGGCCGAGGCCGCGCATGGCCGCGAGCGCCATCGGCCCCCCGGCGCCGTTCCCTGCGTCGACGACGAACTTGATCGACGGGTCGACCTTCACCGACTTCGACAGGTAGTCGACGTAGGCCGTCGCCACGTCCGTCGCGTCGACCCTGCCGCGCGCGGGCTCCTTCCCCCCTTCGGTGAAGAGCCCGCCCTCGATGCGCACCCGGAGGTCCTGGATGTCCTGGCCGAAGAAGCTCCCCTTGCCGCGCATCACCTTGAAGCCGTTGTCCTCGGCGGGGTTGTGGCTCCCGGTGATCATCACCCCGCCGTCGGTGTCGAGGTGGTGCACCGCGAAGTAGAGGTGCGGAGTCGGCCCCACCCCGATGTCGAGGACGTGAACCCCGGCGCGGAGCAGCCCCTCGAGCAGCGCCGCGTGGAGCCGCGGGCTCGACAG
>Ga0316217_10002191_pt1 | contig 23916 bp, 22 predicted proteins | sample 1anoAmetaG_FD_203633 | JGI IMG/M metagenome (GOLD analysis project Ga0316217, IMG submission 203633) | Freshwater microbial communities from Trout Bog Lake, Wisconsin, USA - 1anoA | ecosystem: Environmental > Aquatic > Freshwater > Lake > Hypolimnion/Profundal zone | place: USA: Wisconsin...
TGGGTTTTCTTGGCGGAAAAACCAATAATGCCAGACTTGAGGCGGGATGCTCTATTTTGTTAGCTGCTCAACTCGCTGCTAAGCCTTCGGGGCGGCCCAACAGCCCACAAATTCTGCGGAAGAACCAGATGGTGCCGTCCGGGCTTTTGATGGGGTTTGCCAGGGCTCGGAACTATATTTCCTTGCCGAGCGGGGTCACCAGGCGGGCTCATGGGAACACATCTCCCCCAGGCTCATGGTCGCCAGGAGGATTTTTTCCACCTCTTCGCGGTCATCGGGATGGATGGCGCTGCTCCACCCTTTTTCCCTGGCCTGGACGGCCGACATCCCGGTGATTTCCTTCAGGCGCTGGTTGGAGTAGATGTTGTTGCCCGCCACGCCCGTCCTGAAAATGCCGATGGGGGCCTAATCGCAGAGGGTGCGGAATTGCTCCTCGCTCTCATGCAGGGCCTTTCCCCTGTTTTTGCGTTGAGTATGTCGCGCACTATGGCGCAGTTGTACTCGATGCCGTTGTGATTGAAACAGTTGGTCAGAACCTCGATCGGATGCATACTACCGTCCTTGGCTTAATGGACCGGTTCGAATTGCATGCTTCCCACCCGTTTCATTTCTTCCCAATAGGGGTGCCACGCTTCTCTCGGGAAAAACGGGTCGAAGTCACAGACAGAGAAGGAAAGGAGTTCCTCGCGGGTATTCCCAAGTTTTTTGCAGGTGGCATCATTAACTACCAGATGTTGCCATCCGGAGTCATGAAGAAGACCGCCTCTGCCATATTCTCGAAGGTGAAACTCTTGCATTCGAGCTCTCTCTCCGAACAGTTGTTCCGCGGCTCAAGTCCCTTTCTGGCTGCGAGCAGCTCCTGGTTTTCCTGCTCCAGTTCAAGCAGGCGTAGCTGGCATTCGTGGAGCAGGCGTCGCGTCTCCTCGGCACCTCCGCGCTTGCGCGTCTCCGTCTTCCTCCCCTGATGGGTTTCCGTCCTGCGGTGTATCTGATCGACAGGAGGCGGATGCGCCGTATCCACTTTCCTGATGTCCCTTCTGCACCGAGGGCCCGGACCCTGGCGGCCCGTCCTGCATTAAATAGTTTCCAGCCTGAAAAAGTCCCCTTCGTTGCTCGGAGCGTGGTAGTAGGAGCGGCACCTCCCGTTTACCTTCGGGCTTTCAGGGCGAAACTTTGAGGTTTTTTGAAGCTTCGAACCGGGCAAGATCACCCGCGGTTTTTTGCACCTTGACGCGGGTCTCCCGGAAGGGTAAGAATATCATGTACCTTTCCGTGCAACGCCCAAGGAGATAAAACCATCTTGCTCCCCACTCTAGCTTTGGCCCTTCCCAGGTTTGCCCGCTTTACCCTCTTCGGGACCATACTTTTGGCCGGGTTTTGCTCGACCTCCCAGGCTCAGGAAAATTTCGCCACCTATCCCCTGCTGCCTGCCGGCTCAGGCTCCATCAGGGTGTTTGACCGCGACGGGCGCTTTGCCGGCCGGATCCTGCCGGCGGGCAGGTACTGGGTTCCCATCAGCCAGATCCCTGTCTTCCTGCAAAACGCCCTGGTGGCCGTCGAGGACTCCCGCTTCTACGAGCACAACGGCATCGACCTCAAGGGGATCGCCCGGGCGCTGGTGAAGGATGTCGCCAAGGGGAGGATGGCCGAGGGGGGATCGACCATCACCCAGCAGCTCATCAAGAACAAATATCTCTCCTCCGAGAAGACCCTGGACCGTAAGCTCAAGGAGGGGATGCTGGCGCTCGATTTCGAGAAGAAGTACTCCAAGGCGCAGATCCTTGAGATGTACTTCAACGAGATCAATTTCGGCAACGGCGCCTGGGGGATCGCCCAGGCGGCCCGCCTCTACTTCGACAAGACCCCGCAGGAGCTGACCGAGGCCGAGTGCTCTCTCTTGGCGGGGGTCCCCAAGGCGCCGGCCCGCTACAATCCCCTGGGAGACCCGGCCAGGGTCGCCCTCAGGCGGAGCGTGGTGTTGAAGCGCATGGTCGACCTCAACATGATAACCGCCGCCGAGCGCCAAAGAATCAGTGCGCACCCGGCCGCGGTAACCAAGACCGGGGTGGCCCCTTGGTACCTGGCGCATGTGCGCGCCAAGCTGATCGAGCGCTACGGGTCGGCCATCATCGAGCAGGGGGGGCTGGACGTCATCACGGCCATGGATCTCAACCTGCAAACCCTTGCGGAGCGGACCTTGAGCGACAGCGTCAGGCGCATCAACCCCAAGCTGCAGGGGGCGCTGCTCTGCCAGGATCCGGCGACCGGCGACGTGCTGGCGGCTGTGGGTGGGGTCGATTTCGCCAAGAGCCCCTACGACCGCGCCTTTGCCGCCAAGCGCCAGCCCGGTTCGGCCATCAAGCCGCTCATCTACGCCGCGGCCCTGGAAAAGGGGTTTACCGCGGGGAGCATGATGAACGACACGCCGGTAGCCTATGACCGCGGCAACGGCGTGACCTGGACCCCCCTGAACTACGAGAGGAGACGCTACGGGGAGCTTTCCCTCAGGCAGGCCCTGGCCCACTCCAACAACGTCATCGCGGTGAAGCTCCTGGACCAGATCACCGTCCCGTATTTCACCGGTTTTGCCGGGATTCTCGGGCTCTCCCTGCACCCCCAGAATGGTCTCGCCCTGGCCCTTGGTGCCGAAGAGGTGACCCTGAACGAACTGGTGTCCGCCTATACCCCGCTGGCCAGCGGCGGGCTGCACTCCGAGCAGCGCACCATCATCCGAATTTACGAGCAGAAAAGGCGCGCCTGGACCGAGATCCCGTCGGTAGTGACTCCGGTGCTCGCCCCCGGCACGGCTTTCGTCACCACCCAGATGATAAAAGACGTCCTGATCTACGGGACTGCCAAGGGGCTGAAAAAGTTCAGCCAGGAGCGCCCCAGCGCCGGCAAGACCGGCACCACCGACGATTACCGGGATGCCTGGTTTGTGGGGTACACGCCGCAGCTGATCACCGGGGTTTGGGTGGGGTACGACAAGCCCAAGCCCGGCGGGCGCGGGTTCACCGGCGGGGCCATCTCTGCACCCATCTGGGGCCGCTTCATGCGCGCGGCCCTCGCCACCAAGCCCGCCGTCGACTTCCCGAAACCCGACACGGTGGTCACCGTTGCCATCGATCCGGCCACCGGGTTCCTGGCGACACCGGACTGTCCCAAGCCCCTGGAGGAGTTCTACCTCACCGGGACCGAGCCTACCCAGTACTCCGCTCACGGCGGCGATGAGGTCAACCCGCCGGTTCCGGCCCTGCCGGGTGCGGGCGGGGAGCAGCCCGGCGTCAAGGTTGAGCGGCCCGGCGTCAAGGGGGAGCAGCCCGGAGCCGGCGGGGAGCAGCCCGGTCTCAACGATCAGCAGCCCTTCCCGGCTGGCCGCCAGCCTGGCGCCGGCCAGCCGTCTCCTGAGGCCCCGCAACCGCGGCCCGGCTCGAACTGACATCGACCTTCCCTCTTCCGGAAGGCAGAGCGTTTAACGCAAACCAGACGCAGCAGAGTTAAAGGCAAAGCTGGCAGGGAAAGACCCTGCAGCTTAAAGTCAGTCGGTTGTCCCCTGACTTCGCCTTTAATTGAGCGACCTTGCCTCTGCGTTGCGGTCTTTTCTTTGAAGCCTTGCTCCCCTCCTTGACTTTAAAGCCCCCCAAGTTATTTTTTATCAGAAGAGCCGTAAAACCCCGGCGTTCAGATCGGGGATATGAGGCATGGCCGCGTCAGCGGCCATGGGTCTCCTCGCGCTGCTGCTCGATGTAGCGCCTGATGATCTCCAGGGGCGCCTCGCCGCAGCTGGCTGCGAAGTAGCTCGGCGTTCAGAGGGTGCCCCACCAGTAGCGCCGCGCCAGCTCCGGGTGCCGCTTTCTGGCGAGGCGGCTGGAATGCCCTTCAGGCTGTTGACCAGGGAGCAGACCACGACCTTGGGCGGGTACTCCACCAGGAGGTGCAGGTGGTGGTCGTCGCCTCATCTCGACGAGCGTCGCCCCGAAATCGCGGCAGACCGCCGCGAAAACCTCGCGCAGGGAGCCATAGGTGCTCCTCGCCGAAAGACGTGCCGCCGGTACTTGGTGACGAAGCACCCGTCCCGGAACATGGCGGGCGGCGACCTCGGTGTGGCGCGCTTCCTGACCATGTCCGAGAGCACGGCGCAGCAAGGCCGCTCGACGAAGCAGGAACCTCAGGAGCCGCTGTGGCGCAAGCCGCATAGGCCCCTAATTCCCGTCCTTCAGGACGGGGGGATGTCAAAATAGGCGTCAGTGCCGTCACCCGAGGAGAAAGAGATGAAAGTTTGGCGATCGATCAAGCCCGGCGCCCTGCTGGTGCTGCTCACCTTGCTTTTTGTCGTTCCTTTTGGCTGCGAAAACAAGGGGAGCTCCCAGGTGACCGGCTTTCCCAAGTCGTTTGCCGAACTGGCACAGAAGGTGACGCCTGCCGTGGTGAACATTAGCACCACCGCGACCGTGAAGGTCCCCGGCAACCCGTTTAGACAGTTCTTCGAACCCGACGACGAAAGCCCCTTCGGAGAGCTGTTCAAGCACTTTCACGAGAATGTGCCGGACCGGGAGATGAAGCAGCAAAGCCTCGGCTCCGGCTTCATCATCAGCAAGGACGGCTTCATCATCACCAACTACCATATGGTGGAAGGCTCCAGCGAGATCAAGGTGAAGATCTCCGATGGCCGGGAACTGAAGGCGAAGATGGTGGGGCGTGACACCAAGACCGACCTGGCCCTCTTGAAGATCTCCTCGCTCTTCGAGAACCTCCCCGTGCTCGCGCTGGGGGACAGCGAGAAAATGCGGGTCGGGGACTGGGTGCTGGCCGTCGGGAACCCCTTCGGGCTGGAACACACGGTAACCCAGGGGATCATCAGCGCGACCGGCAGGGTACTTGGCTCCGGCCCCTATGACAATTTTCTGCAGACCGACGCCCCGATCAACCCGGGCAATTCCGGTGGGCCGCTGGTCAACCTGAGGGGCGAGGTGATCGGCATCAACACGGCCATTGTCTCGGGAGGGCAGGGGATCGGTTTCGCCATCCCGAGCGCACTGGCCAAGTCGGTGGTAGCCCAGCTTAAAGAGAAGGGGAGGGTGGTGCGCGGCTGGATCGGGGTAAGCATCCAGACCGTGACCCCGGAGATTGCCAAGTCCTTCGGCCTGAAGCGGGCGCACGGCGCGCTGGTGGGGGACCTGGAGCCGGGCGGACCGGCGGCGCAGGGGGGGCTCAAACAGGGGGACATTGTCGTGCGCTTTGGCGGCCGCCAGGTGAAAAACGCCAACGACCTCCCCCGCATGGTTGCGGAGACGCCGGTGGGGAGAAAGGTCCCGGTCGTGGTGATCCGTGACGGTAAGGAGGTGCAGGCCACCCTCAAGATTGCGGAACTGTCTGAGGAGAAGACCCAGGCCCGGGAGGTGTCGCCGGTGCAGAGCCTGGGGATGAAGGTGGAGAGCCTGACCGAGCAGCTGCGCCAGCAGACCGGAATCACGGCGAAGTCAGGGGTGGTGGTGACCGAGATCGAACAGGGGGGGAGCGCCGAGGAGGCGGGAGTCGAGGTGGGCGACGTGATCCGGGAGGTGAACCGCAGGCCTGTGAAGAACCTCTCGGACTACAACGCGGTCCTGGGCGCCGCCAAGAAGGGGGCTCCCCTTTTGCTGCTGCTCAAAAGGGGGAAACAGAGCCTGTTTGTCTCCCTGGACACCCAGTGAGCGGGCCGCTACCCGAAGCGGGAAAATAATCGCCAAGCTGGCGCGGATATGATACAAACAGGGCCATGAACTATGTAGCCGCCTGGATAGCCCTCGTCTGCGCGCTTCTTGGGCAGGCGTGCCGGGCAGATGCCGAAACTCTCACCGTGAAGCTTTCCGGTTTGCGAGCCGGGACCGGGGTGGTGCGGGTCATGCTCTGGAGGGATGCCGCGGGTTTTCCAACCCGGCCAGAGAAGGCAGTGGCAAGCAAGTCCCTTGCGGTCACCGCAACCGAGGCGGAGCTGAGCTTCACCGGGCTTGCGCGGGGTAGCTACGCTGCGGCTGCCTACCAGGACCTGAACAGCAACGGTAAACTTGACTTAAGCTTCTTCGGCTGGCCCGTGGAGCCGACCGCGGCCTCCAACGGGGCGCGCGGCATGATGGGTCCCCCCAGTTTCGCTGCTGCGGCCTTCGAGCTGAAGCTGGCGGAGCAGACCATCCAGCTCACCTTCCAATAACCCCCTACAGTCCCTCCCGATCCAGCACGACTTCCGCGTCAGCCCAGGCGTCCTCGTACTCCCGGCGCACCAGCTGCGCCTCGTAGGCGCGCCCCTCCCCCTTGAGACTTTCCCAAAGGCCAAAAAGTGCCCTCCCGGAACGGGGATTTCTGGCGAGCTCCTCCCGGAAGGTCTTTTCCGCCGCGGTAAACTCCCCCTGCATGAGCTGCACCGCGCCGAGCGGTTCCCGGACCGGCAGATACCAGCTGGGTGGCTCCGTGTAAGCAAGCGCATCCTCGGCCGCCACCCCCTTTTTCAGCATTTCGGCCGCCAGCACCAGATTGCCGCTGCTCCTCGCGATGCGCCCCTCCAGGTACCACCCGGCCACCTGGAGCACGTCGCTCGCCTTGTTGAGATCGACGCTGGCCTCCGCGGGAAGCTTTCCGGTGGCCTCCCGTAACAGGGCGTCTTCCGCGCGGGCCCGCTCGGTATCCCCGGCCCCGGCGTACGCCATGGCGCGCGCGAAGTGCCAGAGCGCACCGGCAAGCGGTGTCGGCAGCTGCGGCCCGGCCCCTTTAAGGATCTCCGGCCACTTATGGAACCGGACCATGACGAGTTCCGGGGTCGGGACAAAAAATTCCAGCATCGGCATGGCCCCCGCGGCAGGAGCCACGTGGGCCGCCAGTTGCTGCGCGGCGCTGAGAGCCTCGCCGAAGCGCCCCTGCATGCTCCGGGCAACCGCCAGGAAGTGGAGGTTGTGGCTGTAGTACATGAGCGAGTAGATCCCCCCGGTCCCCGCGCTCTCCAGGTAGCTTCGGTCCTGCGCTACGGCGGCGTCGTTGCACTGTGCCGCCTCTTTGTAGGCGCCGGTCCGCAGGTAGACGTGCGACGGCATGTGAACCAGGTGTCCCGCGGGGAGGTGCATCGCCTCGAGCCTCTGCGCGCTGGGCAGGGCCCATTCCGGGTGGGGAGATGCCTCCACGGCATGGATGTAATAGTGGTTCGCCCCGATGTGGGAAGGGTGGCGCCGGAGCACCGACTCAAGGACCGCGACGAGTTCCAGGGTCCCCGGCGCCGGGAGCCCGTCGGCCGTCCAGAGCTGCCAGGGGTGCAGATCCATCAGGCTCTCGGCATAGAGGGTGGCGGCATCCGGGTCGTCGGGATAGCTCCTGGCCACTCCGCGCATCGCCTCCATGTAGGCGACGGCAGGTTTGTGCTGGTCCTCGTCGGGGTTGCCCGTGTAGCGCTTGGCGAGAGCTTGTATGTAGGCTTTCTCCTGCTCGGGAGCCTTGGCCGACAGGGCCAGGGCATGCTGTACGGCCTCGAAGGCCGCCATTTGCCGGGGCGGGTCCGCCTCCATGTTGATGTTGGGCCCCAGGGCGAGAGCCACCCCCCAGTACGCCATGGCGAACTGGGGATCGAGCCTGGCCGCCTCCTGGAAACAGCGAATCGCCTCGTCGTGGTTGAAGGCATAGATATAGAAGAGTCCCTGGCCGAAAAGGTCCCGGGCTTCGGGGACCAGGCTTGATACGGGATGATACGGACTGGGCTGTCCGGCCGGTGCCTCGCCCGCCAAGGGCTGGCCTGCCACCGCCAGGACGAAAAAAAGGACGAAAAGGACGAGGAGGAGCTTGGTCTTCATCGGATTTTCCTTTGGCGGAGCCGATTGTGTAGCAAAGGAGACCGCCGGTCCGCTCAATAACGGCAGTATTGGAAAAATCTATCATTTGTCGGGGGATTTACAAGAGGAGTTCGTCCAAAGAGAGTAAGACTTAACTCCTGACGGCGCGGCGGGGATATCCTGTTGACTCCGGTCAGTACTGGATATAGTATCTCGTGGCTGGCAACCGGACGGCTGGTGCCTGCGCGGGGTGGGTCCTTCCGTAGCGGGTTTCGGCCTCAGTCGGCCCGGTTGACAAAGCGTCCGATGGCGCGGTCCATATGGGAGATGTGCTGGACCAGCCAGCTGCTGACGAACTGGGTCAGGCCGGATACGAGGCCCTGGCCCGGTCCCTCGGTCTTGAGGCGCTCCTTGACCCTTCCAATCTCGGCGGCGAACTCCCGGTGCTCTGTGCGGTGCGGGAGGTAATCGGGATAGGCAATGCTCAGCATGAGTTCCTCTTCGTCATTGAAGTGGGTGACAGCATAGGCCTCGAGGAACCAGAAAAGCTGGTGCACAGTGTCACCCTCCGCTTCTGACTGGCAGGCCTGCGCGAAACGGTTGAATTTTTCGAAAAGAAGCTTGTGCTGGATATCTATCTTCAATACCCCGACGGATAGATTCTCTTGCCACTGTACCAAAACGTGATCCTCCATGCACCGGGAAAGTGCCCACACTGTTGCAGCGCGGCCTGTTGCTGAATCTATACCGTTGCGCAGTCTCATGTCCAGACTTTTTGTCAGTAACTGCCCGAAGCGGAGGCATCGGGGGATGCTGCGTGTTACCAAACGCCAGGAGGAGTCGGACGATGCGATTCGAAGATTTTGCTGCAGGGACCATGCTGGACCATTCGCACGCCGCGAACCACCTGACCGAACGCGAGAAACAGCTCATCGGCCTCGCGGTGGCACTCACCCGGGGGTGCGTGCACTGTACCGGAGCCCGCATGCGCCGGGCGCTTGAGAGCGGCATCCCTCAGGATGCCGTAGTCCAGGCGGTTGACATCGCTGCCGCAGTAAATGCAGGGGTAACCACCGCCATCGCCCTGCAGGGCTTTCAGAAAGAGGAACAAGATTAATCGGGAAGCGGGCCCGGGGAAGGGTCTCATGGTCTGGAAACCACCGGCCTCTTGCCGAGGGGCCGTGCCGTGCGGTCCCGCTGTTTTGAGGGGGGGCCGGGTGAGGAGGGTTCTCCAAACTCTGTGCCACCGGCCAGGGTTGTGTCAAGAATGCTGCCGGATTAAGGTGAAATAATTGTCGAGGTGGCAGCGCCCAACCCGGCAGTACCGGTCGGATCCGGCGGCCTATCTGTAAAAATATTCACATGTCCAAAATATTACATTCCTCTGCAACTAACTGATTTGTAAGGTTAAATACTCTGCTGTGCCGTGCCCTTGTAAAAAAATGGACACTCGCCCCGCTGCCGAATGCTGATCTCCCTGCCCGTAACATGCCGATATAACGATAAACCTGTCGAGGTCGCTATTGGCGTGCTTCTTGTTTATATGCATCTGGTGTGGTGCAGCCTATGCCCGGAGGAGGGATCCATGTTAAAACAGTACAGCGTCCTGAGTAAGTGCCTGACTGAACTAAAAAAGAGCGACCTGCCGATCATAGAAAAGCTGAGGCTTGAAGTTCAGATGATCCAGACCAAGCGAATTCTGCTGGATCACCAGGTGGAACACAGAGTCACTGGTTTGTCCAGTAGCGAGAAGCAGTTTAACGATCTGTTTGATCGGGTCCGCTATGTTTGCAACTCCGGAACAAATGCCACCGAGGTTGACAGGCTGAAGGGGCTGATCCAGGAAATCAAAGCCGGGCTGGACTCCGAGGCGAACGGCAGAAACCTCTACACACTGCTGAGCAGCGACAAAAAGGGGCAGAGCCCGGTAGGCAGCCTGTTGCACGGCGTCAAGGATATTTTCTCGTAGCTTTCGGCGAGCCTTTCCTTTCGATCTCTTCCTAGCCCGGGCGGGCCACGGCGCTTTGCAGGTTGGTGAACCCAGGCTGAGCGGCCCGCCTACAGCGGTCATCTCTTTAATCTCCCCCGAGCCTTCCCTATTCCCCCTGTCGTGCCCGCAGGCAATCGGTCCATCCCGGCCAGCCCCCGGCACTCGATGCCGGTGTGCACCGGTTTACGCATTGCGCTAGCGTGAAGGGAGGTCGCTGCCAGGAACTCATGCTCCAGTTTCAACATTTTGTGCCACAAAGATGAAGTCCCGCTGTATCGTGAAATTTGCCAATAACACAACTGATTCTGCCAGGATTTTAGCGCCGATGACCGGGACGTGAAGAAACCGCAGCAATCCCACGATAAGCAGATAGGAGACCAATCCGGAAACCAGCACCAGGGTAAGATATTTCGGGAAGGTGGCCGCGGTTTTCTGGCCGGAGTAAAACACGGCCCCTTGCACCAACGAGTAAGTGAACCCCATGGAGACCAAACGGGCTGTTGTCTGGCTGGCGGCGATGCAGGCGCTCAGCTTGAAAGCGAAGATGAACACGGTGCAGTCAATTGCCGCGGACAGCAGTGCGGCCAGGGTGAACCGGAAAAGGACGAAGTATATCTTCATGGAGTCGATAATCGGGTTGAAATGAGAAGACTTGTTACCCTCAAGGTAAATAGTGCTTACCGGTTCCTCGATTATCTGCCGGCCGGTGTACTTGCATGCCAGCAGCATGTCCTGTTCAAATTGGTAACCGTTGGCGCTCAGCTTCAGCAGCATCGGGATCATGGACTGCGGGATCCCCCTGAGGCCGGACTGGGTGTCGGAGAGTTTTTCCCCGGTCAGCATCCGGAACACGGTCCGGGTAAAGGCGTTTCCGAACCTGCAGCGCAGCGGAGTGCTGCCGTCAAAAGCGCGCACGCCGATCACCAGGCTCTCCCGGTGCTTTTCGAGGATCCGGGCGAGTCTGGCCGCGTCGGCCGGCAGGTGCTGCCCATCTGCGTCAACCACGACAACCCCGGTAGCGTCTGCGAAGTTGCGGTAGACGTGGTTCAGACCGGTCTTGAGGGCAGCTCCCTTGCCGAGGTTCGCCGCATGACGCAGCAGGCGTACCTTGGCGATCTCCACGATTTCCCGGAAAAAGTGATCGCCTTCCTGGGCACTGCCGTCGTTGACGACAATGACCGCGCCAAAGTCGCGGACAGCCAGTTCACGGACCAGGCAGACCAGCTGCTCGGATGGGGTGTATACCGGGATGAGTGCTAGGACCATGTGATTCCTCACTGGAGGTCTAGCGGGGCTGTGCTGATACGGATGTTGTATGAACAGGGCCCGGTTGGGGTTATTTACTGTGGTTAGATGATAGTAATGTGTGAGGCCGTATCTGTCAAGGCACGGCGCAGCTGGAGCGCTTCAATAGGGGGGGGCGCATTGAAGGCTAGCCGGTTACTTAATCTGTTGATGATTTAGAAATGCTTTGTGTTTTAGCTTGTTACCATGATCGCCAGAATTTTCTTAAGGATTCGGCTCGTTGATAACATACTGATAACCTGAGCATTTCAAAGATCGACAACATTTCAACAGATTAAGTAACCGGCTAGCATTGAAGGGCGTAACAGTTTTTGACCGAGGCTATGACTTTATGCTATCTTTCCGCGGGAGAGGTGTCTGGGGCGCGTCTTTGCGTTGCAGGTTCTGAGGTCCTTGATGCTGTTGATATAATTGGACCGGGGTAGTCCGGCACTGTTTCGAGGTGCCGCCACCCTTATTTGACTGATCGGAGGTTACCCCATTGGGACGCAAGGGCAGGGCAGTCAACAGACGCAAATCTAGCGGTGGGGGGGGACGCCGGCCCCTGTTCGCGCTCGCACTGGTCGTTTTACTCATTGCCGGCGCCTTTTTTTCCCTGGAGCACTTTCGCAGGGTCTCCCCGCCTGCGCCGCTCCCCGCCCCCGGCCTCGAACTGTCAACCCCGCACCTGAAAATTCCGCCGCGCCCCGCTCCGCTGCAGGCAAGGGTCTCCGGCGCGAGCCTCCCCGAGACGAGACCCCGCGCCCTGCCCGCCCCGCATCCGGTCGGGCCCGGCTCGGTCGCCCTCATCATCGACGACATGGGGACGAACCTTAAGGAGGTTGAGGAACTGCTCTCCATAAAGCTTCCGCTCACCTTCTCCGTGATACCGAGCCTCGCGCACGCCAAGGGGGTGGCCGAGGTCGCGCACGGTGCGGGGGCCGAGGTGATGATCCACATGCCGATGGAGCCCGAAGGGTATCCCAAAGTGCCAATGGAGAAGGTCGGCCTGCTTGTCGCCATGGCGGACCCGGAGATCGTTCAGCGGGTAAATGGCTATTTCCGCTCGGTCCCCTATGCCGTGGGGGCCAACAACCACATGGGGTCGCGCTTCACCCAGAATGCCGAAAAGATGGAGGTGGTGCTCAAGGTGCTGCAGGAAAAGGGGGTGTACTTCGTGGACTCCAAGACCTCGCCCGCCTCGGTAGGCTACGCAAAGGCGCGCGCGCTGGGGCTTAGGTGCGGGGCCCGGCAGGTGTTTCTGGACAACGTGCAGGACGAGGCACTGATAGGAAAGCAGCTGGCCCAAGTGGCGGCCATCGCGCGCCGGAAGGGGTCGGCCATCGCCATCTGCCACCCGCATCCGGCGACCATCCGTGCCCTGAAGGCCCTGATGCCGCAACTGGCCAAGGACGGCATCACCTTCGTGCACGCCTCGGCGCTGACCAGGTAACTGCACAAAAGCAAAAGGCCCGGCGCGGGATCTGCCCGAGTCCGGACCAATCGGGAGGACCGGACCCGCGCCGGGCCTTACAGCTGCTCCGCGATGCGCTTTCTGAGCCGGAGCAGCTCCCGGTAGTTCTCCTCCATGAGGATCGACTCGGGATGATCGCCGGGAACCGGATGCACCATCAGGAAGGCGTCGCGCAGTTGCCCCTCGTACCCACCCAGGTTCCCCCGCACCAATCCGGAAAATCCGTCGCGCGCGGGCGCCAGCGCCAGCGGGTACTGCTTCTTCAGAAGCGGGGTCCCGCCCAGGTCGAAACGGTGGAAGTCGAGGCTCTCCGGGGCCAAGGGACCGCCCGGGTTCAAGACGAAAACCGATTCCTGGGCAGTCTGTGCTATCATCATCCGTGTCGGGTCGTCCAGGGGAAGCTCGCGATCTATCCTGAAGACCGCCTGGATCAGGAAGCTGGTGAAGCAGTCGGCCTCCACGAAACCGCTGGCCGCGCCGTCGGAGCTCTCACAGTAATAGGAGACCTGTGAGCCCTGGGCGAGTTCCTTGCCGCAAACCAGGCACTCGCTCTTAAGACCGGTGAGGCGGGCGAAGTAGGCCTCCTTCTTGCGGCTGTCTTCTTCTTTTAGCCACCTGTCGAACAAAAGGGAACGGGGCTCGCGGGTCTCGGCGTACTCGCTGATCGCGGTCTGCCCCAGGGCGGTGAACTGGCCGAAGACGTCGGTGCCGCGCCCGTGGGTCAGGATCGGATAAATCCGGCCGTCCGGGTTGGTGTTCAGGCTCTCGACCTTGGGGCTCTTAGAGATGAAGGTTTCGGAGCAGCGGTAGCCGCGGTTGATGGCGAACGCCTTCAGGAGCGTTTTCTGGTCCTTGAAGAGCCCCTCGAACTTGATGCGCTCGTCGATCAGGCAGGGAATCAGCGTGAGACTCTTGCGGTCGAGTCCCTTTTTGTCGAACAGTTCGAAGATGTTGCGGCAGTTGTCCATGCTCGCCATATCCTTGATCGGCACCAGGACCCGGTCCGCAGCGAAGAGGGCGTTCTGGGTCATGACGTCGAGATCGGGGCGGGTGTCGACGATGATGATCCCCGGGATGTTGGAGTTGGACAAAAGGCGCGCCAGCACCATGGGACCCTTGAGAGACCCCTTCAGGTCGGGGAGCGCCGTGGAGGAGGGGATGAAGTTCACCCCGTACTGCCCGGTGTGCAAGAGGTCGATTCCCGGAGTCTCCAACAGCAGGTCCGCGACGGAGCCGGTGAGCTTTTGTCCCTTGATGGAAAACATCTTGTCGACGGTGAAATGGTTGTCGAAGGAGAGGATGGAGACCGGTAGGTTCTCGTCGAGCGCCTTCAGGAAAATGGCGAGATTGGTCGCAAGGGTCGTCTTGCCCACCCCCCCCTTTTCGGAGGAAACGGTTATCACGTAAGGGTAATTTTTCATGGGGCGCATACTAGCATCGACACGGCGCGACGGTCAACCGGTTTGACAGGGAGGAGCCGGGCGTGGTATGTAACCCGTGGGAACCAGGAAAAAATAATAGCTCTTTGATGGTTTGATAGTCTTTTTTTACGGGGTTTGACATGGAACTTTTCAAGGAGCGGCGCGTCCTCACGGTGAGCGCGCTGACCGCTCTGGTGCGCGGTGTGCTGGAGGAGAACTTCGACCAGGTCTGGGTCGAGGGGGAAATCTCCAACTTCGCCTCCCCGCAGTCGGGACACTGCTACTTCACCCTGAAGGACTCCGGCGCCCAGCTGCGCTGCGTCATGTTCCGCGCTGCCGCCCGAGCACTCAAGTTCATCCCCAAGGACGGCATGCGGGTGCTGGTGCGCGGACGCCTCACCCTCTTCGAGCCGCGCGGCGAGTACCAGCTGGTGGCCGAGTACCTGGAACCCCAGGGGATCGGCGGGCTGCAACTCGCCTTCATCCAGTTGAAGGAGAGGCTTGCCAGGGAGGGGCTCTTCGCGCAGGAGCATAAGAAGGAGATTCCCAAGCTGCCGCAGAGGATCGGGGTGGTCACCTCGCCCACCGGCGCCGCCATCAGGGACATCCTCACCGTCCTCACGCGCCGCTTCGCCAACCTGGAGATCCTGATCTCCCCGGTCCGGGTGCAGGGGGAGGGTGCCGCGCTGGAGATTGCCCAGGCGATCGACGACCTGAACCGGTTCGGGGGGCTTGACGTGATGATCGTCGGGCGCGGCGGGGGGGCGCTGGAGGACCTCTGGGCCTTCAACGAGGAGAGCGTGGCGCGCGCCATATTCCGCTCGGCCGTCCCGGTCATCTCGGCTGTGGGGCACGAGGTCGACTTCACCATCGCGGATTTCGTCGCCGATCTGCGGGCCGCCACCCCGTCGGCCGCAGCGGAGCTGGTGGTGCGCAGCAAGAAGGAGCTGACCGCCGAGCTGGATGCCCTGACCCACCGGCTCGGGGTCTCGGCGCTGCGCCGCCTGGAGGGGTGGCGCGCCTGGGTCGCATCGCTCTCCCGGTCGGTCACCGACCCGACCCGCATCTTGGGCCACCTCTCGCAGCGGGTCGACGCCCTGGACGGGCGCCTGCGGCGCGAGGCCGATCTTCTGCTCGGCGGGCACGGGGAGCGCATCGCCATGCTTGCCGATCGCTTGAACCGGCGCAGTCCGGCGCTCACCATGAGAAGGACCGAGGAGCGCCTCGGCACCCTTGCGCTGCGCCTGGACCACGCGCTCTCGCGGCGCCTCTCCGGCCTCGCCGAGAGCCTCAGGGTCGCCTCCGGGACGCTCAACGCCGTCTCCCCCCTGGCGGTACTTGCGCGCGGCTACTCCATTGCGCGCAAGCTGCCGGAGCGGCGCGTGGTGCGGGACAGCCGGGAGATCGCGGCTGGGGACCGGCTGGAATTGAGCCTTGCAGCAGGAAGCGCGCTCTGCCGGGTGGAGGAAACCAGGGAAACCGGGTCGGGTCCCTTGTCGTCAGCCTTGACGGCGGGCGATCAGTCTGTATAATAACGCTCATTTTTCTTAACGAGGTTACCGATGGCTGTAGAAAAGTTTGAAACCGCTCTGAAGAAGCTTGAGGAGGTGGTAAGGAGGCTTGAGGGGGGGGAACTCTCACTGGAGGACTCCCTGAAGGCATTCGAGGAGGGGGTGAAACAGTCCGCCTTCTGCGCCAAGAAGCTGGACGAGGCGGAGCGGCGGGTGGAACTGCTGCTGAAGCAGCGTGACGGCAGCTTTGTTAAGAAACCCTTTGACGAAGTGGAATAACCGGAGTAACTGTGAGTAAGGGACTAGTTCCCGGCCCCTCAAAAGGAATTTATATGGATCTGAAAGCATATCTGAAAGACAGGTGCCAGCTGGTCGACGAGGCGTTGGATCGCTTCCTCCCGAAGGGGAGCGAACTTCCCGCCTCGCTGCACGGCTCCATGCGCTACTCGGTGTTCGCCGGCGGCAAGAGGGTGCGGCCGGTCCTGCTCCTGGCCGCCTGCGAGTCGGTGGGAGGCTCGACAGCCGGGGCACTGCCGGCCGCCTGCGCCATGGAGATGATCCATACCTACTCCCTGATCCACGACGACCTTCCCGCCATGGACGATGACGACTTCAGGAGGGGAAACCCGACCAACCACAAGGTGTACGGCGAGGCGACCGCAATCCTTGCCGGCGACGCGCTCCTGACCGAGGCTTTCATCCTGCTCTCCCGGGCCGAGGAGGGACCCCACCCGGCGGCCAGGCTCCGGGTGATCCAGGAGATCGCCCATGCCTCAGGCTCCCGCGGCATGGTGGGCGGCCAGGTGGTCGACATGGAGAGCGAGGGGAAAGACGAGATTGACCTGGCGACCCTCTCCTATATCCATACCCACAAGACCGGCGCGTTGATCCGGGCTTCGGTGCGCGCGGGAGCCATCCTCGGCGGCGCCAGCCAGGAGATCCTAGCGGCTCTGACCCGTTACGGCGATTGCGTCGGCCTCGCCTTCCAGATCGCCGATGACATCCTGGACGTGGAGGGGACCACGGAAGAACTCGGCAAGGACGCGGGAAGCGACCAGGCACGCGGCAAGGCGACCTACCCGGCCCTGGTGGGGCTGGAGGCCTCCAAAGCCCGCGCCCGGGAGCTGGTGGAGATGGCGCTGGACGCTCTCTCCCCCTTCGACGAGCGGGCCGAGCCGCTGCGCGCCATCGCCTCCTACATCGTGAAGAGGAAATCGTGATGCCGGAGATCCTTTCCGGCATACGCGAACCCGCGCAGCTCAAGGGACTCACGCTGCGGGAACTGGAGCAGTTGGCCGGCGAGTTGCGTGAGCGGATCATCGAGGTCTGTGCCGCCAACGGCGGGCACCTGGCCCCCAGCCTCGGGGTGGTGGAACTGACCATCGCGCTGCACCGGGTCTTCGATTCGCCCAAGGACAAGATCGTCTGGGACGTCGGGCACCAGGCCTACGCGCACAAGCTTCTGACCGGTAGAAACGCCGCCTTCGGCACGCTGCGCACCATGGGGGGGATCTCCGGCTTCCCCAAGCGCGCCGAGTCCCCCCACGACGTCTTCGACGTCGGCCACTCCTCCACCTCCATCTCCGCGGCGCTCGGCCTCGGCGTGGCCCGCGACCTGGCCGGCCGGCACAACAAGGTGCTGGCCGTCATCGGGGACGGCTCCATGACCGGGGGGATCGCCTTCGAGGCGCTGAACCACGCCGGGCACCTGAACAAGGATCTGGTTGTGATACTGAACGACAACGAGATGTCTATCTCGGAGAACGTCGGGGCGCTCTCGAACCTGCTGTCGCGCACCATCACCTCGGAATTCGTGCACAAGAGGAAGAAGGAGCTGGAGGCGTTTCTCGAGGGGTTGCCGCTGTTCGGCAGAAGCGTGTTGCAAATCGCCAAGCGGGCCGAGGAGTCCCTGAAGGGTTTCTTCACCCCGGGGATGCTCTTCGAGGCGTTCGGCTTCGAGTACATAGGACCCATCGACGGTCACGACATACCGCTTTTGCTGGAGACCCTGGAAAATGTGAAGCGCTTCGACGACGCGGTGCTGATCCACGTATTGACCAAGAAGGGGAAAGGGTATCCGGCTGCCGAGGCGAACCCCTCGCTGTTTCACGGCGTGGGCCCTTTCGATCGCGCCACCGGCCGGGTGCTGAAGGGGAAGGGTGGGGCCGCCTCCTACACCGGGATCTTCGGGGAGACCCTGAAAAAGCTCGCCCTGGAGCATGACAAAATAGTGGCGGTGACCGCGGCGATGCCGGATGGCACCGGTCTTTCCCCCTTCGCCCACGCTTTCCCGGAGCGCTTCTTCGACGTCGGCATCGCCGAGCAGCACGCGGTCACCTTCGCGGCGGGGCTTTCGGCTGAGGGGTACCGGCCGGTGGTCGCGCTCTATTCCTCATTTCTGCAAAGAGGCTTCGACCAACTGGCCCACGACGTCTGCCTGCAGGGTCTCCCGGTGCTCTTCGCCATCGACCGCGCGGGCGTGGTGGGGAGCGACGGGCCGACCCACCACGGCGTCTTCGACCTCTCCTACCTGCGCCTGCTCCCCGGGCTCACCGTCATGGCGCCCAAGGACGAGAACGAGCTGCAGCACATGCTTTTCACCGGTCTCGGACTTCCCGGCCCCTCCGCCCTGCGCTACCCGCGGGGCCCCGGCTGCGGGGTCCCGATCGACCAGATCCTCGCCCCGCTCGAGCTGGGCCGGGGCGAAATCTTAAGGACCGGGAGCGACGGCGCGCTCCTGGCGGTCGGCACCATGGTGCAGCCCGCCCTGCAGGCGGCAGCAGCACTCGCCCAGCAGGGTGTGGAACTCGCCGTCATGAACGTCCGTTTCGTGAAGCCTTTGGACCGGGAGATGATCCTCGCGCTCGCCGGGACCGGGAACCTCTTCACCGTCGAAGAGAACGTGCTGCAGGGAGGGTTCGGCAGCGCCGTCCTGGAGCTGCTCGAGGCGGAGGAGGTGACCGGGGTCACCGTCACCCGGCTCGGCTTTCCCGACAGCTACATCGAGCAGGGGGAGCAGGGAGAACTGAAGGCGCTCTACGGGCTGGACGCGGCGGGGATCGAGCGGAGCATCCGGCAGACGCTCAAACCAAAATCGATGAGTGAGCTGAACTGGTGAACCTCGGGGAGAGCGTGAGGGGTGGACGGGTGACCTGTGACCTGCCCTGCCGGAAAAACCTGTTCAGACTTCCATCACGCGGCATGGCTCGAAGGGGGCAAGCGGTGACTTTATCAGGTAACACCCATTACAGATCATGCCTTGGGGCCGTCGCCATCCTTTTGCTCTCCCTTTTCGCCGGGGTGGCCGGCGCCGGCGACTCCGGCAGCTATTCCGCGCAGGCCAAGGCCCTGATAGCAAGCGGGGATTACAACCAGGCGCTCGATGCACTGAAAAGCGGTTTCTCGCTCTTTCCCTACAACGAGACACTGCGCCACGACCTCGCCTCGGCGTACGTGCTGATCGCCCAGCACGACCTGAAGACCAGCCGCTACACGGAGGCCGCCGACTTCTTCGGCCAGGCGCACGAACTCTACCCGGGGGAGCCCAGCTTCTCCCTGTTGCGCGGGGTCGCCCTCTATCTCGGCAAGAACTATGATCAGGCTCGCGAGGAGTTTTCCCAGGCGGGGGAGGGAGCGGAGCCGCTCACCTACCTCGGGAAAATAAGCTATGATACCGGAGATTTGCCCGGGGCGCTCGCCTTTTGGCGCCGGGCGCTGGTACTGGACCCGGCCAGCGCCATGCTCAAGGATCTGATCGACAAGGCGGAGCGGGAACTCCCGGTCGAGTCGAAGATGGACAAAGGGTACAGCTCCATGTTCGACGTAAGCTACGACGCCGAACTCCCGCCCGGCTTGGCGGCGGAGGTCCTGGACGCGCTGGAGAACGCCTACAACAGCGTCGGCGCCGATCTCGGCCTTTTCCCGACTACGCGCATCCCGGTGCTGCTCTACACCAAGGCCGACTACTCCAGCGTGACCGCCGGTCCCGACTGGTCGGGCGGTCTCTACGATGGCAAGATCCGCCTGCCGGTCGGGGGGATCAGCAAGATCACCCCGCTTTTGCGCAGCATCATCTTTCACGAATTCACCCACGTGCTGGTTGCGGAGCTCACCCACGGCAACATCCCCACCTGGCTGAACGAGGGGTTGGCGCAGATCGAGGAACGCAAGGAGTTCACTTCCCACCACCAGGCCCTTCCGGCCCAGGACCCGAAGGGGGGGGAGCAGCTTTCCCTGAAAACCCTTTCCGGCTCCTTCCTCGCCATGGACCGGGAGCAGGCGGGGATCGCCTACCAGCAGAGCTACTCCATCACCAGCTTCATGGTGACGCGCTATGGCTGGTACGCCATGCAAAATATCCTGAAGAACCTCGGGGGGCACGCCTCTCTGGATGCCGCGGTGGCCAAGGCCCTGGCCGACTGGTCGCTGGACCTCCCCGGTGTGCTGCAGGAGTGGCGGGATTCCCTGCCCGGCGGAGCCGCGAAGGCTGAATGAATCCCTGCTTGCTGGTCCTCAATAAGGTTTTCGGGAGTTTCCGTGGTATTTGGCATCGGCGTCGACATCGTTGAAATAGCCCGCTTCGAGCGCTTTCTGGCCGAGGGGAACGATCCCCTGTTTCAAAGGCTCTTCACCCCGGTGGAGATCGCCTACTGCGCACCGAAAAAACAGGCCGCGCAGCATTACGCGCTGCGCTTCGCGGCCAAGGAGTCCTTCATGAAGGCTCTGGGGACCGGGCTTCGCGACGGGCTTGCCTGGAAGGACATGGAGGTTGTCAACGATCCGTTGGGCAAACCGGAGTTGCAGCTGTACGGGCGCGCCCAGGAGCTGTTCGACGCGCTGGGGCTCAGCTCCCGGTTCCTCTCGCTCTCCCACGACGCCGGGAGCGCGGTCGCCATGGTGGTGCTGGAGCGCCGGCCGAACTAAGCTGCCCCCGAAGCGGGATGCCAGCAGTGCGCAAAATTCGACGCCGGCAGGTGCCTCAAACCTTAACCCTTGCCTTGGGAGCGCTCTATGAAAGTTGTCAGCGGCCAGGTCATGCAGCTCATGGATCAGCGCGCGATCGGTGCCTTCGGCATCGCGGGGCTCACCTTGATGGAGAACGCCGGCCGTGCCTGTGCCGATGCCATCTCCGAGAACTTCGGCCCGGGTGAGGGGCGCCTCGCCCTGGTGGTAGCCGGCAAGGGGAATAACGGCGGCGACGGCTACGTGATCGCCCGGCTCCTGAGGGAGCGGGGGTGGCAGGCCCGGGTGCTGCTCATGGCCGAACCGACCGGCATTACCGGGGACGCCGACGCCAACCTGGCGCTTTTGGATCGGGGAAGCCTGATCCTCCCCCCTATCGGAGCAACGCTGCCCGGCGAGGCTTTCCAGGGCGCCGCGCTGATCGTGGACGCCCTGCTCGGTACCGGGGTGAAGAGCGAGGTGGCCGGTGCCTACCGCGCCGCGATCGAGGCGATCAACGCCTCCGGCACCCCGGTCGTCGCGGTCGACATCCCCTCGGGGGTGGACGCCGGCAGCGGCCGGGTGCTCGGCGCCGCCGTGCGCGCCGATCTGACCGTCAGCTTTGCGCTTGCCAAACTCGGCAATGTCCTGTACCCGGGGGCCGAGCTCTGCGGCCGGCTGGTGGTGGCGGACATCGGCATGCCCCCCGCGGTAGTTGAGGAGGCGCCCGGTTGCGAGTTCGTGGATCTCCCCGAAGCGCGCCGGCTGTACCGGCCGCGGGGGCTCTTGGCCCACAAGGGGAGCGCCGGGCATGTGCTGGTCGTAGCGGGTTCGGCCGGTAAAACCGGTGCCGCCGCCATGGCGGCCAACAGCGCACTTCGTACCGGTGCCGGCCTGGTCACCCTCGCGGTGCCGGCCGCCCTCAACCCGATCCTGGAAGCGAAGACCACCGAGGTGATGACGCTGCCGGTCGGCAGGGGGGGCGCCGGAGAGCTTCGGGCGGGTGACCTGGCCAAGCTGCTGCAGGAAGCCCGGGAGAAGAGCGTAATGGCGCTCGGCCCGGGGATCGGGAGGGCTCTCTCCACGGTCTATCTGGTGCACTCCCTGGTAGCCTCCCTGCCGGGGCCGCTGGTGCTGGACGCGGACGCCCTGAACGCGGTCGCGATTCTGCCGGAGATCCTTTTGAAAAGGGTCGGACGGGTTACCCTGCTCACCCCGCATCCCGGGGAGATGGCGCGTCTGGCCGGCTGTTCGGTGGCCGAGGTGGAGGCGGACCGGATCGGTACCGCCCGGAATTTCGCCACCCGCAACCAGGTGCACCTGATCCTCAAGGGAGCCCGTAGCATATGCGCCGCGCCCGACGGCCGGATCGCCATCAACGGCAGCGGCAACCAAGGCATGGCGAGCGGGGGGATGGGGGACGTGCTGACCGGCGTGGTCGCCTCCCTGCTCGGGCAAGGGTACCCCCCCTTCGACAGCTGCACGCTGGGAGCCTTCGTCCATGGCCTGGCCGCCGACCTTTTGCTGCCGCGCCAGGGTACCCAGGGGATGAGCGCCGGTGACGTCCAGGAAATGCTCCCCGAGGCACTGAGGCTCTGCGCCGGCGCCCAACGCCCAACCACTTTTGAAACTGCAGCAGTACCCTGAACAACGGAGAATTAGCTATGATGAAGGCACAAGATATCATGACCAAGAACGTCATCACGGTGCGTCGCGAGACCACGGTGCTGGAACTCGCCAACCTTTTTGCCCAAAGCCGCATCTCGAGCGCCCCCGTGGTCAACGAGGCGGGGGAACTGCTCGGGATGGTCTCGGAAACCGACCTGGTCGAGCAGGACAAGAGCCTCCATATCCCGACGGTGGTCTCCATCTTCGACTGGGTCATCTACCTTGAGAGCGACAAGCGCTTCGAGAAGGAGCTGCAGAAGATGACCGCCCAGACGGTCGGTGAGATCTTCAGCGAGCAGCTCTTCAGCGTGTCGCCCCAGGCCCCGGTGAGCGAGGTGGCCGATATCATGAGCCGCGAGAAGGTCCACGCGGTGCCGGTCGTCGAGGCGGGGCGCATGGTCGGCATCATCGGCCGGATCGACCTGATCCGGACCATGATAGGTTAGGCTCCCGTGCCGACTATCGTCACCGCCAGCGGGGCGGAAACCGAGGCACTCGGTGCCCGGCTCGGGCGGCTGCTCTCCCCCGGGGACTTCGTGGCCCTGGTGGGCGAACTCGGCGCCGGAAAGACCCAGTTCGCCAAGGGGATCGCCGCCGGCCTGGAGGTCGACCCGGCCATCCCGGTCACCAGCCCGACCTACACCATCCTGAACATCTACCAGGGACGCATTCCCCTGTACCACTTCGACCTGTACCGCCTGCAGGGGGCGGAGGAGATCGCCGAACTCGGCTTCCAGGAGTACTTCGGCGCCGGGGGGGCCTGCGTCGTCGAGTGGGCCGAGCGTCTCGGCCAAGAGGCCCCGGAAGAGCTCCTCACCGTGACCCTGAGCCACGCGGGTGACCGGAGCCGGAGCGTCTGCTTCGCCGCCACTGGGAGGCGCGCGGCCGAGCTGGTCCGGCAGCTGTTTCTCGATTCCCAATGAGGACAATGCGAGAAAATAAAAAAATGTTTTGACCCGCCGGTGTATTCTTGGTAATAAAGTTGTTCCAACCGCCGGAGCTGCCCAATAGCCCGCGGATCAACAGTTAGGAAGGAGGACTGACATGGCTTTGGTAGTCCAAAAGTACGGCGGCACCTCGATGGGGTCTGTCGAACGCATACGCAACGTCGCGAAGAGGGTGGCCAAAACCTATGACGCAGGCAACGACATGGTGGTGGTGGTCTCCGCCATGGCCGGCGAAACCAACAAACTGGTCGCCCTGGCCAACGAGGTGTGCGAATTCCCGGACAACCGCGAATACGACGTGCTGGTCGCCGCAGGTGAGCAGGTCTCCATCGCCCTTTTGGCCATGTGCCTGAAGGCCATGGGGTATAAGGCCAAGTCCTACCTCGGTTTCCAGATCCCGATCGTCACCGACGACGCCTACTCCAAGGCGCGCATCGAGGAGATCGACGACACCAAGATGCGCTCCGACCTGAAGGACGGCACCATCCTGATCGTCGCCGGCTTCCAGGGGGTGGACAGCGAGGGGAGCATCACGACCCTGGGCCGCGGAGGCTCCGACACCTCGGCCGTCGCCATGGCTGCGGCGCTCAAGGCGGACGTCTGCGAGATCTACACCGACGTGGACGGAGTCTACACCACGGACCCGAACCTGTGCAAGGACGCCAGGAAGATAGAGCGGATCTCCTACGAGGAGATGCTGGAATTGGCCAGCCTGGGCGCCAAGGTGCTGCAGATCCGTTCGGTCGAGTTCGCCAAAAAATATAACGTCGACGTCCATGTCCGTTCCAGTTTCAATGAAAATCTCGGAACCATGGTTACCAAGGAGGATAAAGAAATGGAAGCAGTGCTCGTCTCCGGAATCGCCTACGCCAAGGATGAAGTGAAGATAG
>Ga0316217_10002193_pt1 | contig 23899 bp, 22 predicted proteins | sample 1anoAmetaG_FD_203633 | JGI IMG/M metagenome (GOLD analysis project Ga0316217, IMG submission 203633) | Freshwater microbial communities from Trout Bog Lake, Wisconsin, USA - 1anoA | ecosystem: Environmental > Aquatic > Freshwater > Lake > Hypolimnion/Profundal zone | place: USA: Wisconsin...
TTGTGGATCGCTTCACCTATGAGACCAGCCGTCCCAACTTCTATGCCGGCGGCGATGTGATCACCGGCGCATCCAATGTCTCCAACGCCATGAGCAGTGGAAAACAGGCGGCGCAGAAGATGGACGAGCGGCTGATGGGCGAGCAGCGCTGGGAACGGATTTTTCCGGATTTCGAGTACAGCCGCACTGCGCCGGGCGAGCCGAGCCTCAGCCGCCGTCACGAATCGCATGCCATGCCTGCCGCGCTCAGGACTCGCTCTCAGCAGGAAGTGGTTGCGGGTCTGGATGCAAAAGAAGCTCTGGAAGAGTGCCGCCGCTGCCTGCGTTGCGATCTGCGTGCCTCAGTCAGCGCCAATTGATTCGTTAAAAGAAAGGAACGCGCCGTGCCGACTAAAACGATTTCCGTTCGAATTGATGGCGAGCTGGTGAACGCCAAAGAAGGGCAGACCATTCTGGAAGCGGCCCGCGCCAACGGCAAGCAGATACCCACGCTCTGCTACCTGAAGGGCTTGAGCGCGGTGGGAGCTTGCCGCGTGTGCATGGTGGAGCTTGCCGGGACCGACCGTTTGTTGCCCTCTTGCACTACGCCGATTCAGGATGGCATGTCCATCAAGACCTCCTCGGCGAAACTGACGCAATATAGAAAGATGGCGGTTGAACTGCTGCTTGTGGAACGCAACCATATCTGTTCGGCGTGTGTTTCCAACGGTCACTGTGAGTTGCAGACGATGGCCCGTTCTCTGGGCATCACTCACGTGCGCTATTCCTATAACAATCCACGACTGCCGGTCGATATGACACACCCACGCTTTGTGCTCGACCAGAACCGCTGCATTCTTTGTACGCGCTGCGTGCGGGTTTGCGCGGAGGTCGAAGGGGCGCATGTGTGGGAGGTGGCTTCGCGCGGCATTTATTCGCGCATTGTCAGCGACCTCAAGGACGATTGGGGCAAATCGAGCAACTGCACCGGCTGCGGCAAATGCGTGCAGGCTTGCCCCACCGGCGCACTGGCAGAAAAAGGCCAGTCCGTAATGGAGATGGTCAAGCAGAACGAAGTTGTCAGCCGCCTTGCCGTGCAAAGAGCAGCCTCTATGGAGAATGGGCAGTAGACGGCGCTTCGTCACTTTCTATGCGGGATAGCTTCCAGCGTGAGCACCTGAAAGGGCGCCAGGTGGAATTTGTGCGGCTGGCCGGCTTCGAGTTGCACAGATGGCTGCGATGCGTCTTCTTTCCAGGGACTGTGCGCAGAGTAACGGCGTGCAGCGCCGGCAGGTAATTCAAAGGCTCGGCCAATATCCAAAGTGAACTCCTGTGCGACCGAGTTTGGATTGCGCAGGGTCACGATGCCTTTTTTCGGTGACCATGAGGCCCATCCATACACCTCAAGCCAGCGTGGATCGCCGCCGATCCAATGTGTGTCCACCAGAGTCGCCTGATTTTGACGAGACCACTTTGCGGCTTCTGCAATTGCATCCCAATCGCTCGCAGTCAGCAGCGATGGAGTAATGTAAAGCTCCTGCAACTGCGTACCGGAACCAAAGTAAGAGCGCACCTCGTTGCGGAAATCGTGGCCGGGATCAGTGCCAAGGTGCGGAGCCTTCTGCGCATAAACAATTCCATGCAGCATCAGCGAATTGAGTGGATAAAGCCGCCCCTCCTTTACAACCCGGCTGTAGGTATCGCCATCGCGGTAGGTGATCCAACGCTCACGATCTGAGCCGACACCGGCAAACTCCGTGTCGTCGCCTCCGCGCCAGATTGAGTCCGCATAAAAAAGCCAGAACGGCGAGGGCCACGTTCCCGTGGTGAGGTTGATAAATAGATCGGGCTTCAGTTGACGGAGATTACCAATCAGGTGAATCGCAGCGTCAAAGTCACTGGAAAACTCGCTTCCTTTCACCACCTGGTCCGCGTTGCCGGTGCCGTCCAGCTTGAATTGATTCACTCCGTACTCAGTCACCATAGTGGTTACGGCATCGTGGAAGCGGGCATAATATTTTGGACCGGAGAGAGCCAGACCGCCATCGACAATCTCGTAGCCTTCTCTTTTGGCCGCCGCCAGCCTCTCCTGCTTGGGCTTGCCATATCCGCCCCACGGCGAAAGCCACACACCCGGCGCGGTGCCAAATCTAGCCGCTTCTTGCTTCAAAGGCTCAAATCCATCCTTGAAGTCACGGCGAATCTTCCACAAATCGTTGTGGTCATCCCATCCATCGTCGAAAAGAAATGAATCCAGCGTGACGCCGCGTTTCTTGTTCAACTCAGTGCCGATGGCGTCGATGCGATCGAGTGCATCCTGCTGGGTGTAAGGCGTGAAAAAGCCGATATCGAACCAACTGTTGTAATGGAGAAAAGTGCGGTAGGGATGCGCACGCTCGCGCTCAAGATACGACAGGAAACTGCGGCGCATTTGCCCCGCAGGCGCCACTCCAATCACAGACGAGTACTGTGCGGGGTGGCCCGCGGCAATGGGCACTTCACTATGCAACTCGCTGATTCCGCGATTGGCAACGACGCTGCTCTCCGCAAGCGGCGACTCAAAGCCAAGAAAGAAATTGCCCGCTACCAGCGGAGACCCCTTGACTCTTCCAGCAACAAAAATGCCCTCAGCGCGAAGGTCGATCAGCAAAATGCCGTTTAAGGGAAGCGGCTTGGCGCCTGCGGTAATGGTAAGCGCTTGTCGAATGTAGTGCGAGCCGTTGCGCAATACCAGCGACCAATCGGCCGTGAAACGTCCGGCGGGGTCGGCAAGCGGCAGGTGGATCGCAATGCCCGGCAATCGGTCTGAGAAGCGAGAGGCTGTTGGGTTAGGCTTGAGCTGTTCGATCCGTGCAGGACCTTCGATTGATAACTCGGAGGCAGGCAACACGCCTTGATTTTGAAGTTCGAGCGAGAAAGGGCTATTCAAACGGAGGGTTTCATTCTTTCCGTTTGTATTTGCGCCTGGGCGAGTCACCGTCAGGTTTGCCAAATGCCCGTTGCGGAGTTGCCATTCGGCCTTGATATGGCGGTTTCCAATGATCCCGCCGCCAGACTGGATATTGACAACGACCGAAGTTCCCGCTGTGTCCGTGGTCGTAGCATGCAAGGATTCAGCGGGGAGTTGCCTAGCAGTGGCAAAAAGCAGAAATACCAGCAATGCGGTGAAAGCGCTTACTGGCGCAAAGTACAAGTTCCGCAATCTCATGCAATTCCTCTAACGGCATTGAAATGACTCTCCGTCAAGGATACAAACTACAGAAGGAACAAGCCATTTCAAAATGCGGGAGATGACATTCATGCGATAATCCCTGAAGTCTTTCACTTTTATTTGTGCCAACGGCCTTTGCCTCGTAGAATCAACATTGGCGGTCGACGCGCTAACTTTGAGCCGTAGCCGATCTTGAGCTACAAGGAACCGATGAGCGAACAGGAAGCAGGGAATTCCCTTCAGGCGCAGGCGGTATCGCCAGCGTGGATCAGGATTGAGCGGGCGCGTCACCCTCAGCGGCCCTACCCCATGGACTTTATCGAGAAGATTTTTACCGATTTCAGCGAAATTCACGGCGATCGCGCCTTTGGCGACGACGAGGCCGTGGCCTGCGGCATGGCGCGGCTGGGCGATGAAGAGGTTCTGGTCATCGGCAACCGTAAAGGCGGATCGACCAAGGAGCGGGTGCGGCGGAACTTCGGCATGCCGCATCCCGAGGGCTACCGTAAAGCGCTCAGGACAATGAAGATAGCCGAGAAATTTGGACGGCCTGTTATCAGCTTTATCGATATGCCCGGAGCATTTCCGGGCCTGGGCGCCGAGGAGCGAGGCCAGGCTGAAGCAATCGCCCGCAATATACGGGAGATGGCTCGATTGCGCGTGCCTACCATTTCCGTGATCAGCGGCGAGGGAGGATCGGGCGGCGCGCTGGCCCTGGCTGTCAGCGACAAGGTTTTGATTCTCGAAAATGCACTTTATTTTGTAATTACACCTGAGTCCTGCGCGGCGATCATGTGGCGCGACGCCACTCACAAGGTGCTGGCTGCCGAGGCCATGCGCATATCTGCGCCGGAGGTTGCCTCTATCGGTTGCGTTGATGAGATCGTACCGGAGCCGCCCGATGGCATTCATACCGACCGCGAGGCGGGAACCGGGATGCTGGGCCTTGTTCTCAGAAAGCATCTGGCGGAGCTCAAAGCAAAGACGATTCCCGATCTGGTGGCGGAGCGGCAGACAAAATTCCGCAATATTGCTCAGTTCTATACGGAAGGCAGCCAGGCATGAGTGGAGTTTGCCGATGAGTTCATCCCCCGCCGGCAATAGCCGGTTGAGCGCTTATATTCAATTTATAGCCGCGGTTGTTTATTTTTTTTTGGCGCGATCCCTGGCCTTTCACGAGGCTCTCGGGCTAGCCAATGAACAATGGCGGCCTTTGGTGGGGCAGGCGATTTTTGTCGCGCTGTTGATCGGTGGCTACGCGGCCATGGGTTCCTGGCTCGACCGTCAGCGCAACCCGCTGAGTGAGCAAGGGTTACCGCGACGTCCAGGCTGGCCGAGGGAAGCTGGAACAGGCCTTGCTCTGGGTTGGGCGCTGGCTGTGGCGTGCGTTCTGCCGATGGTTGTCGGCGGCGGCATTGCCATCGTGCTCAACTTTGGGATCTCTGCATGGGGATGGTTGCTTGCCGATGCGGCATTTTTCGCTCTGGCTGCGCTGGCCGAAGAAGTCGCCTTTCGCGGATACGGGTTTCAGCGCTTTGAGCAATCCGTAGGCGCATTGGGAGCGGCGCTGGGTTTTGCGGCATTTTATGCCATTGTGCAGTCTCTTTTGCCGGGTTCTAACCATTTAAGTATTGCTGTCTCTGTTGTTTTAAGCCTTGTTCTTTCTATGGCTTATCTGCGTACTCGCGCACTTTGGGTCAGTTGGGGAATCAATTTTGGCTGGAAGGCCAGCCGCGCTCTGCTCTTTGGTCTCGCGATCAGCGGCGACAACAGCCACTCGCATGTGGTGCAGGGCAATCCGATGGGGTCGTTCTGGCTCACTGGCGGAGGATACGGGCTGGATGGCAGTTGGGTAGCGCTCGCTATTCTTTTGATTGCGTTGCCGGTGGTTTACCGCCTCACGCGCGAACTGGACTATCAATATAACGCTCCCGTGATTGTGCCCGGCGGGATTCCCGTTGATCTGGACGCCGTAGCAAGACGCCAGCATGAGGCAGCGATGGGAAAAGCGGAACCGGCGACTCCGGGACTGGTTCAGATCTTGCCTGTTCCTTCTACAACAACGGATAGTCCGGATACTCCCACTGCGAAGCAAACTCCAACTACCTAACGAAAAACTCGTGGGCTATTCCGGATCGATATTTTTCTTGCCGCTGATTTCTTCGATGCGGATCTCTACGACAGTGCATTCGGCGGCATGGCTCGCGTCCACTGGCGCAAAGGGCTTGCCGCCGGCATGTTTTTTCACCAGCAAATTGAGCAGGGCGGTCTTTTCGGCTCCGTCGGGGATTACCCGCGCGGGGCCGAAGGCCAACACCGATGTGTAGCGCGTGGAGCAGCCGCAGGGAAGATCGTGCGTCACCGTTAACTTGGCAACCTCACTCACTTCAAAGCAAACGCGGCTGTTTTCGGCGATGTTGACAAGCTTTCGGCCTGTCAACCTGCTATGAAAGTAAATTTTTCCTTCGTGAAGCAGATGATTGACTGGCGTGATGAAAGGTTGACCCGCATGATCGCAGGTGGCCAGGCGGCCTTCCGGCTGCGCGGCAAGAAAATCAAAGGCATCTATTTCATCCATCCAGCGAACAGGCATCCCGATCAGGCCCCCATCGTTCTCAGTTTACCTGCTGGCAGGGAAGCGGTTCAGGCGGACCTGATGTAAACTAGTAACAGCGAGTCCGCTGCCTCCAGGCAATCCCATTGCGACAAGAGGCTTGCAATAGACCGCGACGTTGAAGCCGCGCGCAGATATCCGGCGCGTGTGTGCAGAGACACCTCAAAGAAGGAGAACCACCCATCAATGGCCAAGATCGCCAAAACAGGTGACCGCAAAAAGGTAATGGACACGACGAAGTCAACCGACTGTCCCAAGTGCAGCAAGCCGACGCGCATCGTCAAGCGCGTGAAGGACCGCGAACGCGGAGTTCCAGGCGGCGTCTACATCTCGTGTTCTGTCTGCGATTTCTACGAGAAGTTATAACCGCTGATTGAAGATTGGCGCGTTCATGAGCCCGGCTATTGCCGGGCTTTCTCTTTCGGAATCTGCTTCACAGAAACAATCTCCTTTTTTTAGCTCAGTCCTTCCGCCCCGAAGGGCCGTTTCTGTGCGAAATCATAACCTTCCAAGGGTATAGTTCCAGCCGCGCCCAACAGTTCTTGTGTTCAATTTGATAGCGCCGTTTTGGGAATATTCAATTCACTGTTCCGATCCTGAATCCACTCCAACAACTTTCTTTATTTCCCCTATTGAGTTTCCACTCACCTAAGCGGAAGGTTGAGTGGAGCCGTCCATTAGCGCACGCTTAACAGGGCGGACGGAATTCGAGCCAGGCGCTTTCCTTGATTGCGCTGCTCAAAGAGAAAGGCTGCCATGAGGTTATTGATCGCCGAAGACGATAAGGCACTGGGATTGTTTCTGAGCCGGGGCATGGAGGCCGACGGGCACAAGGTCCGATTGGCATACGATGGAGCCGCAGCGGTGGAGGCATTTCGTCAGGAGATGCCGGACCTGACCATTCTTGACTTGAATATGCCTGTCAAGGACGGCGAGCAGGTGCTTGAGGAGGTTCGCCAGATGGACGCCGATCTGCCGGTGCTGGTGCTGACCGCCCGTCAGGAGGTGGACACGCGGGTTCGCTGCCTGGATCGCGGGGCCGACGACCTGATGATCAAGCCCTTCAGCCTGCATGAATTGCGGGCTCGTTGCCGGGTGCTGTTACGGCGAAAGCGTGAGGCTCGACTATTGCTGCGTGCCGGCGATCTGGAGCTGGATCGATTGGATCACTCCGCGCGAAGGGCCGGCCAGCCGATTCTTCTCACCAACAAGGAGTTTGCACTGCTTGAGCACCTGATGCTCAAGCGCGGACAGTGCGCCTCGCGCGTGGAATTACTGGATTCGGTTTGGAATCTGGAGCCGACGCAGACCACCAACATAGTGGATGTCTACGTGAATTACCTGCGCCGCAAACTCAAGGATCCGCCTCCGGGCCACCTGATTAGAACCGTGCGCGGTCAGGGGTACATGGTGCCGCCGGATAGCGAGCTTGCGCTTCTCGCCCTGCCAGTTCCCGCTGTAGCGTCAAGCCTGTCAGCGGCGGCAGTTCCGATTCATTGATGCTCTTGGTTGTCCTTGCTTTTTCAAACGAGTAATTCAGGAGAATTTCATGGTGACCGTTCCTGTTCCCGTTCTTCCTCTTACCAGCCGCTTTCGTCCACGCACCGCTCTGGTTGCCAGTGCGGACCGCAGCTTTCGCCAACGGCTCGTTGACACTCTAACCGGCCTGCGCTGGCAGGTTTGCGAGGCCGAAGGCGGGGCACAGGCCTGGGCGCACGCACAGGCGAATCCGCCGGAGGCGGTTATCGTCGATTCCTGGCTGCCTGATCTCGACCTCGCCGAGTTTCTCAAAGACTTCCGTGCCTTTTTCCCCGAGGTGGACTTGGTGACCTCAAGCGGCTCCTTTGCGCAGGAGAGCCCGCGCGGACCCTATCGGCAGGAGTTGCTTTACGCGTTGCGCCGCTCGCAGGAGAATGACACGGCAATCTGGAATGCTGCGCCGGCTCTGAGCAAGCAGAACCAGCACTTTGACGCAAAACATGTGAGTCCCTGGCCGGTTTCTGCTTCAATTACAGCGACGCCGCAAGCCTTTTCCCCGCAAAGCATTTCGACGGCTGCCGTCCACTCGCCCGCCGGCGTCGCTGGTCCGGTTCCGGTCGAGCCTGTCCAATGCTTCAACAGCACAGAGCCTGATTCAAGCGATCGATTGCCCGAACTGATTGGCAATGCTACCTGCATGCTTGAGGTCAGCCGCCGCGTCCGGCTTGTGGCTTCGCGCTTGACTCCGGTTCTGATTGAAGGACCGACCGGATCAGGAAAGGAGTTGGTGGCCGAGGCGCTGCACCGGCTCTCGGCGCGCAGCCGCAAACCTTTTGTCGCCATCAATTGCGCGGCCATTCCCGAGGCGCTGCTGGAGGCGGAACTTTTCGGCCACACACGCGGAGCCTTCACCGGCGCTGTGCAGGGGCGCGTCGGCCGGATTGAGGCCGCCGACGGAGGCACATTGTTTCTGGATGAGATCGGCGAGATGCCGCTGGGATTGCAATCCAAACTGCTGCGCTTTGTGGAGTGCGGCGAACTGCAACGGGTAGGCGACAACGAGACCGTCAAAGTGGATGTGCGCATAGTGGCCGCCACGCATCAGGCGCTGGCGCAGCAGGCACACAATGGCGGCTTCCGTTCTGATCTTTACTATCGGCTGGCTGTCTTTCTCATCCGCACTCCCTCGCTGGCCGACCACATTGAAGACCTTCCGCTGCTGGTCGATCACTTTTTGGAGCGGATGGGCCGCGAAAATCCTATCAAGCAGGTCGACCCCGGCGCATTGGCAAAATTGAAGGCGCACGAGTGGCCGGGCAATGTGCGCGAGCTTGAACATGTGCTGGAGCGGGGCGCCATTCTGGCCGGCGATGAGTCCGTGGTGACCGCGCGGGAGATCGACTTCGGCGTGCTGGTCAATTGAAGGAAGAATGCGATGCAGGTTGAAACGCTACTCAGCGATCAGATCACTCGCTACCTGGATTTAGCCGTCAGTGAGGCCAAGCTCACTGCAGCCAACATGGCCAATGTCGACACCCCTGGTTACCGGGCTGTCGGCATGGACTTCGAGGCCGAAATGCGCGAGGCCATGAGCGGCGTCGATAAGGGACACGCGGCCCGGCCGGTGCGCGTTAAGGCCGTCGATGGATTGATTGCGCGCCCGGATGGCAACAACGTTTCGATGGACCGCGAGGGTTTGAATCTGGCTGAGGCGCAGCTAAAATTCAAAACCGGCGTGGCGCTGCTGCACGTGGAGTATCAGAGAATTCTGGATGCCATCCACGCGGACGGCAAGTAGGTTCGAGACTAATCTTCGGCCGTCTGAAAGAAGGAGAAGCGGATGAATCTTTTTGCGATGATGGAGACTTCAGGCAGCGCGATGCAGGCCGAGCGGATGCGCGCCGAGGTGGTAGCGGCCAACATGGCCAATGCGGAGACAACCAGTACCGCGGCAGGCGGTCCCTATCATCGCCAGCATGTGGTCTTTGCCGCCAATAGCGGCAATCCGGAGTTCGCCAGCACATTGAGTGCGGCTGCAGGAACGGCGGTTGCAGCAGATCAGGGCGCTCTCTGTTTGCCTCGGCTTCCTTCGCTTTTGGCTCCGCTGAATTCAAGCAGCGCTTTAACCGGCTCGGATACGGCGCCCGGCGTGCATATTGCGGCGGTGGTCGCGGACAGTTCGCCGCCCCTCAAGCGCTACGATCCCGGCCACCCGGATGCGGGACCGGATGGGTATGTCTCTTATCCGGACATTAATCCGCTCACAGAGATGGTGGACCTGATGGGGGCGACACGTGCATATGGCCTGAACAGTTCTGCCGTGCAGGCCGAAAAGGGCATGATCACGTCGGCACTGGAGATTGCCAAGGCATAGAAGATTTTGCATTAAGGCAAATGGGAGGAATCATGATGGTTGCATTGAACTCCGTGAACGCAGCGACTCAGGCATCACCGGCATTGCTGAGCGCAGGTGGCCAGAAGAATATTCAATCGGCGGGCAGCTCGGGCGGCGCGGGAACTCCGTTTTCCGAATTGTTGAACGATGCGGTAGGCCAGGTCAATCAGCTTGAATCGCAGGCGCACTCTGCTGTAACCGGGTTGATGACCGGCTCGGGCGTGGATGTGCATCAGGCAATGATCGCCACCCAGAAGGCGAGCATGGCATTTGAGCTTGCATTGGCGGTGCGCAACAAGGCAGTTCAGGCTTATCAACAGGTTCTTGGAATGCAGTTTTAACAACGGATTGAGTCGCAGAAGACGGAGACCATGGCCACCGGAACACAGTTGGAGAAGAGCGCGCCATTGATGCCGGGACAGCCACATCTGAGTGACCGGCTGGCGAGCCTTTGGGTAGGGGTGCGTGTTCGCTGGGCCGGGATGCAGCCTGCGCAGCGCGGTTGGGCAGCGGTTGCGATCCTGTTGCTGGCTGGTCTGATCGTCGGTCTGCTCTGGTATGGCCTGCGACCTGACTGGCGCGTTCTGTATGCGGATCTCGATCCGGAAGATCTCCGTCAGGCGGGTCAAACGCTGGCGCAGGCGCAGATTCCTTTTGAGCCGGCGCCGAATGGCGCGGGCATTCTGGTGCCCGCCGCGCAACTGGACAAGGCGCGCCTGGTGGCCGCCGCAAAGGGACTCAAGAGCGGGCGGCTGGGCTTTGAGATATTCGACAAGCCGAACTGGGTGGGGTCGGAGTTTGACGAGCAGGTCAACTATCAGCGAGCGCTGGAAGGCGAACTGGAACATACGGTGGGGACGCTGACCGATGTTCAGTCGGCGCGGGTTCATCTGGTGCTTCCGCATGATTCGCTCTTTCGCGAAGCGGAGCGGCCCGCCAAGGCTTCCGTAGTGATCAAGCTGCGCCATCGCGCACTGGCGGATGGCGAGCCGGAGGCGATTCGCAACCTGGTCTCCTCTGCCGTCGACGGGCTGACTCCGGACCGTGTTGTGCTGGTGGATGCGGCGGGCCACCTGCCGCTCGGGCCCAAGACCGCCGAAGCCATGCAACTGAGCGCCGAGCAGGCATTGGAAGAAAAGCTGATCGCCACGCTTGAACCAGTCACCGGCGCAGGCAACGTGCGCGCCTCGGTGACTCTGGATTACGATCCTGCCGCCACCGAAGAGACAAAGGAAAGCTACGACCCCAATCAGACGGTGACACTCTCCATGCAGCGCACCGAGCAATCCGCCGGTCCTCAACCGGTGGCCGCCGGAGTTCCCGGCACGGCATCGAATGCACCCAACTCGCAGGCTCTTCCGGTCTACCCTCAACAAAATACGCTGCCGCAAACCGCCAAAAGCGAATCTGGAACCTATGGGGCCTCTAAGACCGTGCGGCACATGGTTGAGAACCCGGGAAGGCTGCGGCGGCTGACTGCGGCCATAGTTGTGAATGACCGGATGGCCACGGCTGCCACCAAAGACAAGGCGGCGCTGTGGCAACCCCGTTCGGCTGAGGAGTTGCGCAACCTGACGGCGCTGGCGCAGGCGGCGGTGGGGTTTGATGCGGCGCGCGGCGACGTTCTTCAGGTCGAGGACCTGGCCTTTGAAGAAAACAGCTTGCAGCAGCCGGTTTCGATGCTGAGCCGGACATTGACTACGGCCGAGGAGTCGCCGGTGCTGGTCAAGTACGCAGCCCTGTTGGTTGCAATTCTTGTGGTGATGGCGTTTGGCGTGCGCCCCGCACTTCGCCGCGCCCGTAGCGTGCCGGCCCCAACAGTCAAGGGCGGGGTCAAGGAGTTGCCGGGCCACGCGGAGACCGCAGAGCCGCGAACCTTCAGGCCACCGGAGCCAGTTGAGGTAGACCCGGAACGGCTTCGCGCACAGGAGATCTATGAGCAGGTGACAACGCAACTCAAGCGCGAGCCAACGCAAAGCTCCCGCCTGTTGCAAAGCTGGATTCACTCCGACTAATCCTGCCAGGCAGTGAGAAAAAGCGAAGGCGTACGCGGTAAAGCAAAACGATATTCGCGAAACAAGGATAAGGAAAGGAACAGGGTCTTGGCCGAAGAGGGAAACCAAAGCGCGGCATCGCGGCGTCACCTGACAGCAAATTTGAGCGGGGTGCGCAAGGCGGCTGTTTTGCTGGTTGCCGTGGGCGAGGATTCGGCCAAGGAGATACTGCGCGCGTTGCCAGAGGTGGATGTGCAGCGGCTGACCGAGGAGCTGGCTGATCTGCGCGGCATTACGCCGGAGATGTCTGCCGGGATTCTGGAGGAGTTCTGGGAGCTTCTGGAGACGCAGAACTTTATGACGCACGGCGGATTGGATTACGCCAGCCGCCTGCTGATGGAAACCTTTGGCAAGGAGCGCGCGGACGATCTGCTGATGCTGGTGCGCCGCTCGCAGGAGGCGGCGCAGGGAAACCTGGCCAAGCTGCAGCGCACTGATCCGCAGCAGCTTGGCAAGCTGCTCGACAGCGAGCACCCGCAGACGATTGCGCTGGTGCTGGCACACCTTGATCCGCGCCGCGCTTCGATGGTGCTGGACAATCTGAGTGAAGAACACAAGGTGCTTTCCGTGCAGCGGCTGGCCGAGATGCGGCAGTTTTCGCCGGAGATGGCGCAGAAGGTGGCGCACATTTTGCATCGGCGCCTGGAGAACGTCGGAGACACAGCGCGCAAAAGCTACTCCGGCTTCAAAGCGGTGGCCGATCTGCTCAACCGGCTCAATGCCGAGGAGTCAAAAAAGATTCTGGAAACCATTGAAGACGGCCAGCCGGAACTGGCGCTGGCCATTCGCAACCTGATGTTTACCTTTGAGGATCTGGTGACAGTGCCGCCGGCCACGATTCGCGAAATCGTCTCCGGAGTAGACAAGCGGCAACTGGCGCTTGCCCTGCGCGGAGCCAAGGACGAGCTTCGCGCGCAGATCTTCAAAGCGATGAGTTCAAGGGCTGTGGAGATGCTCAAGGAGGATATGGAGGTTTTGGGCCCGGTGCGCTCACGCGAGGTAGCGCAGGCCCAGCAGGAGATTCTCAATCTGGCTCGGCGCCTTGAGGCGGAGGGCAAGGTCATCCTCAAGCTGGAGACAGGCGACGAGATGCTGGCTTAGCAGCGGTCAATGGAATGATTTGCAGCATTTGCAGAATGTCAGTCAATGTTTTCAGTTTGCTGGAACCGCTCGATCTTCCGAACTGAAAATAGCCACGTTCAGCAATCACTTAGGGGGAGTGCGTGCGGCAAGCAGCGACGGCAAAGAAAAGCGGCTATTTCGAGAACATTCGAGCATTTGAGTACCCGGCAGGCTCGGGCGCGATGCCGTTGCCGGAGTGGGTCGGCTGGGCGAAGGACGCGGGAGCCGAAACCAAGGCCTCAGCTTTGGCGGGAGAAGATGCCGCAGCCAGCGCAATCGAAAACCGGATACGCATTGAGTATGAGGCTCGGCTCATTGAGGAGAAGCGCCGTGCCTTCGAGGCAGGCCGTGAGCAGGGACGCAACACGGAACGCGAGGCACATGCGGGTTTACGAGAAGATGCAGAGCAACAACATGTCCGTCAGGCGGCCGAACTGCTCGCGAGTTTTGCCCAGGAGCGGGACCGGTATCTGGGCGCGGTAGAACATGAGGTGGTAAAGCTGGCGCTGGCCGTCGCGGCCCGCATCCTTCGCCGCGAGGCGCAGATGGACCCGCTGTTATTAACCGGAGCAGTCCGGGTAGCGCTGGGGCAACTTTCCGGCTCGACCCAGGTGCGGCTGCGCGTTCCAGCGGCCGAACTCGACCTCTGGACCGAAGCCATCGCTCTGATGCCCAATTTGGCAATCAAGCCGGTTGTCAGTACTGGAGAGGAAATGCGGCTTGGTGATTGCAGGATCGAGACAGAGGTGGGCTCAGTGGATTTGGGAATACGCGCTCAGTTAGGGGAGATTGAGAGGGGCTTCTTTGATCGCGCCGGAACTTTTCGAACTCGAGAATCCAATTCTGCCGCCAAGGAGATTTCGGATGCAGTCTCCGCCACCAGAGAGGAGAGTCGCGGTTGAGCGCATTTCTGGACCGCTGCTTCATCAGCCTGGAACGCAGCCAGCCATGGCGCTGGCGCGGGCAGGTACTCGAATCGGTTGGCCAGACCATTGAATCGGCTGGCCCGCTGGCTTCGATCGGCGAGTGCTGCGAGATTCAGGATCAGTATGGTTGCGCGCACCTTGCCGAGGTAATTGGATTTCGCGGCTCCAACGTGCTGTCGATGCCGATCGAGAGCACCGAGGGCATCCGATTTGGGAACGCGGTAACCGCCTTGGGCTTTCGTCCGGAGATTGAGGTGGGGCCGGCATTGATGGGCAGGGTATTGAACGCGCTTGGCAAGCCAATCGATGAGGAGCGTCCGCCCGCCACCTCGGTTGCGCTTCCACTGGACGGGATGGTGCGATCGCCGCTGGATCGGGTCTCCATTCGCACGCCATTGGGCACAGGGATTCGTGCCATCGACGCGCTGTTGACGGTTGGCCGGGGGCAGAGGGTGGGCATCTTTGGAGGGTCCGGAGTCGGCAAAAGCACGCTGATTGGCATGATGACCCGCAACACCGAGGCCGATGTGACAGTAGTGGGTCTGGTAGGCGAGCGCGGCCGCGAAGTTGGCGAATTTCTGGAGGATTCACTGGGCGGCGAGGGCCGAGCGCGCTCGGTGGTGGTGGTCTCGACTTCCGATCAGTCGCCGCTGATGCGCATGAGGGCGGCCTTATCCGCCACTACCATCGCAGAATACTTCGCAGCCCAGGGAAAGCATGTGCTTCTTGTGCTGGATTCGCTGACGCGCTTTGCCATGGCTGCCAGAGAGATTGGCCTGGCTGCCGGCGAGCCTCCTACGAACAAAGGGTATACGCCCTCGGTCTTCAGCCGGCTGGCGCGGCTGGTGGAACGCACGGGACAGTTCAGGGTAGGCTCGATCACCGCTTTTTATACCGTTTTGATGGAGGGCGACGATCAGCAGGATCCGCTGGTGGACGCGGTTCGCTCGCTGCTTGACGGCCACGTGGTGCTCTCTCGAACGCTGGCCGCCGAGGGATGGTATCCGCCCATCGAAGTGCTGGACTCGATCAGCAGGTTGATGCCGGCGGTCACTCAACCCGCGCATCGAGAGCAGGCAGCGCTGCTGCGCAAACTGATGGCGGTTTACGCGCGCAGCGAGGACCTGGTGCGCATTGGCGCTTACAAATCAGGGGCGGATTCCGATCTGGACCGGGCACTGAGCGCCCGGGACGCAATGCGCGCCTTCCTGACGCAGGGGGCGCATGAGCAGGTTCACTTTACCGACAGTGTGCGCCGGCTGGCGCAACTGGCCGCGGAGGTGTGAGCCTTGTCCGTCTCAAGCTCCTTACGCCGCCTGCTCGCCATACGGGATCTTCAGGAAGAGCAATGCAAGCTGGCCCTGGAATCCGCGCTGGGCGAATTTCACCGGTTAGAGCATGCGCTGCAAACCACACACGAACGGGATCGCCGGGGCCGGAGCCTGATTCATGCCGGCACCCAGACCGGCCAGTTGACGGACCGGCTTGCGGGTCAGGAAGAGTCGCATTCCGCCAGCCTCCATGCGGCCGCGCTTGTGCCCAGAATCGACGCCAAGGGGGATGAAGTTGAGGAACTTCGGAGAAATTTTCAATTCAGGCGAGTGGAGCGCCGCCAAGTCGAAACCCTGATCCAGGAAACCGAGCAACTGGAGGCAATCGAGGCTGCGCGCCGCGGGCAGCAGTCGCTTGACAACTGGTACAGCTCACAAAAACATCGCAAAAGCAGCCATTAACTGGTCTGAGATCTGCGGGCATGAGCGATCTGCGGGCATGAGCGATCTGCGGGCATGAGCGATCTGTGGGCATGAGCGATCCGTGGGTATGAGCGATCCGTGGGCATGAGCATAACGCCGTCCCCTTGCAACAGCCGGGATTTTTAGGATATTAAGGCAGGTCGCAAACCTGCCTCGTGCGTGGGAAAGAATACTTGAGAATGTTTCCACACTACGGGCCACTCGCAGTCCTGAATCGGGATTGTAGGTCCCATTTCTGACAATGTTCTAACCCATCACTCACGAGATTTGGCACACGGTCTGCATTATCTCTCCACATGACCGTCGTCCCAGCCATTGGAACCGGAACCGGAAAAACATTCGTGCCGGGTCCGGCGAACCAGCCCAAAGGAATGTTCGAATCCGGGCGAAGCAGGGTTGCGACTCAAAGTGATTTGTCATCGCCCGGGCAAGAAAATGAAAGTTTTCGCAAAGGCTGGCAATCCTTGCTGACAACGATGACCGCTGACCTGCAAGACTCCGGACAAGGAATAAGCGCAACAGGACAAAAAGTCCCATCTTCAGAAGAGACTTTGGCAGAAGCTGCTGGTAACTTCACGGCTTCAACTTCAACTCCTGAAAGGTTGAAAGATTCAAACGCGGGCCCAGCGACGGAGATTCATAACAAAGAGTTGAACGCGGAAACCAGAATGTCTTCATCCAGTGCCAAGGCGACCGAGTCCACAGCTACTCCGGTTGTGGATAGCGTATCTATACTCTCAACAGGCGGAAAGCCGGCTTCGACAAATGCAGAGGAAAGGATATCTGAGGCGGGCAACACAACCCGAAAATCACGGGCAGATCTTTTGCATAACAACACCGGAAAAAAGCTTGCATCAACCGAATCAATAGTAGATCTTGTTACAGCATCAAGAGTGACCGCCGCACAGATTTCACCGAATGCGGCATCGACCAGCCCGGTTGCCCTCCTGACAAATTTCAATGCACAATCGGTGCCGCCTCAGTCTTCGAATCCAATTGCACAATCACGCCATGCTGACACTGCGGCCGATATCTTGGCTGACTCCTCCGCCGGGTTAACTTCGGCCTCCTTGATTCAGCATCCATTACCAGCGGATCGTTCCGTAAAAGTTGACGGGGTTTTGCACACTGCCGCAAAGCAATCCATAAATGGAGCTGAAGCGCCCATCGATCAAAAGAATGTGGGGATGGCTGACAGTCAGAGCAGATTCGGCGCACCGGCTCAGACCGCAACAGTATCAATCGATGCACAGGAGAATGCTGAACCTTCAATATTGTTGCTTCCCAAAGCTGGAAACTCGCCGGATTTACTGGCGATGAGTCAACCATCGACTCAAACCGCGACGCCCGGCTCGAGCCTGTATCAAGCAGCTACTGAGCAGGCTGCTTTTTCCAGCCCGGCTTCAAGCGAGTTACTTTCTGGGCATTCTGAACTGAAATCAATTTTGGGACAAACCATAGCAAAGAGCCAGCTTGGTCAAGCTCCAGCCTTGCATCAAAGCCAGGAACAGGTTGCGGTTGGGCCGGCGAACTACGGGCTTAACTTTATTGCAGCTTCGATAAGCCGCGCTAAACAGAGTTCATCCCCAGAAATTACCAACCCTGCCGCCACACCTTCTGTTCAGCACTCATCCGCACTTCCACGTTATTCAGGCGAACAGGTTCCTTTGAGAGGCGGAAAGATTCCGGCTGTCAACCTGTCAAGATCTGTGCGTGAAGCCGGCAGTATTGATTTGATCGAGAGTGGAAGGCCGATCGTAAATGGCCTGCCTTTCGCGCAGGCAACAGATGAATTCGCAATTTCAAGATTTGCGGAAAATCCGAATGGGGCAACCGCGCCAGTGCTTGCCGCTGTGCCCACCGGGCCTGATTCCCGAGAAGCCTTTGCGGCACTTGACGCGGCGGGGACTGCCGGGAATCCACCCTGGTTTCATGCCGGAGCGCAGCGGGCCGAGGCGGGATTTCAAGACCCCACCCTGGGCTGGGTGAGCGTGCGCGCGGATATGAGCAGAGGTGGGGTTCACGCAGAACTGGTGCCTGGTTCGACTGATGCAGCTCAGGCATTGAGCGGCCACCTGGCAGGACTGAATGCCTATCTCTCAGAGCATCACACTGCAGTCGAATCCGTGACGGTGACCTCACCCGAAAGCGGATGGTCAGGATTTGGCAGCGGTCAGGGAACCGGAGCGGAAACCCGACAGGAAACAAGCCAGCAGAGTGGTCAACAAGCAACTCAAGATATCAGTGCGGGATTTCCCCTTAACACCGCTTCACGACGATCCGATTCTTCCGCAGCAACTTCTGAGCCATTGACCGGATTTATTGGGATGGAAAGAGGCGCGGAGATGTCCTCGCCGGGAGGTATGCACATTTCCGTGATGGCTTGAGTAAAAACCACAAGGAAATGAGCGACACAAACAGAGAAGCAACCAAATGCAATGCAGAGCAAAGAAGAGTATGGAGGAAGGCAATGGCAGCAGCAATCGTGAATCACCATATAACGGCGGCGCAGGCGCTTGCGGGTGCAACTGCAACTCCGGCGGCAGCAACAACAACCAGTTCAAGCACCACAAGCACATCCAGCAGCACAGCCGCCGACTCGGCCACCATCTCGGCCAATGACTTTCTAACTCTGCTGGTGACCGAGATGCAGAACCAGGATCCGACCGCTAACACCGACCCCAACGAATACATCAACCAGTTGGTGAATGTGAACAGCCTGGAGCAGTTGATCTCCATCAATCAGACGCTTACGGCGGATTCTGGCGGTACAACAACCGGCAACGCGGTCTCTACACAGGCCGGCAGCGCAAGCACGCAGGTTCGGGCGGGTTCGTCCGGTTCAGCGACAGCCCTGCCCAGTTCCATCAGTGCGGCCGTCTCGAAATTGGCTCCAGGAAATCTCGGCATCCCGACGGCCAATCCAGCGGCCCAGAGCGTGGCCGAGTCGCTGAGCGGAAGGCTTCTGAAGTCGCCGCAATTTCAAAGGTCAGAAAGCAGCCAGGTAAATTCAATTTTATCCGCCGGCCATTAATACCCGCGTCAAACGCAGTTGAAATCACGAGGAGAAACACCATGCCAAGCTTTGACATTCCGCTGAGCGGGCTCAATGCCGATTCAACGGCGCTGAACACCATCGCCAACAATCTTTCCAACATGAACACCACCGCCTTCAAGGCGCAAACCACCAATTTCAGCGACCTGTTTTATCAGCAAGTCGGTTCAACCGGATCGGGAGACATGATTCAGCAGGGAACAGGAGTGCAGGTTGCTTCAAACAGCACTGATTTTACCGGGGGTGCAATATCTTCAACAGGCATCGCAACCAATGTTGCAATCAACGGTACTGGCTTTTTTGTTCTTGACAACAATGGCAGCCAGCTTTACACGCGCGACGGCAACTTCCAGACCAGTTCCAGCGGTACGCTGGAGAGTTCGGCTGGCCAGGCAGTGATGGGATATGCAGCAACCAACGGAGTAATCAGCCCAGCCGGAGGATTGACGGACATAGCGATTCCAACCGGGCAAGTCATGCCGCCATCGGCAACGACAACTTTCAGCGTGATGCAAAATCTAAACTCCAGTTCGCCGGTGGGAGCTACTACCTCCGGAACCGTGACTGTTTATGACTCGCTGGGTAAAAGCTATGTTGCCACCGTGAACTACACAAAAACAGGGGCCAACGTCTGGTCTTACAGCATCACAATACCCGACACTTTGGCTCCGAGTCCTGTAACCGCCGGCGGGACAACAACAATCAGCTATGATTTTGGATCGAGCGGGGGCACGCAGAGCACGGTAAATCCGGGATCCAACCTTACGATAACCGCGCCTGCCACAGCTGGCGGTACAGCCACAACGGCATTGCCAACATTTACCGGTTCGCCGGAGACGGTTGCTGATTATGTGGCCGACCTGCAAACAGTATTGACGGCTGCGGGGATTACAGTTGGCGCTGGCGGAGTCACAGTGTCGGCGACAGCGGGCGGCGTATTGTCGATCTCAGGAGCAGGCATCTCAACGAGCGGAAGCGTGATTCAGAATCCTATCGGCGCCAACACCACCGGGTCGCTTACCTTCAACTCCAGCGGCAATCTGGTCAATCCCGCCGGAAATGTGAGTGGAATTATATTTTCCGGGCTATCCGACGGAGCCGCTTCAATCAACATGACTTGGGATTTGCTTGGAAGTTCCAGTACCGGAAATATCAGCCAAACTTCGGCCGCATCTTCAACCTCGTCCACAAGTCAAAATGGATATTCGAGCGGTGAATATCAAAGTTTCGCAATCAACGCTGATGGCACGGTTGCAGCAACTTACTCGAATGGTCAAACACTGAATGTAGGGCAATTGGCAATTGCCACGGTAAGCAACGAGCAGGGATTGGTTGATGCAGGGTCAACCGAATATAAAACCAGTAGCGCGTCCGGGGAAGCGTCTATTGGCGTTGCCGGGACTGGCAGCCGTGGATCGCTCGAGGGCAGTTCACTGGAAGCCTCGAACGTCAATATATCAGCTGAGTTTTCCAACCTGATTGTGGCCCAGCGCGCCTTTGAAGCCAACGCCAAATCGGTGACAACCTTCGATACCGTAACCCAGGAAACCATCAACATGATTCACTGATAATGCTTTCAACTTGTTGAATCTATGTAAGTTGTTGATTTTGTTAAAAAGCAATTTCAGCAATAAGCTCAAGAAGTCCAGCAAATCGGGGGTCAGTTTAGCATTTTTTATGCAAAATGAAGAGGGCGGATTCCATGAAAGGAACCGCCCTCTTGGTGTTCGTTTGTAGTTCTTGTTCAGGCAGCCCTTCGGAAGCGCCGCTCGTAAATCCGAACGGCCGTTGATTCAGGGATGCGCACAGTCTTATAGCCCCGCTTATGCATACCTTCCGGCCGGTCGATCACAAGACAACCGCCTTCCTCTTCACACCAGCTCCGGACTGTGGTCGGGCTAACGTGCCAAATCTCAGCCAACTCGTCGGGGGTGAAGTGTCTTTCGAGGGTGGTAACCTGCGTTGTGTTTATGCCATCGGGTGCTCTGGTGGCGGCGGATATATTTCCGAAATGAGGTTGTACATGTTTCTTCGACATTATGAAAAAGGCAACCCAATCGCTGATTGCCGGCTCTGACCCAGTATCCGGGTCGTGTTGAGTCTACTCCCTGGCCACCGGCAGCGATGTGCCTACCATCGCATTATGTCGGCGGGAGCGGAATAGGGGAAATCACTTAGGTTGGTATGAATTCCATGACGATGCACATTGCGGCGGCTATTAACCATCCTCTAGGGGCGTGTTGAACGCAACAGAGCAGCCCTCTTTCAGATCGGCGTTTCGTCGCTGCGACCAGCCTCCGGAGTACCCTCTCCATGCCCTTGGAAAGGGCAAGCTGATCCTGTACGATCTTCAGTTCTGCCTACGGTTACAGTCATTGGATCGTACTAGCATGGCCACCCTACCTTCCATCACAGCTAATACTGCCCGCGGCGCGAATGCGGATTATTCCATTCTTAAGTGAAACCTTTTATTACATCATATTAGAGTAATGATGCATTATAGGGGTTCAATTGACTTTTACCATGATGTAGTATATTGTATCTAATATGATTATTGACGCAACTAAAGGCATCAAGCCTCTGCGCCAGCGGGCCCTACCATCCGAGATGCGCCGGACCCTGATCGAAGTACGCAAGAAGCGCGGATGGAGTCAGAGGGATCTGGCAAGTCGCCTCAGCATCGGCCAGAGGCACATTTCCGGCATAGAGTCGGGAAAGATCGTGCCTCGTTACGACACCCTGCTCGAGATCGTCCGCACTCTCGATCTCGACCTCATTATGGTCCCTCGCGCCCTCACGCCCCTAGTCCAGTCTCTCGTGCATGACCATCTGAAGGACGAGCCTGGCGAAGGCGAGGAACGATCCCTCTATGCCACTCACCACGATGAAGACAATTCCCAGGAGCAGCGCGATGAAGTTTGATCCGAAAAAACTCAATGCGCTTTCGGTCCGCCTGCATGGAAAGCAGATCGGCGTCATCACACGCCTTGCGGGTGACCGGCATCTTTTTGCGTTCGAACAGGATTACATAGACGATCAGCACCGCCCAACCTTAAGCCTATCGTTCAAAGGCAGCACCGGCGGACTCGTGACGAACTTCCGCCCCGTGGGACGCCGTGTTCCGGTCTTCTTTTCCAACCTTCTGCCTGAAGGCCACTTGCGCGACTATCTCGCCAAGCGCGCGGAGGTGGATTCCGAGCGCGAATTCTTTCTTCTCGCCGTTCTCGGCGCCGACCTGCCCGGCGCGCTTACCATTGGGCCGCTCGAGGGAGACGAGCAGTTATCCGAACAACACCACGATCATGAAGACAGTAGTGTCGAAGGTCATAGTGACGAATTGCCCCTGCGATTTTCGCTCGCGGGCGTGCAGCTGAAATTCTCCGCTATCATGGAAGCCTCCGGCGGCCTAACGATTCCCGCCAGCGGTATGGGTGGCTCATGGATCGTCAAGCTACCTTCCGCACGGTACAAAGCGGTTCCCGAGAATGAATTCGCCATGTTGGAACTGGCCCGGCGCGTCGGCATCTCTGTCCCTGAAAACAAGTTGGTCGATGTCGCCAGCATCAAAGGACTGCCCGAACAGGCTCATACGGTGGAAAGCAAGGCTCTTGCAGTGAAGCGGTTCGACCGCCTGCCGGACGGCAAACCTGTCCACATGGAGGACTTTGCGCAAGTCTTCGGTGAATTCCCCAACAACAAGTACAAGTTCCACAGCTACGCAAATATCGCCGCCGTGTTGTGGGCGGAAATCGGCGAAGACGCCGTAATTGAATTCGTCCGCCGCCTCGTATTTTCCGTCGTCATCGGCAACGCCGACATGCACCTCAAAAACTGGTCCCTTCTCTATCACGACAAGCGTACGCCCGCGCTCTCTCCGGGTTACGACTTCGTATCGACACTCCCCTATATTCCCGGCGACACACTGGCGTTGAGTTTCGGTGACAGCCGCAGTCTTTCCGAAATCACACCCGAACAATTGCGCCGCTTTGCCGATACGGCACGTATTCCGGCAAGCCCGCTGTGGAGGATCGCCGTCGAAACGGCCGAGCGCACAGCTGAATTCTGGAAAGCACTTGAACAAGCGGACACCCTGCCCAAAGACCTCAAGGACTCAATAGGCAGCCAAATTCTAGGCGCCGCCGCCAGCGTCAAGTGACCAGGTAATTTCCGTACAACGACTTTGGCTTTCGATTTACCAAGGGGGAGGGGATCATAAATTCTGATCAGAGGCAGGGACCATACCTGTCGAGGCCCTGAATCAACCACTTGTCGTGTGCCGTGTTCGCGACAAGATAACGGGAGAGCAGCGAACCGCTCGGTCGGTTTCCAGGCACGCGCGCCGACATTGGCATCTTTCCAGAGCGGCCAAAGAAAAATAATCGTGCCAACTCGCATCGCGTACACGGGAGCGGCCATGATGGCCGCGTAGGTGCGGCGGGGACAAGAAGCATCATTGAGCGACTTACAAACTCTTCCATATTTCAATCCTTCTTATAAGGCAGAAGAGAAAAAAGTAAATGGATCAATAAAGAGGAAGAAACAGAAAGACGGTGTAGATAATTCCAGACCATCGGAATGGCCGGCGAAGACCGGAAATGGCCTGAAATTACCGCGAAGATGACCGGCTAATCAGGTCAGAAAAACAACGAAAGATCATGTCGAGAAAGGCATGCATTCCAGGCCGGAAATACATGCCAAACGAGCCTGTTTTTGGCCAGAATTCAGCATGCCCAAAAAAGAGAATTTACCACTTGACACATATTTCCCTATACTACGGGCCTACTTTTGGCACACTTAACAGGCAAAGTGTGTCAAATCTTCCAATAATATTTCGGAACTATAGGGATGTCCCGAGCCTTGGACAAGAAAACTGAAACCGTAGACATGGGTCTGAAACAAGGGTAATTTTCGACAGGTGCCAAAACGGGAATCATGGCCATAATCATGACCGGATTTAGGGTACAAAACAGGCGCACGAGCAGGCTTACAGACGGGCTTGCGGAAAGGTGTGCAGGCTGGTGTGCGGACCAGTGGCGACGCGCGGGTGAGTGGCGGCAGCGGCGCCGGTTTCCGGCGCGCGCGCGCGTGGGTTTTTGTGCCAGGCAGGACGGAGAGACCTGGTACTCACGTGAGTATGGAGCCACATCGGCCAGGATGGCCATTTTGTGGATGTCAGGGTAGTCTTCTGGGTTTACGTCTTTGAGTTCTGGATGGAGAGCCTGGTATCCGGCGCCGGGCAGGCGGGCAAATCCCTGGTCGACCTTTATATATGGATCGCCGGCATGAAAGTTGGTGTAGTAGTCCTCTCCG
>Ga0316217_10002194_pt1 | contig 23898 bp, 16 predicted proteins | sample 1anoAmetaG_FD_203633 | JGI IMG/M metagenome (GOLD analysis project Ga0316217, IMG submission 203633) | Freshwater microbial communities from Trout Bog Lake, Wisconsin, USA - 1anoA | ecosystem: Environmental > Aquatic > Freshwater > Lake > Hypolimnion/Profundal zone | place: USA: Wisconsin...
GCCGTGGCTGGATTACTTGGTTATTTTACAGGATCAAGAGTTTTAGGGGGCAGCTTTAAACCGTCCTATGTCCCCATTTCACCAAGTACGTCGGTCTGTTTCCTTTTATATTGCGCGGCATTATTCTGTTATGTCAAAATGACCTTAATCAGATCAAGCCGCTGGATCTACACCGCAATTACTCTCATCTCAGCTTTATTCGGCTTTCTTTCGTTTTTAAAAGTCATAATCGGAAAAACATTAAATCTGGAGGACATACTATTACCTGCAACGGACGTAATTGACAAAATTCCAATATGGAGAATGTCACCAGTTGCAGGTTTAGCCATTGCAATATTTGGGATAGGTGTATTACTGCTGCCACAACGGGAGAAACCTGTTTGTAATGACAAGAGTTATGGCCTTTTTTCATCAATCCTAGGCAGCATAACTTCACTTATTGGGGCAACGGTACTGTTAGCCTATATGTATGGCACTCCTATCATGTACGGTGGCACCGAAGTCCCGATGGCGCTCACAGCTTCTATTGGCTTTTTGCTATTAGGTATTGCTTTGGTTTTGGTGGTTGGTCCAACTGGTTGTCTTATGAGAAGATTAACCGGCGACTCGACATCGGCAATACTTTCTCGGGCATTTACTCCTTTAATACCAATAGCGATAATATTGCAGAGTTTCCTATCTCGGAAAATTTTGACGCACTGGTTCATCAATGAGGCATTAATTCAGGCCGTTTTGGTTATACTCTATGGAACCGTTGCAATATTTCTGGTTGGCACATTATCAAGATCAGTTGGCAGCAAAATTGATGAAATAGGCGGAAAGCTTCGACTGGCTTTAAAAAGAGTTGAAGAGAGTGACGAACACCACCGCTCAATTCTCCAGACCGCCATGGACGGGATCTGGCTTACAGATATGGATGGGCATCTGTTAGAAGTGAATGATGCCTATTCCCAGATGAGCGGTTACAGTATTCCTGAACTTCTTGCCATGAGCATCTCTGACTTGGCAGATGTCTCTATTGACCAGCCCTCTGAGCGCATTCAGAAGATTAAAGATGAAGGTTCTCTCCGCTTTGAAACCAAACATAGCCGTAAGGATGGCAGTATAATTGACGTTGAGATTAGTGCCCAGTATCGTCCAGCGGATGGTGGACAGTTAGTGGTGTTTCTTCGTGACATCACTGAACATAATAAAGAAGAAAAATCAAAAGAACGTGCCCACATTTTCATTGAAACACTGTTGGAAGCTTCTCCTTCTGGGGTAGTTACCTTTGAAGGCCGTTCCGGGAACTGCACTCATGTAAATCAGACCTTTGCTGATATGATTGGGGGCACCAAAGACAAGATACTCCAAAAGAATTTAAGATCACTCCCTTCTTTACGAGAAGCCGGCATTACTAATATAGCTGAGGATACACTTTCCGATGGGGTAACACGGCAGTTGGATTCTTGGTATACATCCACATTCGGCAAATCATTTTTTATGGAAGTGCTCGTCTCCAGATTCGACATTGAAAACGAGCCCTATGTTTTAATGGTTGCATCGGACATCTCAATTCGCAAGTTGCTGGAATCCTACCTGACCATGGGGCAAGACATCCTGTTGGCCCTAAGTGAAACAAACACCCTGCACGATGCTGTTAAGCAGACTGTCTCTATATTGAAATCGGTTACCAAAGTTGATGCTGTCGGCATCAGGTTACAAGACGGAGAGGATTTCCCCTATTTTCATCAGGAGGGTCTCAGCGAGGATTTTCTGCTCAAAGAGCATTCTCTTCTTGCCAGGACAAAGGATGGTGGAGTCTGCAGGGATGAAAACGGCAATGTCTGCATGGAATGTACATGCGGTCTGGTAATAACCGGAAACACCGATCCAACGAACCCCCTCTTTACCAAGGGAGGGAGTGCCTGGACAAACGATTCATTCCCTTTTCTGAAAATACCAGCCAGTGAAGATCCACGATCAAATCCCCGCAATGAATGTATCCATCAAGGCTACGCATCAATAGCTCTTGTCCCGATACGTGCCAAGGGCCGAGTTGTTGGCTTGATACAGTTGAATGTCCGTGCCCAAGGATTCTTTACTCTTGAACAGGTGGAATTGTTTGAAAGGATCGCAGAAAATGTAGGCGAGGCTTTACTACGAAAGCAGACTGAAGAGAAGCTGCAATTGACTCGCGTTTCAATAGAGCATTCTGCGGATGCCATTTACTGGATGACACCTGATGCCAGGATTGTGGATGTCAATGAGGCGGCATGCCGCTCCCTTGGATATTCCAGGGATGAACTGCTTAAATTGACCATTCCTGATATTGACCCCTTCTACAACGAAGAGGTCTGGCGGCAGCATTTTATCGATCTTAGGCAACAGGTCTCAATCAAGCTGGAAACCGTGCATACTAATAAAAGCGGCGAACAGTTCCCCGTGGAAGTTGTTGCCAACTATGTGCAGTTTGGCAAAGAAGAGCTTAACTGCGCCATCACACGCAATATAGCTGACCGTAAACAAATTGAATTGTATCGGGAAATGGGGCGGGCGGTTTTGCAGCTTCTTTACGAATCTGATGGATTGGAAGGTTTGATGCCAAACCTGATAACCCTTTTGAAGTCAAAGACCGGCTTCGATGCGGTTGGTATTCGTCTGCAGGACGGGGATGATTTTCCATATTACGCAGAGGAGGGCTTCCCCAGCGATTGGCTGATGAAGGAAAACTCTCTGATTGCACACACTACAGATGGAAGCATATGTCGTGATGAGAATGGCCACACCTGCCTGGAATGTACCTGCGGCTTGGTCATTACCGGCAAAATAGAGCGTGGCAACCCGTTTTTTACCCCATGGGGGAGTTTTTGGACAAACGATTCAGCCCCGTTGCTGGATTTGCCACCGGATGCAGACCCCCGCCTTCACCCTAGAAACGAATGCTTTCACCAGAACTATGCGTCTGCTGCTTTGATACCCATCCGCACCAAGGAACGAATAATCGGCTTGCTTCAGTTCAATGATCACCGCAAAAACCGGTTCACACCGGATTCCATAGAGATCCTTGAAGGAATCGCCTCTCATATTGGCTCAGCTTTGATGCGCAAAAAAATTGAAGATGAGAAGTCAAATATCGAATCTCAGCTCCATCAGGCCCAAAAGATGGAGTCCATAGGGACTCTTGCTGGTGGTGTCGCTCATGACTTCAACAATAAGCTAAGTGTAATCCTGGGCTATACGTATCTTGCTCTCACCGAGACTGATCAAGCCAAGTTGCACGAAGACCTCGAAGAAATTCGCATGGCAGCAGAACAGTCGGCAGACCTCACACGGCATTTGTTGGCGTTTGCCCGCAAGCAGACCATAGCTCCCAAGGTGATTGATCTGAACGAGACCATATCCGGTATGCTCAAGATGCTGCAGCGGCTCATAGGAGAGAATATCCATCTCACATGGCATCCTGCGCCCGATATTTGGCTGCTAAAGCTCGATCCCTCACAGATTGACCAAATTCTTGCCAATCTCTGCGTCAATGCCCGTGATGCCATAAAAGACGGCGGAAAGATCACAATTGAAACTGGTAGCAGCTGTATTGACGCAGACTATTGTGCCCATCATGCTGACGCTTTGCCGGGCGATTATGTGCGACTTGCTGTCAGCGACAATGGCTGTGGCATGGAAAATGAGACTCGATCTCGCATATTCGAGCCGTTCTTCACAACCAAGGAAACCGGTAAAGGCACAGGATTAGGGCTTGCAACGGTATTCGGAATCGTTAAGCAAAACGGTGGCTTCCTGAATGTTTATAGCGAACCTGGAATTGGGACAACCTTTACAATCTATTTCCCCAGACATGCAGGCAAGACTGAGGTTGCATCAAAGGAAGGCATGGCTTCACCGCCACTTGGATCTGAAACCATCTTGCTGGTAGAAGACGAGTTGGCTATTCTGAATATGGCGTCTACCATTCTCAGCAGACAAGGGTACACCATCCTATCCGCTAACACCCCGGCAGAGGCCATCCGCGTGGCCAGTGAAAATGCCAATGACATCTCTCTGCTTATAACTGATGTGATCATGCCTGAAATGAACGGGAAGGAACTCGCTCATAAACTGCTGTCCCTAAATTCTCAACTCAAATGCCTTTATATGTCTGGATACACAGCCGACGCAATCTCCCAACATGGCGTGCTCGACGATGGCATGCATTTCATACAAAAACCCTTCACGGTGCCTGACTTGACAAACAAAGTAAGGGACTTGCTGGATAATAAGTCAGGGGAAGCTTTGTAAAAAAGAACCGGAAAATTCATTTACACACTTTGGTTGACAGGCCCGGTACTGTAAGTCCCGTCCATGATCAATCTGGAAGAGAACATATCTTTTACCTCTTCGGCCGGGACTTCGTTACATGCCGCAAACGAAAAAACCCGGCACTTTTCAGAGTGCCAGGCACAGACCCGAAGTTCAAAATTATAGCTACCGAAACTTGCAAACAATATCAAACAATATGTTATCTACACATCCCTACCTATTCATTGTCCTGTAAAATCCATTCAAATCTTCTTAGCTGGGTAAAGCAGCCTCTTGTCAGTATATGCCTTTGGTATTGAAATATTGGCCGTATCTTTTGTCCTCGCCTTGAATATGATTAACAAGCCAATCTTTAAGGAAACTCAACACAGTAACGGTCAATACTCCACCGCCTGCTTGGAATTTTTTTTGCAAGTCGAGAACCTGCTTGACAAGGCTTTCATGTGCAGCCTTATGCTTTGCATAATCGGGATAAGCGTTGGCCTGCATCATTTTTTCTTCGTCTGCGAAATGACTGCCGGTATAGGCGATGAGCGACTGCAAAACGACACCTAGCATGGTATTGCCTTCTCCGGCTTTCATGGCATCATGAAGCTGATTAAGAAGATCAACCAACTTTTTATGCTGATCATCGAACTTTTTAACTTTTACGCTGAAAGACGGACTCCATTCCATAAGTGCCACGGCCATTCTCCTTTGATTTTGATTGACTACAAGTGTTAAAGCTGAAGCCGAAATAGTATTTAAGTTGTCATGTATCCGACTCGAACTCCTCCCCAATGTTTTCCTCTTATATATATCGGTGTGGACATGTCGTTCATCACTTCGCCGGTGTCGCGCAAATAAGTTTGCAGGAGAAAAGCATCTTCGTTGGTGGCAGCGCGAATGCCGGTTTTGTCATTGAATATTCGCTTGGTTCTGTTACCGTCTTTATCCTGTTTGATATTGCCGGTAAGTTTCTGGGTGTAGCGGATATTATGCGAAGCGCAATAACCGGAATGATCGACACAGATAGCGTACAAAATACTTTGAGCTTTTTTTACGGCAACTTCTTGAATCGGTGAAATGATTTCATCAAAAAGCCTGTCAAAAGCTGTCGTATATTTTTGTGGAATCGTGTTGGGAATAGGTTGGTAGTCTTTGCTGAAGATGGCACTCTCACTGATACGTCCCTCGGAAATAGCTTGTTCGAGTGCTGCCGTTGCTTGGTCGCGTAATTCTACCACGTAACTTTTCATGGTGTCATGTGCGTTACCCACCTTGAATTTCCCTACCGTATTGTAGATTTTTTCAGCTGTCTGGGTAAGCTCACCGAATGTCGAGATAGCTTTTTCCATTTGGGCTTCTATCTCGTTTGAAGTCTCGGAAACCTGATGAATCTTATTGGTGATATCATTTGTTGTAGCACTCTGTTCTTCGGTTGCAGCAGCTATGGAGTTGATCATGTCGGCAGATTCGGAAGCAAGATTCATAATGGTAGATATTTGACCGCTTGCCCGTTCTGAATTAAGGATTCCCTTTTCAACGCGCCCTTTCTCATCTTCAATCGACTTCTTTGCTTCGTGGATATCATTCCGTATTGTTTGTATAATGGCTGCAATCTGTTGAGTGGAACCGGATGTTTTACTGGATAGTTGTTTCACTTCATCGGCCACTACGGCAAACCCTCGCCCGGCCTCACCAGCACGCGCGGCCTCAATAGCGGCATTAAGGGCAAGAAGATTGGTTTGATCTGCAACGTCTTCTATCATGCCGATGATTTCCCCGATCTGTTGGGAAGACCTTTCAAGACGGTTCATCACCCCAAGTGTTGTCTCTACGCCGACTCTGATCTGATCGATGCTTTCTGCGGTCTCGCCAACGACATCACGTCCTTCGATCGCAGAGGTGTCAACCTGCTTGGAGAGCGTCGATGCCTTGGCTGTTGTCATGGCGACATCGTTCAATGTGACGGACATCTCTTCCGAAGCAACAGCGACTGAAGCAGACAGCTCTTTTTGTTCAAAAATAGCGGCAGAAAGGCGCTCAATACCAGACATTGTGCGGCAAGAGGTGATGGCAACATGCTCAGCCTGACCATAAAGCTCTGCGATGATATCCCTGAGCTTGGCTACAAGTTTATTGACCTCTTCTGTCAGCGTTCCTATCTCATCGGTGGTCGTTACCGGAAGATGTACCGTGAGATCCCCTTCCCCGCTGGAGAGAATCTTGATGTTATTTGAAACGTTGATAATGTTTTTGATGATGGTCAGACGGAAAAACAGGTACATTCCGGCAACAATCAGCAGAAAGCATGCCGCACCGACCATGCACTGGAGCAAAGCAAGTCTTTTGGCGCTATCATAGCCCTCTGCCATTGAAGTGGTAAGCATGATTGCACCTACATACCCGGCTTCCGGATGGCACGACTTACACCGCTGTTCGTTTTGCAGAGGGATCACGCTGGTAAGAGTCCTAATGCCGTTTACTTCGCGTTTTACACTCAGCGTATCCCCTTTTTTGAATGATTCGAGTACCAAGGCTTCCGCATCTCCCTTACCTCCTGAAGCCTTGCCTTCCCTTCCGAAGATCACGAGATCAAGTACTGTCTTTTTCTGTTTGAGCTGAGATACATAGCTCTTCGTGAAATCCAGGTCATTCTTCATCATGCACTCTTCAATCGTCTGCCTGATGGCAGTTGCAAGTACTTTTGACGATGATTCATGCAAACGGATAGTAGAATTGAGGCCCAACCAGATCGAGGTGATTCCCATAACGCTAAAGCCGAGAAAAAGCGTTATCCCGATAATACAGAAAACCTTAATGGTGAGTTTCATTAATTATCCTCTTGAAGTGACATAGGTGCAGGGGGCAAATGCATGCTAACGTGCTATGTTTCTCATCCGTTCTTCACTTCAGGGTTCGGTTCAACACAATGGCAACACGGGTTCTTTTCAAAAACACTCTTTCTTTATCATATTTTTCTAACATTCAAAAGTGAATAAAGTAAATGGCTGGATCAAGCAAAGGCGGTTAAGAGGTGCCCTCCCTTTCGCATCAACTCGCTTGATTGTCGGGTATCCGGTGATGGGTGCATGGGGGGCGGAGCATTTCCTGAACACTAAAGGCAATCTACGCAATGCAAGTCATCTTGCCTACGCTCTTCTCATCGATCATCCCGTCAACAGCGGCAACATAATCCTGGAAATGGGATGAGGCAATGTGCCGCTCCAGGCTCGCCATGCTCTGCCAATTCTCATAGAAGATAAACACTCTAGGATCATCATTGTCCTGGTGCAATCGGTATTCGAGACATCCTTTTTCCTGACGGGTCGGTTCGACAAGCTTGAGCAGTTCGGCTTTGACGGTTTCAACGGCATCTTCTCTTGCAACGAGTTTGGCTACGACAGTGACTACTGACATGGTTTATTCCTTTTCTCATGGGCTTTCCTCCCATGTACCCGTTCATAGGCTTTGCAGAAGGGGCAAATGTCCGTTTCGATGTTCTTGACAAAATCGAATACGACGCCTTGCTGATGGTAGCGGGCATGGAGGCAGACCGGACAGAGTTCGCATACTTTGGCTAGGGTTCTATCAAGAGGTGAGATATCAGGCTTACTCATCGCTGAAACAGCTTTCCAACCGAGAATGCCTGCCCCAGGCAAGGCCCGACGCCGTGATACCCCTTATGGGACGTATCGAAGATGAGTGGCTGAATTTTCAAGATGTCGAGTTGTCCGTCATCTCCGAATACGCCGGCGTCGCCTTTGACGTCGATGATCTCACCGATGAACTGGGTGTGCACGCCGATTTCGATAGTGTGCAGCAAACGGCATTCGAGCACTACGGGGAACTCCGCCGCATACGGAGCATCAACCAGATCACTTCTGACAGGGGTCAGACCGGTATCGGCAAACTTGTCAACATCGAGGCCGGAAGCAATCCCGCAATAATCGGCTTCCGCCATTTTAGATTCGCACCCTATGCCGACGGTGAAAGCTTTCCGTTCGATAATTGCGTTGTAAGAGTACCTTGATTTACGCAGGGACACGGCAACGCAAGGGGGCAGGGAACAGCAGATGCCTCCCCAGGCAGCGTTCATCAGGTTGGGTTTGCCGTTCTGGTCATAGGTGCCGACCAGCAGCACCGGGGTTGGAAACAGTTGAGTCTGGGCTCCTAGTGATTTCATCATCTTATTGATCTCCTCTGGAAGGTTCGGCTATGCGACGGTTTAGAGCTGCAAACGCCTACTAGTTAAACGGTCTCCCGCTCCTTAGGTCCCCTCCAAGGTTAGGGAGGGGAAAAGGCTGCAAATTCAACTGATCCCCCCTCCTAACCTCCCCCCGCTGGGGGGAGGGAATCTTTTCTCATTCATCATTCTGCGGGAGATCAGCTCTAATCAGAAAAGAATATACACCTAGATAAAATGTCTAAAATTACAAAAAGCGAAATATTACGATTAGTTAAGCCGTACGAGCCAACGCCTGGTGTATTAAGTTCCTATACGGTACGCGCAGCATTTCCAACTATCGGCAATCAGCCGTTCCACACCGTTAAAACAAAAAACACTATACATTCGATATGATATGTTCGCACCAAAAAAATTAAATTTTTTTGGCACGGTCGATGCTTTCCACATGATCAAGAACCAACGAATCACCAAATAAAAGGAGGATGTCATGAAAGCACTAGCCACCATTATCGGAACCATCGCCCCCGCAACCGCATTGGCAGCTTCTACTCCTCACGCCGCTGACAGCGGGTTTATCTCCTGGATCTTCCTCGGCTTTTGCACACTGCTCATCATCTCACAGGCAATGCCGGCTTTACTGCTCATGTCAGGAATAGCAAAAGAGGTGACTGGGATCGTCAGGGAAGAAACGAAAGGGCGCAATTCCTGACAAAGGAAAAACGTTAACCCAAGGCAGGGTATTACGAGACCGGAAACCATCGGCAGTTGTTCAAGGATATAAAGCTGCGATGGTATCGGGGTCACCGACTTGAGTAAGGTCAACCTAATCCCCAACGGGCAGATCTTATAAGTTGAAAATGCCCGCAGCAGTGGCCTTGTCCAGCAGTGTCTCAATGTTCTTTCTCCTATTGGCATAGGCACATCTACATATTCAGCTATTCACTGCTCAGGGTGCCAGTGCTCCCACTCCCGTTTGCTCCAAGGCATGCTGTCCCCCGCCGCCATTACTCATTGACGCCTCCTGTTCCTGCTGCCAGGGTGAAGTAGATGCATGCCCCCTTGTCCGGTTCCCCTTCCGCCCACACCTTGCCGCCATGGCGCCGGACGATGCGCTCCACTGTTGCGAGACCGATACCGAAGCCTTTCTGGTCCTGCGCCCCTGGAAGTCGCTGGAATGGGGCAAAAAGTTTGGCTGCATCCGCCATGTCGAATCCGGCTCCGTTGTCCCGGACAAAATAAGTCGGCATCCCGTCGATTGCCTTTGCGCCGAATTCAATGACCGCCATCTCACGCAGGGCGGTGTACTTGAATGCGTTGCCCAAGAGGTTATCAAGGATTGGTTTTAGCAGCTCCGGATCACCGTCGGCAGCAATCCCGTCGGCGATTTGAAAGTCAACCTGACGCCCAGGCTCGGTCAGTTTCAGCGCTTTGGCCGCATCATGGGCCATCATGCTCAAGTCAACCCTGTCCCGGCGCGGTTCAGCGCGGACCAAACGGGAGAAATTCAGCAGAGCATCGAGGAGGCGATTCATTTTCAATGTACCGTTGTAGGCCTCTCGGATGTAATCCTTACAATCTTCCTGAAGTTGGTCGCTGCAAAATTCTATTATTGCCTGGCAATAACCGCTGATGACGTTCAATGGCTGGCGCAGGTCATGGGCCACCGTGTAATTGAAAGTCTCCAGCTCCTTATTGGTTTCTTCCAGTTCGGCAGTCCTCTCCTTCAAGCTCATGTTAAGCTTCCGGATCTCCACCTCGGCATATTTCCGTTCGGTGATGTCTATGCATGAACCGATGTAGCCCGCAAAATCCCCATTCGGCATAAAACGCGGGATACCGGTATCGACCATCCAGCGGTATTCGCCATCTGCACGTCGCAGGCGGTATTCCATCTTGAAATCCCGGCGGGCGTTGAAGGCTGAGATGTATATCTCTTTGCAGCGCTTCAGGTCCTCGGGATGGACCCCTTCTGCCCAGCCGTTGCCCTGTTCCTGTTCAAGAGTGCGCCCGGTAAACTCCAGCCACGGCTTATTGAAAAAAGTGCAGAGGTTGTCGGTGCCAGACATCCAGATAAGGACAGGCGCGGTATCGGCCAAGTTACGGAAGCGCTCCTCGCTCTCCCGCAGATCATCTTGGGCTTTTTTGCGTTTGTTGATGTCTTCTACAATGGCGATAAAATACAGTGGCTTACCATACTGATCCCGCACCAGAGTGACATTCAGATTTACCCAGAGAGTCGTGCCTCGCTTGCAGATGTAACGCTTTTCCATGGCATACGCGGGTACCTCGCCGGCGAGCAGACTGCGGACACGCGCCAGATGCGGTTCTAAATCGTCGGGATGGCTTATCTGCTGCAAGGTCATTTTTCCCAGCTCGTCAAAACTGTAACCAAGGGTATCGGCAAGCTTCTGATTCATCATTAGCCATTGTCCGCTCAAGCTGACTTGAGCGATGCCGACCGCAGCCTGATCGAATATGGCATGGAAGAGGGCTTCGCTCCCACGTAACGCCTCTTCCGCGCTTTTCTGCTCGGTGATGTCGCGCATTGTGATGACGAACAGGATGATGTCGCCCGACTTGTTCGGCACCGGTGTTCCGCTGTAGCTGCCTGACAACGTCTTCCCCGTATCCTTGCGTCGGACGCGCACTTCATAGTTGGCAAAACGTTCGCCGCGAAGCGCTCGGGACATGGGCCATTGTTCGACTGGTATCAGGCATCCGTTAAAGTCGGATAGTTCGAAAGTATCCTGGTATTCGGACATTTGCCTTTGAGCAGGGACCTCATTTTCATAACCGTGCATGGTCAGCGCTTCTTTGTTCATTTTTAATACGGTGGCGTTGTGGTCGTAAATCACTACCCCTTCGTTGATGTTTTCCAGAACGGCTTCGAGTTGCAGCAACAACTGTTCGCGCCCCTCTTCCGCCTGCTTACGCCCGGTTATATCCTGACACACGAGCAGGACATTAAGCGCCCCGTTCAAATCGTAAAGCGCCTGCGCTGTTTCCTCGACCCACAAGATGGCTCCGTCTTTAGTGACTTTGCGGGACTGCCAGCGATGAGCCTGGTTGGGCTCTTTGAGACACCCCAGCAACTGCTCAACTACGGCGGCCTGATCATCCGCGGGGAGCAATGTCAGCGCTGACCGGCCTTTCAGTTCGTCTACCGTGTAGCCTAACTGGCTTGCACCAAATGGATTGCATGAAAGTATCGTCCATTCGGCATCGAGGGTAAGAATCATAGTAGGGTTATCTTCGAACAGGGCACGATAACGGTCTTCGCTGATACGCAAAGCATCTTCCACCTTTTTGCGCCCCGTGATGTCGTGCGTCACTTTCGAGAACCCCCGCAGGATACCGTCTTCATTGTATAGTGCGGTAATTACAATCTCGGCCCAAAAACTGCTCCCGTCCTTTCTAGACCGCCAACCCTCGGCGACTGCCTGCCCCGCGGCTACTGCCATGTTGAGCTCTTCTTCGGGGATACCTGCTGCCCGATCCTCTTCGGAATAAAAACAAGAGAAATGCCTGCCGATGATCTCCTCTGCCGTATAACCCTTCAAGCGTTCTGCGCCCGGGTTCCAATTAAGGATATAACCCTGGGGGTCCATCATGAAAATCGCATAGTCCTTTACACATTCCACTTGTACATGAAACAATTCCTCGTTATCCCGAAGTCGCACCTCCAACTGCTTCCGGGTCGTAACATCGTTGACAAAGGCCAGAGCAAATACGCCGTTTATCGTTTCGATAAAGCTGAGGCTGATTTCCAGGGGAAACTCGCTGCCGTCCCGGTGTAGTCCGCTGAGCTTTGAAAGCTGGTCCATCGGCCTTATCCTCGGTGCATCAAAGAAATGCACCACATGCTCTTCATGGACTTTGCGGAAGCGTTCGGGGATAAGAACGGCAAGGGGATTGCCGATGAGATTCTCTCGTGGGTAATCAAATATCTTCTCGGCACGGGGATTGACAAGCAGAATGGTCCCGGTGCTGTCGATAATGACGACCCCTTCGGCGAGCGTCTCCAAAAGGGTACGAATCGTGACATCACCCTGAAAGAGTCCGGAGGCAAAAGCAATCAGCCGATGGATTCGTAATTCCTGGTCCTGACGCGACTTTTCCGTCTTTTCCTGCTCGATATCGGATGCGGGCATGGAGTTCTCCTGATAGCTTTGCAATATAGGTAAACGGGGATATTGGGTTTGTACAAACGAAGCACAAGATATAGCGTTTAACATAAACCAATTGCACGAGATGCAGTAGAACCTTGGGCAAGCCAGACGAAAGCTGGTCCTATGATTAATACTATCATTTTAAGGGGAGGGAGCAAGCGCTACACCCTGACCGGATTTTTGGGTCTATCGCGGGCAGCATGACGGGAAATGAAGGCGAGCTGTGACGCCCAACACATGGTAAATGGGGCTGTTAAGGGGTATATGGGGAGAAGAAAGGGCAAAAGCATTCCCGGTAAAAAATGTAGTTATAGATAGAGGCTTTTATTCAAAACTCGGACAAACTGTCATTGTTAAAAGTAGTGTTTACAAGCGGGATTTGTTGAAGCATGATTTTTAATTCTTTTGTTAATTTATTTATTGTATTAATTCCTTGTTCTTTATTGTTTATTTTTACCTCATTAGTATTTAAGATATTGTTACTTTCATTCCATGCTCTGATTAATACGATTACATCCTTTGCTCTAGAAATATCTAAACATTCGTATGCCTTTTTGTAGTCGTCTTCAGTTGGTAATTTGCATTCGATTTCAGACAAAATGCCTTCCAAAGTTAATACTATTTCGTCAATGCGCTGATAAGAGGCTTGAGGCAGCTCGTCAATTAAGTTCTCAATTTCGCTTGACAACTTGACCTCCTTTTTTTGCAATCCCCAGATAAAACCCCTGAATGTCTTCCAAGACCCGATATTCCATTTTTGGGATCTGTAAACCTGATCCCATTGGTGGGGTGGTCTGGATCCTGTAGACTTGACCTTATGGGTTAGCCTTATTGGGTAGCTTTGGCTCCGCGTGTCACACCCGACAGTGCTTCCATTGATGATATATTCCATTCACCTATTATTTTATCCGATGATTGAGCCAATGCAATTGACGCCACGAAGAAATCTCAACGCTCATCTCCCAATATCGATAAAGGTTAAGAAGGTGATTCTTATGTCATCGGAAAAACCGTTCGACCTGGCAGGTGCCGAGAGCCCGTACTTTCGACTTACTCTTCCCTTGGATACTGAAAATATGATATTAAGTTTGGATGTTATTTAATTTCATTTAATGAATGCGATGTAACAGAATTCAATATCGCGCAAAGGAGCAACAGCATGATCGAAAGAAGAGCATTCCATCGAGTACCGTTCGCCACAAAAGCGATTCTTGCCGATGACAACACGACCCTATTGGGGCGCCTCGAAAATATTTCCATTGCAGGAGCAATGGTTAAACTGGAAAACAATTCATTGCTCTTGCAAGGCAGCAAGTATTGGTTGACTGTACAAATCGAAGAAGACGCCCCTCCTCTCCAGATGATAACTGAAGTAGCTTGTGTTTCTGCAACATCGACAGGTTTGAGATTTACCACTATCGATCAAGAGACTAGAGAGCGCCTTGAGCTGTTTATGTGTGATATTGTGAGAAGAAAATTTAATTCGAACAAAAAAATGAGTTGTGACTGAATACTTACTACGACTTGATTATACTATTTTCAAGTAATGGCTTTTACAGCCGAAGAACCAAGCCTCCGCGTAAAATCCGCCCCAGCACTGGACCCCTACCCAGGCCCTCAACCATAGTTGCGTTTAAAGAGTTCCCCACAGCGACGCCTTGAATGTGTCGCCGTACAAGTCCCATGGGCCGGCTCCATGTCCGGCATTTTTACGCTGAAAGCGACGTCAAGCGGCTTTGCGTGAAAAACTGAATCGCTTCCAAACCGTCATCTTTTATTTGCTGTATACTTAAAAGCATTGCCAACCCGGCCGACTGTTTCGATTATGACACGCTGTTTTCGAGCATCTATCCCCAACTGATAGCGACGGTATAGGCCATGACCGAACCAATTTCTCCACAGCAGCAGTTGAAGAAGTTCATCAATGCCGCCCAACATCTCACAGCCCTGACATCCGGCCGGGACATCAGGCAGGAGACATGCAATACCCTCATCAGGTACTTCGGGGCCGATGTCGCTGCATTCGGTGAACGCCGCAGCGATGGCGCGATCGAGATCGGGCCCCGCGTTTCTTCCGATAGGTGGAGTGATGCCTGGCTCCCAGAAGTGGTGATGACAGCCGGGATGGGGGATGTCTTCGATAGCGGTTCTCTCACCTTACTTTCGTCTGCGGCCGCCGAACCGGTCGCCGCCGGGGTCTTTCCCATACTTAACGCAAACCGCGTGATCGCAGTGATGCTGGTTGGACACCTATCCGCCGACCCGCTTGCGAAGGAAAGCATCGATCTTTATCTGGCGGTTGCCGGGCTTATTGGCGCGACTTACTCCCGCGTGATTGCGGAGAAGGACGTTCTAAAGGCCAAGGAAGAGTTGGAGCGGCGGATCGCCGAGTTGGCCGCTGAGCCGGGTGCGAAGAATGAGGACCCGGCAGGGTTGGAGCTGTCACGGCAGGAAACGAAGCTGGCAGAGGAGGCGCTTGGGGAAAACGAGGAGCGCAGGCTGAAGCTTGTGAGCATCCTTACTCCCGAGGGGGATATCGGTAACATGGATCTTGCCCACATCATCGATGCCCGTGGCACGAACACCGCCATTTTCGAGCAGGTCGAGCGGGACATGGGGACGCTACAGGATAGCGAGGAGCGATTTCGCCACCTTGTTGACGCGATCAGGGATTACGCCATCTTCATGCTCGATGTCAATGGGCGAGTGACCAGTTGGAATGAAGGGGCCAAGCGCCTCAAAGGCTGGGACGAACAGGAAATCCTGGGACGGCACTTTTCGATATTCTACACAGAGGAGGCTGTGGCTGCCCGCCACCCGGAGAAAGAATTGGAAATTGCCGCGGCTGAGGGGCGCTATGAGGAAGAAGGCTGGCGCGTGCGCAAGGACGGATCAAGGTTCATTGCCAATGTTATCATCACCGCGATCCGGGACGAGTCCGGGAGGCTAAGAGGATTTTCCAAGATCACCCGCGACATAACCGAGCGCAAGCAGGCGGAGGAGCGCCTGCAGGCAACGCTTATGGATCTTGAGCGTTCCAACAAGGAGCTTGAGCAGTTTGCCTATGTCGCCTCGCATGACCTTCAGGAACCGCTCAGAATGGTAGCGAGCTACACGCAGCTCCTCGCTCAGCGCTACGAGGGACAGCTCGACGAGAAGGCCCGGAGATACATCAACTATGCCGTAGACGGCGCAATACGCATGCAGAGGCTCATCAATGACCTGCTGGCATTCTCGCGCATAAACACGCAGGGGAAAACCATCAAGGAGATCAGCTCGCACACGGTCCTCGGCGAGGCCATCCATAATCTGGCTGCCGCCATTGAGGAGAATCGGGCATTGATTACCAGTGACGATCTGCCCACCGTACGCGCCGACGCTACCCAGTTGAGCCTGCTGTTCCAGAATCTGATCGGCAATGCCATAAAGTACCGGAGTGCCGATTTACCGAGTATCCACGTTTCTGCCTGCGACCTAGGTCGCGAATGGCGTTTCTCGGTCAAGGACAACGGTATCGGCATCGACGCAAAGTATGCGGAAAAGGTGTTCGTGTTGTTCCAGCGCCTGCACAGCGAGCAGGAGTACCCGGGAACCGGCATAGGGCTTGCGATGTGCAAACGCATCGTGGAGCGCCACGGCGGCAGGATATGGTTCGAGTCCGCACTCGGCAATGGTTCCACATTCTATTTCACGTTGCCAAAATAAAAGGAGGCGATATCATGTTGGTTAAGCCTATCATCATCCTGCTGGTGGAAGACAATCCGGGCGATGCTGAACTGGCCCGCGAAGCACTGGATTACGATAAAATGAACAACGATCTGCATGTGGTTGATGATGGCGAGAAGGCCATGGAGTTCCTCCACCGTGAGGGTTCATATGCCGATGCGCCACGGCCAGACCTGATCCTGCTCGATCTGAACCTTCCCAAAAAGGACGGGCGGCAGGTACTGGCCGAAATCAAGTCGGACAGCAACCTCAAGCGCATACCGGTGGTTATCCTCACCACCTCAAAGTCAGAGGCGGACGTTATCAAGACATACGACTTGCATGCCAACTGTTACATCACGAAACCCATTGACCTGAATCAGTTTCTGCATGTGGTCAGGTCCATCGAAGAGTTCTGGATGAGCATTGTTGTTCTGCCGCCCAGGGAAGTTACGAAATGAGCTCGCCGCGCCCGCTTTTCAGACGCAAAAACAGGGCGCAGCACGCGGAGCCGCTACGCAGATTGCCGGCAGAGCAGCTTTCCACAATCGGAATGATAGCCATGCCACCTACAGGGGGCAGATTTTAAAACCGCGTCCTGTGAGGCTGTGTTCTTTACCAGCCGCGGTTGGCCGCTCGCCTTTTTCGCAGGCACTTTTGGCCTGATGCTCGGGAATAGACAAAAGATGCGCTGTATTGATCAATGCAATATGTGTTAGCGCCTGGGGAAAGTTTCCAAGCATATGCCGCTTGCACGTATCGTACTCCTCCCCCAGCAGCCCGAGGTCGTTGCTCATGGCCAGCAAGCGCTCGAACAAAGCCTCTCCTTCATCGCGGCGTCCAGTCAATACCAGGCTGTCGGCAAGCCAGAATGAACAAGGCAGGAATTTGCCTTCGCCAGGCGGCAGTGCGTCCACACCGGTTGCGGTCGAATAACGCTGCACCAAGCCATCAACGACAAGATTGCGCTCTATCGCTTCAATCGTACCGCGTACGCGAGAATCGTCGGGCGGCAGGAAACCGACCTGGGGAATCAGGAGCAGGCTGGCATCGAGATTTGTCGAGCCGTAGGACTGCACGAACGTGTTGCCTCGCGCATTGTAACCCTCCGCGCAAACCTGCGCATGTATCGCATCGCGCATCAGTCGCCAATGCTCTATCGGGCCTTCGAGACCAAAGACTTCCGCATCCTTGACCGCCCGATCGAAAGCCACCCAGGCCATCACCTTGGAATGGGTGAAATGACGGCGTGGCCCGCGAATCTCCCAAATGCCCTCATCCGGCTGCTGCCAGTTTGACTCCAGGAAACGGAGCAAGGCAGCCTGTATCCTCCAGGCAGCAGGTTCTGGTTCCAGTCCTGCGGTTCGAGCCAGATGCAGGGTATCCATGATCTCGCCATACACATCTAGTTGAAACTGCATCGCTGCCGCGTTGCCCACCCGCACCGGAACAGAGCCTTTATAGCCGGGCAACCAGGCAAGCTCATATTCAGCGAGACGCCGTTCACCAGTGACGCTGTAGAGCATCTGCAGGGCTTCGGGACTGCCTGCCACGGCTCGCAGCAACCATTCGCTCCAGGCTATCGCCTCTTCGTGGTAACCGGCGAGCAGCAATGCGTTCAAGGTGAACGTGGAATCTCTCAGCCAGCAGTAACGGTAGTCCCAGTTACGCACGCCGCCCGGCTGCTCGGGCAGCGAAGTCGTGGGAGCCGCAATGATTCCTCCGGTGGGAGCAAAGGTCAGTGCCTTCAGCGTGATCAATGAACGCACGACAACAGAGCGCCAGCGTCCCACGTACGTGCAGCGATCGGACCAGGTACGCCACCACTTTTCGGTTTCCGTAAGTGCCACATCCGGTTTTATCGGTTGTAGAGAGGGCCTGTGGGATGGACGATAATTAAGCGCGAAAGTTTTTCGCTCGCCTTTGCTAACGTGAAACTCGGCGCAAGTTTTCATGTTTTCACCGTGGGTGGCGACCACGGCGCGCAGTTCCAGAGTATCCGGACCAGCGGTCGCCAGCAGCATGTCGTCCAACCGCCGCACCCAAGGGACGATGTAACCGTAATCGAATCGGATTATGAGTTCCATGCGCATGGCTACCCGTCCGCTCAAGCCTTCGACGATCCGGATTACATCCCAACGCACATTCGAGATCGGCATGAAGTCGATGATTCGCACGACGCCTTCATCCGTCTCGAATTCAGTTTCCATAATCATGGTGCCGTCGCGATATTTGCGTCGGGTGCTGCGGACCTCATCCGCCGGCGAGATCAACCAGCGCCCATGGCCAGGCTCTCCCAGTAATGCGGCGAAACACGCGCCGGAATCGAAACGCGGCAGGCAAAGCCAGTCAATGGAGCCGTCGCGGCCTACCAAGGCCGCTGTACGGCAGTCGCCGATCAGCGCGTAATCTTCTATGGAGAGTGGCATACGCGGATGTGAATGAGTACCGGTAGGCATCGCTGCTATGATCCTGTTGGGCCGCCTGGGTGGAAGCATCATTTCTTCGTTAACCAAAAGGCTAGCATCTCAAATCAATTTGTCAATTTGAGGGGAGTTTTCTCCACTCGGCTCACCTCATAAAGCGAAATTCAGGACATTAGCGTCAACAATTTTGCTTTCACCGTAAGTTGCATACTCCATTAATTGCTGACCACGGCTTAAACAGCAGACACGATACCCTGCTTGAATATATAACAGGGCATCACCTGAGCGGCGATGCCCTGTTATTTCAAAGCGTCACATTAAAGAGTTACTGAACCGTGAGTAATGTCGGGGCCGAGAGTGGAGGCTTGGTTGTGCCCCATGGCGTTCCTCCACCGACCGCCGGTGCGGCGGGATACATGGGAGACACATCGGGGCCGATTGCCGGCCATTGCAGGCTGCCCCACCAGCTCGGTTTGCTGCTCAAGTAAAAACTGGCCGGCAAAGTCCTCTCGTTTGTCCCGTTCCAGACCACTCCGTTCGTTACGTAGTCCCAGTTACCATGTTGAAATGTTGTAGTGACTGAAGGGTCAATCGCGTAGATAGCTGTTGAACTTGATCCAATTGCAACAGAATATGCCGTTTCAAACCCACTTGTGCCGATCACGTTGCCAACTATGTTGTAATACGGGGTATTAGGATACAACGAATAATCCCAGGCTGATGAAGCCCTTGTCGTGTCCAGGGTATTTCTGTTGCGGAAGAACGTGTTGTCGCTGCTTGTGCCCCATGTATTATCGCTTTTACAATCACCCACAAGCCAGTTGCCTTCGAACAGGTTCATAGCGGAATGGGCGCTATGCTGCCTGAAGGCGTCAGCCTGCCAACTGGCAGAAGGGGCATAGTACATTCCGGCGACATAATTATAGGCGATTACATTTCCGGTCATGGGGCCGCCGTTCGACGCTACTCCCATATCGAGATGATATATCTGGTTATTCTCTACAAGGTTTGCGGAGCCCGTAAGGAAAGTAATGCCGTATGCCTTGCTCGTGTCATACTGGGTGCCCGTTGCCGGCAGTGCGGGTACGCCCTCATGCACCTTGCAACCCCTGATCGTGTTCCGATAGGCATATCTGAGTAATACGGCATACTGATTGGAACCGATAACTTCAACCCCCAACAACCAACAATTGCTGGCTCCGACCATCTCGACGGTGTTGGTCTGATTGCTTGATTCGTTGTCAACCGTCAGATTTTCGAGACCTGCGCTGGTAACAGGGCTGCTTACGGCTGTGGCTTGCGCGGTCAAACCGGTGTTGTAGGTCCAATAGAGAGGCATTTCCAATGTTGCGCTTTGAGAATTGGGAACGGCTGTCACTTTGGCCATTTGCCCCATGGAGCGGGTGCCGCTTGTCCGGCCGCACCAGGTGCAGGTGCCGTCAGAGCCCACATTGTTCACAACGGGTCCATACTTTCCGGATGTATCGTTCAACTCGTCGATGAGAATGATGGTGCCGACGCTCCAGCCATGCGGGGCTGAGGTCGTTATCGTTGTGCTGCCTTTTGAAGCCGTGCTGCTGAGGTTAATGGAAGAGCCCAGACTTGATGAGGTGCCGACGCCTACTACATATCCGCTGCTCAAACCGGAAGTACCCTGGATGATGGTGCTGCCCATGCCGGCACCGCGTAAGGTTATCCCTGATTTCAGCTGGATCGCACTGCTGACATTGAACGTGCCGACATTAAGATAAACGACTTGCCCGGAAGGACAGGCGGCAATAGCTGCGTTTATAGCCGAGGTATCATCACCACCTGAAGGATTTAACGTTGTGTAGACGGTCGTTCTGGTCGGAATGTCGCCACCGACCCCTGCGTTTCCTTGCCACGCGACAGAACTCGCGGCGGGGAGAGCGTAGGCGGCTCCCCCGGAGCTAGGCAGGGGCAGGGATTGCACGCTCCAATCCAAAACCTCAAAAGACCCTCCCGGTGTGGGGCCATCGCCAGAAGTTTCCAGCCCCGCATAGCCCGCAGCCGATATATCGGATATGGATGAAGTTGCGGACAATACCAAGACCCCATTGACGTACATCGAGATAGCGGTTCCTTGCATTCTGAGTTGAATGACATATGTTTGCCCAGGGGTTAAAGTCGCAGGGACTGAGGCCGCTGTAGATCCCCCTACCGGTATGCCGATTTGGGTTTCCTCATTTTCAATGGCATACAAGCCCCAGCCCGCCCCATTGTATATGGCTGCATACCGATGGCCAGCTCCCGGATTCACTCTGCCGGTTATGCACAGATTGTCAGCAGGGGAATATTTTCCGGCTAAAATAGTGGCTTGTACCATGTAGTCAGCAGTCGGAATCGATCCTTTGTTGTACATATTAGAGTCAGTTGTTGAATAAACGCCGTCATTGGATGCGTCTATGGTCGTAGTGCTTGAGCCATACAGAATGGCCCAGGATGTACCTGAATCGCTTGTATGGTTTACTAAAAGCGTGCCGTTGGCTGCTTTGAATGTGTCTTGAATATAGATAGTAGCCCCGGCTATTTGAGCAAGGCTAACAATCGAAAACAACATCGTAAAGATAAGTATTTTTTTCATATCATCTCCCTTATTGTTCGTTGGTGTTGACCAAATGGTCTCTAGCGCAGCTCAAAGCTGACGGCGATGGTGTGATTGGCGGTGACGTCGCTGAAGGTGTAGCTGGTCACTTGGGAGATCGACACGCCGTCAATTTTAACGGCAGACACCTTGTAGCCGGAGGCCGGAGTGATGGCGTAGGTCTTGCTCCCGCCGGAAGCCACTGTAGTTGTGCCGGAAGGGGAGATGCTCCCGTTAGCATAGGCAGTAGCCGTGATGGTGTACGATTTTGTGCTGGAGGCCATGAAGCTGACGGCAATGGTGTGATTGGCTGTGACGTCGCTGAAGGTATAGCTGGTCACGGCGCCGACAGATACACCGTCAACTTTGACAACAGATACCACATAGCCGGAGGCGGGAGTGATGGTATAGGTCTTGCTTCCCCCGGAAGCCACCGTCGTTGCGCCGGAAGGCGAGATGCTTCCGTTCGCGTAGGCAGTGGCGGTAACGGTGTAAGAAGTTGTTGCATTCGCGGCAAAAGTGGCGGCAATCGTATGGTTGGCTGTGACATTGGAGAAGGTGTAGCTGGAGACCGCACCGACCGATGTCCCGTCAACCGTCACCGCCGCTATCTGGTAACCGCTGCTCGGCGCAATGGAGAATGACTGACTTAAACCCTGGGAAATGGCAACGGAACCTGACGGGGTTATCGATCCGCCACTGCCCGCTGATGCGGTTATGGCGTACGTAGTGGGTGAAGGTGTCGCTGCCGGGGTGGTGTAGGATACCTGGTTGGAATATCCGCTCACGTCTCCGGTGGCATCGTATGCCGTAACTGCGAAATGATAAGTCGTAGAAGCATTGAGACTGTTAACGGTGTAGGATGTTACATTGCCGACATCGACATTCTGCGAATAGCTTCCTGATGTGGTCCCGGTATAAACATGGTAGCCGCCCAGGCTGGTTATCGGTGTCCCGTCCGTATAGGTAGTCGGCGCGTTCCACGACAGGACCGCCGTGGCGGCGAAGACATTCGCTGCAAATGAAAAGACTAGTGTAAAGGCTGATAACATGACGAGAATAAACAGTAAATTCGCATTCCTGGCTTGTTTTACAGTGTTCATTAGTACCTCCTCGACTGATGTTTGTTCGCCTAAGCTGAATTTCAGTCTTACAGGTACTGAATTCGCTTGGCATCCCTGCAACCATATCCCATAGGGATTTAGGTCAGCGGCTTTGCGTCCCGTCTTTTCAAACGGTTTGCCCTTTCATGTTTTTGTCTCTATTTCCCCCTTTCCAACTGGAATATTGCGTCTTTAAAAAACCGGGATTTGTTATGAGTATCTTGTAATGTTTCAGCGCCCGGCTATTTAAATAACCCATTATGGTTTCCGTCTCCTCCTTTCGGATTCGGTATTATCGTCTAAACTTATGAACCTTGGTATATCGTACATAAAAGCGACATAAGTATATGTGACAGGAATCACAGTTATTAGTCTTAGGCAAAGTGCTTGTACACATTACGTTATTAATGAAGCGCTCATTAGCCCACAGGGAAAGTTAATGAACGTGGGTGCAGGCCTGATACTTTTGGAGGGGAATCGTGGATAATGGTCCTGGCGAGAAAAAGCAGAATGGAATTGGCGGGCTGTTTTCCCTGGTGATTCACGTCCGGGGGACAACAGAATCAGCCGTCTCACGTCGGTCTGGCACACCAAGGGGCAGCGAATGGTTCACCGACCCCAAGGGTCTAAAATTTAAAACCCGGCAGCCTTTAAGCCCCGGGGGTTAATTTCAAGCGAAAGAGGACCAACCTCCCTCATTATCGTGCACAAGATGGAGACCGACAAGAAAATCAGGCCGCGTGGGGCCTGGGAAGAATGGTGGAAGCATCAATAACCGCGGAGAGCGCACAGGGTGGAGGCAGAAACGGCAAGGAGATAGCAGCGGGAATTTATGCGGTGTCGTTTCATACCACAAAAAAACAGGCCAGGCCAAATAGCCTAACCTATTGTTTATTGGAGCAGAAAACGGGATTCAAAAACTTGGCTCATCGAGCCCTCTTTCCCAGCAGCTTTCGGCCCAGTGTCCTATTCCTGGCCAGCTTTTGTCTTGCCTTTTTGGAGGCCGTAAGTGTTCCGGCGCGTATCCGGCTCAGGGCCTCCTCGCTCATGGACAGGAATCTCCCATAGTCGCCCTTATTGTAGGCATTATCCGCTGCCGCCAGATAGGACTTGGCGGTTGTGAGAGAAGAGCGTTTCCGAGGTACCGCGCCCTGGTACGTTGCGTGTTGTTCTCTGACCTGTTCCGGCGGTGGCGCCGTAGTTGTCACCGCTTCTTTTGGAGCTGTCGGCTCTAGGACCGGTTGAGCAGGAGGCGAAAGCGGATTGGGATCACTCATCCGATCCGCCGGATTGTACATATTGGATGCGGGATTCTCGATCTTGAACATCTCTGCCATTGCAGACACATTCAGACAGAGAGCAACAACCATCCCGGCACCTACTCTTCTCATGGACATGACTTCCTCACCTACCTGGGCTATTC
>Ga0316217_10002195_pt1 | contig 23891 bp, 26 predicted proteins | sample 1anoAmetaG_FD_203633 | JGI IMG/M metagenome (GOLD analysis project Ga0316217, IMG submission 203633) | Freshwater microbial communities from Trout Bog Lake, Wisconsin, USA - 1anoA | ecosystem: Environmental > Aquatic > Freshwater > Lake > Hypolimnion/Profundal zone | place: USA: Wisconsin...
ATAACTGGAGGCCGTAACTCCGCCGTAGACGTCGTCGTCGTGATAGACGCGCGTCGCCGCCTCCGTTTCGGCCGCGCCGAGGGCCGCGAACAGGGGAACCAGATGATCCTCCTGCGGATGGCAGATGCGGGCGCTGGGCGCCGACTCCCAGGCCATGGCGCGGCGGCGCCGTTCGGCCGGCTCCTCGGACAGCGCCTCGCCCAGCCAGGCGTCGAAGGCCGCGGAAGGCGCGCGGGCGCCGGGCCCGAACAGGCGCAGATTATGATAACTGAGTCCCGAGCCGACGATCAGCACGCCTTCGTCGCGCAACGGCGCGAGCGCCCGCCCCAGCGCCCAATGCGTCGCCGGATCGTATCCCGAGCGAATCGAGACCTGGAACGTCGGCACGTCGGCCTTCGGAAACATGACGGCCATAGGCGCGAAGACGCCGTGATCGAAGCCCTGACTCGCGTCGAGATGGGCGGGAAGGTCGGCCTGGCGCAGCAGGTCGAACGTGCGCCGCGCGAGTTCCGGAGCGCCCGGCGCGGGATAGACGATGCGGTAGGTCTCGGGCGGAAATCCGCGATAATCGTAGACCATCGGCGGATGCGGGCTCGCCATCACCGCGAAGTCCGGGCCCTCCCAATGACCGGAAATCATCAGCACGGCGCGCGGCGCGCCGCCGATCTCCTCGGGCATGGCGGCGAGCGAGCGCTCCAGGGTTCGCAGCCTCGCCCGCATGTCGGGCAGCCAGGGCCAGGGCCCGCCGCCGTGCGAAATGAAATAGGTCGGAAGTCTCGCCATGGCGCCGCGTCCCGCTTTGCAAGCCTCGCGTCGCCGAGCCTACGGCGCCGCGCGCCGGTCGTCCATGCGGGCTCCGCCGCGCCCGTGCGTAGTTTCCGAGGCTGCGCCGCGCCGCGGCGGCTTGCTAACGCTGCGCCGAAGGCGGGCGCCCCCGCTCGCTGCGGGGCCTGCGGCCGCGCCCGCCCCGCTTTTCATCGAAGGATCTCCAAATGCGTTTCTCCACATTGCCGCGCCTTGTCACGCTGATCGCCGCGCTGGGCGCGATCGGGACCGCCGCCGCCGCCGAACCGAACGTGAAAGTTGGCGAATTGCGTTGCGAGGTCTCGGGCGGACTTGGCCTCATCATCACCTCTAGCAAGGAAATCGCCTGTCGCTTCACTTCGCCGCGCGGCTGGCGGGAATCCTATTACGGCAAGATCCAGAAATTCGGGCTGGACCTCGGCGCGACCGATCGCGGCGTGCTGTACTGGGACGTGTTCGCGCCGACGCTGGGGGGCCGGCGACATGCGCTTCAGGGCGAATATGTCGGCATCGACGCCTCGGCTACGGTCGGCATGGGCGTCGGCGCCAATGCGCTGGTGGGCGGCTCGCAGCGCAGCTTCACGCTGCAGCCGCTCAGCGTGCAGGGAGAGACCGGCCTCGCTCTGGCCGCCGGCGTGGAATCGCTGACCCTGCGCTGGGGCCGCTGACCGCAGCCGCCGGCATCGCCCGCCGCCCCGGCGCGGCGCTGGGCGCGGCGCGCGTAATCCTCCGCCCGCAGCCGGCTAACCGGCGACAGCGGCCCTGAATTGGCTCAGGGTCTGCTCCGCGCGCCCGCACAGCAGGCCGACATCGACGCCGATGGCGACATAGTTCGCGCCGGCGGCGACGCATTCGACGGCGAAGCCGGCATCGCCCGTCAACAGTCCGACCGGCTTGCCGATCCGGGCCGCGCGCGCGATGGCGTCGAGAACCTCGGCCTTGACGGAGGGATGGCCGGGATTGCCGCCATGACCGAGGCTGCCGGCGAGATCGCCGGGTCCGATGAACAGGGCCGAAACGCCATCGACGGCGGCGATCTCCTCGAGCCGTTGCAGCGAGTCCCGCGTTTCGATCTGCACGACGAGGCACAGTTCATCCCAGGCCTTCTGGTAATAGCCCGGGATGCGGCCGAAGCGGGTCGCTCGCGTGAGCGCGGAGACGCCGCGAAACCCCTGCGGCGGATAGCGCATCGCCTGGACGGCGAGGCGGGCTTCGCCGGCGGTCTGAACATAGGGTATCAACAGAGTCTGCGCGCCCAGATCGAGAAATCGCTTGATCAGCACGGGGTCGTTGCTGGCCGGGCGAACGACCGGCGCGACGGGGTAGGGCGCCACGGCCTGCAACTGCGACAGCACGGTCAGAGGATCGCCGGGCGAATGTTCGGTGTCGAACATCAGCCAGTCATAGCCTGCGCCCGCGAGCGCCTCGGCGACATAGCCGCCCGGAATCGTGCACCAGAGCCCCACCTGGGGCCGCGCGCCCCGCAGGTCGCGCTTGAAGCGGTTCTCGATCATGTCGGCCTCACACCACGGCGATGGCTATGCCGCCGAGCGGCCCGAAATCGGCATGAACGACGTCGCCGGCGGCGATGTCGATGGGCCGCGTGAACGAGCCGCCGAGCACGATGTCGCCGGCCTTGAGGCCGTCGCCAAGGCTGGCCAGCTTGTCGACGAGCCAGGCGACGCCCGCCGCCGGATGCCCCATGATCGCCGCCGAGACGCCGGACTCTTCGATCACGCCGTTCTTCGACAGCGTCGCGCCGACCCAGCGCAGGTCGATGTCGAACGGGCGCACGATGCGGCCGCCCAGGACGATCGCCGCAAAGGCGGCGTTGTCGGCGATCGTATCGACGATGGCCCGCGGCGTCAGCGTCCGGTAGTCGATGATCTCGAGCGCCGGCGATACGAATTCCGTCGCGCGCAGCACGTCGTGCAACTGGCAACCCGCGCCCTTCAGATCGGCGCCCATCACGAAGGCGAGCTCCGTCTCCAGCCGCGGCTTGAGGAAGCGGGCCGCGGGTACGGCCGCGCCGTCGCGGAACAGGGCGTCGTCGAACATCACGCCATAGTCGGGCTCGGTCATTTTCGAGGCCAGTTGCATCGCCCGGCTGGTGAGGCCGATCTTCCGGCCGATGATCCGGGCGCCGGCGGCGACGCGCGCCTCGGCCCAGCGACGCTGGACGTCATAGGCGTCTTCGAGCGTCATGCCGGGATAGGTCGCCGACAGCTGCGGGATAACGGTCCGGGTCTCGTCGGCGCGCCGCAGGCTGTCGGCGGCGCTCTGTCGTTCGGTTTCGGTCAGCACGTTTCGCCTCCGGAATGAGGGGCCGAGGGGTCAGGCCTGCGACAATGTCCAGGCCGAGACGGCGACGAGGATGGCGGCGGGGGTGAAGAGGCTGACATTGGCGTCGGTCTCGAATTTCAGGCCGAACAGGTTCCATTGGAACGCCGGCACCGGGTTCACTTCGCTCACCAGCTTGCCGCCATAGGCCGGACGCGAGACGACCGCCGTCCAGAATCCGAGATAGGCGGAAGCGGCCAGCAGCGTGGCGATCCAGAGCGGCCCCTTGTCCGCGCCGGCGGTCCAGACGAGGGAAAGCGCGATCAGCGCGACATAGACGTACGAACTGACCTGCCAGACCACGTGAAAGCGGGCGTGGCCGGGAAAGGAGGGATTGGTGGCGTGCGTGTTGTTGGAATCGAACAGCGCAGGAATGGCGCTGTAACCGAGCGTCGCGATCGTCAGCAGAATTTTCGTTGCGATGAGCATGGACCCCTCCCGATGTCGGCAAGCGGTCGTCGCTCCGGCGCCGCTCCTTGCCTGCGGTACCGTTCTGCGGTACAGATATTCCATATTTCGGTACGCTAGAGGGAGCCTCGGGGGGATGTCAAGCGAATCGGAGGGGGTCTCGATCCCGACCAAGGGGCAGCGCAACGAAATGCGCATGATCGCGCGCGCGGCCGACGTGCTGCGGGCGCTCGCCAAGGAGCCCTCGGGGCTCAGTCTCGGGCAGCTCGCCAAGTCGACGGGCCTGGCCCGTTCCACCGTTCAGCGCCTCGTCGGCGCGCTGGAGGTCGAGGGGCTCGCGGCGACCCGGGCAGGGTCGCCCGGCGTCAAGCTGGGACCGGAACTCCTGCGGCTGGGCATGGCGGTGCACGCCAACCTGCGCTCGTTGTTTCGACCAATCCTGCACGAACTGAACTTCCGCACCAAGGACACGGTCGATCTAACGCTGGTGATGAACGGGACGCCGATCGTCGTCGACCAGATCGCGGCGACGTCCTCGCTGCGCGTGGTCTCGTTCGTGGGCCGTCCGCTGCCGCTGCATTCGACCGCCAGCGGCAAGGCGCATATTTCCGCCATGGCGCGCGAGGAGGCGGAGCGGCTGCTGTCGCCGCCGCTGAAAGCCTATACGGCGCGCACCCTGACCGATCACCGGCAACTTCTGCGGCTCGCCGGCAAGGCGCACGAGGGGGAATTTCATCTCGATCGCGAGGAATACGACGACGGCATCTGCGCCATTGCGCTGCCCATCAACACCGCAACCTCCGAGAATTACGCGGTGGCGGTCTCGATGCCGGCGAACCGCTTCAACGAGCGGCTGCCGCTGCTGCGCGAGGCGCTGAAGATCTGTCAGCGCGAAATGGAGGCCGTGGCCGGCGTCGTCTGACGCGCCTCATTCGCGCGGCAGGGCCGGGCGCGGACGGGCCGCCAGTTCGATCGCCTCCGCCTCGCCGATGCCCGTCATGCACAGGAGCCGAACGACCGTTTCGTCGATGACCGTGGTGGGCAGGCGTCCGGTCGTGACGGCGAGACTGACGCCGATGATCGCATAGGTCGCCATCTTCCAGGTCAATTCGGCGTCGGCCACCCGCATGCGCCCCGCCTGCGTCGCCTTGCGAAGGTCGCGGATGGCGAAGGGGCCCATGCAGCGAAACATCGCATCCGCGATCACCTCGGGACGCCCCAGCAATTGCTCCCAGCGCAGATCCCCCGTCGCCGCCTCGACCACGCTGCGCACGCCGAAGGCGTAGACCTGCGCGGCGTCGGCAAAGGTGTCGGTCACGGTTTCGATGCGAAGCGCCAGATTGTGCATGACGCGTTCCATCACGGAAATCGCGAGCTCGTCCTTCGACTTGAAATAGCTGTAGACGGTGCCGGCGCCGACGTCGGCCAGCTCGGCGATCTCCTGCATGGTCGCGGCGTCGATGCCTTTGGCCGACATGACCCGGTAGCCCGCCTGGACCAGCGCTTCGCGATTTCGCGCCTGGCGCATCGCGACGCGGCCCTGCGGCGGCGGCTTGACGGACTTGGCGGGGTTTTTCATCGTCGGATTTCACCTCGCGGCAGGCGGACCGGTTCACGATCGAACACGGCTCGAAGTCGAATGCAAGCGTCGCGGCTCATGCGGGATTGACTTTCAGTCGAAATTGAATGACATTCATTTTTAGAAAACGCGCGAAGCGGCGCGGCCAGGGGAGGACGACATGAACATGCACGTGAACCGCTCCATAAGGGAACAGGATGTCAAGGCCGTAGCCGAGGGCATCGTTCAGGAACTGTCGTCGCGCGCCTTTCAGGCCGAAAAGGACCGCAAGGTTCCGGCCGAGAATATCCAGTTGCTGCGCGACACTGGCCTGCTCGGCATTTTCCGCGCGAAGAAATGGGGCGGCTCGGAGCTGTCGATGCGCGCCCATGTCGACGCCGTCGCCACGATATCGCGGGGCTGCGCGGCGACCGGGTGGGTGCTCGGCGTCTATCACGCGCATGACTACATCATCGGCCATATGAGCGAGGCCGCGCAGGAAGAGATCTATTCCACCGGCGACATTCAGGCGATCGCTGCGGTGATCGGACCGCGCGGCAAGGCGGTGCGCCGCAAGGACGGCAGCTATCTGCTCTCCGGTTTCTGGCCGTTCGCCTCGGGCAATGCCGCGTCGCATTGGCTGTTGCTGGGCGCCGAGGTCTTCGACGAAGACGGCAGCCTCCTCGACGCCGGCGACTTCGCCGTTCCGATCGGGGATGTCGAGCGGCTCGACGATTGGTTCGTCGCGGGATTGCAGGGAACGGGCTCCAATTCGGTCAAGTGCGAAAACGTGACCGTGCCGGCGCACCGCTTCGTGTCCCTGCCGGCGATCCTCGAAAACCAGACGCCGGTGTTCGCCAGCGCCGAGGCGCCCGCGGTTTACAAATGTCAGGGCGGACCCGCGCTCGGCATGTTCATCGCCACGTCCGCCCTGGGCGCCGCGCGCCGCTCGCTCGAGGACTTTCTCAAGGTCGTGCCCGGCAAGAAGGTGATGTACACCTCGCACGTCTCGCATGAGTGGAGCGCGCTGCAGATGGCGCTCGGCGAGGCCGCCTCGATGATTCATGCGGCCGAGCTGATCTTCTACCGTTGCGCCGACGACGTCGACGCCTACGCGCGCCGCGGCGAAAAGATGCCGATGGAGCTGCGCGGGCGCATCCGCATGGACATCACGGTCGTGCCGCGCCTGTGCCGCGACGCCGTGCAGAAGCTGCTCACCATCGGCGGCGCGGCGGGCCTGTCCCTGAAGAGCGCCATCCAGCTCAATTTCCGCAACCTGCAGGCGACCACGATGCATGGGTTCCTGCTGCAGGACGCGGGCGCCGAGATCTACGGCCGCATCCTGCTCGGCGTCGATCCCGGCACCGGCGTGGTCTGATCCCGCTCATGGGCGCGCCTGCGGACCCCTCCGCCTCGAAACCGGCGATCGCGGCGGCGGATTATATCGCCGCCATGTCGATGCACGCCTCCTCGGTCTGCATCATCGCCACCGAGCATGACGGCGAGCGATTTGGCCTGACGGCGACGGCTGTCGCCTCGGTCAGCGCCGAGCCGCCGCGTCTGCTCGTCTGCGTCAACAAGTCCGGATTGACGCATGGGAAGATCCGCGCCTCCGGGCGTTTCTCGGTCAATGTGCTGGCCGAGGGACACGATGGGCTCGCGATGGCTTTCGCCACGCGGGCGGCGTCGGGCGAGCGCTTCAGCCGGGGCGAGTGGGGCCGCCTGCTGACCGGCGCGCCGATCCTGCGCGGCGCGGCGGCGGCGTTCGACTGCCGCGTCGGCGAGGCGTCCGATCAATCGACGCATACGGTATTTTTCGGCGATGTCGTCGCCTGCGAGCACCTCGCGGGGCAGGACGCGCTGCTGTACGGCGCGCGACGGTTTCGCCAGTTGCGCAAGGTTTTCGAGGGGCTCATCGCAGGCGACGCGGAGTATCTCTAGCGGAGCCTTTTTTCGACGCCAGGGGAGGGCGCCATGCACGTCAAGAGATTTCAGGATGCCAAGCCGTATCAGGCGCCCAACCATCGCGGCAATGTCGGACTGCGGTTGCAGGGTTACGAGCCCGGCGGCCCCACCAACCAGTGGGTAGGTTATTCCCAATATCTGCCCGGCGGCGGCGCGGGCCCCGATTCCACGCCGTTCGAGAAGGTCTATGTCGTCATCGAGGGCGAATTGACGATCATCGCGGGCGGCGCGGAGGTGGTGCTGGGTCCGCTCGATTCCTGCACGATCGCGCGCGACGAAGTGCGGGAAATCGTCAATCGCGGCAACCACGTCGCCAAGATGATCGTCGTTATTCCCTACCCGCCGGCCGCGCCGGCCTGAGCGGATCAGACGATCATCGGCGCCAGCGTTCGCTGCAGCCCGATCAGCTTGTCCAGATAAAGGTCCTTCAGCGCGCCCGGCTCGGCGTCCACCGCCGCGACCCCGATATTCACCGCGGCGATGACCTTGCCGCGCGAGTCGTAGAGCGGCGCCGCGATCGACCGCAGGCCGAGTTCGATCTCCTGATCGTTGATGGCGTAGCCGTCGGCGCGCACCTTCGCCACGAGTTCCATCAGCGCGGCGGCGTCGACCGTGCTCCTGGGCGTGCGGCGCACCGGCGGATGCGCCGTCAGCACCGCGCGGATTTCGTCGTCGGGCCGCGCCGCCAGCAGCACGCGCCCCATCGAGGCGCAATAGGCGGGCAACCGGCTGCCCGGCATCAGGCTTATCGACATCAGCCGCTGCAAGGCGGCGCGGGCGACATAGACGATCTCCCAATCGTCGAGAATGGAGACCGACGCGCTCTGGCCGACCTCGGCGGACAATTGATCGAGCAGGGGCTGAACAAGTTGAGCCAGCGGCATGGTGGCGAGACACGCGGCTCCCAGCCGCAGCAGCCGCGGCGCGGGCCGGAAGAACTTGCCGTCATACTCGGCATAGCCAAGCTCGCTGAGCGTCAGGAGGCATCGTCGCGCGGTCGCCCGGTCGAGTCCGGTGACGGCGGCGACGTCGGCGATGGCCAGACGCGGGCGCTCGGCGCTGAAGGCCTCGATCACTCTGAGGCCCTTCTCGAGGCTGGCGAGAAAGTCGGTGGGCTTCAGCGCCATGGGAGGCGAAACGTTCGCATATTGAACAAATCTCACGTATTGAACAAATAAGTTGACCCTCGGTTGGGGTCAAGCCAATTTCGGGTCGTACGGATCTTGAGCCTCAAGGTTAGGCGAAAGCCGAAGGTGAGGCAAAAATCGATACGCCTGTATCGACTGATGGGCGCTTCGGTCGGACGAACGCGCGTATCTTGCTCTACGATCCCTAGCGACGCCGGCGAAGCCGGACGTAAAAACGAAAACGATCCCGTAGGGGGGAGATGAACCATGTCGAATTTCAACGCCTGGAATCGGCGATCGGTGCTCAAGGCCGGCGCGACCCTGGTCGCGGCGCCCGCTTTTCTGCGAAGGGCCTATGCGGCCGACGTGTTCCGGATCGGCAAGGTCGGTCCTGCGACCGGACCGATCGCCGGCTTCGGCGAAGCCACGGCCTGGGTCGTCGAATCGCTCAAGGACGTCGCGGCGAAATTGCCCGTGCCGGTGGAGATCATTCAGAAGGACTCGCAGTCCAATCCGAACCGCGCGGCGGAGGTTGCGACCGAGCTCATCGAAAAGAACAAGGTCAATCTTCTGCTCGCCAAGGGCACGCCCGACACCACAAATCCCGTGGCCGATCAGGCGGAGCTCAACGGCGTCCCCTGCATCACCGACGACGCCCCGTGGCAGTCCTACTTCTTCGGTCGCAAGGGCGATCCGGCCAAGCCGTTCAAATGGACCTACCATGCCTTCTGGGGGCTTGAGGACGTCATCGCCAACTATATCGCCATTTGGGACGCCTCGAAGGCCGCCAAGGTCGTGGGCGGCCTGTTCCCCAACGATTCCGACGGCAACGCCTGGGGCGATCCGGCCATCGGTTTCCCCGGACCGCTGGCGAAGGGCGGCTACAAGCTGGTCGATCCCGGCCGCTATCAGCCGCTCAACAACGATTTCTCGGCGCAGATCGCCGCCTTCAAGAAGGCGGGCGTCGAGATCGTCACCGGCGTCATGATCCCGCCGGATTTCGCGACGTTCTGGTCGCAGGCGGCGCAGCAGGGCTTCAAGCCAAAGGTCGTGACCGTAGGCAAGGCGTTGCTGTTTCCCTCGTCCATCGAGGCGCTGGGCGATCGCGGCGACGGGTTGACGACGGAAGTGTGGTGGTCGCCGGCGCATCCTTTCAAGTCGAGCCTGACCGGGCAGACGGCGAAGGACCTGTGCGAGGCCTATACGAAGGGAACCGGCAAGCCCTGGACGCAGCCGCTCGGCTTCGCTCACGCGCTGTTCGAACTCGCCTTCGACGTGGTCAAGCGCACGAAGGATCGCAACGATCCCGACTCCGTGCTGGCCGCCTTGCTGGACACCCAGCTCGACACCGTCATCGGGCCCATCTCCTGGAAGGGCGGGCCCAACAACCCGGTCAAGAACATCTGCAAGACGCCCCTCGTGGGCGGCCAATGGAACAAGGGCGCGAACGGCAAGTTCGATCTCGCCATCATCGTCAATCCGCAGCACGCCGACATCAAGACCAACGGTGCGCTGCGAGCGCTTGGCTGACACGGCCCTGCGGAGCGCTTCGGCGCTCCGCAACCGGCTTCGCCCATGAGCTTCCTGTCCCTCGCCGCGCTCACCAAATCCTACGGCGCCCTGATCGTGACCAACGAGCTCAGCCTCGAAGTCGCGCAGGGCGAGATCCTGGGCGTGCTCGGCCCCAACGGGGCCGGCAAAACGACGCTTTTCAACCTGATTGCGGGCACGGTGAAGCCGGATCTCGGCGCCGTCCGTTTTCTCGGCGAGGACGTTTCGCGCCTGGGCGCCTCCGAGCGCTGCCGGCGCGGCGTGGCGCGCTCGTTTCAGGTGCCGCACCCGTTCGGCGGCATGAGCGTGTTCGAGAACGTGCTGGTGGGGGCGTCCTTCGGCCGCACGACGCGCGATCCGGAGGCGCGCGCGCTCGCCGTGCTCGAGCGGACCGGCATGCGCGCCAAGGCGAACCTGCTGGCCGGCCGGCTCACGCTGCTGGATCGCAAGCGGCTGGAAATGGCGCGGGCGCTGGCCACCGATCCGAAACTGCTCCTGCTCGACGAAATCGCCGGCGGCCTCACCGACAGCGAATGCGCATCGCTGCTCGCCGCGATTCGCGACATCCACGCCGAGGGCGTCACCATCGTCTGGATCGAGCACGTCGTGCACGCGCTCCTGTCCGTGGCCCGGCGGCTTGTCATCATGAACTTCGGCAAGATCATAGCCGATGGGGCGCCCGACGAAGTGATGCGCAGCCGCGAGGTCAAGAGCGTCTACCTCGGTGAGGACGTGACGCATGACTGAACCGCTGCTGACGGTCGAAGGGCTCGAGGCCTACTACGGCGACGCCCGCGCGCTGCATGGCGTGTCCTTCTCGCTCGAACCGGGCCAGACGCTCGCGCTCATCGGCTCGAACGGGGCGGGCAAGAGCACCTTGCTGAAATCGATCTGCGGTCTGGTGACGCAAAAGCGCGGCAGGATCGTCTATCGAGGCGCCGATATCGCGGGGCAGGCGGCCAACGCGATCGTCACGCGCGGCATCGCGCTGGTCCCGGAGGGGCGCCGTCTGTTTCCCTCCCTGACCGTCGAGGAAAATCTTCAGCTGGGCGGCAAGGTCCGGCGGCCCGGGCCGTGGTCGCTGGCGGCGATCTACGAGCTGTTTCCGGTGCTGCGCGAGCGCCGGCGTCAGCTCGCCCCCTTGCTCTCGGGCGGACAGCAGCAAATGGTGGCGATCGGCCGCGCCCTGATGTCCAATCCCGACCTCATCCTGCTGGACGAGCTGAGTCTGGGCCTCGCGCCCGTCGTCATCCGCGACATCTACGACCTTCTGCCGCGCATCGTCGGCAACGGACTGACCGCCATCCTCGTCGAGCAGGATGTCACGCGCGCGCTCAACAGCGCCAGCCGGTTCCTGTGCATGCAGGAAGGGCGCGTCGCGCTGGCGGGCGAACCGGCCGCGCATTCGCGCGAAGACATCACGCGCGCCTATTTCGGGACCTGATCATGGAATGGATGAACGCCATCGTGCAGGGGGTCCTCGTGGGCGGGCTTTACGCGCTTTTCGCGGCGGGTCTGTCGCTGATCTTCGGCGTGATGCGGCTGGTCAACATCGCCCATGGCGATCTCATCGTCGCCGCCGCCTATCTCGCCTGGGTGATCATCAACGCCACGGGTTTGCCGGCGCTCGCCAGCCTCGTTCTCGTGCTGCCGATCGCCGCCGCCGCCGGCTATCTCCTGCAGCTCGCCATCTTCAATCGCGTTCTCGGCAAGGACATCCTGCCGCCGCTGCTCGTCTCGTTCGGTCTTTCCGTCATCCTCCAGAACGGCCTGCTCGTGATGTTCACGGTCGACAGCCACAAACTGCATGCGGGCGCGCTGGAGACCGGCAGCTTCGAACTGATGCCGGGCATCGACATCGGCTACTTTCCCCTGCTGACCTTCGCCACGGCGATCGCAGCGATCCTCGGCCTGCAGGTCATGTTCTACCACACGGCTCTGGGCCGGGCGTTCCGCGCCACCAGCGACGATGCGGAGATCGCGCTTCTGATGGGCCTCGATACCCGAAAGATCTATGCGACGGCGATGGCGATCTGCATGGCGGTGGTGGCGCTTGCCGGCGTGTTCCTCGCCATCCGCTCCAATTTCGATCCGTTCATGGGGCCCGGCCGACTGATCTTCGGCTTCGAGGCGGTGATCATCGGCGGTTTGGGCAATCTTTGGGGCACGCTGGTCGGCGGCGTGGCGCTCGGCGTGGCCCAGGGGCTCGGGGCCGAGATCGATCCGGGCTGGCAAGTGCTGGCCGGGCATCTCGCCTTCCTCGCGATGTTGGCGCTGCGGCCGCGCGGCCTCTTTCCGAGGATGGCGGGATGAACGACACCATTTCTCGTTTCAGCCGCGCTGCCTATATCGCCATGGTCGCCTTCGCGCTGATCGTGGCCGCGCTCGTCGCCGCGCCGTGGTGGGGCAGCGTTGCGACCGAACGCCTGATTGGCGAATTCATGGTCTATCTCGCCCTCGCGACGCTCTGGAACCTGCTGGCGGGCTACGCCGGCCTCGTGTCGGTCGGACAGCAGGCTTTCGTCGGCTTCGGGGCCTATGTCGTATTCTCCCTCGCCTTGCTGGCGGGCTGGAATCCGCTCTTTGCGGTGCCCGTCGCCGGACTGACCTGCGCGCTGCTCGCCATTCCGGTCGCCCGTCTCGTGTTCCGCCTGCAGGGCGCCTATTTCGCGATCGGCACCTGGGTCGTCGCGGAGGTTTTCCGGCTTGTCTTCGCCCAGGTTTCCGCCCTCGGCGGCGGGTCGGGCAAGAGCATGCCGGCCGGCGTGGTCAAACTGATCGCGGAGAGCAAATTCTGGCGCGAAGCGACGATCTACTGGCTCGCTCTCGCGCTGGGCGTCGGCGCGCTGGCGATCGCCTATGGCCTGCTGCGCTCGCGCCTCGGGCTGGCGCTTACCGCCATTCGCGACAGCGAAACCGCCTCGGTCAGTCTCGGCATCCGGATCGAGCGCGTCAAGCTGGCCGTCTACGTTCTGGTGGCCGGGTTCACCGGCATGATCGGAGCCCTCTTCGCGCTGCAGAAGATCCGCATTTCTCCCGACGCGGCCTTCAGCGTCAACGACTGGACGGCCATCGTCATCTTCATTGTGGTGATCGGCGGCATCGGAGCGCTCGAGGGCCCCATCGTCGGGGCGATCGTCTACTTTCTGCTGCGGGAGTTCCTTGCCGATCTCGGCAGCATTTATCTGCTCATTCTGGGCGCGCTGGGAATCGTCATGATGCTGGCCGCGCCCAAGGGCGTGTGGGGTTTCGTCGCGGGCCGCTACGGCCTGTCGTTGTTTCCGACGGGCTATCGGGTGCAATCGGGGCGGTGAGCCGGGGCATCGCGTAAAGAATGGATACGGGGGACATGTCTTGAAGCCTTTCGTGCATACCGCTCTGCCGACCCGCGTCCTGTTTGGGCGGGGCGCGCTGGCGCGCGCGCGCGACGAGGCGAGCCGTCTGGGCATGAAACGTCCCCTCGTGCTGGCGACGCCGCATCAGTCCGCCTCCGGCGCCCGGCTGACCGAGGAGGTCGGCGGCGTCCTGTTTGACGGCGCGGCCATGCATACGCCGGTCGCGGTCACGGAACTTGCGCTGGCGCGGCTGCGCGAGGAAGCCTGCGACGGAACGATCGCGCTCGGCGGCGGCTCGTCCACCGGGCTCGGCAAGGCCATCGCCTTTCGCACCGATCTGCCGCAGCTCGCCATCCCCACCAGCTACGCCGGCTCGGAGATGACGAATATTCTCGGCGAGACCGCCGACGGCGCCAAGACGACGCGGCGCGACCCGCGGATCCAGCCGGAGAGCGTGATCTACGATCCCGATCTGCTCGCCACCTTGCCGCCCGCCTTCGCCGCGACGTCGGGGCTCAACGCCATCGCCCATGCGGTCGAGGGGCTCTATGCCGTCGATGGCGATCCGCTGGTCTCGCTGATGGCCGAGGAGGGCCTGCGCGCGCTCGCCCGAGCCCTGCCGCGCGGACCTTCGGGCGTCGACGAGGCGCTTTACGGCGCCTGGCTTTGCGGCGCGACGCTGGGCAGCGTCTCGATGGCGCTGCATCACAAGCTTTGTCACGTGCTGGGCGGAGCCTTCGAGCTGCCGCATGCGCAGACGCATGCGGTCATCCTTCCCTACGCGACCGCCTACAATGCGCGCGGCGCGGCGGAGGCCATGCGGCGGATCGAACGCGCGCTCGGCGCGCCGAGCGCGGCGGGCGGGCTCTACGATCTCGCCCGTTCGCTGCGCGCGCCCGCATCGCTGCGCGAACTGGGCATGCCGCCGGACGGGCTGGATCGCGCCGCCGACCTCGCCGCCGCCAATCCCTATCCGAATCCGGTCCCGATCGAGCGGGACGCGCTGCGAAACCTTTTGGCGGACGCCTTCGAGGGGCGCCGGCCGACGAACTGAAATCCTGAGAACGAGGCGACCATGGCTGAAATTCGCACCGAGGTGATGATCGTTGGCACGGGCCCGGCCGGCAGCGCCGCGGCGGCCCTTTTGGCGAGCTACGGCATCGAGACCTTCGTCGTCAATCGCTACCGCTGGCTGGCCAATACGCCGCGCGCGCACATCACCAACCAGCGCTGCATGGAAGTCCTGCGCGATCTGGGCAAGGACGTCGAGGCGGAAGCCTATCAATATGCGACCGAGCAGGATCTGATGGGAGAAAACGTCTTCTGCGTCAGCCTCGCCGGCGAGGAACTCGGACGCATGAAGAGTTGGGGCAAGCATCCGCTCTCGCGCGCGGAACATCTCCTCGCCTCGCCCTGCCACATGAACGATCTGCCGCAGACCTTCATGGAGCCCCTGCTGTTCAAGACCGCCTGCTCGCGCGGGGCGCAGGCGCGCATGTCGACCGAATATCTCAGCCACGAACAGGACTCCGAAGGCGTCACCGTGCTGTGCGAGGATCGGCTGAGCGGGCGCAAGTTCGAGGTGCGCTGCCGATATCTGATCGGCGCCGACGGCGGCAATTCGCTGGTGGCGCAGCAGGCGGGCCTGCCGTTCGAAGGCCGGATGGGCGTCGGCGGCTCCATGAACATCCTGTTTCGCGCCGATCTCTCGCGCTATGTCGCGCATCGCCCCTCGGTGCTCTACTGGGTGATGCAGCCGGGCGCCGACGTCGGCGGCATCGGCATGGGTCTGGTGCGCATGGTGCGGCCCTGGAACGAATGGCTCATCGTCTGGGGCTATGACATCAACCAGCCGGCTCCGGTGGTCGACGCCGCGATGGCGACGCAGGTCGCGCGCCAGCTTGTCGGCGATCCCACGCTGGAAATCGAACTGATTTCCGCCAACACCTGGACGGTGAACAACATGTACGCCACCCGCATGCGCAATGGCCGGGTGTTCATCATGGGCGACGCCGCGCATCGCCATCCCCCCTCCAACGGCCTCGGCTCCAACACCTCCATCCAGGACGCTTTCAACCTCGCGTGGAAGCTCGCGCTCGCGGTGAAGGGCAAGGCGGGCGACTCCCTGCTGGAGAGCTACACGCAGGAGCGCGCGCCGGTGGCGAAGCAGATCGTCACGCGCGCCAACAAGTCCATCGGCGAATTCGGCCCGATCTTCGAGGCTCTGGGCATGGATGGCGGGGTGGATCACGAGAAGATCCAACGCAACATGGACGCACGCTGCGGCGGCGACGAAGCCGCGGAGCGGCAGCGCGAAGCCCTGCGCGAGGCGATCGCGTTCAAGAAATACGAGTTCGATTGCCATGGCGTCGAGATGAACCAGCGCTACCGCTCGCAGGCCGTGGCCGCCGACGGTCAACCGGAGCCGGCGTTCGAGCGCGACGCGGAATTGCACTATGCGCCGACGACCTGGCCAGGCGCGCGCCTGCCGCATGTCTGGCTGTTCGACCGGCGGGGCGGACAGCACTCGACGCTCGACATTACCGGACGCGGTGTGTTCACGGTGCTGACCGGGATCGGCGGCGAACCCTGGGTCGAGGCGGCGCGCAGCCTCTCGCAGCAGCTGGGCGTGGAGATCGCGACGAGGGTCATCGGGCCGCGGCGCGACTTCGAGGATCATGTCGGCGACTGGGCGCGCGCGCGCGAGATTTCGGACTCGGGCTGCCTGCTGGTGCGGCCCGACCATCATGTCGCATGGCGCGCGACGAGGGTTTCGACGACGCCGCGCGAAGATCTTCTCAAGGCGCTGACCTCGATTCTGGGAGTTTGAAACATGGTCGATCGCACGCAAAGGCCGGAATCGTCCGCCAAGCCCGGCGCGGACCAGGCTTATTATTTCACCGTCGAGGACTCGGTTAAAGTCGTCCAGGACCGCTCCGGACCGAATGCGGATCCGCGCGTAAAATTCATGGTCGACGCTCTGGTCAAGCATCTCCACGCCTTCATCAAGGAAGCCCGGCCGACGCTGGACGAATGGGCCTTCGGCATCAAGTTTCTCACCGAGGTCGGGCATCTCTGCAACGACTGGCGGCAGGAATTTATCCTTTTGTCGGACACGCTCGGCATTTCGATGCTGGCGGAGTCGATCAACAATCACAAGATGTCGGGAGAGACGGAATCCACGGTGCTGGGTCCGTTCTACATCGAGAACGCGCCCAAATATCCCAACGGCGCGAATATTTGTCTGGACGGCAAGGGAGAGCCGGTCTGGGTCTACGGTCAGGTGACGGACGCCGAGGGCAAGCCGATCCCCGGCGCGACGCTCGATGTTTGGCAGGCGAACGAGGACGGGTTTTACGACGTCCAGCAGAAGGGCATACAGCCCGACATGAACCTGCGCGGCGTCTTCACGGCGGATGCGGAGGGACGCTACAGCTTCCGTTCCGCCTATCCCCGCTACTATCCGATCCCGCATGACGGGCCGGTCGGGCGGATGTTGCAGGCGCTCGATCGAAACCACAATCGACCGGCGCATCTGCATTTCATCGTTTCGGCGCCGGGTTTCGAGAAGGTGACGACCCATATCTTCACGCCGGATTGTCCGTGGCTGCGCGACGACGCCGTTTTCGGCGTGAAGGAGAGCCTCGTCGCCGATTTCCGCAGGGTCGACGACCCGGAAAAGGCGGCGCAGATCGGGCTGGCCAATCCGTTCAAGGCCGTCGAGTGGAATTTCAAGCTCGCACGCGAATGATGCGCCGAAGGCCGCCGCGGGCGTCGGGCTTGCCGTCGGGCCGCCCGATGCGCAACCGCGCGCACGGGCGCATGCGGCGCGCCGCGCCCGGCCCCGGGAGCGGCGTCCCGAGTTAGGCAGGGCGGTTGATGACGGGGATCGGCCTCAAGCGCCGAGCGACTGTCGCAGCGCCTGACGAAGTTCCCGGAACCCGCTGTAGCCGAGTTGCTGAGCGGCGCGGACCACCGCCGCATTCGAGACGCCGCATTGCATGGCGATGCCGCGTGTCGTTCCAAACGCGGCCTCGAAACGGTTGCTTCTCAAATATCGGGACACCGCCTCGATGGCCCCTACGGGCGCTCCGGCCGCTTGCGCTTGGCGCTTGAAGTCTGTGGCGTCATGTGGGTTCCGCACGTGCTGCCTCGAAGCTGAAGGGGGGGAGCGTTGGAAGGGAAGGGCGCCCGCAGCCGAAAACCGCCGTCGTCCGCCGGGCGATTATCGCCGGAGTTCCGGCGTTCTCCCTTTCGCGGGACGGGCGGGTCGCCGGGGCGGGAGCCCCATTGTCAACGGCTGATCGTCGCCTGAAGCGCGTCGATGGAGGATTGGATTCCGGCCTCGGTCGACATGGTGAAATCCTCCATTTCGAGGCTGACCCAATCGTTGTAGCCGACCATGCGAACCACGGAGAAGAATTCCTTCCACCATTGCAGGTCGTGTCCGGCGCCGACCGCGACATAGTTCCACGCGCGGTTGGCCACGTCGGTGACCTCGCGCAGCTCCAGCAGACCGTCGACATCGGCCTTGCCGCGTTCGATGCGGGTGTCCTTGCCGTGGCAATGGTGGATCGCTTCGCCCAGCGCGCGCGCCGAGGCGATGGGGTCGGCGCCCATCCACATGAGATGGCTGGGATCGAGATTGAGGCCAAGCTTCGGCCCCACCGCGTTGCGCAGACGGAACAGGGTCTGCGGATTCCACACCAGCATCGCCGAGAAGTTTTCCAGGGCGAATTTGTCGACGCCCACTTCGCCGGCGAGCTTCACGAGGCCATGCCAGTAGGGGAACGCGCAGTCCTCCCATTGGTAACGATCGCGCTCGGGCATCTCGGCGGGCCAACTCCGGGTGTAGACCAGCCAGTTGGGAACCGTGTCGCCGGGGGCCGCGGCGGGCAGGCCGGACATCGTCACGATCTTCTTCACCCCGATTTCGCCCGCCAGCCGGACCGTCTGTTCGATCTCCTTGCGGTGTTTCTCGCCCAGCGCGCCGGGGTCGAGCGGATTGCCCGAGCAGTTGAGCGCGGCGATCTGAAGGCCGCGCGCCTCGATCTCCTTCAGCTTCGACCGCAGCAGGCCTTTGTCGGCCAGAAGTTGGTCGGCGCGGAAATGGGGCGCGGACGACCAGCCGCCGCCGGTCATCTCGACGCCCTCGACGCCGAGCTTGACGCATCTGTCGAGCATCTGAGTGAACGGCAGCGCGCCCATGACGTCGGTGCAGATGGAAAGTCTCATGGAAGTCGATCCCTTCGAGGGCTCTGTAGGACGGGCGGAAGGTCAGGCGGTTCGGTACAGGGACGGCCGTTCGCGGAGCGCGATGATTTCGCGCGAGCTGTTGGCCATGGCCTTGACGCCGGTGGCGCTGGTCACGGTGGCGACATAGCCGTCCCATGCGGAGGGCCCGGTCGCGCCGCCGGCGCCGGCGGCGGCGATCCATTGGCGGAATTCCTCGTCGAACGCGGAAACGAAACGTTCGCGCCAATCCGCGGGAACGCGGCCGGAAAATACGCCGTTGGCTTTCACCACGACGTCGTTGCGCTCGGCCAGCGTCACGACGCCGGTCTCGCCGACGATCTCGCCGCGGATGTCATAGGCGTAAGCGATGTTGACCGAGGTTTCGATGCTCACCAGCGCGCCCGAGCGCATTTCGATCAAGGTGAGAAGCGGGTCGGCGAGGCCGCCGCCGCGGCTGTTCTTGCGCGGGCTCTTGACCGAAATGGCCGCCGGCTCGTCGTCGAGCAGGAAGCGCGCGATGTCGATGTCGTGCACGGCCGTATCGGTGAGCGCATTGTTGGCGGTGTAGTAGCCGGGCACCGAGGGGTTGCGGTGGCCGCTCTGGAAGATCAGCGGCGCGCCGATGGCGCCGCTCTCCACCGTCTGCTTCATCGCGCGGTATTGCGCGTCGAACCGGCGCATGAAGCCGAGTTGAACGAGGCGGCGGCCGAAGGCGGTTTCGGCATCGAGAATGGCGAGACAATCCGCTTCCGTTTCCGCAAGCGGCTTCTCGCAGAAGCACGGTTTGCCCGCCTGGATCGCCGCCAGAACATATTGCGCGTGCGTCGGTCCCCAGGAGGTGACGATCACCGCTTGCACGTCGGCCGAGGCGATCAATTCCTCGCCCGTCGCGTAGGCCTTCGCGCCGATCCGCGCAGCCACGTCGCGCGCCTGCTCGGCGCTGACGTCGCTGACCGCGACGACGCTTGCGCCTGCGAGCACCGTCGTCAGACGGCGTATGTGGTCCTGGCCGATCATGCCGACGCCGATCACGCCGATTTGCAATGTCATGGGTCGCCTCTTGTTTGCACGATGGCTCTGGGTCTGGGCGCGAGATCGCGCCCGCCGCATCCGATGTCCGCGTCTGGATTTCGCGCCGAGGCGACGACGGCCGTGGAGCCGTCGCCGCGACCGCAGGCTTAGGCCTTGGAGGGCCCCCAGTGTTTGTCGACATATGTCTGCATGGTCTCGCGCATGTAGCGCCCGGACTGGTCCGCGCGCTCTTCCCACGCAAATACGCAAGCGGTCATGATCCCGTCGAAACCGACCGCCGCGAGCGAGGAGAAGAACACGTCCCAGTCGATCTCGCCCTGACCGATGTCCATGTGCTGGTGGATCGTCACCCGCGCGCCGGGCGGATTGCAGATATAGCGCAGACCCGAGGAGGCCTTGTGGTTATAGGTGTCGGCGACATGCACATGCGCGATCAGTTCGCCGGCCTCGCGAACCATCCTCGCCATGTCGGCGCCGAAATAGAAGGTATGCGGCGCGCAATAGAGGAACTTCACGTTCTTGGAGCCGATCACGCGGATCATGTCCACGGCCGGGTTCAGCGTCTCGCACCAATCTTCCGGATGCGGCTCGATATTGAGCTGCACGCCTTCCCGCTCCAGCACCGGAACCAGTTCCTCCATCGACCGCCACCAGGCCGCCTCGCTCGATTCCGCCGTGAACAGCCCGCCGCAGCAATTGGCGGAATGGCCGCGATCGGGGGAGGGGCCGCGACCGAACTCGGAGTTCATCGTGTCGACGCCCATGTCGACCGCGACCTGGATAGCCTTCTTCCAGTACGTCATCGCCGCCTTGCGCTCGTCCTCGTGCGGGCTGGACCAACGGTACATCGGCAGCAGCGAGGCGATTTTCACGCCATGGTCTTTCAGCGCCTTCTTGAAGCTGGCGACGCGCTCGGGATAGACGCGCGGGGCCACCCACCAGTCGAGAAAGTCGGCGCGAGGCGAGAGCTCGATCCACTCGTAGCCCAGCTCCGCCGCCTTGCGCGGCAATTCTTCCAGCGAGAGATGACGATGCATGTAGGGGTCGAGCACAATTTTCATGGCGTGGGGCTCCGGAGGGCGAGTTGAAACGTTCAGGCGACCGTCGAGGGGGCGGACTGGCCGCCTGCGGGGGTGTGGCTTTCGATCTCCGCGTCGAGATTGGCGAGGGCCTCGCCGCCCGCCATCAGATCGGTGATTTCCTCGCGGGTTTTCTCGCCGCGCATGAAGTTGGCGGCGAGCGCGCCGCGGATCAGCACGGCATAGTGATCGCCCACCGCCATGGCGTGCGTGACCTGATGGGTGATGAAGATGACCGCCAGGCCGCGCTTGCGCGCCTCCAGCACGATGCGCAGCACATGCGAGGCCTGTTTGACGCCAAGCGCCGCCGTGGGCTCGTCGAGGATCAGCACCCGCGCGCCGAAATGCACCGCGCGGGCGATGGCCAGCGCCTGCCGCTCGCCGCCGGAAAGGCCGCCGACGAGGCGTTCGCCGTCGTCGATGCGGGTGATGCCGAATTCCTGCACCGCCTTGATCGCGGTCTCGTTGGCGAATTTGCGATCGAAGATGCGGAACGGTCCGAAGCGCTTGGTCGGCTCGACGCCGACGAAAAACGAGCGGCCAATCGTCATCAGCGGAAATGTGCCGCCGAACTGATGCACCGTGGCGATGCCGCGATCGGCGGCGTCCTTGGGCCGGGCGAAGGCGACCTTCGCCCCGTCCATATAGATCTCGCCCCGGGTCGGCTGATGCACGCCGGAGAGGATCTTGATCAGGGTCGACTTGCCGGCGCCGTTGTCGCCGAGCAGGCAGAGCACCTCGCCGGCGTTCACCTTCAGCGTGATGTCATGCAGAACGTCGATAGGCCCGAAGGACTTGTCGACGCCGCGCAATTCGAGGACGGGGACTTTATCGGACATGGCTCAAACCGCCGTTGCTTTTTCGGCGCATAGGCGAGGGCCCGACGCCGGAAGGTTTCGTTCATCGCCACCGCCGCGAGCAGCATGACGCCGCTGATCAGGTTCGACCAGTTGCGGTCGATATTGGTGAAATAGATGCCCTGACTCACGATGGCGAAGGTCAGGGTTCCGAAGAAAATGCCGAACACCGAACCGAAGCCGCCGGTCAGCAGCACGCCGCCGACGACGACGCTGACGATGGTGTTGAAGATGAAGCCCATGCCGCCGGAGACCTGCGCGGAATTGAACTGGATCGCCTGGCACATGCCGACGAAGGCCGCCTATGTCGCCGACAGGATGAACAGCACGACCGTCATCCTTTGCGTCGGAATGCCGGCGTTGCGCGCGCTCTCCTTGTCGCCGCCCAGCGCGAAGACCCAGTTGCCCCATGGGCTGACATGCAGGAGGTAATAGATCACGACGACGAAGCCGATCCACCAGAAGATGCCGACCTGAAACATGCCGCCGAGCGCCGCGCCGAAGATCGACTTCGTCAACGGATCGGGCACAATGAAGACGCCGGTGGAGCCGGCGATCAGAATGGTGAAGCCCAGCGTCAGGCCCATCACCCCGAACATGGCGCCGATGGTGAGGATGAGCGAGGGAATGCGGCTGCGGGTGACGAGCAGCCCGTTGACGAAACCGACGGCGAGGCCGACGCCGAGTCCGCCCGCGATGCCGATGACGAGGGGCAGGCCGAAACGGCCGGACAGGATCGCCACCGTCAGGCTCGAGGCCGGGAGGATCGAGCCGACGGAAATGTCGAGTTCGCCCGCGATCATCAGCAGACCCACCGGCAGCGCGATGACGCCGACTTCCGAGGCCATGTTGAGCCAGCTCGACCAGCCGGCCGAGCCCAGGAATACCGGACCGCCGAGCAGGGCGAAGAAGATGTAGGTCACGATCAGTCCGACGAAGGAGCCGAACTCGGGTCGTCGCAGGAGACGGCCAAGGCCTCCGCTCCCGTTTGCGCTGCTGACAGCCGTCATGGCCTCGCCTCGTCGACGCCGCGCAGGTGCGGGCGCATTCCTCGTGGAAGAAGCCGCCCGGACGCGCCGGGCGGCTCCGTTTCGCTTCCGGCTTAGCGGGTGCCCTGCTTGGCGCCCGACATCGTGGACTTGATATTCGTGTTGTCGACGACGCCGGGGCCCGTGAGGATTTCGCGGGTCGGGATGGACAGGCCATAGTTGACATAGCCGTTCAGGATCGACACGGCGTAGAAGCCCTGCTGATAGCCCTGCTGGTCGATCGCGCAATCCTGCGTGCCGGCGGAGATCTGGGCGAGAATGGCCTGATCGAAGTTGATGCCGCACAAATGCGCCTTGCCCGCCTTGCCGGCCTGGGCGATGCCCTGGACGATGCCGACGGCGTCGAGATTGGCCGTCGCCATGAGGGCGTCGACATCGGCGTGCTGCAACAGATAGGCGCGCACGGCCTGCGCGACGGCGGTCACGTTGCCTTCGGCGGTGGCGGGCAGCGGCAGCACGTCGGACTTGCCGCCGGCGCTTTTGATGCCATCGGCGAAGCCCTTGCAATAGTCTTCAATGTTGGCGGCGCCGGGCAGCGAGTTGACGCACACGCCGCTCTTGTGGCCGGCCTTGCCGAGATATTCGCCGGCGGCGACGCCGGCCTTGTAGTCGACCGCGCCGACATAGTTCATGGCGCCCAGACGATCGGCGGCCTGAATGCCGCCGGCGTTGTACACGACGAACGGAATGCCGGCCTTCTTGACGGCCTCGAAGGCCGGGTCCATCGCGGCGGGAACCCAGTCGGGCGCGACAATGGCGTCGGCCTTCTGGTCGATCGCCTGGCGGATCAGCTCGGCCGCGTCGACGCCGAGGTTGTCGTGGTTCTGCGGCGCAAGCCAGACGACCTTGCCGCCCTCGGCTGCGACGACCTTGCCGGCGTCTTCCGCGCCGCGCTTGACGATCGACCAGAACGGGTCGTCGGTCTTGCCGCCGACGACGAAAATCTTGGCGCCGTCCGCGAAGGCGGCGGTCGCGGTGGCGGTCAAAATGGCCGCGGTCAACATACCCTTCATGAGAGACTTCATGTGATTTCCTCCAATGCGCCGATTTGTTTCGGCATACGACTCTGTTGAAACTTCGTGAGACCTTGCGGTCGGCTGTTCGACATGTCTGTCGCCGAGGGCCGCCAATCCGAGCGTGAGCTGAACTCTTCCTTTCGCCTCCCTGTCTTTCCCGACCTCAGTTGGTTCCGGCGCCTTGCGGCGTGGATATCCGGCGTTCGATCCGTAGCCGCTCGCGTCAAGTTCGAAGCGCGCGAGGCGGAGCGGCGTCCGGAAAGTTCGCTTTGGCGTTATGCCGCTCGCGCTTGCGTTCGAAGCGCTTCTGCATCCGCTCTTCCCCGGCCGCGTCGCCGTCATGGAAAGTCCCGAACCAGGCATCGAGCGGAATGAGGCCGTCGCCTCCGTAGTTGACCTCGAAATATTCGTGGTGGAGGTAATGGGCCCACGCGTGGCTATCGAGCGCGGCGTCCTGCGTGATTTCGAGGCGATCGAATCCGATATGGCCGTTCAGCGCGCCAAAGCCCGCAATGTGCAACTGATACAGCGCGAC
>Ga0316217_10002196_pt1 | contig 23889 bp, 14 predicted proteins | sample 1anoAmetaG_FD_203633 | JGI IMG/M metagenome (GOLD analysis project Ga0316217, IMG submission 203633) | Freshwater microbial communities from Trout Bog Lake, Wisconsin, USA - 1anoA | ecosystem: Environmental > Aquatic > Freshwater > Lake > Hypolimnion/Profundal zone | place: USA: Wisconsin...
ATATTTGCGGCAGTTATGGCCTTTTGCGGATGTGCTGCAATGTCAGGATCTGTCCCAGGCCGTGGAATTGAATTGCATAAGGATTCCAGAATTGCAGTAGTTTATCTTGGTGCTCGTGATTGTCATTTTTGTAGCGAGTGGGAAGATAATGAACTGCAAAAATTTTTATTATCTCAAGAAATCAAGCAGATAGAATTTTATAAAATAGTACGGAATACATTTCATATGAATTTGCAACCATCCGATTTTCAAGACAATTTAGAATGGCTTTATGAGAGCGTCAAGATGGACAATAGCACACCGACTTTCATAGTATTGGTCAACAAAACGATTGTGCTTAAAACTGCTGGTTCGAATAATTGGGACAAAAAAGTAATGCCACTACTCACGGAACTTATTAAAAGGAAATCAGCCAAGCAAGATTGACAAAATGAATAACCTTTTAGTGTTTTTATAGAATCGAATCCTCCCCAGCCTTCATCTCCTCCCTGACCGTTGTCAGCAGCTCTGCGCATATGACAATCAATTCCTGCCGCAATCCTTCGGCCTCGGAAGAAAGTTCAAGCTCTACCGATTCGGCGAAAAACTTGAATTTGGCAACAACGTCCTCAAACTGCTCGATGGTACAATTCATGTGGTGCCCCCTCCAACCGGATATCCGGGTTGAATAGTCATTGCTATCGTAGCCAAACAATGCATTTTATGATTTAATCTTCTTAGCAGGAATATACTGCTGCCTTGCCGGTACGGTCAATAGAAATGCCCATCCGGCCAAGTGCCGGCATTCTATGAAAAGGAAGAGACAATGGGAAGATCAATGCAGGAAATATTGATATTCAATGCATTCATGGAACACACCCGTGATTCGATCGTCATCAAGGAATATTTTGCCAACGAAAAGGGTGAATTCAGCGGCGGAAAGATAATCTGCGCCAGCACCACCAAAGCCCGCCATTATGGTCTGAATATGAACACGATCCGTGGCTGCACCGACTTTGATCTTCTGCCCCGAGAACAAGCGGAAAAGGCCCTTCAAGACGACCTTTGGGTGATGAAAAACCGCAAGCCGATCGAAGACCAACGCGAAACCATTACCCACAAAGACGGAGAAGTCGTGAAGGTTTCAGTGACCAAGTTTCCCTGGGTCCTGCCGAGCGGCGAGATTGTGGGGGTCATGTGCATTGCCCGGAACATAACCATCAGGGAACGGGCCAAACAACAAACCCATGATCTGATCGAATTCATGAGGCGTCACGTATTGAAGCCCTTGCTCCCGATCTATCAGAATGATGGAGAAACGAGTCAGACCGGGAGTGCACTTAAACCCATTATCTTCCGTATGATAAAAAAACTCGGGGAAGTGAACAATTTAAAGGGGTAGTACCATTTGGGCTGAGGAATGGGAAAAGGAAGAAAAGTTACGCTTTCGTGATCCGAGTCCCCTTAAAACCGTACCAACCGATTAATTTTCAGGCCCTAGTGTGCCCAAGAATCGCTACTATGATACCAAAGGGAGAAGTGCCCGCACATAGCCAAGTCAAGGATTACTAAGAATCTCGTTAATTCTGGCAAAAAGATCATGAGAGGAAAACGGTTTTTGTATGTAGCTGAGGTTATCAGCTAACTGATTAAGGTGCGAAACTATATTATCACTATACCCGGACATGAAGAGGACCTTTAAAAAAGGGCATAGACATCTCAAATCGTTATAAAGGTCAAGGCCGTTCTTCTCCGGCATTATTACGTCGCTCAGCAGGAGATCGATATCGCCAAGGTTTTGTTCCATGATGGTTCGGGCTTGGGTTGGAGTTTCGGCGACCAGCACCTTATATCCCCGGCCTGTCAACAGTTCGACCACCAATTCACGCACCATCTCGCTATCCTCCACCACTAGGATGGTGGCATCATGTTCAAGTGGGCTCAGTTCAATCGGTTGAATCTCGGCTTCCTGGCTTTGCAGAACCTCCGCCAGGCGGGGAAAGTATATGGTAAAGGTGCTGCCGTGACCAATCTCGCTGTAGACATTGATATTTCCACCATGCTGTTTGACAATTCCAAAAACGGTAGCTAACCCCAGTCCTGTCCCTTTACCTTGCTCCTTAGTGGTGAAGAACGGCTCGAAAATGCGATTTAAGGTTTCATTGTCCATACCACTGCCGTTATCACTCACCATGAGCTTGACGTATGCACCGGGCGGCAGATCCGGCCCGGACAGAGAGTTCCTGCCGAGATGACAATTGGCGGTTTCTACGATGATAGTCCCTCCTGTCTGCATAGCATCCTGGGCGTTTATGGCCAGGTTCATTATGATCTGCTCGATCTGGGATACATCGGCCAGAATAGCCCCCAGACCGGGGTCGAGATGAAACTCAATATGCAGATCCTCTCTTATGGTACGTTCCAGAATCAAACGGAAGAATTCAATGATCTGGTTGAGGTCTACTGGCTTCATCTCCAACAACTGCTTGCGTCCAAAGGCCAATAATTGGCGGGTCAAGTCACTGGCCTTGCCTGCCGCATAGCGAATGCCGCGCAATCTCTGGGTGGCTCGCTCATCGGATGCACAGAATTCATGGAGCATTTCTGCGTAACCAATGATCGGCGTCAACAGGTTGTTGAAGTCATGGGCCACCCCGCCGGCCAAACGGCCGATAGACTCGATCTTCTGAGAATGCAGCAGGTTCTGGGTTAGCCGGTCATTTTCGGCATCGGCCCGCTTGCGCTCGGTCAGGTCACGCCAAGCGGTATGGATGATTGTGCGGTCATTCATGGGGATGGCTGTCAGCATCACTTCTACCGGCAGTTCAGTGCCATCTGCCCGTTTGTGCAGCCACTCAAAACGGTGGCTTCCCTGCTCGTAGGCCAGTTTGATCATTTCGGCAGCCTTCACTGACGACAGTTGGCCGCCCGGTTGGTATTCCGGGGAGAGATCCGCAGGATGGGCGAAGATCACCTGCTGCTTTTCTTGGTAACCTAGCATCCTGAGGGTAGCCGTGTTGCAGTCAACAAAAACCTCGCCGTCGATCAGCAGATTGGCGTCACCAGATTTTTCAAAGAGAAGGTGGAAAAGTTCCTCCTTCTTCATCAACTCTTGTTCCACCCGCTTGCGGTCGGTAATGTCCAGCATGACACCAACCAGACCGCTCACAGCACCCGAGCTGTCATGCATGCACGACTTGTATAAGATCACGTCGTGGACGGTACCGTCGGCATACTCCATATTGGTTTCATAGGTCTGGATTCCGGAACGCCCCATCAGTTCCAGGTCGGCCCGGTAATAGATTTCAGCCAGGTCGGGTGGAGCGATATCGAACACCGTGGATCCGATAATTTGTTGCCGTTGCATGCCCACATAGGCGCAGAAGGCATCATTGCAGCCGGTATACACTCCATTGGCATCTTTGTAGAAGATCGGGCTGGGCATTGAATTGATGATTGTGCTGAGCAGTTTTTCATTCTCGACAATCTGGTGTTCCATGATCTTATGGCGGGTAATGTCCTCGGCAATCCCAAGGAAGCCGTTGATAGCGCCATGTTCGTCATGGATTACGGTTACAATCAGATGAACCACTAACATCGCACCGTCCTTGCGGACGTAAGTCCATTCATGATTGTTGGGGCCAGGTAGCCGCGCATTTTCAACAAAAACATTAAACCCGCTAATCTGGTGCCCAAGCTCCTTGCTGATGATCCTTGCCCGTCCCTCAACCTCGGACCTCAGATGAAACATCAGAGGGGTCTGCTTACCTACCACCTCATGTTCGTTGTATCCGAGCATCTTTTCCGCACCACGGTTGAAAAGGGTGATCCGGCCATCAGGGGCGGTCGCAATGATCGCGACTTCGGAAGCGGCATCCAACACCGCCTGCAACTGGCGATTTGAGGCGTCCAGCGTGGCACGGGTCTCTTCCAATTCATGAATACGGTGCTGCAGTTCAGGATAATAGCTCTTTCGGGCTGAGTGTTCCCCCAGTCCGATGATCTGCCCCCTGAGCGTATCCCAATTGTCGTCAGAGGGCGCGCTCATAAATCTCCTCTATGTCTTGCTGGGTCGGACGACGGGGATTGGTGACGATACAGGGGTCATGCATCGCTTTGTATGCCAGATCCGGAATCATCCCGGAACTGACCCCTGAAAGGCCGAAGGTCGTGGTGATCCCTGCTGAAATGCGCAGATCGCGGATTGAGGCCACCAGCGTCTCGCATTCGTCACAACTTGAAGATGGCGTTACCGTCTTAATCAACGCAGCGATGTCACGGTATCGACCAGGAACCGTATCGTAGTTGAATCTGATGACATGCTCCAACAGCAAAGCATTGCACTCACCATGGGAAAAATCGTACATCCCTCCCAGACTATGGGCCATAGCGTGGACTGCCCCGAGGCTGGCATTGGAAAAGGCCAGACCGGCCTCCAAGCTGCCAAGCATCATTCCGTCGCGGGCAACCATATTGTCCGGTTCCCTGATGGCAGTCAGCAAGTTGGCGCAGATCAGCCGGATGGCCTGAAGAGCATGCAGGTCGGTTAGAGGTGACGCGGCGTTGGATACATACGCCTCTACCGCATGCACAAGGGCATCCATTCCTGTGCAGGCCGTCAGGTAGGGATCCATGGTAACTGTGGTGGAGGGATCGATCAGTGCCACATCAGGAACTGTTGACTTGCTGATAATAGCAATTTTGAGACGGCGCGATGTATCATTGATGATGGCAAACTGAGAAACATCGGCAGATGTACCAGCAGTGGTCGGGATACAGATCAAGGGCGGCATGGGTAGGGCAACCCGGTCTACCCCCTCATACTCCAAGATGTGACAATTGTTGGATACGACTATACCTATCCCTTTGGCACAGTCAATAGGGCTGCCCCCTCCGACCACCACAATGGCGTCACAGCGATGTGCCCGGTATAGTTCAGCGCCCTGCATCACCTCCAGGTCGCGTGGATTTGCTGAAACCCCTGAGAACAGCACCACATTGGCTCCCGCATCCGTCACTCCCGCGATAACCTTCTCCGTCCATCCGGCAGCCATTACTCCTGGATCGGAAACGACCATGACCCGCTCGACACCGTAGGTGTTGATATATTGGCCCACCAAACTGCTGGCCCCAACACCATAGACGATCTCTGGGGTGACAAATTTCCTGATGACCGTTTCGTTGCCCATAAGCAATCATTTCCTCTCTCTTGAGGATGAATCATAAGCTGAAGCCTACGGGAAAAAACATAACATGGTTTGGTATTTTTGTCATTAGAGAAAGGTACTGATTTGTCTGAGCATTTTTTCAGGGAGGCTTTTTCGCCACATCTGACCCTTATGAAAACTCGGGGCAGTGAACAATTTGAATTGGTGATGCAATTTACTTATGCACGTTCTCCACATCCTTGATAACCGAGGCATCCCATCCGCCTCCCAAAGCCTTTATGAGAAGTACGCTGTCCGTCATACGGCTGCCGCGAAGTGCAAGGGCTGTTCGCTCGTTGGTTAATTCCGTTGTCTGAGCGGTCAGAACGTTCAGATAGCTGACAATTCCCGCCTTGTACTGATTCTCGGCAACAACGACCGATTGGCGGGAAGATTTCACCGCCTCATCCTCCACTTTCGCTTCTTTTTCCAATATCCTCAACGCGGCAAGATTGTCCTCAACATCCTGGAAAGCGGCCAGGACTGTCTGACGGTAGTTTGCGACCCCCGCATCGTAAGCGGCCCGCGCCTGGCTGTTTTGGGACGCGCGCAACCCGCCATCGTACACTGTTTCGGAAACCCCCGGCCCGACCGACCAGAAGCGGGCCGGCCAGGTCAACCAATGAGAAAGCGACGATGCTTCGAATCCGCCTGACGCACTCAGAGTAATGGAAGGGTACCAGGCAGACTCGGCTACTCCGATCAGAGCATTATCCGCCGCCATTTGCCGTTCGGCCATGGCGATATCCGGCCGGCGTTCGAGCAGGTCGGACGGGATACCCAAGGGAATTGCCGGCAGCATTTCCACTAAAGGTGAAGCAGGGCGGCTGAAAGACGATGCAGGCTTGCCGATCAGCGTGGCAATGGCATGTTCCAATTGAGCCCGCAGCACCCCGAGATCGATGGCTTGCGCCTGGGTGGTCTTCAGCTGGGTTTCTGCCAGGAGCACGTCGGAGCTTGAATCAACGCCCGCAGCATAGAGGTTCCTGGTCAACTCCAGGGTTTTCTGATAATTGGCAACGGTTGTATCCAGAAGCACCTGCAGGGCGTCCTGGGTGCGCAGTTGAAAATATGATTGGGCAAGCTGGGCCTGTGCGCTCAGACGCAGTAAGGCCAGATCGGCCGCGCTCGCCTGGGCCGTTGCCGTGCTCGCTTCAACGTTGCGGCGAACCCTGCCCCAGAGATCTATTTCCCAGGAGAAGTCAACGGGCAGCGTATAGGTTGAGTACGTTTGCGAAGAAAGACCACTCGCGGCATTCGACCTGCTGCGCGTCGCTGAAGCACCGACGGAAACCGTTGGGTACGCCGCCGCCCTGGCGGCCTGAATCGCGGCGCTTGCCTGGCGGAAAGCCGCCTCTGCCGCGATCAGATTCTGGTTGGACACGTTGACCTGCTGCTCCAGGTCATTTAGTGCCGGATCATTGAAGACGAGCCACCACTCCTTGGTGATGGCCGCTCCTCCAGGCTGCGCAGTTTTCCAGCCGCTTGCCTCCTTGTAGGTTACAGGCATCTGAGGTGTTGCCGCAGGCCGGACATAATTGGGGCCTACCGTGCAACCGCCCAGGAACATAAATGCTCCAACAAGCGTGAGCCAGCGGCGATATGTTAAATTGATCATGGTACACCCTTTCCAAATTTAGAACTTCGAGGCCTTACTATCATTCCACAACCATCTTCCCCTCGTTTTCAGGTCGAACCGTTTTCTTCCGTTGCCCTCGAAGTTTGGCGACCCACAGCCTGAAGCGGTCCATATAGAGATACACCACCGGGGTGGTATAAAGCGTCAGCATCTGGCTGAAGATGAGTCCGCCCACGATGGAAATCCCCAGGGGGCGGCGCAATTCCGATCCCACGCCCGTTCCCAGCGCCAGTGGAAGCGCGCCCAAGAGCGCAGCCATAGTGGTCATCATGATCGGCCGGAAGCGGAGCAGGCAGGCCTCGTAGATCGCCTCTTCGGGGCTTTTCCCCTCGTTGCGCTCGGCTGCTATGGCGAAATCCACCATCATGATGCCGTTCTTCTTGACGATGCCGATCAAGAGGATCACGCCGATTATGGCTATCAGGCTCAAATCGGTATGGAAGAGCATCAGGGCGGCCACGGCGCCCACCCCTGCCGAAGGCAGCGTGGAAAGGATGGTGATGGGGTGGATATAACTTTCGTACAGGATCCCCAGGACAAGATAAACCGATACCAACGCCGCCAGAATCAGAAATGGCTGGTTTTTTAGCGAGGCCTGGAACGCCTGGGCTGTCCCGGCAAAATTACCCTGGATGGAAGCAGGCATACCGAGCCCTCTCGCGGCCTTTTCAATAGACGAAACCGCATCCCCGAGAGCGACACCCGGCGCCAGATTGAAAGACAGGGTTATGGCAGGAAACTGCCCCTGGTGGTTCACCGCAAGAGCCGTGTTGGACCGTTCATAATGGGTGAAGGAGGACAGCGGCGCCAGGCTGCCGGTATTGGTTGGAACATAAATATCCTGCAACGTATCGGGTCGTTGCCAGAAAACGGGATCAACCTCCATAACGACATGATACTGGTTCAGCAGGGTATAGTAGATCGATATCTGACGCTGGCCAAAGGCGTCGTACAGGGTGTTGTCGATGACCTGCGTAGAAATGCCGAGCCGGCTGGCAGTGGTACGGTCAATGACCAATTGCGCCTCTTTCCCGTTATTCTGCAGATCGCTGCTAAGATCAACCAATTGGGGAACCGTGTACAACTTCTGCAGCAACCTCTGGGACCAGGTCGTGAGCTCCTTCACGTCCGCCCCCTGCAAGGTAAACTGGTATAGGGCGTTGCTGATTCTCCCGCCGACCTGAAGGTCCTGCACAGGCGCCAGAAAGGTAGGGGCGCCAGGAACACTCATAATCTTCCTACGAAGCCTTTTTATGACGTCATTGGCTGTTGCCTTGCGCTTCCCGAACGGGGTGAGCGATATGAACATCCGGCCGGTATTCGCGGTGGACGCCCCGCCACCACCGCCTCCAGTAAAAGCGGTCACATAAACCACATCAGGGTCGGATTTGATAATGTTGACAATCGTGCCCAGTTTCTGTTCCATGGCTTGAAAGGAGATATCCTGCGCAGCCTGGATCCTTCCCATGATACGCCCGGTGTCCTGCTCAGGGAAGAACCCCTTGGGAACCATATAGAAAAGCACGAAGTTCACCCCAATCGTTACCAGCAGGATCACCAGCGTAATCAGGGAGTGGCGCAGCGCCCATGCCAGGCTTACCTCGTAGCGTCTGTGGAGCCAGTTGAACATATTCTCGCTGGTCCGGTAGAAGAAACCGTGCTTCTTTCCTTCTGGCTTGAGCAACATGGCGCACATCATGGGTGTCGCGGTTAAGGATATAAGCAGCGACACCATGATTGCCGTCGAGAGAGTGACGGCAAATTCACGGAACAGCCGCCCTACCATCCCTCCCATCAAAAGGATCGGTATGAATACCGCCACCAGGGAGACGCTCATGGATAAAACCGTGAAGGCGATTTCTTTTGAGCCTGACATGGCTGCCTGGAACGGGCTTTGCCCCATTTCCCGGTAACGGATGATATTCTCCAAAACCACGATGGCATCGTCCACGACAAAGCCGGTGGAAATGGTCAATGCCATGAGCGACAGGTTGTCGAGGGAGTAGCCGAACAGATACATGACGGCAAAGGTGCCGATGATGGATGCCGTCACGGCCACGGCCGGAATCAGCGTGGCGCGGAAGTTGCGCAGAAAGCAGAACACCACCAGCACGACAAGTATCCCGGAGATTATGAGAGAAAATTCCACATCTTTCAATGAGCCGCGTATGGATGGGGATCTATCGAGCACTACCGACAGCTTGATAGCCCCCGGCAGGGCTGCCTGAAGTTGAGGCAGAAGACTATATATTCTGTCCACCGTTTCGATGATATTTGCTCCCGGCTGCCGGAATACGACCAGCAAGATCGCCGGCTTTCCGTTTACAAGCCCAGTGGAGCGAACATCTTCGACCGAATCTCTTACGCTTGCCACGTCGGCCAGTTTGACCGCATTACCATTACTATACGACACGACCAGCGGAAGATAATCCCGGGCAACTTTCAATTGGTCGTTGGCACGGACCTCCCAAGTCCTGTCACCTGCGGTCACGGAACCTTTCGGCTTGTTGACGCTGGTACTGGAAAGTACGCCGCGAAGATTCTCCAGACTGAGGCCATACTTGCTGACGGCCAGCGGATTAAGCTCCAGGCGCACCGCCGGAAGCGAACTTCCACCTACAAAGACCTGACCTACGCCATTAACCTGGGAAAGCTTCTGCGCCATAATGGATGAAGCCACATCATACATCTGCGGCTTCGTCATGGTGTCCGAGGTAAGGGAGATGATCAGTATCGGAGCATCCGAAGGGTTTACCTTGCGGTAGGTTGGATTACTGGGCAGATTGGCGGGCAGTTCTCCCCGGGCTGCATTGATCGCAGCTTGGACATCCCGTGCCGCGCCGTCGATATCGCGGCTTAAATCAAACTGCAAGGTAATGCTGGTGGAACCGAGATTGCTCGTAGAGGTCATCTCGGTAACACCGGCTATGCGGCCGAATTGCCGTTCCAGAGGGGCTGCTACGGAGGTGGACATGGTCTCCGGTTCAGCTCCGGGCAGTCCGGCCGAAACCGAGATGGTCGGGAAATCCACCCTGGGCAGCGGCGACACCGGCAGGAGACGGAATGCGATCACACCGGCCAGCACCAGCCCGATGACAAGCAGCGTGGTGGCGACCGGACGCTTTATGAATGGAGCCGAGATATTCATGGAGCGTTCTGGTCTTGGATTTCGATCATTTCTTCCCCTGTCTTCTTCTTTCCCCATCTCTGCGCCAACCGGTCAAAGGCCAGGTAGATTACCGGCGTGGTGTATAGGGTAAGAATCTGGCTGAAGATCAATCCGCCTACGATTGAGATCCCCAGGGGGTGGCGCAATTCCGAACCCACCCCGTGCCCCATGGCCAGCGGCAGCGCGCCCAGGAGGGCCGCCATGGTGGTCATCATGATCGGCCGAAAACGGAGCAGGCATGCCTGGTAGATCGCCTCATCAGGTGATTTTCCTTCGTTGCGCTCGGCGTCAAGAGCGAAATCCACCATCATGATGCCGTTTTTCTTTACGATGCCGATCAACAAGATGATGCCGATGATGGCAATGACACTCAGCTCGGTATGGCAGATCATCAAAGACAGGACCGCCCCAACCCCGGCCGAAGGAAGTGTCGAAAGGATCGTAATTGGATGGATAAAGCTCTCGTAAAGTATTCCCAGTACAAGGTAGACCGTTACCAGGGCAGCCAGAATCAATAGCGGTTCGTTGGTAAGTGAGTCCTTGAAGGCCTGGGCAGTTCCCTGGAAACTGCCGCGGATGCTGGCCGGCAAGCCAAGTTTTTTGGTAGCGGCCTCTACGGCGGTCACCGCTTCTCCCAGCGCCTGTCCGGGCGCCAGGTTGAAGGAGGTTGTGACCGCCGGGAACTGCCCCTGGCGGTTGATAACCAGCGGACCCGTGGATTCACTTATGTGCGATATTACGCTGAGCGGCACTTGGCCTCCGCTGCTGCTGCGGAGATACACCGACTGCAGGCCATTTGGGCCTTGACGGAAATCAGGCTTGACCGCCAGCACGACCCGGTACTGATTCAGTTCGGTAAAGGTGGTCGATATCTGACGTTGGCCAAAAGCGTCGTAAAGCGCATCATCGATGTTCTGGGTAGTGATCCCCAGCCTTGAGGCGCTGGTGCGGTCGATGTCCAACATGACGCGCAACCCCTGTTCCTGCTGGTCGCTGCTGACATCGCGCAGTTCGGGCGTTGCCTTCATGGCTTCGACAATCCTCGGGGCAAGAGTCTTCAGCTCCTCGTTATTCGGATCCTCCAGAGTATATTGAAACTGGGTACGGCTCACCCGTGCATCCACGGTAAGATCCTGTACAGGTTGCATGTAGAGCTTGATACCGTCGATCCCGTCCAAATTGGGTTGAAGCCGCCGAATGACCTCCGTGGCGCTTGCATCCCGCTCGTCAAGCGGCTTCAGGTTGATCAACATCCTTCCGCTATTGAGGGTCGTATTAACCCCGTCGATCCCGATGAACGACGACAGACTCTCCACCGCCGGGTCCTTAAGGATCAATTTCGCCAATTGCTGCTGACGCTCGGCCATGGCACTGAATGAAATGGACTGGGGCGCTTCGGAAATCCCCTGGATGGCCCCGGTATCCTGGACCGGGAAGAACCCTTTGGGCACCATCACGTACAGGAGGACCGTCAGTACCATCGTTGCGACTGCCACCATCAGCGTGGCGGCCTGGTGGCGCAGCACCCATTTAAGCGACCTGCCGTAGGCGGCGATGGTCCGGTCGAAGAAACGCTGCGATGCGTGATAGAATCTTCCTTGGCGTTCCTCGGGCACATGTTTCAACAGCCTGGAGCACATCATGGGGGTAAGCGTCAGGGAAACCACTGCGGAAATCAGGATGGTGACCCCAAGGGTAACGGCGAACTCGCGGAACAGGCGGCCCACCACATCGCCCATGAAGAGCAGCGGGATCAGAACGGCGATCAGCGAGACGGTCAGCGACAAAATGGTAAAACCGATCTGCTTGGAGCCTTTGAGAGCTGCCTGGAGCGGCGTTTCCCCATCCTCCACGTAGCGGGCGATATTCTCGATCATGACAATGGCATCATCAACCACGAAGCCTGTGGAGATGGTCAAAGCCATCAGGGTGAGGTTATTCAGGCTGAAGTCCAAGAGATACATGACCCCGAAGGTGCCCACCAACGACAATGGCACGGCCACGCTGGGTATGGTCGTAGCCGAGAAATTGCGCAGGAACAAAAAAATGACCAGGACTACCAGCGCAACGGACAACATAAGTTCGTGCTGTACGTCGCGCACCGATTCGCGAATGGTGGTGGTGCGGTCGGTCAGGACCGTGACCTTGATCGAGGCAGGCATGGAACCCTGGAGTTGAGGCAAAAGTTTTTTTATGCGGTCAACGACCTCGATCACGTTGGCGCCCGGCTGGCGTTGGATGTTCATGACCACGGCCGGCCGGTCGTTTATCCAGGCCGCCTGGTTCACATCCTCGGCATCGTCCACGGCGTCCGCCACATCGGATAACAATACCGGAGCGTTATTTTTATAGGCCACTACCAGTGGCCGGAAATCCTTGCCGGTATAAAGCTGGTCATTGGCGCCGATAATGAACGATTGAAGCGGACCGTCGAAACCTCCCTTGGCCTCATCAACGTTAGCTGCCGCAATGGCGCTACGCAAATCTTCCATGGTAACGCCATAGGAAGCAAGCGAAGTCGGATTGACATGCACCCTCACAGCCGGGCGCTGGCCACCGCTGATGCTGACCAGACCTACGCCTGGGAGCTGGGATATCTTCTGGGCAAAACGGGTATCCGCAAGGTCTTCGACCTGGGGCATCGGCAAGGTCTCGGAGGTCAGGGCCAAGGTCATGATCGGCGCATCCGCAGGGTTGACCTTGCTATATACAGGAGGGTTCGGCAGATTTACCGGAAGATAGGAAGAGCCTGCGTTGATGGCAGCCTGCACTTCCTGCTCGGCAACGTCCAGAGAAAGCGAAAGATTGAACTGGAGCGTGATGACCGACGATCCGTTCGAACTTGTGGATGTCATCAGGGAAAGGCCGGGCATCTGGCCGAACTGGCGCTCGAGCGGTGAGGTGATCGAAGTGGCGACAACGTCAGGGCTGGCGCCGGGATAGAAGGTACGCACCTGTATGATGGGATAATCAACCTGCGGCAGTGCCGCCACCGGAAGCTGCTTATAGGCCACGGCGCCGACCAGCAGGATGGCGATCATCAGCAAGGTCGTGGCCACGGGGCGCAGTATGAAAATACGGGAAAGGTTCATGGGTGTCCTTGATTTATAAGTCCCGCTTTTGCAAAGGGGGATGCAAGGGGGATTTTACGGAGCCGCCGCAAAGGCTAATACTCCCTTTCCACCATTGTTATAGAGCGAAACTATTGAGCTTTTTGCTGCCCCTGCCCATTTTGTCCGCCAGGACTCTGCGGGTTTCCTGGAGCAGTCTGGGTATTTGGAGCACCCTGTCCCCTCTTGCGGCTTGCTTCTTTCACCTCCACCCTGCTGCCCTCCTTCAGGCGTTCGGCGCCCTCCACAACTACCATTTCACCGGCATTGAGGCCTGAGGTCACGGCAATATCATCTTTCTGCGTTACACCAACGGTAACAGGCAAAACGGTAACTGTTTTATCGGCCTTGACGAGGTAGACGAACGCACCTTGCGAACCGCGCTGTATAGCGGAGGCAGGAACCACGATACTATCATGCAGGGTTTTTACCAGAAGGCTGACGTTGACGAATTGTTGCGGGAATAACGCGTTATCCTTGTTTGGAAAAAGTGCTTTGAATTTTACCGTTCCGGTGGTTGGGTCAATCTGGTTGTCGATACTCTGGAGCATTCCGCCGGCAAGCCTCTGTTTCTGCTCCCGGTCAAAGGCCTCTACCGCTAATCTGGTACCACCCTTGAGTCTGCCGAGTACCTCGGGAAGATTATCCTCGGGCACTGGAAAAATAACCGTCATCGGCTGGAGTTGAGTAACAATGACCAATCCGTTGGTATCGGCGGCATGAACGATATTACCGGGGTCAATCTGGCGCAGGCCGACCCGTCCGGTCACCGGAGAGGTGATGCGGCAGTAGATCAGGTTCACCTTGGCACTGTCTACCAGTCCCTGGTCGGCCTTGACGGCACCCTCGTACTGGTGCACCAGAGATTCCTGGGTATCAAGCTGCTGTTTCGGTATGGAGTTCTGTTTCCAAAGCTGCTGATAACGTTGAAGGTCAAGGCGGGCATTGTTCAAATACTCCCTGTCTCGGATCAACTGTCCTTCGTATTGAGTAAGCTGTGCCTGGAACGGCCGCGGGTCAAGCGTGGCCAGCAGGTCGCCGCGTTTGACAAGCTGTCCCTCCTTGAAATACACATCCATAAGCTGTCCGTCTATCCGCGAATGGATGGTAACCGTCGCGACCGGCGTCACGTTGCCGAGTTCGGTCAGGTAAACACCAACATCCGTTTTTCTTGCCGCCTGTATGGCGACAGGCGCAGGCGGGACAGCAGCCTTTGCCCCTGTGGGTTTAGCCGCTGGTGCCGCCCCTTTTTTCCCATAGTGCCCGTAAAGCAGATACAGGCCTACGGCAAGGATCACGGCAATCAATGCTATCAGCCACCAGCGACGAGGCTTGTGAGTGGGTTCCGCAACAGCACTACGTGTCTCTTCCTGATTTGATTGCATAGTCATTGCCCTACCACCAGTGTTTCCGTTTTCTTCAGGCATTCATGGCCTGTTGCGTATTGCGTCACGGTTTCCTCCTACATTATGTTTTACTCTATGGAACCAGCCCAGGATTCAGGCTTGCGCACCTTTCACAGGTGCTCCAGTTACCGGTGAACATCCAACTTCGGCCTAATATTAAAAAAAAACGGAAGAACTCTCTCTGAGATCCTCCGGCCTCCATGGTATATGGTCAGCGTCTCTATAATTCCAGCTTTAATTCTGATACATATCAATGCAAGAGTCCCTTTGTCAATAGTGAACGGCATTACATCGGCTCATCTGCTATAGCATCTTTCCACTATATCAAAAAGTTGTCCTAATCTTCATCTAAATTGAGACGAAAGAATGCCTCCAAAGGTTACAACAAGAGTGGAAAAATGACTCGGAGAGTCGAAAAGATCCTCGACTCACGTTGTTCCGTCACTGAAGGCTCTAAATTTTAGCATATTTTTCGGGCTATTACATTGAAAAATGCATTCTGGGCAGACGTGACGGTTGACATTGGCCCTTTCAGGAGTGAAAATGTCGTGTTAATGGAGGTAATGTGGATACAGTTCTCGTTGAAATATTTGTCATTGCAATCATGATCGTACTGAACGGCTTTTTCGCCTGCTCCGAATTCGCCATCATATCCATTCGCAAAAGCCGTGTCGCGCAGCTTGTTGATGAGGGAGACCCACGGGCGCAACTCATTGAAGCGCTCCAACAGGACCCCCACCGCCTGCTGGCGGTGGTGCAGGTCGGCGTAACCCTGACCGGCGCCACGGCCTCGACCATGGGCGGCATTATTGCCGTCGATTATCTCCGCCCCTGGCTCCAAAGACTCGACATCGGCGTCCTGGCCAATGCCGCCGAACCGGTGGCGATCACCGGGATGGTGATCATAATCTCCTACCTGTTGCTCATCCTTGGTGAGTTGGTGCCAAAGGCGATCGGCCTGCAATACGCCGACACCATCGCCATGCGGGTCGCCAAGCCGATCAGCAAGCTCTCCCGCATCGCCTCGGTTCTGGTCACCCTCCTAACCGTCTCCAGCAAAGCGGTGATGCGGCTTTTACGCATTCCAGCCAACCGGGAGCCATTCATCACCCGCGAAGAGGTGCAGCACATTGTGGCCGAGGGGCATGAGAGCGGTGTTTTCAGCGAGACCGAGCACGAATACATCCGCAATGTCTTCGAATTCACCCACACCTGCGTGCGCGAGGTGATGGTCCCGCGCACGCGCATGGTCGGCCTCGACCTCGCTGCGCAGCGCGAGCAGGTGGTCGCCACACTGCTGGAGAACATGTATTCCCGCTATCCGGTCTACCGCGGCAGTATCGAGGAGATCGCCGGGGTGGTGCACGGCAAGGATATCCTGGGGAGACTCGTGGCCGGCGAACAGCTCGATCTGGCCGCCATCATGCTGCCGCCGGTTTTTGTGCCTGAAGGCAAGAAAGTCAATGAGCTTCTCAAGGAGATGCAGCACAGCCGCAACCAGATGGTGCTGGTGGTGGACGAGTACGGCGGCCTGAGCGGTCTGGTCACCACCGAGGACCTGATAGAGGAGTTGGTGGGAGAGATCGAGGACGAGCACGATATCGGGGAACAGCCCACCATCATGCACCTGGAAGACGGCAGCCTGATGGTCGATGGCCTGCTTTCGGTTTTTGACCTGGCCGATGCTCTTGATATAAAGCTGGACGAGGAACTCCCCTTTGAAACCGTGGCCGGCATGATCCTTCAGGAATTGGGCCGTTTCCCGCTGAAAGGAGAAACCGTCGAATGGCACGACTACCGATTCCTCTGTGAGGAGGTGACGCAGACCGCCATTTTCAAGGTCCGCGTTACCGCCATAACCCAGGGACCGTAATGATAAAACGATCCTACATCAAATTTTCCGGCATCCTGCTCTTGATTGTCGGCACCCTCGTAGTCAGCCTGGCCTTCTTTCTGCCTTACCTGCTGGACGTAAACTCTTACCGCGACGAAATCCTGGCATCACTGCAAAAAAGCCTCAACCGCAAGGTCACATTCTCCCGCGGCGAGTTCACCTGGCACTTCGGACCTTCCTTTGACTTTTACGGCATCACGGTCAAGGAGCCGGACAACAGTGCCGACTTTCTCAAGGCAGATCGCATAATGGTGCGCCTGGCCCTGATGCCACTCCTGGAAAAAAATGTCGTAGTGCGCGACGTTTCCCTGGAGGGGGCCGACATCCGCCTGGTGCGGGGCGTTGACGGAAAGTTGAACATCGACGACCTCATGACGCCCGGCAAAGAAGCCATGCAGGTCAGGTTCCACAAGGTGCAGCTCATGCACGGCACGCTCCATTGGCGGGACATGGCCATTAGCAAACAAGGGCTCTTGGCTGTTGCCGCCAATATCGACCTGACCCTGGATAACCTGGCCCGCGGCAACAAGGGGAGCATCAAGCTCGTCTGCGACATGCCGGCAGCGTCGGGGTTGCCGGCCAAAATCGCGCTTAAGGGCACGGTCAGGTTCCCCGATAAGGGACGTTCCCTGCTGGAGACGGAATTAAACGGCGATGCCGAGATCAATCAGGCCGAAATAAGCCGTTTCTGGCCCTACTACAGCAGCTCTATTCCTTTCGCCGACCCTGGCGGCCGCCTGGATGTATCAACGAGCTTCAAAGGCACGCCAAGAGAGTTTGCGGCCAAAGGCAAGATCCGAGTCAACAACGCCGCCGTGACCTGGCCGACCATCTTCCATGCCACTGTGGCGCCCCACTTCCTGCAAGCTGAGTATGACATGAAGCTGACCGCCAAGTTGCTGGATATCAAGACGATCGACCTGAGCACCGACGGCTTCAGGATCAAGGGCGGCGTCCAGGTTTACGACTATGCCGGCAAAGATCCGCGCATCGTCGCCAAGGCCGCCACCCCGGCCACCTTCCGCTATGAGGATGTCAGAGGCTATGTTCCCTACGAAATCATCCCACCCAACACCCGCGATTATATCGAGAACAAGATCAAGGCGGGGGTCTTCAAGCTGGATACCGGCGTGTTGGACGGGCGGGTCAGCCAGATTGCCCACATGGAACTGGGCAACAACTGCAATACCATTATGATCCGTGGATCCGTTGAAAAGGCGGTCTTGAGCTACGGCCCCAAGGCGCCGGAGTTCAACAATATCAAGGGCACTCTCGAGTTGATGGGTAAGGACTTCAACCTGATCGGCATGACCGGTTCCTTCGGCTCGTCACCCTTCAAGCTTAAGGGATCGATGACCGAGTACAACACCGACAAGCAAAGCAACTACCCGGTCCGCATGGAGATCACGCCGCGCGCCCCCGAGGTCGCCTGGCTGGCCAGGATCGCAGGGGCCAACAAGCTGGATTTCAGCGGTGCATCCAACCTTGTCCTGACCGGCAGCGGCCACTTTTCGGCCTACCGGCTGGACGGTGAATGGGATTTGAAACAGGCGGCCTACGCCTTTCCCGGTGCAATCCGCAAACCGTCTGGCATGACGAACCATCTCGCCTTCAGTTCTACCATATCTGCCGGCGAGATCAGGCTGACCAGCCTGACCTACACCATTCCGCCACTCGCCGTCTCCGCAACCGCCCTGCTGAGATACGCCAATCAGTCGTATCTCAGCTTCGATCTGCAGACCAACCCGTTCCTGTGGAACGATGCGCTGCCCATCATGCCCATGTGGCAGCAGTACCGACCGCGCGGAACGGTCCAGGCGCATATCCGCGGCAGCGGCGATCCTGAAGACTTTTCTTCCATGGATTACTCCGGCAGCATTGGCCTGAATGCATTTTCGTTCCTGCCGGACCCCAAGCTGAAGCCGGTCAGCGGCATAAGCAGCACGATCAATTTTCAGGGCAACAGCCTGGAAACAACCGGAATAAGCGCCCGCTACGGGGATTCGCTACTCTACCTGCGCGGTCGGGTCAAGAGCCTGAAAAACTCTGAAGCCGAGCTCACCCTGGCGTCACCCCAGTTCTTCCTGAGCGACCTCAACCTAGCCCCGGCAAAGTCGTCCAATACAAGCATACGGCGCCTGCATGCCGTCCTGGCCATCGGCAAGGGCAGGTTTACGATCAACAAACTTTCCGGGCTCTACAATACATCCCCCTTTATTATCAGCGGCGATTACACCACGGGAACCTCTCCAACAGCCAGCCTCACGTTCATCTCATCCTACCTGGATCTGGGCGACCTGCTCCAGCTTGCAAAACCTGCCGAACAGGGAGGCGGAGAAGCACAGTCGCGAGAGCCTTCTGCGCCGTCGCGGCTGAACCTGAAAATCAAGCTGAACGTTGAAGCTGGAAAATACGAAAAGATCGCCTACTCAAGGCTGAACGCCACGCTGCACCAGGAAAACGGCATTCTATATCTACAAGGGCTGGAAGCAGGGCTGTTCGACGGCCGGGTGACCGCAAAGGGACGTATTGCCCCGGGCAACGGCCAGACTCGGCGTTACGACCTGAATTTCGGGCTTGAGCGGGTCAACGCGGAACACCTGCTGCAAGCGCTGGACGTAAGCAAGGGGGTAACCGGGACCATGAGCCTTTCCGGCGATCTGACTGCCAGGGGGGCTACCATTGCGGACCTCAAGCGGACAGCGCTCGGCAACGTGAAGCTGAAGCTGGAAAAGGGGACCCTGCACAGGTTCAGCATGCTCTCGAAGTTGTTCTCGATCCTCAACGTGTCCCAACTGCTCAAATTCCAGCTACCCGACATGGTATCGAACGGCATGCCATACAACGACATCCACGGCAGCCTAGCCTTCAGCGACGGCAGCATGGCGACCCAGGACCTCTTCATCAACAGCGAGGCAATGAACATCTCGATCATCGGCAAGGCAGACATAGTCAAGGAAGAACTCCATTTCACCATCGGCGTGCAGCCGCTCCAGACAGTGGACAAGATCGTCAACCGCATCCCGGTGGTGGGCTGGCTGTTGACCGGGAAAGGCAAATCCGTGGTAACGGCCTATTTCGAGGCCAAGGGCAAATGGTCAAATCCCCAGGTCAGTGCCGTTTCGGTCAAGTCCATGGCCAAAGGGGCCTTTGATATCTTCAAGCGGGTCTTTCAACTGCCGGTGAAGTTATTCACGGATACGGGAGAGGTAATACTGGGGAAATAACGGAGGTTTTTGAAAATCTACTGCGGGGTACGTGTCCTGTGCGGTTAATTCATTACCTGGTAATTCCGGTTCTTTTAGCCCCTGGCTGCGTTACGGCTCCTCTGCATAGTCCTTGCTATGCCTTCGTCACCGTGCCTTGCCAGAAGCTAAAACTTCTCGGAATTACTGCTGCGAACTAACCGCACATGACACTGATCAGCGGCGTTGCCGCTCGCTCAAAAACTTGGGCGTACCAAGGGGTACGCCTCGCCTTCTCGCTCGCTTGCGCCTTGCATACCAGCCTCCTCGCTACGATTTTCAAAAAGCTTAAAGGCATAAAACATGATCCCATGCTTCAGTAGAGGGCGTAATTGTCTGGATCGGAGAAAAGTTCGCGGAGCAGCAGATTGTTGAGGTGATGGCCGGTCTTGTTGGCCTCGACCTTGCCGAGGATGCGGTAGCCGCTGGTGTACAGGTCGCCGATCAGGTCGAGGATCTTGTGATTGACCAACTCCTTCTTGTAGCGCAGACCGTGGGGGTTGACGATGCTGTCTTCACCGATTGCCACGGCATTGTCCAGTGTGGCTCCTTTTGCCAACCCAGCCTGGCGGATCGCTTCCAGCTCTTCGATGAAACCGAAGGTGCGGGAGTTGATGATCGAAAAGGCGTTTTCAACGTCCGTGACCCGTTTCTTCTGTTTTCCCACCGGCGCCCGGAATTCGATGGACATGGTGATTTCCAGGGTATTGAGCGGCTTGACCCGCAGGTACGCGTCGTTGCGGCTTACCTCCACCTGACGGAGCACCTTCAGATAGACGCCGTTTTCAGGGAATTCATAAACGCCGGCCTTCCACATACCCTGGTAGAACTCCCAGGCCGAGCCGTCCATGATGGGCACCTCGGGTCCGTCTATGTAGACGAGGCAATTGGTAATGCCGGAAAAATAAAAGGCCGCCATCAGGTGTTCTATGGTGGATACAGAGGCACCATCACTGGCGATCAGGGTCGAGAGGCGCGTATCGGCCACCATGTCGTAGCGGGCCGGTATCATCCGGCCGTTGATGACAAAGGCGATGCCGAACTCGCGGCGGGGAAGGAACTCCAGGTTGACAGGCTGGCCTGTGTGCAGGCCGATCCCGGTGATCTTGAAGATACGGTTTATGGTTGTCTGGCGCTTGATCATCTACTTTTAACTTTCCAAGTTTAACCTAAAATCGGCATTCATCCATTGATCTTCTTTTTCAGCGCCTCATGTTCCTCGGCCAGGGCAATGTACTTTTTCTCCAGCTCGCGGATCTGGTCGAAGAGACATGAAATGGCAGTGGCCTCAGGGTCGGGCAGTTGGCCGTGCTGCAGGTCTGGCCTTGCTGTTTCCTTCTTTTCCTGGGCCATGACCACCCGGCCGGGGATGCCGACCACCGTGGCATTTTCCGGAACCTCCTTGACCACTACCGAGTTGGAACCGATCTTGGCCCCCTTGCCGACGGTGAAAGGCCCCAGCACCTTGGCGCCAGATCCGATCACCACGTTGTCGCCCAGGGTCGGATGGCGCTTGACCTTGTCCCAGGTCACCCCCCCAAGGGTCACGCCGTGGTACAGGGTCACGTTGTCGCCGATCTCGGCCGTTTCCCCGATCACCACCCCCATCCCGTGGTCGATGAAAAATTTGCGGCCGATCTTGGCGCCTGGATGGATCTCGATGCCGGTCAGGAAACGGCCGATGTGGGAGATTAAACGCCCTGGAAAGAAGAGTTCGTTAACCCAGAACCAGTGGGCGATACGGTAGATCCAGAGGGCGTGCAGGCCCGGATAGCAGAAGATGATCTCCATGATGTTGCGGGCTGCGGGGTCGCGCTCAAAGACGGAGTTGATATCCTCGCGGAGGTTCTTGAACATGGTGAAACTCCCGTAAAACAGTTGAAAATTATCTTATAGAATTAACATAAGCCCAGTAAATCTGTCAATTTTTATCACCGGTTGCGATATAAACTTAGCTCTCGACAAAGGGCGCGCTTTTCACTAAGATGCGCTCATTGCTTATTGTATACACCATTATTTCAGCTATTGCCCCATCACTTACCAAAGCCGCATTTCCCGGCAACGAAAGGAGAATCAGCGCATGTCCAACAAACCGTTCATCTATCAGGAGCCCTTCCCGCTAGCCCATGATGAAACCGCGTACCGCAAGATAGAGGGAAGCGAAAAGTACATCGAGATAACCGAATTTGCCGGAAAGCCGGTCATCAGGGTCTGTCCCGAGGCGCTCACCATCCTGGCCAACGAGGCCATGCGGGACGTCTCGTTCCTGCTGCGCCCCGCGCACAACGAACAGGTGGCCAAGATTCTGAGCGACCCCGAGTCCTCCCAGAACGACAAAGGGGTAGCCATGGCGTTTTTACGCAACGCCGAGATCGCCGCCCAGTTCGACCTTCCGGTCTGCCAGGACACCGGCACCGCGACGATCGTCGCCAAGAAAGGCCAGCAGGTCTGGACTGGCGTCAAGGACGAGGAATGGCTCTCGAAGGGGGTTTACAAGACCTACACCGAGGAGAACCTGCGTTACTCCCAGACCGTGGCCCTGGACATGTATGAGGAAATCAACACCGGCACCAACCTTCCGGCCCAGATCGATATCATGGCCACCGACGGCGACTACTACAAGTTCCTGTTCTTGGCCAAAGGTGGGGGGTCTTCCAACAAGACCATGCTGTACCAGGAGACCAAGGCCCTGCTTACCCCCGGCAAACTGGAAAAATACCTGGTGGAAAAGATGAAATACCTGGGCACCGCGGCCTGCCCCCCCTACCACATCGCGTTCGTCATCGGCGGCACCAGCGCCGACGCCTGCATGAAGGCTGTCAAGCTGGCAACCGCCAAGGAACTGGACAACCTTCCCACCAAAGGAAATGAGCACGGCCAGGCCTTCCGCGATCTGGAACTGGAGGGAAAACTTCTTGAAGCGGCCCAGAAGCTGGGCATCGGCGCCCAGTTCGGCGGCAAGTACTTTGCCCACGACGTGCGCGTTATCCGCCTGCCCCGCCACGGCGCATCCTGCCCGGTCGGCATGGCGGTCTCCTGCTCGGCCGACCGCAACATCAAGGCAAAGATCACGAAGGATGGCCTGTTCGTGGAGGAGATGGACCGCAACCCAGGCCGCCTGATCCCCGAGCAGTACCGCGGCAAGCACGGTCATGGCGTCAAGATCGACCTGAACAGGCCCATGAAAGAGATCCTGGCCGAACTGACCAAGCATCCGGTCTCCACCCCGCTCCTCCTGACCGGCACCATCGTGGTGGGCCGTGACATCGCCCACTCCAAGTTCAAGGAGATCATGGACAAAGGCCAGCCGCTGCCCGACTACCTGCTGAAGCACCCCATCTACTACGCCGGCCCGGCCAAGACCCCGCAAGGCAAGGCCTCCGGTTCCTTTGGTCCCACCACCGCAGGCCGCATGGACTCCTATGTGGACGAACTTCAGTCCAAGAACGGCTCCCTGATCATGATCGCCAAGGGGAACCGCAGCCAGCAGGTCACCGATGCCTGCAAAAAATACGGCGGGTTCTACCTGGGCTCCATCGGCGGGCCGGCAGCGGTATTGGCCGAGGAGAACATCAAGAAGGTGGAATGCATCGATTTCCCGGAACTGGGGATGGAAGCGGTATGGAAGATCGAGGTCGAGGATTTTCCGGCATTTATCCTGGTGGACGACAAGGGAAACGACTTCTTCAAACAGCTAGGTTTGTAGATATCCTCTGATACAATGGTAACGTAAATGGCCGCGATTTCCGCGGCCATTTACCGTTTAGGAGTCGCTTTTCATTTTGATTTATTGAAACGAGACATGGCCAGTCGAGAGCCTAATCACCTTTTCTTACATGAATTCAACGCCACCAAATTAGTTTCATAATCGTAACAATATTAACAGATTATAGTGTGTTATTAAATACTGACAGTTACTTCTCTGATCCCTTAGGGGAGACCAGAAAGCCTGGATTGAGCGTATACGTGCGCTTAGTCTGGGTTTTTTTATCTACATGAAGACTTTTCACAACCATTCAGTCGACTTTTGATAAACTATCTAGCTAGTTTCCATCCGGAAACTCCGGATGAGAAACTAGCAGTTTTCGATTTGGAAAGGAGGGATTTTTGACTCGACCTTGCGGTCGCCTCCTTCGGAGCGCCTTCGCGGTCCAACTCGCTCTGCTCGTTGTCGTCCAGGCAAGGAAATCAAGGGATTGCGCGGAGGCGTACACCGGTACGCCGCACAATTAGCTTGCTA
>Ga0316217_10002197_pt1 | contig 23881 bp, 17 predicted proteins | sample 1anoAmetaG_FD_203633 | JGI IMG/M metagenome (GOLD analysis project Ga0316217, IMG submission 203633) | Freshwater microbial communities from Trout Bog Lake, Wisconsin, USA - 1anoA | ecosystem: Environmental > Aquatic > Freshwater > Lake > Hypolimnion/Profundal zone | place: USA: Wisconsin...
GGCGCCGCTGTTCACAAGCCCGCCCATCCGACTCCCGAAGCCCCCCCCCCAGCCGCCGATGCCCGAGCCATTGCCCTCGATTTGAACGAGACGATCAAGACCTTGGTCCATCTCGCCCACGAACACGGCCACGTCACCTACGACGACATTAACGACGTCCTGCCCGAAGGCCTCTCCCCCGACGACCTCGACGAACTCTATACCAAACTCCGCAATCTCGACATTGAAATCGTCGACCATGCGGAGGTCGAGCGGATTAAACCGACCGACCAGGAGGACGACGAAGACCACCGCTTGGAGGTGCTGGACGACCCGGTGCGGATGTACATGAACCAAATGGGCAAGGTGCCATTGCTCACCCGCGAACAGGAAGTCGAGATTTGCAAGCGCATCGAGGAGGCCGAAGCGGAGATGAAACGCTTGGTCTATGGCCTTGGCTTCACGGCCAAGGAACATATCGCCATCGCCGAAAAGCTCCTCTCTGAGCCTCCCAAAGAGCGCTTCGATCGGGTAGTGGTGGACAAAAAGGTGGCCAACCGCGAGGGCCATCTGAAAGACCTCCGCCTCTTGATTAAGAAGATTCGCGCGCTCGACACGGAAGTTGACAGCCACTACGACCAGTGGAATAAGGCCCAGAGCGCCCGCCGCGACAAGCTCTCCCTCGAGTTCCGTAAGCTGGACAAGAAACTCCAGGATACCTTCCCCAAGTTCTTCTACAAACAGCGGGTGCTCGAAGACATGATCGTGGTGGCGGGCAACATTCACGAGAAATTCCAAACCAGCCTGCGCCGCATTCAGGACGCCGAACCCCTTCATCGGACTGCGGAAAACCAGGCGTTCGTCCAGGGCGAGCGAACCAAAATTCTCGCTCTGGAGCACTTCGTGCGCATGCCTCGGGAGGACTTTTATAAGGTCTTTGATCAATTGAAGCGCGCCGCGGACCGCGCGCATCAGGCCAAGACGCACATGGCCGAGGCCAACCTGCGCCTCGTGGTCTCCGTCGCCAAGAAATACACTAACCGCGGCCAATCGTTCCTGGACTTGATCCAGGAGGGCAATATCGGCCTCATGAAAGGCGTCGAGAAATTCGAATATCGCCGCGGCTACAAGTTTTCGACCTATGCCATCTGGTGGATCCGTCAAGCCATCACCCGTTCGATCGCCGACCAAGCCCGCACCATCCGCATCCCGGTCCACATGATCGAGATTATGAACAAACTTTGGCGCGCCCAAAAACAGCTCACCCAGGAAATGGGGCGCGAACCGAGCCCGGAGGAAATCGCCGATGAGATGCACATGCCGGTCAGCCGCATCAACGCCCTGCTCAAGATGGCCCAGCAACCCATCTCCCTCCACGCCCCTGTCGGCGACGATGGAGATGTCAGCGTCGGGGATTTCATTGAAGACAAGAGCGCCGAGAATCCCTCGGATGTCACCAGCTATAGTCTCCTCAAGGAGAAGCTCGGAGACGTCCTCACCAGTCTAACCGAGCGGGAGCGCAAGATCCTCGAGATGCGTTTCGGCCTGGTGGACGGTTATGAGCGCACGCTCGAGGAAATCGGAAAGATGTACAACGTCACTCGTGAGCGTATTCGCCAAATCGAGGCCAAAGCGCTTCGCAAGCTCCGCCACCCGACGCGTGTGCGCCACTTGCAGGGCTTCCTCGATACTGAGGAAGAGGCCGCTTAATTCCGAGCAACTTAGCCGTTGGGATGGTGTTGAAAGAAGGGTGATTCGGGCAACGGTTCGCCAAGGAGGTGGGGATGGGGAATCCCGCTGAAGGAAAACGATCCGCCACCCGAATCGCCATGAATAGTATAAAATTCCCCTTTTCTTGTCAACACTTCTCCGGCCTCAAAGATTCCGCTTCCTGGCCCTTTGCGGGCGAGCTTGATTAGCTCGGTTGCTCTGAACCTGCGGCTAGTGCGTCTGGGGCAAGGCGTGGGCGCTGGGACCGGTTGGCATCCGCTGGCAGGTCGGCTGCGAGTCAACGGTCGAGACCGTGTAGCTATCCTCAAACGTTGTCCCGCCCGACGGGCAGGCGACCGAGTTTTTCAGATAGCCGCTGATATCGCTGTACGTTACCGTCTGTCCGGCCGCCTTGTTCAGATCGGTGGCCCACTGCTGGATGGCGCCGTCGATCTGGTGCAGATTGCTGATACAGGCCTTTTGCTGAGCGGTGGTGCGAGCCTTAACAAAGTTGGGAACGGCGATAGAAGCCAGCAAGCCGATGATGGCCACTACGATCATGATCTCCACCAAGGTGAAGCCGCGTTTGCGGGTGGTACTTGTTTTCATACGAACCTTTCTTTTGTCGCGGCGTGAACCAGGCAACCGGCGGCGATAATTATGATTACATCGGGTGTTCACGTATTGCCGACCGCCCACCGCTGATTAAATCAACAACGCAATCGATGAGAAGTTGCGGCCGGGTTACTGTCCGAAGGTCAGGAACGAGTCGCAAAAGTGCTTGAGGGCGGGCGAGGGATCGTCCCGACGCCAAACCAAGACCGTTTGCACGGGAGGCAGGCCCGGGGGCAAGGGCCGAAAGACGAGACCGGGGCGTTTGACTTCGCCGAGGGTGGCCGTGGTCGGGGCGATGCCGAAGCCGGCCGAGATCAGCCACATCTTGGTCTGGATGTCGTTGGCATATTGGACCGGACGCGGGTGGGCCCCCGCTTTGGCGCACTCGGCGAAGAAGGAGTCGTAGAACCCGTGCTGAGCATTGGGATGCATGAGAACCAATTCTTCGTCGTCCAGATCCCGCCATGCGATCGGGCTTTTGCGGGCAAGACGATGTCCGGCCGGGAGGGCCAGAACTTGCCGGGATTCGGCGACAAACTTGTAGCTAAACTCCGGAAAAACGATGGGCGGCCGGAGCAGGCCGGCATCTAATTCGCGAAGGTGCAGTCGTCGCAATTGCTCGGTGCTGGTGAGATCAAACAACGATAACTGAACGCCCGGGAACCGCTGGCGGTAGGCGCGCAGAACCGCCGCCAGCCAGGCATTCGCGGCGGGCGCGATCACGCCCAACCGAAGCGTGCCGGCCAGACCGCGCGCGGTCTCGCGGACTCGAACTTCGGCTCGACCCGCCGCCGCCAACACCAACCGCGATTCCTCGAGCAGGACGCGTCCAGCAGGGGTGAGGCGCACCGCGCGGGTGTTGCGATCGAAAAGCCGCGCGCCCAACTCGGCCTCCAGAGCCTTGATCCGCGCGCTTAAAGGCGGTTGGGCGATATGCAGCTTCTCGGCCGCGCCACGAAAGCTGAGTTCCTCGGCGACAGCCACGAAGTAGCGCAGGTGCCATAATTCCACGCATTGATACTATTGACGTATCAATTGAAAAGCAAACTTGTATTGGCCTCCGCCCGGCAAATTCGGCATCCTGCGGGCGATGTGGATCGTTCGACTCGCCCTGCGAAGGCCCTATACGTTCGTGGTGGCTTCGCTGGTGCTGCTGTTGCTGACGCCGTTCGTGCTCCTGCGCACGCCAACGGACATTTTCCCGTCGATCAACATCCCGGTGGTCAGCATTGTGTGGACCTACACCGGCCTGGACGCCCAGGAGATTGAGCAGCGCATCACTTACAACCAGGAACGTCCGTTGACGACGACGGTTAACGACATCGAGCACACCGAATCCACCTCCTACAACGGCATCAGCGTCATCAAGGTCTTCTTCCGGGAAGGCACCTCGGTCGACGCGGGCGTAGCACAGGTAACCGCCATTGCGCAGACAGTTATCCGCTCTCTCCCGCCGGGGAGCACCCCGCCGCTCATCATCCGGTACAGCGCGTCGACCGTTCCGGTCCTCCAATACAGCATCAGCAGTTCCAAACTCCCGGAGCAGGAGATCTTCGACCTCAGCGCCAACAACGTTCGCGCGGCGCTGGGCACGGTGCAGGGCGCCTCGATCCCCTGGCCCTACGGCGGCAAGTCCCCGCTGGTGGCGGTGGACTTGGACCTGGCGGCGCTGAAGGCAAAAAACCTGGCGCCCATCGATGTCATCAACGCCATCAACGCCCAGAACCTCGTTTTCCCCAGCGGCACCGCCAAGATCGGGACCAGCGAGTATGCCATCGAACTTAACACCAGCCCGAAGGTGTTGGAGGAACTGGGCGACCTGCCCGTAAAGACGCTCGATGGCGCGATGATTCGAGTGAGCGATGTGGCGCAGGTACGCAATGGCTTCGCTCCCCAACAGAACGTGGTGCGCAACGACGGGGTGCGCGGCGCCCTGCTAACCATCTACAAAACGGGCGCCGCCTCGACGCTCTCGGTTGTCAGCGGCATCAAGAAGACCATGCCCGGAATTCTGACCGGCTTGACCTCGGACTTGAACGTGAAAGAATTCGCCGACCAATCGATCTTCGTGCGATCCGCCATCAACGGCGTGGTCCGGGAGGGAGTGATCGCCGCGGCGTTAACCGCGCTGATGATCCTGCTCTTCCTGGGCTCTTGGCGCAGCACCCTTATCATCGCGCTCTCGATTCCGCTCTCCGTCCTGACCTCAATCGCCATCCTGAGCGCGCTGGGCGAGACCATTAATCTCATGACGCTCGGCGGTCTGGCGCTCGCGGTCGGCATCCTGGTCGACGACGCCACCGTGGCGATCGAGAATATTCATCGCCACATGGCTTCGGGCAAAGGACTGAACGAGGCGATCCTCGATGGCGCGCAGGAGATTGCGATGCCGGCCTTCGTCTCCACCATTTGCATCTGCATTGTCTTCGTGCCGATGTTTTTCCTGACCGGGGTTGCCCATTACCTGTTCGTGCCACTGGCGGAGGCGGTGGTGTTTGCCATGCTCGCCAGTTATGTCCTATCCCGGACCCTGGTTCCGACGCTGGTGATGTGGTTCTACCGCAATGTCCACCACCCGGACTCGGGCCCCGCCGCGCCGACGGGTCCGGCCTGGCTGCGTCCGCTGGCAGCCATCCAGGCCGGTTTCGAGCGAGGATTTGATCGGTTCCGCGAGAACTACCGCCTCCTGCTTGGCGCGCTCTTGCACCATCGCGGGAGCTTCGGACTGATTTTTCTCTCGTTCTGCGCGGGGAGCCTGTTGCTCGTGCCGCAGCTTGGCCAGGACTTTTTCCCGGCGGTGGACGCCGGCCAATTCCGGCTGCACCTGCGCACGCGCAGCGGCACGCGCATCGAGGAAACAACACGCCTTGTGGACCGGGTTGAGGCGGTGATCCACGAGGAAATCCCCGCCGAGGAGTGGCGCGGGATGATGGACAACATCGGCATCCCGGCATCGAGCATCAATCTCTCCTACAACGATAGCGGCCTGCTTGGAACGGGCGACGCCGACATCCTCGTCGCCCTGCAGAGCGAGCATCGGCCGACCGCTGGCTATGTCAAGCGACTCCGAGAGCGACTGAATCGGGAGTTCCCCAGCACGATCTTCTATTTCCTGCCCGCCGACATCGTCAGTCAGTCGATCAATTTCGGCCTGCCCGCCCCCTTCGACATTCAAATCATGGGGCGCAACCAGGAAATGAACCGGCAGGTTGCCGCCCGGCTGGCGGACAAAATCCGGCGGGTGCCCGGAGCGGTCGACGTCCGCGTCCAGCAACCTGCGGACCTGCCGAAACTCAAACTGTCCGTGGACCGCGCCAAGGCCTCCGGCATGGGCCTGGCGGAACGGGATGTAGCCAACTCCGTGCTGCTGAGCCTAAGCGGCAGCGGCCAGGTTCAGCCTGTGTTCTGGGTCAACCCGCTCTCGGGCATACAGTACCTGGTTAGCGTGCGCGTGCCGGAGTACCGCATCGACTCCCTGGCCGCGCTCAACGCCATCCCGCTCAATGCCAGCCAACCTGGCCAGGGCGACGTTGCGCTCCTGGCTAACGTGGCCACGCTCTCGCGCACCAACGGTGTGCCGGTCATTTCCCATTATAACATAGTCCCGGTGATCGACGTCTTCGGGGGTGTTAGCGGCCGGGACCTTGGCGGTGTCCTGCGCGATCTCACCCCGCTCATCGCGGCGGCTCGAGCCGAGCTTCCCCGTGGCAGCTTTATCTCGTTGCGGGGCCAGGCCGAAACCATGCGGTCCAGTTTCACGGGCCTTGGCATCGGTCTCGGAATCGCTATTATCCTCATCTACCTTTTGCTGGTGGTCAATTTCCAGAGCTGGCTGGATCCCTTCATTATCATCACCGCCCTGCCGGGGGCCTTGGCCGGCGTGGTCTGGGCATTGCACCTGACGCTGACATCGGTCAGCGTGCCAGCCCTCATGGGAGCCATCATGAGCCTGGGAGTCGCCACCGCTAATTCGGTGCTGGTGGTGACCTTCGCTCGCACCGCCCTCGACGAAGGCCTCGACCCTCTCGCCGCCGCGTGGGAGGCCGGCGTGAGCCGCCTGCGACCCGTGTTGATGACCGCCGCAGCCATGGTCATCGGCATGTTTCCCATGGCCCTGGCCCTGGGCGAAGGCGGCGAGCAAAACGCCCCTCTTGGGCGCGCCGTCATTGGCGGCCTGGTCCTCGCCACGCTCGCGACCTTGTTTTTTGTTCCGGTGGTTTTCAGCCTCCTCCACCGCCCGGCCGCGGTCTTGCAACCATCCTCTCATCCGGAGCTGGGGACTTCCAGTGCCGCCGTATAAGACCTGAAATGGGATCCACCGAGCATATGAGCCCTTCTGAAATCAAACCAACCCCCGCCAAAAGGCCAGCGGCCGCCGCGGCCTCAACTTCGGACGCCGCGGCGCGCGCCGGCGCCAAGCTACGCCATGCCGCTGCGGTGGCGGCGCTGCTCGTCATCGTCGGAGCGGCGGCGGGCCTTTGGCCGCGCTGGCAGCATCGCGGCCTGCTTGCGGCTGAAACTCGCGAACTGGTCGCGCTCACCGTGAGCGTCATCCACCCGGCCCCGGGTCGGCCGGCGGCGGGCCTCCTGCTGCCCGCCGAAGTCAAACCGCTGGTAGATTCGCCTATTTATGCTCGCGCCAGCGGGTATTTGAAAAGATGGCTGGTCGACATTGGCTCGGAAGTCAAAGAAGGGGAGTTGTTGGCGGAGATCGATACTCCCGAGCTAAACCAGGAGTTGGCCCAATCCCGGGCTCAACTCTTGCAAGCGCAAGCCTCCCTGGCGCTGGCCAAGATCACGGCCGCCCGCTGGGCTGAACTGCTGAAAACCTCCAGCGTTAGCGAACAGGAGGCGGCGGAAAAGGCGGCGGACCTGGAATTCAAAGCGGCGACCGTGCAGGCCGGACAGGCCAGCGTCCAACGTCTTGAGGAATTGCAGGCGTTTCAAAGCGTGAAGGCGCCTTTTGCGGGTACCATCACCACGCGCCGCACGGATGTCGGCGAGTTAATCACGGCGGGCAGCGCCAAGGAACTGTTCCGGCTGGCCCAGACGAAGATCTTGCGCGTTTATACGCGAGTTCCGCAGGCCCTGGCGCGCGCAGTCGCGCCGGGTCAGACCGCCGAACTGACGATCCCGGAGATCCGCGGACGGGTTTTCCCGGCCAAGGTCTCCACCACCTCCGGGGCCATGAGCGCGGACTCCCGCACGCTGCTCGTCGAATTGGAAGTGGACAATTCGGATCGGGCGATTCTCGCGGGCGCTTACGCCCAAGTTCAGTTCACCGAGGCGAAACTCGACGCCGCCCTCACGCTGCCTTCGAACACCCTGCTTTTCCGGCCCGAAGGGCCCCAAGTCGGCGTGTTGGGGCCGGACGGAAGAGTGGAAATGCGCGCGGTGACCCTCGGGCGGGATTTCGGTCCCACGACGGAACTTCTGAGCGGCGTAAAGCCAGCCGACCAGGTCATCATGAATCCGCCTGATTCGCTGGTCAGTGGGGCAGTGGTTCGCGTCGTCGAATCGGCGGCCACCCCTATCAACAAAACTCCGGGCCAGAAGAAATGAGGGCGCGCAGAAAAACTGGAGGGGCTGAGGTCAACCCAGTCCATGGGCCCTTGGCCAACCTTACGCCGACTCGGGTCGGTTTAAGCCTGGCTCTAATAACTGCGGCTTGCCTGGCCGGCTGCCAGGTCGGTCCTGAGTACGTCCGGCCATCGCCAATGGCTGGCGCTTCCGTCCCTTCGAGTTTCTCCGAAACGTCTGCCGCCACCAACAGCGTCTCCTGGCAAGCGGCGGCCCCGGCCGCCCATCTGCCCCGCGGTTCATGGTGGAAACTGTTTGCCGATCCCGATTTGGACCGCATCGAAGACCTAGCGGCCGCAGGCAACCAAGACCTGGCGGCGGCGACCGCCCGCTTCGACAAGGCCCGCGCCCAAGTTGACGTCACCCGCGCCGACTACTTTCCCCAAGTGGAATTTGACCCCAGTTATTCGCGGCAACGGACGAGCTTCAACGCGCCCGCGAACGGAGTTCCCGCCAAAATCAGTCCCACTTACAACCTCTTTACCGCGCAATTGCAGGCGGCGTGGGAGGCGGACGTTTGGGGACGCGTTCGCCGCCAGGTAGAATCCGCGCGCGCCCAGCTTGCGGCCAGCGCTGACGACCTCGAATCCGTGCGACTGGGCGTACAAGCCGAAGTGGCGATGGACTTTTTCGCCTTGAGGTCGCTCGACGCCGAGGGCAAGCTGCTCGAACGCTCGACCGAGTCCTTTCGCCGCTCGCTTGCGTTGACCGTCAACCGGCGCAAGGGGGGCGTCGCCTCCGACCTCGATGTGGCCCAAGCGCAGACCCAACTTAGAACCACCGAAGCGGCCTTGCCTCCGTTGCGCTTGCAGCGAAGCCGCGTGATTCATGCTCTGGCTTCGCTCTGCGGCCAGGAGGCGCGCGGATTCCTCTTGGCTCCGGAGCTTAACGAGAGGTTGGCGGAACCCCCGCCCGTTCCGGAATTGATGCCCAGCGCGTTGCTCGAGCGCCGCCCCGACATCGCGGCGGCCGAGCGGCGCATGGCTGCCGCCAACGCCCAGGCAGGCGTCGCGCAGAGCGCCTTCTATCCCCACCTCCGCGTCAATGGCCTGGCTGGATTCCAGTCCGTCGACGCCGCCTCGTGGTTCGACTGGCCCAGTCGGCTCTGGTCGGTCGGCCCGTCCCTCGAACTGCCGCTCTTCACCGGGGGACGAAACCGCGCCGGGCTAGCGTATGCCCGCGCGTCGTATCTCGAAACGGTCGCCACCTATCGACAGACGGTCTTGGCGGCCTTCCAGGAGGTCGAGGACCAACTGGCCGCCCAGAAATGGCTCAGGGAGCAATTGAGCGCCGAAGAAGCCGCTCTCACCGCCGCTCTGCGCGCGTTGGAAATCGCCGACCATCGATACAAGTCCGGCCTGGTCACCTACCTGGAAGTCGCCACCGCCCAGAGTTCAGCCCTGGATCTGGAGCGCTCCGCTGTGCGCACCCGCGGCGGACAGCGCGCCGCCTGCGTCGCCCTGATCAAGGCCCTCGGGGGCGGTTGGGAATCCACTCCGGCAAGAGACAGGCCGTAAAAAAAGGGGCGCCGTTCGAAGCGCTTGGCCCTTGCATCAGTCCGCGGGGTTCGGTGTGCCCCCCCCTTTTGGGACAGTGCTGGGAGCAAGGAGGCTCATCCGAATCGCGTTGACGCCCCGCGCGCCTTCTTCGCAATATAGAGCTCAATGGGTAGCGGCATTCGGCGCCGTTATCCATGGTGACGGGACTGAAAAACAAACTGGAATTGCAACATGAATCTGGACGCTCTTTATTCTGAATTGACTTTAAAAACCAACGCGAAGCTGGCGCTGGTAGTGCTTGACGGTTTGGGCGATATCGCCACTCGAGAGCACGGCTATCTGACGCCGCTGGAGGCGGCCGCAACCCCCAACCTGGATGCCCTTAGCAGAGATTCGGCGCAGGGCCGCATGCTGCCCCTCGCGCCGGGCATCACTCCCGGCAGCGGGCCGGGGCATCTCGGCCTATTTGGCTACGACCCCATCGAATACCAAGTTGGACGCGGAGTGATCGAGGCGCTGGGTCTGGGCCTCACCCTGCAGGCCGGGGATGTCGCCGCCCGCGCCAATTTCTGCACCCTCGATCCCAACGGGATCGTAACGGACCGTCGCGCCGGCCGCATCCCGACCGAAACCTGTGAAAAGCTTTGCGCGATGATGGTCGCCAAGGTTAAGAAACTGGGTGACACCGAGGTCATTATCCAGGCCGGCAAAGAACATCGCTTCGTCGTCATTTTCCGCGGCCAAGGCCTGGAAGGCCCCCTCACCGACGCCGATCCCAACCGCGAGGGCTTCGCCATTCCGACCGTGAAGCCGCGCGACCCCAAGAACGCGAAGCAGAAGAAGGTCGCCAAGCTCATCGCGGACTTCTACGCCGCCGCCTTGCCAATCATCTCGAAAGAAAAGCCCGCGAATGGTTTTCTCATGCGCGGCATCGCCCATCAACCTCATATCCCCTTGTTTGAGGATCGGTACAAACTCCGGCCGGCCTGCCTGGCGGTCTATCCGATGTACAAGGGCCTGGCTCAACTGGTTGGCATGAAGAAGATTGAAGGCCCCTTAACCATCAAGGAGCAGTTCGAACGCTATATCGTCGAATACGATAATTTCGACTTCTTCTTTATCCACTTCAAGTACACTGACAAGTACGGCGAGGACGGCAATTACGCCGCCAAGACGAAGGCCATAGAAGACTTCGATGCCGCCCTGCCGATCCTGCTGGGCAAGAAGCCCGACGTGATCGCGATCACGGGCGATCACTCAACCCCGTGCGCTATCAAAGGCCATTCCTGGCATCCCCAACCGGTGCTCTTGCACTCGGCCTTCTCCGGTTCCGACAAACTGGAACGTTTCACCGAGACGGGCGCCAACACCGGTTCGCTGGGCGTATTTGAGTCCAAATACTTGATCCGACTCATGCAAGCCAATGCGAAGAACCTGGATAAGTTCGGCGCTTAATCGCCCTCATTCCTCGCCGGCTTTGGCGGGGGCGGACCGCAAGTGACGGATCGTCCCCGCCGCGCTCCTTAACCTGTTTCTGCTCATGGCCAAACTCGTATTCGACATCGAAACGTCCGCGTTGCCCATGGACCGTTTCGATGAAGCCCAGCAGGATTACCTGTTCCGCGATTGCGAGAAGATCGCCGACGAAACCGCCCGCGCCACGCGCCGGGGTGAAATTAAGCAACAATTCAATCTCTGGCCTTTTACCGCTCAGGTCGTCTGCATCGCCATGCTCAACGCCGACACAGCCCGCGGCCAGGTCCTTTATACCGCGCCGGATTTCGAGGAAGCCGAGGGCGACGCGGGTCCGGTGGAGTTCGTGGCCTGCATGGACGAACTCGAACTGCTGACGGCCTTTTGGGATGTCGCGCGGCATTACGAGACGATCGTTACCTTCAACGGCCGTGGATTTGATGTTCCCTTTATTTACTTGCGTTCGGCGCTGCTCAACGTGCCTATCTCTCGCAAGGATTGGCTGGGTTATCGCTTCCAGACTGATCCCCATTGTGACTTGGCGGAGCAACTGACCTTCTACGGAGTTAGCGGGCGGGAAGGAGCCGCGCGGCGATTCAACCTCGATTTCTACTGCAAAGCCTTTGGCATCGAGTCGCCTAAGAGCCACGGCGTTACGGGCGCCGATGTCAATTCCATGATGGCCGCCGGCCGCTTCCGCGAGATCGCTGAATACTGTCTGCGCGATGTTCGAGCCACCGTTCTCCTCTTCCAGACCTGGAAAGAGCGGCTGTCGGGCATCAAGTAAGGATGTTTCTCGTTTGCTTTGCCGTTAAAGAGGAAGCCGCGCCGTTCGCGCGCTACGTCAAGACCATCCCCGAGGTGAGGCTGCTCGTCACCGGGATGGGCGCTCGCAATACCGAACACGCCCTTCGCCCGGCCCTGGAAGATCGTCCGACCCTGGTTTTGACCTGTGGGTTTGCGGGCGGACTCAATCCGGCCTTGGCCTCGGGTCAGGTGGTTTTTTCTCTCGACCCAACCACGACCCTGGAGCCCGTGCTCCTAAGCGCCGGCGCTCAACCCGCCCGGTTCCATTTTGCGGATCACATCGCCACCAGCGCCCGGGAAAAGGCGGACCTCCGGCGGACCACCAGCGCGGACGCCGTTGAGATGGAATCGCAGGTCGTCCGCAATCTGTGCCAAGAGCGCAATATCGCCAGCGGCACGATCCGGGTCATCCTCGACGCCGTCGGCGAGGACCTGCCATTGGACTTTAACCGTCTGTTGACTGCCGATTACAAGATTCATGCCGGCAAGCTGGCGGTGACCCTCTTGCGATCTCCCGGCAAGATCGGCGCCCTGATCCGATTCCAGAAGCAAACCCAGGCCGCGGCCGCGAAGTTGGCTGAAGCGCTGGCCCGCGTTTTTCCGACCCCAAGTTAGCGCTTCGGCCGGGTCCCGACGCGGCTCCGCGATGGCAAAGCCCACGGCGCCGCGCAGAGTCCCACGCTGCGGTCCGTTCCCGGAGACCTTGGCTCGAACCGCCGCGTCAAGGGCTCTACCCAAACACGATACGACAGAAGAGGATCGAAGCGAGGACGCCGACAAGGTCGGCGGTCAGGCCGGCCAAAACGGCGTAACGGGTTTTCTTAACGGCCACGGAGCCGAAATAGACCGCCAACACGTAGAAGGTCGTTTCGGTGCTTCCATAGATCGTCGCGCCCATACGGCTGATTAGGCTGTCGGGGCCGTATTGCTTGACCAGTTCGGCGAAGATACCCAGTGTGCCGCTGCCACTCAGCGGCCGCATCAGAATCATCGGGAGAAGTTCGGCGGGGCATTTCAAGAGCCGCATGACAGGCCCCAAAAGGTTGCTCAAGAGGTCGATGCCGCCGGCGGCCCGGAACATCCCGATCGCCACCAGAATCGCCACCAAATAGGGAACGATGCGGAGCGCCACGTCAAAACCCTCCTTGGCGCCTTCGACGAATTCCTCGTACACCTTAACGCAACGCAACGCGGCGTAGAGCGGAAAGGCGGACAACAGGAAAGGGATCGAGAGCTTGGACAGGGTATCCATGGAGCTGATGAAGAGGCCGCGGAAGCCAGGGTCGGGACTAACCAGACGACCCGACCAGGAGGCTGAAGTTAATCGGAAAAAGAGCCAGCCAAAAAACAGGAGGAAACCGGTCAAAACGAGTTCACCCCACCAGCGCAACGGCTGGAGCGTAGCGGCTTCTTTGATTACCCCGGAGCCAGCCGCCAGCCGGGTGTCGGCCGCGAGGGGCGCAGGGCCAGACGCGAGGGGCGATCCCAGCCGAAACACCGGTAGCCTTTGCAGGATTTTGGCGGCGGTAACCGCCGCCACGGCGGCGCAGGTCGTCGCCAGGATAGAGGTGCCGACGATGGCCGTGGGATTAGTAGAGTGGTTGGCGGCCAGAATGGCGATGGCCGTGGCCGGTATAATCTGGACGGAGCTGGTGTTGATCGCGAGGAAGGTACACATGGCATTGGTAGCGGTACCGGGATTGAGATTGAGGGTCTCAAGGTCTTTCATTGCTCGCAAACCAAGCGGCGTGGCGGCATTGCCCAGGCCGAGGACGCTCGCGGCGATATTCACGAGCATCGAACCCATCGCTGGATGTTCCGGCGGCACATCGGGAAATAGCCACCGCATCACGGGTCGCAGCACGCGCGCCAGCAAGGTCACCAATCCGGCGCGCTCCGCCACCCGCATGACCCCGAGCCAAAGCGCCATGATGCCCACCAGCGGCAGGGCCGTCTTCATGACCGCAAACTCGGCCATCTCAAGCCCTTTCGTCGTTACTTCCTGGAGATGATCGTTGCACCCGCCGATCACGACTGCCAGCACGATCAGTCCGAGCCAGATGTAGTTGAGCATCGCCCCGAGAATATACCGGCGCCAAGCGGGGGAAAGGCAAAAGGCGAATGAAAAAATCTCTTTACAGCCCTCCTTGGTTGACAGTAATGTGCGGACAGCTTTGAAATTTTATGCGAAATAGACTGACTTTCCTGGCCGCGTTGGTGGTCGGCGGCGCTTTGCTTGCAGGTTGCGCCAAGACCGAGAAGAAACTCGGGCGCGGAATGAGCAATTCCTTTGAAATCGTGCGTCTGGGCGAGATGCGACGCACCGTAGAACAGACCGCCATCTTCGAAGGCGCCGACGTTGGTTACACCTACGGCTTGATGCATGGCCTCAACCGCTCTCTGGCGCGAACGGGGATCGGCTTCTATGAGATCCTCACCTGCCCGTTTCCGTCCTATGATCAGCCGTTCGCCGATTCGTTTCCCCCCGGCACGGTGTTCCCCGACAATTACCGGCCGACCTTGGTGGAAGACCCTTCATTCTCCACTGACACCAACCTGGGATTCTCTGGCGGCGATTTGACGCCCTTTGTTCCCGGCAGCCGTTTCCGGGTGTTTGATACCCACTAAGTTCTTCCCCGGAGCTCAATTTAGACGGCGCCAACACTTCGGTGTTGGCGCTCTTTTTATCGCCGCCGCCAAGCGCCAGCCTTGCCGTCCGCAGGGCGGAAAGGACTAGAGATGCCACTCGAAAGACAATCGCCCTGCAAAGTTAACCTGCTGCTGAACATCCTCGAAAAGCGGCCGGACGGATTTCATGAACTGGAGACCGTCATGCACCCAGTGGCCGTCTATGACCGGCTCAACTTCGCCCGAGGCGGCCATGGGGTCCAATTGACCTGCGACGAACCGTCGCTCCCGACCGACTCACGCAACCTGGTCTATCGAGCCGCCGAGCTGTTCCTGAGGACGGCAGGCATCGGCGATGGCGCGCGCGTGCATCTTGAAAAACACATCCCCATGGCGGCGGGTCTGGGCGGGGGCAGCGGCAACGCCGCGACGACACTGCTGGGGCTCAATGAGTTGTTCGGAGGGCCGCTTGGCTCTGAGGCGCTTCACTCGCTGGCGGCCGCTTGCGGCTCCGATGTGCCGTTCTTCCTGCAAACCCAGCCAGCCTTGGCTACGGGACGCGGCGAGCGGATAGAATCGCTGGCAGACTTCCCGACCCTGCGCGAGGCGGCTTTCCTGCTCATCCATCCCGGGTTCGGAGTTCCCACCGCCTGGGCCTACCAGCAACTCGCCCGGTTCCCGGCAGCGCTCCATGGCCAACCCGGCCGCGCCCGCCAGCTTATCGACCAGCTCCAAACCCAGGACCTTGAAGCCGCCGGCGCCAGGTTCTATAATTCATTGGAAGCGCCCGCGCTCGAGAAATATCCGATCCTGTCCTTGTTCCAGGATTTTCTCCGCGCCAACGGCGCCGCAGGCGTCCTGATGTCCGGCAGCGGTTCGACCACTTTTGCGCTGGTGAAAACTACCGATGCCGCCCAAACTCTGGCCGAGAAATTTAAGGGTAAATTCGGAACCACCCACTGGCTGGCGGTGGTGCCCGCGCGCGAAGGTCGCGGCGCGGATGACCTGTCAACCGCTAAAGCAACCCGGAGATAATCGTCTCGGTTTCCACGCCGGCTCCCCCGCTGGTTTCGGCGCGCGTACCACTGACATTCCTGGTTCATCGCTCCCCGCGACAATCGTGGCGCGCTCGGTGTTGGTTGCGGTTCCGCGCGCCGCTCTTTTCAGTCGCCTCGGAAGGCCGCGTTCCGGTGTGATTTCCGCAACTCTGCTTGAGTCGAAGACGATCTCCGCCTAGATTCGTCGGAACATGAGCGCACCTCTAGAACAACAAGTGCAGGCGACCGCAACCTGGATCGGCAAACTGCGCGGCGAGATCGGCAAGGTCATCGTCGGACAGGAACAACTGGTCGATCGATTGCTGGTGGGATTGCTGGCCAATGGCCACGTTCTGCTCGAAGGCGTGCCCGGTCTGGCCAAGACCCTGTCCGTCCGCACCCTGGCCACCGCTATCCACGCCAGCTTCCATCGGATTCAGTTCACTCCGGACTTATTACCCGCGGACATCGTGGGCACTCTCATTTACAGTCCGCAGGACGGCAAATACCACGCGACCCGGGGCCCTGTCTTTGCCAATTTCGTGCTCGCGGACGAGATCAATCGCGCGCCGGCGAAGGTGCAATCGGCCTTGCTCGAGACCATGCAAGAGCGGCAAGTGACGCTCGGCGGCGAGACCATGCCGCTGCCCGCGCCGTTCCTGGTGCTAGCGACGGAAAACCCCATCGACCAGGAAGGCACTTACCCGCTCCCCGAAGCGCAAGTGGACCGCTTCATGTTCAAGGTCCTCCTGGATTACCCATCGTTCAAGGAGGAGCGCCAAATCCTCGACCGCATGGCCTTCACCGCCCCCGAAAACAAGGTGGAACCCGTCATCTCGCTGGACGAAATCCTGCGGACTCGCCAGTTGGTGGACCAGATTCACGTGGACGAAAAAGTCAGGGACTACATCGTTCACTTGGTGTTCGCAACCCGCAAACCAGAGACCTATAAGCTGGACATCAAACACTTCATTCAGTTTGGGGCCTCCCCGCGAGCGACCATTTACCTCACGCTGGCGGCCCGGGCGTGGGCTTTGCTCCAAGGGCGCGCGTATGTCACCCCCGAGGATGTCAAGAGCATCGGGCCCGACGTCTTGCGCCACCGGATTATTCTCACCTACGAGGCCGAGGCCCAGGCGGTCACTACCGACATGATTATCAAGAAGATCTTCAACGCCGTCCCGGTCCCGTGAAGCCGCTCGACTCCACCCAATTCGGAGGCCGGCCTTCCGCGCCGGAGATTGGCGCTGCCCGCAGGAGCTGGTCATGACCATCGCCGAACTGCTCGCATCGGTTCGTCGCATCGAGGTCCGCACCAACCGCTTGGTGAACGACACTATGGTCGGCGCCTACCTCAGCCATTTCAAGGGTCGGGGAATGGACTTCGAGGAACTGCGCGAGTATATCCCGGGCGATGAGGTGCGAGACATCGATTGGAACGTGACCTACCGCATGGGACGCCCCTTCGTGAAGCGTTACCGCGAAGAGCGCGAATTAACGATGGTGCTGGCGATCGACATCTCCGCTTCCTCCAAGTTCGGGTCTTTGAGACGGACCAAACGCCAGTTCGCGGCGGAGATCGCCGCCACCCTCGCCCTCTCGGGGGCTCGGAGCAGCGACAAAGTGGCGCTCCTGCTTTTTAGCGACCAGGTTGAGCTCTTCCTGCCGCCCCGCAAGGGCCGCCGCCATATTCTACGCCTCATACGCGAGATGCTCTGCTTTGAGCCAAAACATCAGGGCACCAACATCCCGGCCGCCTTGGCCTTCCTGAACCACATCCTCCACCGCCGCTCCATCATCTTCCTCCTCACCGATTTCCTCCACGCTGAGAATGTGGAGGGCGCGGCGCGCGGCGCCTTTCAGGAAATCGGGTTGACAAACGTCCGCCACGACCTCGTCTGCCTCCATTTGCACGACCCCCGCGAAAGCGAACTGCCCGCCGCGGGCCTGCTCACCATCGAAGACGCCGAGACCGGGGAGCTGCTCGAGATTGATTCCAGCCGCATGGCAGTGCGGGAAAAATACGCCGCGATTAACGCGGAACGGCTGGCCGAGTTGGATCGCGCCATGCGACGCGCCGGCGTCGATACCCTGCGTTTCAGCACCGCCGAAGACTTCGCCCAAACCCTGCAGCGCTTCTTTGAGACCCGCCGAGGAAGGAGGCGGGGATGAATTCCCTACTCGTAGCGCAGACCTCTGTCACCGTCGTTTCGCCGACTCTTTTGTCGGCGGTCGTTCGTCATGAACGAGGACGTCGAGAAGAGTGCGGTGCGCGTCGGACCGGCAAGCCCGCGACACGCCGGACAGGAATTCCCGCGCTACGGTTCCTGACGATTTCCCGGCGCTGTCAATCACGTTCTTGTCGCCTGGTCGGTCTTATGTTTTTCGGATGGCGCACCCTGAGCTTCGCCGGCGCGACCAACGCCACGGAGGATGGCCTTCCCAAACTCCGTCCGCCCCAGGGCGAGATGCCGCCGACCTTTTGGGAGCAATATGGACTGATAGTGGTGGCGGGCGGGGTTCTTTCGGTGCTGCTCCTCGCGGTTGTTATTTGGTGGCTCACGCGACCCAAACCCGCAGCGGCGCCTCCGCCTGAGACCTTGGCGCGCCAGGCGCTCGAACCCTTGCGCGGCCAACCCGAAAACGGGGTCCTGCTGAGCCGGGTCTCACGGGTACTACGCCGCTATTTGAGCGCGGCCTTTGGCTTGCCGCCCGAACAATTGACCACCACCGAGTTTTGCGACGCGCTGGCCAGCCACGCAGGGGCTGGACCCGAGTTGGCGGCGGCGGTCACCGAATTCCTCCGCCGTTGCGACGAACGCAAGTTCGCTCCCCTGCCCCCGGCGCCCGCGCTCGGGGCTGTTGAAACCGCCCTAAAACTGACCGAAATGGCCCAGCGCCAGTTGGGACCACAGCCCGAATCCACAAAACGCCCAATGTCGGCGGAACAAAGAGCCACGTCTCAGCGATGAACGGCAATCTCGAATTCCAGCATCCCTGGGTACTCGGGCTTCTGGCCCTGTTGCCGCTTTACGCTTTTCTTCGGGGCCGGGTCGGGAAACTGGCCGCCTTGCGTTTTCCGAGCGCCGACATTGCCCGGGCCGCCGGCGGGGCGGCCCGCGCCGCCGCCGGACGATTGCTCCTGTTCCTGCGCCTGCTGGTGGTTGGCTTGTGCATTGTTGCGCTGGCGGGGCCGCGCTTCGCCAACGACCGCACCGAGACCCAGGCCAGCGGCGTGGATATCATGCTGGTTCTCGACCTATCCTGGTCGATGATGGCGCTCGACATGGGCGGGCCGCAGGAACGGGTGTCACGCTATGACATCGCCTCTCAGGTGCTCGAGGATTTTATCCGCAAGCGGCCCAGCGACCGCATGGGGCTCATTGTTTTTTCGGCCGTGCCCTACCTGGCCAGCCCATTAACCCTCAACCACGAGTGGCTCATAGACAACCTCCACCGTCTCCACGTGGGTCTCATTCGGGATCTCGGCACGGCCATCGGCGACGCCACAGCCGCCGGCGCCAAGCGACTCAAAGCCATCAAAGATAGCAAGAGTCGCATCATGATCCTCCTGACCGACGGCGACAACAACAAGGGCGACATCGACCCGATACCCGCGGCCCAACTGGCCGCCGCCCTCGGGGAAAAGGTCTATACTATTGGCATTGGAATAGAGGAACCGTGCGAGCTCTACGCCTTCGAACCGGCAACTGGCAAACTGGTCCTTGAACCCAACGGCAACCTCCGCCCCGTCATGACCCTCCAGCCAGCCAACTACAGCGTGCTCGGGAAAATGGCCGCCCTCTCGAAGGCCAGGTTCTACCGCGCCACCAGCCGCCACGAACTCCAGAGCATCTACAATGACATCGACCGGCTCGAGAAAACTGAGGTCAAGCTCCGCCGCTTTACCACCTACCGGCCGCTCTTCCAGTGGCCGCTGTTGGCAGCCCTGGGCCTGTTCTCCCTCGAAATGATCCTGGCCAACACGCGCCTGCGGAGGGTGCCTTGAACTCATTCGCCAACCCTCATTTTGCGGAACCGCGCTGGCTGTGGCTCGCCGTCCTAGGGCCCTTGGCGCTGGTGGCGTTACAGCGTTATTCGGCCTGGCAGCGAGCACGCCAATTGGCCCGATTTGCCGCGTCCGAGTTTGTGGGCGAGCTGATCGCCTCCCACAGCCCCTTGAAGCAAGCGCTGAAAAGCGGATTGTTGGCCCTCGCGGCGGCGGCGGCGGGCCTCGCGCTGGCTCGCCCGCAATGGGGCGAACGCGAGGATGCCGGCCACCTCTTGGGCCAGGACATGGTTTTCCTGATCGACTGTTCGCAAAGTATGCTGGCGACGGATGTTGCCCCCAGTCGCCTCCAGCGCGCCAAACTGGCCGTTCTGGATTATGTCCAGCACCATGGGCGAGGACGAGTCGGCCTGGTTGCTTTCGCGGGTCAGGCCTTCCTGCAATGCCCGCTGACGTTCGATTACAGCGCCTTCCAGGAAGCGCTCATGTCGCTCGATGAAAGGACCATCCCTATCATGGGGACCGATGTCGGTCGCGCCCTCGACGAGGGATTTCATGCGATGGACAAGAGTGATCGGGTCAAGTTGCTGGTCTTGATCACCGACGGGGAGGACCTGGAGAAGGGGGGAGTGAAGACGGCGGAATCGCTTGCCAAACAAGGCGTGGTTGTCTTCACGGTGGGCGTCGGCACCGCCGCCGGCTCGGAAATTCAGGTTCTCAGTGAACAGGGCAAACCGGAGTTGCTCCGCGACCGCAAAGGCGAGGTCGTACGCAGCCATCTGGACGAATCGACCCTGCGCAGTATCGCCCACGCCACCCATGGTAATTATTTTCCGCTCGGGCCGGTCGGCGAAGGTTTGGCTAAAGTCCGCTTGGCCGTCGAAGACTTGAGCAGTTCGAACAATTCGGCCCCGGGGCGAAAGCTGGGGGTGGACCGCTTCCACTACCCGGTGGCGGCGGTCCTTGTTCTGCTGACAGCCGAGTCCTTGATCGGCACCCGCCGGCGAAAGCCCTCCGGCTAAACGGCAACCCCGGCTCCTGGGTTCGGCGGTGACAAGCCAAACGCGACGCCGCTTTGGCTGCAGCTTACCGACTCGCGTTTTCACCCCAGTCGCTGCTCTCTACCGCCGCCCCTTCACGCGGTCGGCGGGCTCTATAACCTCGCGTTGATACCGTCCCTCAAAACCGCTACCCGTCCATCGCCTGACGGTCTGCTTCCTCCGTTCTCGCTCTTCAAGAGCGCCCACAGCGCCGACTTTCTGCTTCACTCGCCGGACGGGCGTGATATGGTGTGCGCATGGCTCGAAAGGCAACAGCGGAACCAGACTCTCCGCGTGGGTTCAACGACATCATTGGCTTAGTGCTTTTGGCGTTCGCTCTGCTGTTGCTGGCCTCTCTTCTCTCCTATGATTCGCGAGATATCGCCGCGAACAAGCTGCCTGCCGATCCGTCAACGCGGAACTGGATCGGCCTGATCGGCGCGCATTTGGCCTTTCACACCTTCTTTTGGGTGGGAGTCGGCGCCTACGTTTTACCAATCCTTATGGTGTTTATTGGTCTGGGCTGCTTTTTCCAGACTTTTGCCTACTTGCGACGCCGCTGGCTCTGGGGGTTGGTCCTGTTTCTCTGTTGCATCGGATTGCTCGATCTCTACCGGTCGCACCTGCCAAACATCGAAGCAAGCCTGCACACTTACCCGGGCGGCACCCTGGGGATCGCGCTTAACCGCGACCTCTTCGGTTACTTTGGCACGCTCGGCGCAACGATTCTGTTTTTGATGCTCTATTTCATAAGCCTGCTCTACCTGACGAATTTCCAGTTGGGCGAGTGGCTGCGGAGCTTTTCCTGGAACCGTCCGCGCGCCGAAGGGGAGAATCCGGCGCCCGCCGCCGGCTCCGAGGAGCAGGCCCTGGAACGTCGGGCGCGCGATTTGAAGACCCAGGCTCGCAAACTCCAAGACGAGGTGGATCGCTCGAGCCTGGGAGCGGATATGAAACCCGTGCCGGAGCCCACCGTGCGCGATCTGAGCGTGCCGCAGGGCAACCCGGGCAAGAACCGGAAACCGGAGGCTCCCGAAACCCTCCCGGGTGTTGAAGGTGAGATCATCCCCGGCCGAGAGGTCGCCGCGGCGACAACCGCGGAGATTCTCGGAGCAAAGCCCGATTCCAAACCCAAACCGTCGGAGGTCGAGACTGAAGGGACGGATCCCGAGCGCCCAACCGGCGAAGCGAAGGGGGAAGCCAACGGCGCCTCGGGCGCCGGGCCCAAACCCAAGCCCGCCCTCCGCAGGCCCAAACCGATTACGGTCGCTTCCACGCCGATGATCGGCAATTACCAGATGCCGTCGGTCGATTTCCTGCAACTACCCGACCCCACGTTGCGTCCCACCGAATCGAAGGAAGAACTCATGGCCAATGCCCGGCTGATGCAGCAGACGCTGGCGCAGTTCGACATCGAAGTGTCCCTGGGAGACATCACCAAAGGCCCCACCATCACGCGCTACGAGCTGCATCCAGCCCCGGGGGTCAAGCTCGAGAAGATCGCCGGCCTTAACAACAATATCGCCGCCGCCCTCAAGGCCGAACGCATCAACATCCTCGCCCCGGTGCCCGGCAAGAGCTCCGTCGGCGTCGAAGTTCCCAATGCCATCAAGACCAAGGTCATCATGCGCGATGTTCTGGAATCCGACGAATGGCGGAACACCAAAGCGCGGATTCCACTGGCCCTGGGCAAAGACGTCTATGGTCACCCCATCGTGGCGGACCTGGCGGAAATGCCGCACCTGCTCATCGCCGGCAGCACCGGCTCCGGCAAATCGGTCTGCATCAACTCCATCATTTGCTCGCTCCTTTACCGCTTCTCCCCGGACCAACTTCGTTTCGTGATGATCGATCCCAAAGTGGTCGAACTGCAGCAGTACAATGCCCTGCCCCACCTGGTCGTGCCGGTCGTCACCGATCCCAAGAAGGTCATTCTTGCTCTGCGCTGGGTGGTTACCGAAATGGAGAAGCGTTACCAGATCTTCGCTCGCGTCGGGGTGCGCAACATCGCCTCCTTTAATTCCCGCCCTAAAAACAAGCCCATTCCGTCGCCCGAGCCGGAACCGCCGTCGGCGGCCAAGAAAGAAAAGCTCGAGCCGGGCGCCGAGGGCTTTGCGGTCGAGGTCGACGAGCAAATCGTCGTACCGCGGGAAGAGGACATCGTCATTCCGGAGAAACTGAGCTACATTGTGGTGATCGTGGACGAGTTGGCGGACCTGATGCTGGTGGCTCCGGCCGACGTCGAAATGGCCATCGCCCGTATCACACAAATGGCGCGCGCGGCCGGCATTCATTGCATCGTCGCCACTCAGCGCCCCAGCGTGGATGTCATCACCGGCGTCATCAAGGCGAACATCCCCGCCCGGATCGCCTTTCAGGTCGCGGCCAAGGTTGACTCGCGCACCATCCTCGACGCCATGGGGGCGGATAAGCTCTTGGGCAAAGGCGATATGCTCTATCTGCCGCCCGGCTCCGCCCGGCTCCTGCGCGCCCAGGGCGCGCTCATCACGGATCAGGAGATCCAGAGCATCGTGGACTTCATCGCCAAACAGGCCAAGCCCAGCTACGAAGTGGAAATCCACAAACAACTCTCCAAGCCCGCCAACACTTTCGGCGACGAGGATGGCGGTTGCAATGAGGATGAGGAACTCATTGAACAGTGCATAGAAGTCATTCGCAGCGAACAAAAAGCCAGCGTGTCCCTCCTCCAGCGCCGCCTCCGCTTGGGCTATGGCCGGGCGGCCCGCATCATGGATGAACTCGAGAATCGCGGCATCGTCGGGCCCAGCAACGGCGCCGAACCGCGCGACATCCTCATCGACCTCGACGGCGGCGGGGCTGATGGGCGGCCCCCGCAAGGCTAAGTTCGAGGCATGACGATCGTCCCTGCAACCGTCCGGTTATCCTGGCGGGAGAGAATTGGCTACGGCATCGCCGATATGGGGTTCAATTTTTATTGGGCCAATATCGCCACGTTTCTGATGATCTTTTACACGGACGTCTTCGGGATCTCGGCCGCCGCCGCAGGCTCAATGCTGTTCACGATCAAGATCGTCAATGCGTTCACCGATCCGATGATCGGAGCGGCAGCGGATCGGACGCGCACGCGCTTCGGCAAGTTTCGCCCCTACCTGGTCTGGATGGCGCTTCCCTTGGCGGCAGCCGGAGTGCTGACCTACACCACGCCCGACCTGGGCAAAGACGGAAAGCTCATCTGGGCCTACGCCACGTACTTATTCATGATGGTCAGCTATACTGGCATCAACATTCCCTACAACGCCCTGTCAGGTGTGATGTCGGGCGATCCCCAGGAACGCTCTACCATCAACGGGCTGCGGTTCATTTTTGCCTTTGGGGGCAGCCTGCTGGTGACGGCAGCAACACCGTTCCTGGTAAAATCCCTGGGGCGCGGCAACGAGAGATTGGGGTGGCAATTGACCATGGTGGTTTGGGGCGTGGCGGCCTCCTGCATCTTCGCGGCGACTTTCCTCAACACGCGCGAGC
>Ga0316217_10002199_pt1 | contig 23869 bp, 11 predicted proteins | sample 1anoAmetaG_FD_203633 | JGI IMG/M metagenome (GOLD analysis project Ga0316217, IMG submission 203633) | Freshwater microbial communities from Trout Bog Lake, Wisconsin, USA - 1anoA | ecosystem: Environmental > Aquatic > Freshwater > Lake > Hypolimnion/Profundal zone | place: USA: Wisconsin...
GCGTTGTAACTTTGCTCATAAATTCTGCGTATAATCGAAACACAGTCACATCTCTCTTTTTGATAAGCTCCCTGCAATTAGGACATTTGATAGTCTCAGTTGTAAACAGATTCTTCACACATGTCCTGCAGCATACATGCTGGTTTTTATGGCAAATGAGCATAGGCATACGCTCTTTTTCGTCATATTATTAGTAGCAGATTCCACATGCTTATTTCATTTATTCCTTGCTGCTTTAAGCCTATTCTTTCTTCTTTTCCTTGATTATTGACTTCTCTAGGATGTAAAAGGAGTTTTATGAGTACGACTACTCTAAATTCTAAGCCGCTTCGACAATAAAAGAATTCATGAGTGCTGGGTTGGAGTCCAGGTAGCTGATGAATGAAGAGGAGTCGTCGATGGGAAATTATTCATCATATGGTAGCTACATTAAGTATCGCTTGTAAGTATTTATATTAGTATAAAAGAGAATTAAGTCTAGAGATTGTTCATCAAGCTTTATTTAAATCAGAATGTTGAGGGGCTGAAGGGTAGATGCTGAGCCATCATACCTAAGGGAGAATACTGGAAGAAAAAGATATATATTGATAAGCTGCAGTCAACCAAGAGGGGCTCAAGCCGAGAATGCCTTTAATTTGACTAAAATTTCTTCTGCCTGGCCATTCACTGTTATTGATTTCTCGATTCAAGCGATTCAAGTTATTAGGCATGATTTATTGCTAATTTAGCTGAGTTCAAATACAAATAAATGAATCACAAAGCCCTCAGCTTCCACTTCTGGTTGTCCTTGCCATGGAAGTCCCATTGAATTATCCTGGTCCCGTTCTTCCAGGAATCCTCACAGATGTCCAGTGCCTTCCCGCAAAAAGTAAAAACTACGAATTCTCCCAAACTTGGGTAGATCTCTTGCAGGCGAAACAACTGACTTTTTTTGTTAGCAAATGGTTGCTCAACTAGCACAGCTCCATTTTTATCGGAATCGTTAGCGACAGTCAGATACAGTCCTGATCCTTTGTTGACGAAGCAGACATAAAGATTTTTATGCAAGATGGAGAACTGCTGGTTTGGTCCACCCCAGCTATCATAGATTATGAGTTGACCTTTGTTAGTTGCATCTTGGCTGATGTCCAGCACCCTCCCTGCGCTTTTCGAGATGATTTCGTAGTATCTCTGTTGCTGCATAAGATCAAATAAAACAATAGTAATATTATAAACATGATCTCAAGTATGAAGCTTGAGTCATTCTAACATTAGATCTTATTGGGTGGCGATTGTGCTATAAATAAACAAGTGATCAAGTGATGGGCGCTCTGAGCTGACTCTGCTGGTTATTCTGGAGCTACTAAACCATCTAAACATGGCCCTCGACTGCTGATGCTCTCCGCAACTTGATCTTGATAAAGGCATAGAGGATGAAGACTATTGTGGCGAAGAGGAAGATGAACTCGATGGCGATGGTCACTTTTCTTACCTTGCTTACTATTATCTCGATAGAGTCGTCTTTGTTTAGTGTGCGGTTGAGGGTGAAGTTGTCCTAGATCTTGCCTGAGTTGAAGCTGATATGTAGATAGTTCATAACGGAAACTGGTTGATTGTAGCCGCTATCGAACTGGAGGACTCCAAACCCTTGGGCGGGAAGATAAGCATCGTAAATGTTATTGGTGTTATCAGTTAGTAAGTAATTGTTGCCTTAGTTGATGCGGATTGGATTATCGAAGGAGTATTGCCCTATATTTTTGAGACCTGAACTGTTTTAGCTGCTCAACTATGTTCTATAGTAACCTTAACTACTGCTGGATAAGTAAAGATTGAAGTTGTTATCTTTTAGTAATCTCGAGCAGATATTTCCACTATTTTTTAGACTGCTATCTGCAAAATGGCTGAAGTTAGATGTCAATAAGATGAGGAAAGATTATTTTTCTGCTATCTATTTACTAACACTATCCAACTCTTTCTCTAGGCTCTGCCTTATATCCGCATAATCCTAGTTGCTTGATGAGGCTTAGACCTCAATGATAGGATTTATGGCCATTATTACAACGTTGCTTGGCATGGAGATGAGCCAAAAGTAGGATGAGTAGGTCTATGATTGCGGGGTATATAACAGCTAGGAGAAAATAAAGTTTTAGCTCTGCCGAATCGGATTGACATTTAGTAAAATCAGAGGGACCATCGATGTAATGGGCTAAAGTGCAAGCATTATTATCCCATAGTTTGTAAGGGATAGCTGAGGGAAAAAATTTCCAGCGGACAGCAATAAATTTATACTTTTATTGAGATCCAACTGATTAGATAACAGTTTTAGTTATCTTGGATTGGAGATATCCAAGTTTCCCAAAAAGAGTGGCTGCAGCTGATTCGTTGTTGTCCTTAGTTTTGACTAATACAAAGTGTTGGATTCATATCTAAGTGTTTAGTTTTCCTGAGCGCCATCAAAAACTACCTTTTCATTGACAATGCGATACCCGATCTCGTTTTTGCTGATGAGATAGTTAACATTACACCGATAGATGTACTCAGCGCGGTTTATGAGAGGCAACGATCGATAAGAGCAGGCGATGGGTGAGCTCTCTATGTAGAGTTGAGTATCTCCTGTGATAAGTTCCTTGGAATTGAACATCAGGACGTAGTATTAGTTGCTGTTGGACGAAGGCAGGGAAAAATGGTTGCCTAACATCCATCTAACACCAAAAATTAAAAATTTTGGAGTTAGTTGCTTGGCAGCGGGATTGGGGGAGTCAGCGAAGTTCGCGGGAAGTTGTCGGGTGTTAGATGTTACTAAAAGGGAAATAAGTGAGACCAATAGAAAAGCTGCGACTATCATAATATTACTTGGACAAAACAAAGTCAAAATAACCTTTCTAACGATAGACCGGAGATTCAAACATGCCTGTTAAAGTTTTTGATGGATTCGCTCGACAATATATAATGAAATGGAGGGATGAGCTGGGCTGTTTTAGGAGTAGTTATTACGCAGTGTAATTAAACTCTTATTATAATTTTAAATACAAATAAACCGATGGACCAGAAGCAACAAAACCAAAGTAACACCACACTTGGGTTCTGGCAGTGGAACGACTTGAAAAACGAAGAAAAGAGCCTTTTTCTGCAAAAATATAGTAAACAGATCCTCCTGAGTAAGGCGCCATAGATGACATAAATCAAACAAGAACTTAACCATGAGATCTTGCAGTTAGTGAGGAGCTACTTCTACAAAGCCATATATTAGAAGTATCTCTAAGACGCAAAAGAAATCTATGCCACGAAAACGACCAAATAATGATGGCTCTTTTCGAAGAATTATTTATAAAGAATATTATCCAACAAATTTGATTTGTGATAGAAGCATGCGGAGTTTATCGAAAGTAAGGCAGCATGCTCTTAGTCACCTGCTTTTGAATCTTTTATAAGATGGTCAAAGATGTTATTAATTTCGTTTGTTTTTGAATCATCCAAAATAGAATAAACCGAGCAGCATCTTCTTTAGCTGCATAGAAGGTTTTTTGGGCGAATAAATGCTATGTTTGGCTTGAAAGCATTAAAATTCGCTAATAAAGAATCATTTTTGCCAATTCTGCACAGAGAGGGAATTCTGGATAAACTAGGTAAAAAGATTCGATTATAGGTATGACAAAAATGAAGCCAATGACCCAATTTTCGCAATATATTACATATTTTGCTCTGCTCTATCTTTAGATGAGGCTTACAATAACCCAAAACAAGTAGATACGTATTATATCACTTTTCGATCAATAAAAATAATATTTATCACATAATTGAGCACTTGTTTTCTTACGAAGGCTCAGCCTTTTTGGCTACAGACTTATAAGCATCTTTAATTAGGCATCCGGGCACCGAAAAGCTGAATTCCTCAGCAAGTAAAAACTCAAACTTAAAATCCAGACTAAGATCGTCATCGAGTTATTAAAGAATGCAGTACTTTCTAAGCTAGTTCCCAAAAGACTCAGTGCTGAGCTTATTGACGATGAAGTCTTTGATCTCAATGAAGCAGTATTTCTATTCAGGGGTGTCGAACTGATCCTCAACGTAGGCTTAGATTTCTTAATCTGTAAAGCAACCCTAGACAGTTCTTTCCCAAGTGCGTTGAATTTTGGGATTGAGGAAGGCATTTTTGATTTTTTGGGATTTGTCGTTTTGCAAGGTGACTTTTCTAGCAACAAGGTCAATCCTTCTCTCAAACTAATTGGGGTTGTTTGCCAGAAAGAGCACGTTTTTGGCTAGGGGTTGCATTTTCACTAAAAACTAGTAGCTCCATTTGTCCTTGGGTTGCTCAAAGATCAAGCAGAGGAAGCCGATGCTTTTGTTTTGGAATAGCTAGGTGTTCAGCTTGAAGTTGTTTTCTTCGATGATGTGGCTAGCTTGGTAGAGGATTGTGAACAGCTTTTTAAAAGCTAAGTAGTAGGCTTAGAGCTGCTAGTCATTGGTAATTAGCCTCATCTGATTGTTCCTCTGTTCTTCCATCTCAAAAGAGATGACATCTGTACTCACTCTGTAATTTGCGAGACTGGAAAGTTCATTTTTTCTTTTGGGAGACTTGGTCTAAAGCTAGTTCTGCTTTTTGACAGTCTTGGACTAATCGCAGCTGACTCTCCTCTTGAATGTAGTTTTTTTATCCTCGGGAACAACTTAGATAGATTGTGCTTTGGATAAGTAAACAAAGCGATTGAGTCTTCCGTTTTAGGAGATGACGTCTTCTTTGTCCATCTTTGGTTTGCTCAAACAACAACTAATATTTAATTTGCTCGATTTATCGAATAATAAATAGGAACTAATATAACGTCATCGAAAATGTCATAAACGAAAGAAATTATATTTTTTGTTACATTGGAGATTTATCTCTGAGAAGAATAATACGGAATAAATTAATATTGCTGGATTTACTTTAGCTTAGGATAGCAAACGGCTTCAAAAACTTGATACTTGGTTATTTATCGGCTTATAACCGAGGAAGATTATTGTCTCCTCTTGATCCTGTATTCCTGTATTCCTGTATCGGCTTATAAGATAAGTCTTAGGGTTGAATGGTAAACAAGCCTGATATCTGTTAATAGTGCTCTTTCGAAAATGAGCTAAAGTATACCTTTTCCTTTTATTTTTGTTCATATTGTGATAATCAGAGGGATTGCTATAGTTATTTTGCTAAAACAACTCAAGTCATGATATTTTGTTGGCTAGATTTAGACAAACATATAATTTGGAGTGCATTTATGAGCAATAGCTGATTAGACCCTTGTAATTAATTATTTTCCTTCCATAGCTTTGAAACAAAGATAAATTTTTGATGAAAACAAAGGTAGAGAAATTCTTACTGAAACAAGCTTAGGATTCAGCAAACGAAGACATGTTCTAAATGAAAAATAAAAGGAGCAGTGCTGAAAGGATTTAGCTTTAAAGTCTGAGAAAAATGAGTTAATGAAATTTATCCGAAAAGATTCAAAGTATCATTAAACAGCAACAGGGCTAAACTGACCGTTAGTTGATCTTTAAGTTGTCTTTTGAAATTAATACCAAATAAGCAAATGATTATAATATCACATATTGTAAAAGTGTCGAGCCACAGATCTTCAATCTGCAGAGTTGCTGTTGATGCTTCTTCAGCCGGAAAGCAGATGGTAAATGGAGGGCTTGATCAATTGAATCTGAATCAAGCAGCGAAAAACACAAGATGCCAACTTGGCATCAAAATGAGCAGCAAATTAAACATTGACTCTTGGCTCATGGTGAATATTTCACCCTCATCAGAGCGCGGAAATCTAAACGTTTCTCATAAATTTATTGAATAAATTATGGATCTATTTTAAATGAAGCCAATTTAAAGTCTTTAGGAATTCATTCAAAAATCTTTTACTCCGTATTATCAGACTCAATCTACCGAGCATTTGATATCTTATCACCTGAACAGAATCCAAACAAAAAATCAAGAATTTTGTGAGATTTCACGTCGCTTCATCTGCAGCGAAGCCTACGCAGCCTACATTTATGAACTGAAGCCCAAGATCATTATTTTTTAACTGTTATCTCTCTTGATTTCTCCAACCAGATTATATATATTATTACAACTAAATGAGAATAATCAACAACAGGCATCTCCTCAGCAATCTTTTTGCTTGTTATAACGCTTACTTGTTTAGTGACGTCCCCAAAAAAAACACTCGGGGGTTTTCGAGGCATCCACTAAAATAGTCGCATCCTGAAGAAAGTTAGCATTTGAGCTTTAAGAACAGTAGGCACATTTAAACGTGGGAAATCCACAGCAAAAACTAAAAGAAGTAACTTCGAGTTGACGAACACCAAGCTTAATACTTAGGTCTGAAACATCTTTAAGAGGCATTTAAATCCAGGATGACTGAGACTGAGCTTAAAAAGACGTGCTTTTAGAGTAGTAAGCTATCTAGCTAGGCTAAAAAGAGCAACTCATAAACTTTTATCAAGCTGATTTGCCATTCTATAAGCAGAGAAGGATGTCAGGAAATTATTAATTTAATTGAGGCATATTGTGAAGAGTTGCGTACTCAAGTACATTAGAAAATAGACCTGATTCCTCCTAGTCTTCGAAACTACGACCTTACTAAAAAGGGCTAAGATGGTCTCTTCAAAAGAATACGGTCCATTTTATTGAATGATTTGCTTCTGGATGAAAACGCCATGAAGTAAAATACTGAGTATGTCAACCATCTCATGACCATTTTAGCTGAAGCTGATCTACAATCGATTTCTGCCGAAGATTTACAACAGGATAGTATTTTTTCTGATTCCTTCGATTACCGACCCAAATAAATCAGAAAACTCTTAAATTTTGAGTATTTGAACCAAGTCTCTCCAACTGCAGAATCTGAATAAGTGAAGCAGTAAAAGAAGAGTTAGGTGAATTAGCAAGAAAATGAAAGCATAATATAGCAAGCTTTGAAGCTAAGATAAAATAAGAAATCTACTAGAATTCGCTTCAAAAACCAAAGCCCTCGGTCATATGGGCAAATAAAGATTAAAGTTGCGCCTGAAGAAGATATATTCTTTACAAAAATAGAGGGAAATTAGCCGAATTCTGAGCAAAAGGTCAGATAAAGTAGAAAATATCTTTATTTGTATGATCTCCCCTACGCTGTCAATTAATCATAATGCAAGGATTTGATCAATCATCTCTAGTTTACTAAGGAAGTCAAGGTTGCTTCCTATAAGCTATTGACTTATAATAATTACTTGCAGTTGTAGAGCATGGAGAAAACGCATCATCTACCTGATTATTATTAGGCTAGCGGTTCTCTTGAGAAAGTTTTTGAACCAATAGATTATAGCATATATCTGAACCCAGAGAAAAGCACGAAAAAGGAGAAAAATAAGGAAAAATCTTCAGGCCTCTCTTCCACTACCTAGGCTCTTCTGAAAAAAATAAAGAAGTAAAAATATTCGCTCTTTAATAGGTCTGTACTAATCCTGAAATTTGCTTCTGAGGAAGAAAAGAACAAACTATTTGTTCCTGAACTTCGTCTCTACGGGCTAAACTACAAAAACTTGAAAAACATCAAATTCGAGTAAGGTTTTAGCAAAAAGGTGCTCAAAGTTCATGGAATTCCTTCCGGTTGTACCACAACAAGCATAAATGAGTTTCTGAATAAAACCTTTAAGCACTTAGGCTATAATTTGGAGGTTGAAAACGACTTGTACTTGTCTAAAAACTACATTTTGATACAATTTCAGTACTTTGTATAGGTCCTTCAAGCCATGGATCTGCTCCAAAATCGATTCTTTCAGGTATGCTTTTGGTTATTTAGGAAAAAACATTAAAAGCTGAGATTTATTATGGATCATCTAAGGTTTTCAAAGGAGAATTCAGCACAAGTTTGCACGACTCCTAGGAAAAGCTGAAGAAAAGAGTGGAGTAAGTCAGGAAAAAGTATTACAAGAAAAACCATGAGGGCTAATTTTGAAATATAGGTGATTTCAATGTTGGAACTTTCCATCCAACTCCTATGATGATAAATTTTAATCATACTTTTATTTGATTAGTCTAGTCTAGAATAAAAATAACCAAGAATTCATTATAATATTATTGGCCATTAGAAAATCTATGCTCAAGGCATTCGATTTAGGATAATTAGTTAACCCCTAAAAAATATGCTATAACACTTAGAAAATACTAAAAATGCACAATCCCACAATCGCTAAGAAGTCTTGCAAATTATTCAATCAAGATTCTGCTGAAATCCAAAACAGTAGTAAAGTGATAGTGCCTATAAAATAGTATTCTAACAAATTTTTGCGTTAGTCTGCGTCCAAATAGAATTAAAAAGACAGAATTCCCACAAAGCAAAACCACTTTACTTCGATTGTGAACAAGCATAAAGCCTACCAAAGAAAGTATCAAAAAATGCTGAGCAAAAAGCATTATATCTGCAAAACTTAGCCAAGCGAAAATTAATATCAGTGCTTTACTACTGCTCACAATTTCGGCAAATCATATGAAAAAACTGAGCTCGAAAAGGCCAGGGTCAAAACTGACTGTATGAAGTAAAGACACTCTAACCATACTGAAGCTGATTTGCGGGCGAATGAAAAAGAATAACAGAAAGATCTGCTTTTCATTACTCCTTTTTAGTAGGAGCGAGTAAAAGTAAAGAAAAAGCCTTAACCAATAAAGAAATAGTAAAAGATATCAACTTCGAGAGCACTCTAGTTTTTTTCGAGGATAGTCTCAAAAGACAAAGGTGATTTATTGGACCGTATGAAGAATAATCATGAGAGCAATCTGCACAAAGATATGATAATGGAGAGCTCAAAAAATTTGTAAGTCAAGCAGATCATTTTATCGGAGAAGCAAAAGAAATATAGCTTTGCGTAAAGAGGCTAAAAGAGGGTCTCTTTGAAGACAGGCTTTAAACATCCCAAGAAAAAGCCTTCAAACATAATCAAGCTTTTTTAGTAAAATTAGAAATTCGAAGTTTGTGGATGGGACATAGATGATTGATTATGATGTAAGGATCAATTCCAAATATTTTATCTTTATTTTTATTGTACACCAATCTCTTCTTGAAGAACACATATTCGTGGTCTCCGTTATGCATATATTTTTGATATCTTGGTTAAAACTGTGGAAATAGTTGAAAATAAGCCATCATAGATCATTTGGCCGGGTCACGGATTGGAGAAAGTTCTATATTGACATAAAAGTACTTCTAACGGTCTGTACTGCTCCTACTGTACTCTTTTGCTCCTTCGGTATTATGACCTTTTGGTAATATTTATGGCTCAATCCGAAAGTAGGTCCTTTGGAGTTAATGTTATGCCTATCGTCAAAGTAAGCCCCAGGTGGTGGATTTTCTTTCATATTGCGCTCCATCCATTAAGGGAACTGTTTTTTGCCTCCAAAACCGAAGCCAACTCCTTTTGATGGGTTGGGCTTGAAACAGCTGTCCATACAATAAGCTGGCTCTCCTGAATACTTGGGCTCATTGCTAAATCTTGTAGCCTTTGGCATGCTATATGCAAGAATCGACTTTTGCAAAGTAGCTGCACTTTGCTTGTCGAAGATTTCTAAATAAAAAGCTGATTACTGTCTCCGTAAAACTTGCTGCTTGTAATAATGGAGGGTAGTATCAAACTTTCTCTCGATTTATTGATGCTCAGACTCTAATTTTTAATGCTTTTCTTATCTTATCTGCTTGACTGTGGTTACTCACTTCTCTGGATTGTATCATGGGCTCGTTAAGTTACTTATTTTTGTTCAGTTTTGTAATTGTTTATGATAACTATTTGCTGTTTATTTTATTAAGTTTGATGTAGCTTTTGGAGAGGTGATGTTTATTCTTTCTTAGCAGCTTTTTATTAGATTGATTCACTTCGATGAGTTTGGGCTCCAGGTTTTACACTTTGTGATAGTTCAATACTTTTTCGTTTTTCTTTTGTATTTTAAACTGTAGCTTCTTTTTTGGGGCTTTATGGTTCATTTTTCCTTTCAGTGTTTTTGCGAGGAACTTATGAGGCACTAGATTTCAACTAATATTTAAAAATCAGCTTAGCTTTTGGCTAGACTTTACCTTCTTTGCTGACACTAAAGACGATTGGTTGCTAGCCTTTGTTCCCTTTTAATTCATTCAATTTTACTTTTTCACTAAAAAGTAACTCATTTTTAGCTCCGTCTTCATCCCATATTTCTAGTTCCAAAACCTATTCATCAAAATATTTGAGTTATATCCCTCTTTTAAATGTCAGCTTCCCAGAATCTCCTACCTATGTACTTCCTGAGCAGTTTCCGATCTTGGCAACTAAGAATGGTTGAGATTGGCCAATTACATCGCTATCTTCATTAATATTGAGTTGCAGACTTTACAAATTGAGTGTTTTACAAGGGATGTTTTTCAAAGAGAGTGCTAAAGTTACGGATCCCATGTCCTATTTTTATTGGTTGAGGAGAGCTATCTTTTTATCACCATTCAGTAAAGATTCAAGGCTTATGTGACCATATACAAGTATTGAATCACTTATTAGATCTTTACTAAAAAGCACGATAATTAGCTTATTTTACCTATCCTCAGCATAAAGGGTCTTTTTGGTCTAAATCGTAAATAGTTTTTGATTCTTTTTAAACAGTTCTGTTGCGTAACTATTCGTTCCCACGATTAATTTAAAGTAAACGTCTTTATCTTATACCTTCAATTAAGCTGATATTCTCTCAATCATAATTGCTGTCAGCTCATTTTAGGCTTTCTTCTATCTTTCTAGATTTTTTACTGACTCTTCCTTTGATACTAAATTGACCGTCTCATAGTCAATATGAAGGACAGCAAATTTTTCAAATTTTTTGCTGAGGATGTTGAACCTTTTTGTGCCTGCTTGCAAGCGGAATTACTTAGTGAAGCATTAATACCTAAATAAGTAGTTTTCTGCATTGTCTTTATCAATTAAGCTGATGGCTATTTTACTTGATTACTTTATTTTTAACCTTAGGTTTTCACTCCAAGATACTGAAAGACCCTTGATTTCATCCTTTGGTTCAGTGGCAATCGAATTTTAGTCTGTTGAGAACTGAAGGTAGGGTCTGGATTTGAGTATATTTTTTTATTAAGTTCTCAGCTCAAGTCTGAGGTTTTTGAGTAAAAGTAAAGGAGATTGAGTGAGATTCTTCATTGTGTATTTTCCAGTAATAGTCCCGATTGCCTATCCATTGTCTGTTAATATCGCAAGCTCGATCGAACCTCCCGGAAAACGCAAGGATTTTATTTCCAGCTTTCCACTGCCAATAAACTATTTCTAGGTTCCATCGCCATCATATGCCTTCACAACAATTTGAGCCTCATCGAAGTATGTGAGTACGACTGAATCTTTCCAACTTGGTTATTTGCCTGAACCTATGTTTTCTATGGAGTACCTGCTGATATCTAGGTTCTTGCAAGACATTTTCCAACTGAGAACTACAAAAAGGCTTCCTGAATAGGACAAAAAGCTACCAATTTGCCGAAGGAATCGAAGTCTTTGTTGAATTTGCCTTTGAGCTCTGTGATTGTAACTTATTTTTATGTATTCATTAATCTAATATAAATTTTTAAAAAGCATCATACCAAAACATCTAACCAGCTGCAGCTCGTACAAAGATCATAAGTACAAAATTCGCAATGAAGGGTCGGTTTGTTTTTTTCAAAATGGCATAAACGGTTGCAACGATTGCATTAGAAACAACCTCCTACATACATAGATTCTCTTTTTTAGGACAAGAGTGTCATCTAATGGCCGTTGGGACAAATGCTCCAAGCTTTATTAAGCTGTTTCGTGAGTTTCCCCAACCCAGATTAGCGGCAAAGTACTTCTAAGGCTTCATTAGCTTTTTCTCGGTTATACCCAATGAAGCTAAAAAGTGCCTACTTTCTCTTTAAAACAGTTAGTTGAGGGAAGGAAAGCACTTGATATCTTTCATAGATCTATTGATCAACCATATTCCAGATAAACAGAAGATTATCGACCTTAGGAGTGATGCCATGAGAGTAAATATAGTTGAGAAGTAGTTTGGCAGGCAAGAATTCATTAGGATCCACGAAGATAATCAAAATGGTTTTTCCACTGTTGAGAAGATCGTTAAGCTGCTACTTGCTTTTAAGATATTTCATAACTTGGGATTATTATAATTGATATGGATAAAAATAGTTTGAAAACTCCCAACTTTTAATAGGTTCAATAAGGTTGTGCTTTGCTAGAAAGATACTTGCTTCTACTCTTTCGTATCTATATAGTTGCATTAATAAGGAAAAATGTATTTGAAGATAATTTGTTAGATCAAAGAACTAAGTCCGAAGAGCTTAGTCTTTTATGCTGGCCTCAAGCCCTTCAGATTTTCAAGTTTTCAATGGTTGAGACAACGAACTAATTTTCGTCACTTTCTTCCTCAGAATCGATTATTTGCTTTTCTTTAATCCATTTGTCCTTCTCTTTTTCTTTTTAGTTACTTTTTCTCTTTTATTTTACGGCCACCAAAGTCTTCACTTTGAAATCATTTTCCTCAGGGCTCAATATTTTCGGCTGCACCACTGTCTTTGATTTGTTTTAAGATTTGTTTTCTGGTTTCAGCTTAAAGCCTTCTTTGTTGACAGTGCTTTTGAAAACTCCTTCAACTATGCGGTTTTTAGGGACATACTTGAATGCTCTACTTATGATATCGTTATCAATAACTCTCCTTTCTTTCTGAGAGTGATAGTTGGGGCAAGAACCTTTTTTACATCCTTCAACCTCACATTTGATTGTTTTGTAGAAAGATGGGTGATATTGCTGTTCCTTCCATCCATGGCACATATTGCAGTTGAATCCTATTTAGCATCCACTGTTGTAGTCGGATATCGAGATATAGTCCTTCGTTTTCCAGTTGATGCAAGGCTAAATAACAAGAATGGTACAATAGCTTAGTAATTATAAACATTGGGCTGTCTGCGATAATCCTGCCAATTGTGAGCGTAGACACACTTTGAAGGATCATGTTTGGTGAGATTGAAGGGGCAGAATTAGCTCTTATAGTAAAACATGTAGAAATCTTCATCTTAGGCATAATTGTGTATCAGTGTAGATAAAATTTCTTCTTCTGAGTGAGCATAAGAGCAGAAATCCCCATAGGGACATTAGATGATAGAGTGGGGATAGTGGAAGCAGAAATACTTCTTGTATTTCTGGTAGCTGTAGTGTTCCTCAACAAAAGAATGCGCGTAGACGCAGTTTTCCCCGTCAGGACATTTTTGTTCCTTTTTGATAAACTGGCACATTTAAGGCGAATAGAAATTGCCGTAGCGTTTCCTATCTTTAGCGTTATGATAATTCACGCAGTGCTTGTGATTGTGGTTTTTAGTAATGTTGCAAGGGTTCACCTTAAAGTAATCTAGGTTGAGATGCTTCATTAAGAAAAGGGTACTTTCACCATCGGGGCTGTTTGGAATTGGTAGCTTCTTTGGCTGACGTGAGTGACGTCAGAAAAGACCTTACTTTTTTCTTAAAGTTTGAGGTTTTCACCTTTGGGGGGAGTGTTTTTATTCCCAACTTTAGGGTTCATGTATATAAATAATTATATGCAAATGGATAATAAAATCAAGTTTATAGTTCATATTCTCTACATTCAAGGCTTCTTCTTTCCTTAAAATTAAACTTTATTTTTCCTTTGAGTTACCCCAAAATCTATGAATCGAACCAAGTTCTAAGATGCTGACTAATATGATAAACACTTTCTTCATTCTTCCATATTATATGTTTTCGGCTACTGGGCTGCCAAAGGGTTAAATCTAAGCTGTATTCAATATAGTTTCATTTTTCAAACCATAATTTAAAAATCAGATGTATAACCTAACAAAGCTCAAAATCTTAGTGATTGGGCCTGAGGCAAGCGGCAAGACAGCTGTAGTCAACTACCTCTCCCAAAAGTCCAATGTTTTGGACGCCCCATATAGGCCCACAAATTCAGTCCGAATCGTCGAGCATTAAACGTAGATCGATAATCGACTTGTTTCGATTGAGTTCTGGGATGTCTCAGGTACAACACTATTTATTTAGGCAACATCAAGAATTAAAGAGTATGGCCGGGTATCCAAAAAGAGGCTCAAGGAGTTATTGTTGTTTTTAATGGGGACAATCCGAAGTCGGAGGCGGAAGCAGACAACTGGGTTGAGAAGTTTCCCAAAGCTTTGAACATCCCAATTACTCAGTGTGTTGGATTTTCTCAGCATTTTTCAGGAACAACCCGGGACAAAAAAGCAACAACATTAAAAGCAGCTCCCAACATGAAGGTATACAACACCTGCATTGAAGAAGGAAGTTCGACCATCTACCCTGCATTCGACAGTTTTTTGAACGCACTCATCGACTCTTTGATCGAAAAGCAGCAGAAAGAGGAACAAAATTTGATGTAGCAGTGATATCGATCTATGATGATAAATAAGACTGCCGTGAATTTTGAATTTATCTAAAATCAATTTAGTTTGGTTGGATAATAATCGAACACATAAGAGATGAGTATATGCACATACTTTTTAAAACCTCTGGACGCCCCTCCAAACCTCTAAGAGCTCAAAACTCGCATTTCTTCAGGATCGATTGAAGAAAAGACAGCCGCAGTGAAAGATCTGATTCGCTGCATGGTCAATGACTAAACCTTTCCGCCAATCATTATGCACATCATCACCAACATCATACCTACCCAGCATAAATCGAATTAGCTGAGGAAAGTTATGCTTCTCTACTGGGAAATCATCGAAAAGTCGAAATCTCCAACTGATAAGTCACTCAAGGAATAAGTTTTTTTGGCCTGCAATTCCCTCAGAAACGACCTAATCGGCTTTAATGAGTATGTAAGAGGTAGAACCCTTCGTCTTGTATCACGCATAATGCACAAAGGAGTGATTTAGCCTTTGGCGACTGCAATAACAAAAAATTTAGAGCACAAATCCGCCTATGTGAGACGTAACGCAGTGATTTGTCTTTACAATATACACATGCATTTTGGTGCAGACATCATAGGAGAGATAGATGACGATATTTAAGAATTGCTGAAGACTGAGACTGACCTTTCAACAAAACGCAATGCTTTTATTCTTCTCAACAAAACCAATCCGCAAAAGGCTATGGAGTATTTGGCTCTGCAAATCAAGAATCAATCGGTTGATGAAATAGGCGATATTTTGCAATTGGCCATTTTGAAGATATTGAAGACTAACTGCAAGGAAGATCCAACTCAGAAGCCAAGGCTGCTTAAAATAGTTAACGATTTCCAATAAAAAGCCACAGACTCAGTTTTGCTTTAGTGCGCAATTACAGCAACTGCTATAAGCAACAGCGCTTCAAGTATCAAAAACTCCCTTAACGCTTATGTGAGTATTTTGGGAAAGACAAACGAAATCAACGTGAAAAAGATCATTCTAGATAAGTTGGAGGTTATTTGTAAGAATTCAAACTATCTTGAGGACGATGTTACTGAAGATTTGTTAAAAGGGCTCAATACTCCCAGCACCTAGATAAAAATAAAAATCATCGACATTGTTATGACTGGGGTTACCAGCAAGAGTTCAGAGCTTATTTTGAGATATTTGGAAAAAGATTCGCTTTCCCAGGCACAGGAGTAATTGGTCGCTAAAGTTCTAAGCCTGTTGGAGCTAATCTGCTACAAATACTAATCAAGCCATTCCGAAGTGATTAAATTCATTAGCCATCAGCTGCTGTACCTCAAGCACTTGAATATTGAGTCAGTCCTTTCCTTGACGAATACGTTCAAGCTTATATTACAAAAAGGAAAAACGAGCACGAAGTAAGAATTTGTAAGTGTTCTGATTAACTCGATTTCAAGCGTTTTGTCGTCTGAGATCTTGATCATTATACTCAATGAGCTTAGTATTTATCTTTAGAATAGTTCTTAGATTGAGCTGGCTATCTCCAAATTAAGAGAGGCTGTCGGAGAACTACCTTTAGAGTATGTTAAGTAGGAAGATTAGTCTAAAAAAGATCACAAAGAAAAACTAGGGTTGAGAAATTTCGTGATCAATGATTCCATATTAGGTGGTGTCTTCGCTAGATCAGTTTCAAAGCTCCTCTACAAAATAAGAAAGAGTGAATCATTCAACCGCTTTGCTTGTCCTATTTTGATGATTCTATGCTCAATTCTGAGAAACTATCAACAGAATCTATGCTTTGTCGACCAAGCCATCATTGACCAGATAACAGTGATAATAAGAAAGATAGTGAATCCTGATAAATTTGTGAGATCATAAGATCCACTGTTTGTCACCAAAGACCTACCGGTTGTTAACTTCACTTTTAATGATAAAAAGGTCTAGATGATTGAGAAAAACCCTGAAGATTTGATTCACTTTAGATTGCTAAGAAAAGGAGAGGAAGCTTCTGAGTTTGACTACGATTAAGAATAAGTCAATGATATTTTAGAGCAAACTGTGTAAAGGGTTGACTACATAACGAAATTGCAGTCAATTATACAGCTAACTGGCAGTTTTGATCCACTTTATGCTTAGGCTTTTGTGAAAGTGAACAAATATGACCTTTACTTTGAGATCCTGCTCATAAATAACAGCAAATCCAACTTGCTAAACATCCAAGTAGAATTCTCATCTAGTGTTGAAGTTCTTGTCTTATAAAAGGCACAATCAGTCAACCTCAGACCCTCAGAATCAGTATTACTTCGAGCGCAACTGAGGTTCTCTAACTCTTAGTTTGGTGTGGTTTATGGCTATATCAATTATGATAACCAGGCTGGATTATAGCAGCCTTACCTTATAACCGAATAGATCAAGATAGATTACATGCAGTACATACAGCCTGCAAGCATTTCCTAGACAAATTTCAAGATATAATGGCAAAAAGCCTAAAACGAAGCTGTTTATGAGACAACTATTCCTCTCAAATAAAATAGGTACTTTGACCATAAATGTAGAACTTTTAAGAGCATAATCCAAGTCTACGAAAAGATAATGCATGCAAAGTTGGTGGAAGAGATAAGTCAGAAAGAAAATCAATACTTTTTGAATGTTCATATGTTTGGCACCTCGAAACTGGGCGATAATTTTTACATTAATGTGGCTCTTTTTTCAGGGGATGACATAAATCTGTCGATTACGATTAGGAGCAAAGATAAGGCGGTGAAGGACATCATTTACAAAGAGCTTTTGAACAAGAAATTTACTGATATAGAGTAAGCTGACTAAATTTGATTGTATTGCTAGAATAAATCATTATGTATGGTCTATTATAGTCTGGATTATTTTATGTCAAGCTTGAAAATAAATGTTTAATAACTTTAACATGCAGAGATAAGAGATTGAGGCTGAAATGAATCTGGCCAACTTGAGCCAAGTTACAAATTACATCTTTTAATGGCAGGATAGGAGACCCAAAAACCCTTAGCTTCGATAGAAATTGAAGGAAAATGCTACAGATTATGCCCCACAACAACCCATCCCCATCAAGCACTAACGAAGGGCTACAATTAATAGAGAACCCAGTGAAAAGTACGACTTGAAAAAATGGTAAAAGAGGGTTGAAACAATCAACAAAATTGAATTCCCGATCATTGGCGACAATTTGTTCGCTAATGAAGAGCACTACATTCTCAAAAAATTCCAAATAAAATAAGAATCATACTTGGACTAATCAACAAACGAACCTCAGAGAAAAGATGGTATCAACAAAAAAATAATCCAAGCGTTAGAAGAAGAGTATATTAAAAAGAAGCTCCAAAAATTTAGACAGAGGATTGAGGAATCACGAAAGAAAGTGTTTAATCATGAGTCCACTGCCAAACTAAAAAGTCTGCCCAAAATGTTGATGAATAAGAAGCGTAGTGCTTTCGGGAAGGATAATTATTATCAATAATAAAAAATTTAACGTGCTTCAAGCAGAACTGAAATCTAGAAACTCAAGAAAGAGTTGGTGATAAACAAAAGGAAATTTTCACTACCGAATCTGGCTAAGCTTTGAAAGTTAGAAAAGACCGGCAAATGATTTGAATTTTGTTGCATTTAAGTTTGATTCTCATTCAAATATGTTTATGGATCAGAATAAACATATAAATAATATGTCAAGGAAGGATCTCGGGCTTGAAGAGGATAGCTAGATGCACAGAAAAAGACTTAACCAGCTTTATCAAGAGCGTAAAGACATCATAACTAATATTAAAGCTTTGAATCGGAAGAAAAGGTTTATCATCTAGGGCGAAAGATAGCAAAAAACTGAGGACTAACGCTTGAACAAAGATGTCAAACCTAGCATCAGTACCCAGCAACCGAGGAGCTGTTAAAGTTTGGGCGAACACCATACTCACGTTAAAATTAATGAAGAATAAATAAGAATATTAATTGGTTTTCAGAGCGGCATTAAGGACAGAAACAAGAGATTATTTGGCGGAATAAATAGCCTCCTTAAACAAGCTTAAAATCGAATAAAAGACTAGTTACCCAAGGTACAGTTTCATTCATTTAGACGAAGACAAGAAAGGAAATCGAGTAGCAAGCCTTCCAGAAAAAAAATGAGCAACAACTAAAGATACAATAATAGCAAAGGAGGGAAATAGAGGTAGATGTGGATTGATGTAGGCTTAATTAGAGGAGTTGATCGAGGAAAAAGACAAAAACTCGAATGAATTGTTACAGACTGAGAACATCATCCTAAAAAATAAGTTCATCACATATGTTTCAGATTTGTAGAACAGTTTATTCACCAAAAGCTAGCCATCAATTGCATGGAAACCTGTTTCCTACAATACTCAACTTGAAGCACTAAAGCAGAAGCAAGCTGCCTCTTTGCAGGTATCTATACAAGGATTCAGGCGTTGGCGGAGAAGAAGTCTCGAGAAATAATGGGGTACAACTAAAAGTTCGATTTTACTCAGTACACTCATGCGAACTAAAGATAGTACTATAATAACATCTTGGATAACTACTTCCGCTCGAAGATCCATTTTTTCATCACTAAGTAGAATTCATTTGATTTAGAAAATCTCCTCCAATTGCATGGATGCCCAGTCGTGAAGCCTTTTCGAAGATGCAGGGAGCTTTTGTATAAAACAGAGAACCTGTGGTCAAAGTACATAGTTTAAAAGTTAGGAATTGTCGAGAAGGAAAGAAGAGAATGACCAGTTTTACAAAAGGTTTTCGAAAGAACACCAGCGATAGTAATAAATAGATTAGGCTTAATCGGAAAGTGGCAATTGAATTATCTCGAATTAACTATTCAATAGATTTAAAAACTATCATGAATTGCTAATATACCCAGAATCCTCCTTTTCAGTCATATTTTGTTTGCCGCAAATGTTGGGTTAAGCTTGCTGAAATACAAAATCTGAGTTTGATATTAAAGCTTCATCTTGCTGGGGTGACAGTAGTTCGATTTTAATAGAGGCTAAAGTATTTCAACTCAGAAATTTATTTTTTCTGATATAGATAAGATTTTTTACCATGATTTAAGAGTCTGAAAAGAAGCAATTTCAGATCCATCAGAAGCATACTTATCAGCCTTGTTTTGAGGAAAACTCGAACATCATCTCAAGGATGTTCTTCATCTGGTCACATGAAATCATACGAAGAGGCAATGATAAGCATCTCGATATGGAGGATCTTTCCGATCTTAGACAAAATGAATAACCTTCTGAAAACTACTAAAAATTTAAAGTCATTTTTTACGCTTTAACCAATACTAAGATTGGAAGACTTTTGTTGGCTTTCAGAAAGTACATTGGAGTTACCTTCTTCATCGGAGGGTTCTTAGCAGCGTTTTCTAACTTGCTACAATTCGCAGGACCTTTGATGATAAGCCGTATTTTGTAGTTTTTAAATGCTGATGAAACTTAACCTTTAAGCACTGGGATCATCTACGTATCTATTTTGATAGGTTGCTACTTAGTCAAGACAATACTATTCCAACATGCGATGCATTTCGTCAACCTTGCGACTACAAACGTTATGAACTCAGCAAACTCTCTGGTTTATCATAAAATTTTGAGTTTATCAAGTGCAAGTCGGAAATACCTGGACACTGGGAGCATAATGACGCACATCAACGTCGACATTATGTCCTTTTACTACTTCATTATGATGAGTACCTTCCTGTTCAGTGCTCCTGTTATGATCATCACTGCTATCGTACTTTTGATCATTGAAGTTGGCTGGATCGGACTAATTGCCCCAGGAATGTTTGCAATCGGAATGTTCTTCCAAAACAAAATAACTAAAAAAGGGTTCTAAATGAGGAAAGATCAGCTCTTTTGGACTGACAAACGAACAAAATGTGTGAACTAGTACTTTTCTGGCATAAGGATCATCAAATACTATGGTTGGGAAAAACTGATTGCAGATAAAATATAAGACATAAGGACATAATAAATCAAATTAAGTTTTAAGCAGCTCATGTATAGGACTATCATTGAAGTTGTCATGAATATGCTTCCTATTTTTTCTTCAATCATTATTTTTGGAGTGTATTCGGCTGTTTATGGACAATAAAAGCTTAACAGTGGTAAAGTCTACACTGTTTTATCCATATTCAACCTCATAGCTACGCCAATGAGATTGGTTATCATGACCATTATCAATTTCATGAACGCTAAGGCTAGTTTGTAAAGAGTGGATCATTTCTTTGGTTACTAAGAAAAAAATGAAGAGGGATTCAATTTAAATGATTCGTAATTGCAAGTTGGAGACATATCTTTTAGAGACTGCCTGTTTCAATGGGAAAATTAAACTGTTAAAGCCCATCACAAAGAAGGCTAAAAATTAAAAAGTTTGAAAAAAGGGCCACCAAAAAAAGAGTAAAATAAATAAAAAGGACCTGCTAAGGCACCTTAAAAAAAGAAAAAGAAAAAGAAAGCTGCAGTAGACTCTGTTTAAGGCTAAGAAAAGCCTAAGAAAAAAACCAAAAAGAAAAGCAAGAAAACTAAAAAAAATGATGCTTCATAGGCGAGTCTTACTGAAAGCCTTCTTTCTTAGAAGGATAAAAGCAGTGTTGCGAGCTCTGATTCTTCATCAAGCGCAGTTATTTAAAATCTGGAAGTACCAAAACTGAATATACACAGAGGTCAGTTCGTTAGTGTTGTTGGGAGAGTAGGTTCGGGAAAAACAACATTTTTATACTCAATTTTGGCTGAAATCGATAAGCCTAGAGGCACAATGAGTCGTCGAGGAACAATAGCCTATATTCCCCAAACTTCTTGGCTAAAAAGCACAACAATCAAGTAAAATATCATATTCTAATCCGAATTTGACTAACCAAGATATAACCAAATTTTGAAGATTTGTGAATTAGAGCAAGATCTTCAAATATTAGCAGGCGGAGATATGACATAAATTGGAGAAAAAGGTGTCAATTTGTCAGGTGGGCAAAAACAAAGAATATCGATTGCAAGAGCACTCTATGCTGATGCCGATATCTATTTGATCGATGATTGCTTGAGTGCCTTGGATCCATACGTAGGAAAGAACATTTTTTACAACTGTCTCAAAAAATATTTGCATTAGAGAGGAAAGACGATTGTGTTTGTTACTAATGCTATTCATTTCACTTAAGAAACTGACAGAGTTATAGTGATGGATAAAGGAAGAATCATCGAAGATGATATACCTAAGGCTCTTCAACAAAAACACTCAGCAGCTCTCGAAAATTTAACTTTACAGCTCAAGAAATCTCAATAAGCTGAAGAACTGAAAAAAATTGAGCTTGAAAAAAAGAAAAATGAATAAATGAAAAAGCATGAAGATGATCTTGAAATAAAGCTGGACGATTAATAGGTCACTTAAGATACTAAAAAAGAAAAAGAAATTGCTGGACTGGTTAAAGTCTAGTAAAGATTGAAAGGGTCAGTTCCATGGGCATTTTATTACCGTTTCTTTACTGGACCAGGTGGAATTAAAGCAGTCTTAATGCTTATTTTTATCACTTTGGCCCAAATGGCTAGAGTATTCAGTGATTGGTGGCTTGGTGAATGGGGAAGCGATAAATTTTAACTGCCATCAAATACTTACATAATTGTGTACGCAGGCATTTCAGTTGTTGTAGCTATCTTAATATTCCTAAAAGGCTACTTTTTCGCAAACTTCATTGTCTCTTCTTCAAGAGTCATACAAAGAAAACTTATCCAAACCCTCTTAAAAACTCCTTTGAGTTGGTTCGATGTGACTCCAACTGGAAGAATCATCTCTCGAACCACAAAGGATCAGGATGACTTAGATAATAACTTATCATTCAACGTGCAGTTTTCAACTCAAAATTTGCTGATTTTGTTCTCGACCATAATCATCATAGGAGTTGCAACACCATTATACTTTATTGTAGCTGCTATAAGTCTCTTGGTTTACTATAAACTAATCAGCCTTTACATGAACTCATCTAGAGAAATCAAAAGACTTTAAGCTAATAGTAGAGCTCCTTTAATTGGCCACATTTCCTAAACAATCCAAGGCACTTATGTGATTAGGGCCTTCAACAAAACAGAAAGGTTCATTTAAGTTTTTTATTAGAGGCAGAAATCTTATATTGTCAGCATCGTCAATCAAAATATTTGCACCAGATGGATTAATATATTTACTGACTTATTTTCAGTTCTCACAATTGCAGCTACAGGAATATTTGGAGTTGTTTCAAGATAAGTTGGAGGAACTGCTGGAGCAAATCTGATCGGTTTGGCTTTAGTTTGGTCTTTACAGATAAATGGTATAATGAGCTTTACTCTCCGTTTGCTGGCTGATACCTAGAGTTGTATGAACTCAGTTGTCAGGCTGTATGAGTATATTGATAACAATCCTGCCGAAAAAAGCTTTTAAGATAAGGAGCCTTCAACCTAGAATTGGCCAACATAAGGCAACTACAAAGTAACTAATGCAAGTTACAAATATCGACCTTAGCTTCCTCTGGTCCTCAAAAAGTTGTGTTTCGATATAAAATCAAAATAGAAAATCGGAGTTGTCGGAAGGACAGGAAGTGGAAAATCCACCCTAACTTTAGGCTTGCTCAGAATTCTCTAACTAGCATAGAATGAGGATGGATCTTAGGCTTTAATCTAGCTTGATGGTTAAAACGTATCTGAACTTGGATTACATCCCCTCAGACAGAATGTGACAATCATCCCTCAGGATCCTACACTCTTTACAGGGACTATCAAGTCAAATATCGATCCTTTCAGTAAATATACGGATTAGCAAATTGCATAGTGTTTACAGAAGGTTTCTCTCTGGGATCAAATCAGGGAAGATCCTGAGCAAAGCACTCCACTCAAGAAGAAAGTATACAGTAAAGTCGATGACTCAGGTGCAAATTTCTCATTAGGACAGAAACAACTAATATGCATGGCTAGAGCTCTTATCGTAAGTTTTACCTTATTTAGCGCCATCCCAAGGTTTTGCTCATGGATTAAGCCACTGCTAGTATTGACTAGAAGACAGACGACCTTATCCAAACTATGATTCGAACTTAGTTCAAGGAAGTAAGATTGTTATAAACCTAGACAACCGTCATCACAATAGCTCACAGATTAAACACGATCATAAACTACGATAAAATCCTTGTGCTCTAGAGAGGAGAAGTGAAAGAATATGAAGCTCCTTTGAAACTAGTTAAAGATGAAAACTCATTTTTGGGAAGACTTATCCGCAAGACAGGTGCTACCTACATGAAAAAGATCATGGACTTAGCTTAGAAAGGAGAAAAGCTGTAATGATGACATATGGAATGCTACTATGTCTATAATACATAATTATCATTGGTGTTCTGACTCGAATAACTTTTCGTAGGTTTGGTTATCTTTAAGGTACTGTTTGAAGTAGCGTTCATAATTATCAAGTTTTAGGGCCTGTCCAATGTATTGGGAATAGTCGTTAAAGGGTATAATCTTCTCTCCTTA
>Ga0316217_10002200_pt1 | contig 23857 bp, 13 predicted proteins | sample 1anoAmetaG_FD_203633 | JGI IMG/M metagenome (GOLD analysis project Ga0316217, IMG submission 203633) | Freshwater microbial communities from Trout Bog Lake, Wisconsin, USA - 1anoA | ecosystem: Environmental > Aquatic > Freshwater > Lake > Hypolimnion/Profundal zone | place: USA: Wisconsin...
AAAACTATGTCATTTTAACGTTTTCATTCCGTCTGGCCATCCCCAACGACCTTGGCCAATTCCTGATCCAACAACGCCAAGCTGATCGGCTTGACCAAATGCCCCACAAAGCCGGCTTGGCGGCTTTGTTCAATGTCATTCTCCTGGCCGTAGCCGCTCAGGGCGATGCCCGGCATTTTATAGCCCTTGGCACGCAACGCTCGCATCAGGTCTAATCCGCTGCCGTCCGGCAGGCCTAAATCGCTTAACAAGACATCGAACGGCTGGGTGCCGGCCAGTTGCTGGGCGGTGGCGATATTCACGGCGATTTGCACCTTATGCCCCTGGGCGGATAACAAGCGGCGCATCACGCGCGCGGTGTCGGCATGATCTTCCACCAGCAGGATGCGTAGCGGGCGAACCGCGGCCGGGAGCGGCGGCGATGATTGGTCGCTGGGCGTGGTAAGCTTGGCCAAAGGCCCGGTCGGCAGCATCGGCAGGCGAACCGTAAACGTTGAACCCTTGCCCTTGCCCAGGCTGTACGCCTGGATGCTGCCGCCGTGCATTTCCACCAGGGCCTTGCTGATGGTCAGACCCAAGCCCAGGCCGCCGAATTGCCGGGTGATCGAACGGTCGGTCTGCTCAAAAGCATTAAAGATGCGGTCCAGAGCGTCCGGTTCCATGCCTTCACCGTTGTCCTGCACTTCCACCGCCACGTAACAATTATTCTCATCGCGGCAACGGATGCGGACGAACCCGCCGTGCGGGGTGAATTTCACCGCGTTCTTGATCAAATTCCAGAACACTTGCTGGAGCCGGCCGGCATCAGCGTCCACCACGAAAAGTCTATCCGGGCTCTCGAACTGAAAATCCAGCCCGCGGGCCGTAATCTCCGGATCACACACTTCCACGGCGAGGCGAATCACCGTACACAAATGCAGCGGCTGGCGGTCCAGCACCACCTTGCCACGCTCGATGCGCGTCACATCCAGCAGATCGTCAATCAACCGCGCTTCCATTTCCGCGTTGCGACAGATCACGTCCAACTGCTCGCGGGTGTCGGCGTCAAAACGCGGATCGTCGCGCAGCATCGCCGCCGTTGCCAGCACCGGATTCAGCGGATTGCGCAATTCGTGGGAAAGCACGGCGATAAAATGGTCCTTGGCTTTGCTGGCCTGTTCGGCGGTGGTCTTGGCGGCGGCCAGGGCCGTTTCCATCGCCTTGCGCTCGGTGATGTCTTTGACGGTGCAATGCAACATGAAACCGCTGTCGCTCAGGACCGGTTCCCCAGCGATCCACAATTCCACACGCCGGCCATCCTTGCGGACGATCGCCGTCTCCAATTGGGCATAACCGCGCCCGGCGACATGTTCCTGGAAGCGCTCGGCCGTTTTCTCCAGTTGGTCCGGCGCACACAAATCCGTGAAGGTCATTTGCAGCAATTCCGCCACTGGATATCCGCAAATCTGCTCGCAGGCGGGATTGACCATGATGAACCGCCCCGCCGCATCCACGCTAAAAACCCCGTCGGGATTGCGGTCGAACAACAGCCGGTACTTTTGCTCGCTTTCCCGCAAGGCGTCGGCGGCACGCTTGCGCTCAATGGCGTGCCGAATCGACCGCGTCAACAGCCGCTGGTCGGTTTGCCCCTTCACCAAATAATCCTGTGCCCCGATCCGCAGCGCCTCGGTGCCGATGGCCTCATCATCCGTTCCCGTCAACACCACCACGGGAACCTGGGGCGCGGCGGCGGTAACGTGCTGGACCGTATCCAACCCATCGCTGTCAGGCAAATGCAAATCCAGCAGCACCACGTCAAATGTCTGGGCCTTCAGGCATTTGATGGCCTCATCCAATCGCCCCACGTGCGTCAACTTAAACGGCAGCACTTCAACGTCGCGCAGCGTTTCCCGCAGCAGCCGGGCATCGCCGGGGTTGTCTTCCACCAACAGAATATGCAGCGGGCTGTCGGCCATGCTTCACCGCTTGGGCAGCATCACGATCGTCAACCAGAAATCCTCGATCGCCTTGACCACGTTCAAAAACTGCGGCAAGTCGATTGGTTTGCTGATGTAGCAATTCACGTGCAGATCATAAGCCTTAATCACATCCTCGTCAGCCTTGGAAGTGGTCAACACCACCACCGGAATGTGCCGCAGCGAGGCATCGGCCTTAATCTCCGCCAGCACCTGGCGGCCATCTTTCTTGGGCAGGTTCAAATCCAGCAGAATCAGGTCCGGGCGGATGGCCGTCACGTATTGGCCGCGCTTGAACAAATAGTCCAGGGCCATCGCGCCGTCTATGGCCACGCTAAGGCGATTGCGCACTTTGCCTTCCTTGAGCGCTTCCTGGGTTAGCCGCACATCACCGGGATTGTCTTCGATCAGCAGAATCTCAATCGGGGCGCCATCAGATCGTTGACCGTTTGGATACACCATAGTCTTTTACCTTATCGTCCCCGAATTGCCTATTGTAAAAAAGAACGTCGCGCCTTTTCCGGGTTCGCTCTGCACCCAGATGCGGCCACCATGCCGCTCGACAATCCGCTTGCATATCGCCAAGCCGATGCCCGTGCCGGGATATTCCGCCCGGCTGTGCAAACGCTGGAAGATCATAAAAATCTTTTCCGCGTACTGTGCTTCGATGCCGATGCCGTTGTCTTTAACGCTAAAGACCCAATCATCATCCTTCTTTTCCGCGCCGATGCAAATCCGCGGCGGACGGTCGGTGGCGCGGAATTTGATCGCGTTGCCAATCAGATTCTGCAACAACTGCGTCAGTTGCGAGGCATCGCCCGGCACCGTCGGCAGCGGATCGTGGGTAATCACCGCCCCGCTTTCGGCGATGGCGGCTTCCAAATTGCGCAAGGCACGCTCCATCACCTCCTGCATATCCACCGGTTCCAGCGGTCTACCGCGCGTGTTCACCCGCGAGTAATCCAGCAAATCAGTAATCAAGCGGCTCATGCGCGTGGCCCCGTCCACGGCAAACGCCAGGAACTCCACCGCCTCCGGTTCCAGCTTGGCCTTGTAACGCTTTTCGATGAGCTGCATGTAACCAGTCACCATGCGCAGCGGTTCCTGCAAATCGTGCGAAGCCACGTAAGCGAACTGCGCCAAATCCTTGTTGGAACGCGCCAATTCCTCGGCGGTGCGTGCCAGGGCTTGCTCGGCCTGTTTACGTTGGGTGATGTCGCGCATGATCTTGGACGCGCCGACCACGTGCCCCTGGCTATCCTTTAAGGGCGATGCCGTGATGGATACGTCGATCCGCCGCCCGTCCTTGGCCACACGCACCGTTTCCAGGTGCTCCCAACGATCGCCCCGCCGCAATAACGCCTGGATTTGCTCTTCTTCCTCAAGGTGCTCCGGCGGCAGCAACACGGTGATCGGCCGGCCGATGATTTCCGCGGCGGTATAGCCCAACAAGCGCTGTGCCGCCGCGTTCCAACTCAGGATGATGCCGTCCAGCGACTTGGAAATGATCGCGTCGTCGGTGGATTCGACAATCGCCGCCAGCAGCAATTGCGCCTGTTCGGCGTGTTTGCGCTGGGTGATATCCATGGCCAGCACCACAAACCCGCGCACCTGGCCGGTTTCGTCGCGGTCGGGGGTGTAGCTGGTGTGGAACCAGCGCGGGGTCGTATCCGCGTAGGATAGTTCCATCTCATAAAGAACGGTCTCGCCGGCCATGACGCGATCGACATAGGCCTGCACCTTCTGCCACGCCGCCGCGCCCACCACCTCATGCGCCAGCCGCCCCGGCATCTTTTCCGGGTCCACCCCCAGCCACTGATGGTAGGCCGCATTGGCCATGCGGTAACGTCCGTCGGCGCCAATATACGAAATTAACGCCGGGGCGGCATCGGTGATCAATTTCAACAGTTGCTGGCTTTGCCGCAGCGCCACTTCCGCGGCCTTGCGCGCCGTGGCATCCTGCTTGATGGCGATGAAGTGTTCGACCTTGCCGGCGGCGGTCTTCACCGGCGTGATCGTCATCTCTTCGGTATACAAGCTGCCATCCTTGCGCCTGTTCACCAACTCCCCATGCCACACCTGCCCGGCCAGCACCGTGTCCCACATGTTCTTGAAGAACGCCTGATCGTGCGTGTGCGAATTCAACACGCGCGGATTTTGCCCGATGGCTTCGGCGAAGGTGTAACCCGTCAGCTCCGTAAACGCCGGATTCACCCACTGGATGGTGCCATCGGGCGCGGTGATGACGATGCCGTTGGCGGCGGCTTCCAGCACCGCGGCGTGCAGGCGGATTTGTTCATCGGCGCGCTTGCGCGCCGTCACGTCCATGAAGATCACCGCGAACTGCCGCGGACCGGTCTTGAACGCACTAACCTCAAACCATTTGTCCAGCGCCCCAAACGGCCCTTCAAAATGCGCCGGCTCACCGGTCATGACCACGTTCCCATAACGCTCAAACCACATCGGCTCAACATCCGGGAACAACTCCAGCGCCGTGCGGCCAACCAGATCCGGCCCATTCAACCCCGTATGCCGCTCGAATCCAGGATTGACCATCAAATAGCGCAAATCGCACGGTTTGCCGGATTCATCCAGAATAATCTCGTTGAGCGACAGCCCTTCGGTCATCGTTTCAAACACCGTGCGAAAACGCTCTTCGCTGGCGCGCAACGCCTCTTCCATCTGCTTCAGCGCGTCCACATCCGTGTTCGTTCCGAACCATTGCACCACCTGCCCCTGGGCATCCTTTAGCGGCTGCCCACGGGTCAGGAACGAACGGAACTTGCCATCCGCGCCGCGCAACGGGAAAGTCATCTCAAAAGGCTCGCCGCTGGCAATCGAGGCCTTCCACTGCTCCAGCACCTTGGGCAGCATCTGCGGATCGTGAACGCTCTGCCAGCCCCAGCCTTCCATATCCTTCGGCGTGGTGCCGGTGTACTCGTACCAGCGATCGTTGTACCAATGAATAAACCCGTCGGGGCGCGCAATCCAGGCCAATTGCAACATGGAATTGGCCATGGTGCGGAAGCGTTCTTCGCTCTCCCGCAACGCGGCTTCGGCACGCGTGGCATCGCTGATGTCGCTGAACAGGATGGCGACTTTGCGGCTTTCTGGCCCGCCCACCCGATAGGCGCTCACGTCGTAATAACGATTCAATTCCCTGGCTTGGTTGACAAATCGCATCGGCTCGCCGGTCAAGGCGATCTTGCCGTAAAGCTCAAACCAGTGCTCCTCGTGATTGGGGGCAAACTCGCGCATCCGTTTGCCTGCCGCATCCTTCATGCCCGTCTGCGCTTCAAACGTCGGATTGACCTCCAGGAAGCGATAATCGATGGGATGATTGTCGGCGTCAAAAATCATTTCGATGATGCAGAAGCCCTCCAGCATCGAGTTGAACAACGTGCGATAACGCTCTTCGGACAAGCGGATCACTTCTTCGGCGCGTTTGCGCTCGGTGATGTCGCGGGCGATGCCGATGACCCCAATGATCTGGCCATCGGCGTCGCGATAGGGTGTCTTGGCCGACAGGAAGGTGCGCGGCCCCTCGGGGCCGGGGACGATTTCCTCCATCGTTTCCGTCTGGCCCGAGGCCAGCACGCGGCGGTCGTTGGCCATCACCTGCCGCCCCACCGCCGGGTCGTCGTAAAATTCTTCGTCGGTTTTGCCAATCACCTGTTCGGCACTCCGATGCAACGCCGCCAGCGTGGCGGGATTGGCCAGCAGCAGGCGGCTGTCACGGTCCTTCAGGAAAATCGGGTCTTGGGTGGTATCGGTAATGGCCCGCAGCAGGGTTTCGCTGCGGCGCACCGCGTCTTCGGCGCGTTTCCGCTCGGTAATATCCTCACTGAAGATCAGGATGCCGGCCACCTGCCCGCCGGCGTCGTGCCAGGGGCGCACTTCCCAGCGCAACCACTGCGTCGAACCATCGGCCCGCACAAACGGATCCTCATCCTCCCGCACCACCGCGCCATTCAAGCCGCGCTGATGGATTTCCCGCCAACGCGCGGGAATCTCCGGGAAAATGTCGTAATGCGAAACCCCTTGCAACTCGCGACCCACCAATCCGTAATCGCTTAGCCACCGCTGGCTGACGCTGACGTAGCGCATCTGCCGATCGAACATCGCCAGCGCCGCCGGGGCATGCTCGATAAACAATTGCAGGCGTTCTTCGCGCTCGCGCAGGGTGGCTTCGTCGCGTTTGCGCTGGGTGATGTCCACCAGGGCGGCAACTGAACCGCGCGGGTGGCCGGCGGTATCCAGCAGCGGTGTGCCGTAGCCCAACACCTGGCGGACCAAACCATCGTCAAAGGCAATGGTGAACTCAAAATCCTCGACAGGCTCGCCGCGTGCGGCCCGCTGCGCGGGCAATTCGTCCAGCCGTAATTCGCGCCCATCCTTTAGGGCGCGGAAATGACTGGGCCGGATGGCATCCGGCGCCGACTTGGAAAGTTCGTTCCCATGGGGAATCCGCAGGATTTCGTCGGCCATGCGATTGCCGGTCATGTGCAGACATTCCGTGTCGTGGGAAATAAACAGCGGCATGGGCACCGCCTCCAGCAGCACCGCCAATTCTTCCGCCCGCTCGTGCTCGCGCCGTTCGCTGTCGCGCAGCGCCGCCGTGCGCTCCGAGACACGCTGCTCGAGCAGTTCATTGGCCTGGCGTATGGCCGCTTCGGCGCGCTTGATGTCTTCGATGTCCGTGCAGGTGCCGAACCATTTATGCACCTCGCCATTGGGCTTGAGCATCGGTGCGCCGCGGATCAACCACCAGCGATAGACACCGTCGGCGCGCCGCAACCGGCATTCCAGCGAGTATCGCTCCAGGTGTTGGGTGGCCCGCTGCCATGCTTCCCAGGCACGTTGCTTGTCATCGGGGTGGAAAGGGATGTTCCAGCCGTGACCATAACTTTCCTCCAGCGTCATTCCCGTGTAATCCACCCATTGGTGATTGAAATAGATGTTCCACCCATCCGGCCGGGTGGCCCAGACCATCTGCGGCATGGACTCGGCCAGGGAGTGGAATTCCTGCTCGCTCAGGAGCAGCGCGTCTTGGGCCTGCTTGTACAGGGCCTCTTCCGCCCGCTTGCGGGCGGTTATGTCCTGTTGCACCCACAGCCGGCCACGCGATTGCCCACCGACTTCCAGGAAGACCACATCGCGCAAACCGGTTCGGCCGTCCCGCATGGGAACTTCCTCGCCCCGGATTGTGAGTTTCCCGGCGACAATCTCGCGCACCCGCGCGCAGGCTTGATCGGGATGCCGATAGGCCTGGCTGATCTTGGCCAGCAACTCCACCGAGGTCAGCCCCGCCAGTTGCGCCGGTGACTCGGTTAAACCGAAATCGGCGCACAGCGCCTGATTGGCAAATTCCACCCGCCCTTCATCGTTCATCAGCAAGACCGCCGCCGACATGCTGGATAGCATCAGGTAAAAGCGCTGGAGGGTGGCTTGCAGCACTTCCTGCGCCTTTTTGATGCCGGTGATATCCGCCCCGGTGGTAATGAAATACTCGCCTAGCGAGACGCTGGTAAACCGGAAATGCTTGTCCAGGTTCGGGAAGTAATCCTCGAAAACATAGGGCGTGCCTTCGCGGGTGATCTTTTCCACCGCCTCGCGGTAATGTTCCGTGGCCCCGGGGCCGAAAATTTCGTCGGTCGTCTTGCCCCTGATCTCCTCCACCGACGTGCGGCCCCAACTCTTCAGCGTCGGTGGGTTGGCGTCCACCAGCCGCCAGGTTTTGATCCGGCCTTGTTCATCGCGCACCAGTTGCCAGAAATGCACCTCCTCGGTCATGTTCTGGAACAGGTTGCGGTATTTGGCTTCGCTTTCCGCTAGCGCCTGCGCGGCGCGTTTGCCTTCGGTGATGTCGCGGATGGCGGTGAAGCGAACCTTGCGATTGTGGTAAACCGCCGTCCGCCCGTGCGCTTCGATGACAATACGCCGGCCGTCTTTGCGGACCAATTGGTGCTCGACGGTGGATTCACCGCCGGCGCGAATAATGTCCCCGATCCTTTCCCGGTCTTCGGGCAGGAACAGCGACAACACTTCGGTGCCGATGAGTTCCTCGCGGCGGTAGCCCAGTATTTTCAGCAACTGCTCGTTGACGTCGGTCATCTTGCCGCCCTCGGCAATGGCCACGCCCTCAAAGGTTGCCGCCGCCAACGCCTGGAAACGCTGCTCGCTTTCCCGCAGCGTCTCTTCCGCACGCTTGCGCTCGCGGATGTCGGTCAGGAAGGAATAATAATACTGCGGCCGGCCTTCCGCATCGGTGGCCATGTGGACCAGTAATTCGATGGGCACACGCGTGCCATCTTTACGGAGATATTCTTTTTCATAGCGTACCGGCTGGCCGGTGCGCTGTAGTTCGGCGAGCTTTTCCCCCTCGATCTGGCGCCATTCCGGCGGGGTCAGTTGCTCCGCCCAATTCATCGCTTGCAATTCCGCATGGCTGTAGCCGGTTAGCTCCTCAAATGCCTTGTTGACCAATCCCAACCGGCCGTCGGGATAGCCCACGCCCATGGGCTGGGAGGAATCGCGGATCAGACCGGCAAGGAATTCATTTTGTTTCTGGCTTTCCCGCAAGGCGGCTTGGCGATCATAAGCCGCTGCCTTCTCCCCATTGCGGCGGTACAACTCGGCGACGATACTCATGAACACGCCCATGCACGCGAACAGCGCCAACCCCACCCGGTCCACCGGCGCGGTGATGTAGAACTGCCCAACCGGCTCCAAAAACTCGTGCGCCGCCACAAAGCACGTCAATGCCACCGCCAGTAACCCCGGCCCGAAACTGGCCAACAACGCCACCGCCATCACCGCGGGATAGAACGTGACGTAAGTAGGCAACCCGGGACCGGCCCAGGCCGTCAACACCAGCCGCAAACCCCAGCCCGCCGCCAACGCCACCACCGCCAGGCCGTAGCGCGCCCACCAGCTTGTCGCTTGCCGCCGCCGCTGCTCCTCCCCCGGCAGCCAGAAGTTTTGCAAAGATTCATCCACGGCCTGGAGCGAAAACGCCCCTGTGCGGCTTTCCCGCGCCGCCGTCAGCGCGGCGATGAACAGGTAGACGCTGCCCAGATATTGCGTGAGCCGGTTCACCCAACCCAGGGCACCGGCTTGGAACGTCAGCAAGGTGACCCCGGTCAACCCGACGGCGACCAATGCCAGGCCCAAGCCATACCAGTAATAATACGTGCCGGACCGCCGCCAGAATTTATGGATCATCTGCCAGGCGACCCAGGCGAACAGAACCACGGCTAAAACCAGCACGCTTTGCCGGGGCCAAGTTCCGCCTTGCCCCTGGACAAAAAACACCGGGATCCATCCCGCCAGCGCCACCCAGATGATCCCTGCCGCCACCACCAGCGCCACACTGTAGCCCACCACCAGCCATGGCCCCCGCCGCCGCAGCCGACCGTGCCACCGCACCCCGGCCAGATGGCACAAAGCCGCCGCCAGCATCCCCACGTTATGGATGAAGATGGTGCCGTTGAGGCGGTTGACGACCACAGCGGCCACCAGGGACGTGATGCCCCATACCAGCGCGCCACAGCCGAACATCAGCAAGCCAGGTTGCCCTGTGGCCAGAAACCCACGCGCAGTCAAAAAGCCGATGCAAGCGGAGGCAAGAAATGTGAAAAACAGATTCAGCAGCACCATTGCCAGGCGCGATTCGTAAGCGGTCTGGAGATTGGCCGCCCATAGCCCCACGATCACCAGCAGCAGCAGCGGGATCGGCAGCCACGCCCGCCGGCTTAACCGACCACGACCGGTGGTTACCGCCTGATCGCTCAAATCGACTTGGTCATTGGCCATAAATCCTCATCACCGACCGCTTACCGACCTGCTTCGGTTCATACGATGCAAATATAGTCACTACCGTAACCGGTACAAGAATTCACCGCGGCTGCGCCAGCCGCCGTTCCCCTTTGCCTGAAAATGGGGTACGCCATTCTTCACGTCACTTACCTTTAGGCATACCGCAAACGCGCCAATTGGGGAACGGATAATCCGAAATGCCGCGATACCGGATTGACGCATGTTATTGATAAAACCGCATTCTCGCTATCGAAAAAAGTAGCAGAATGTAGCATCGTGTAGCAAGTGTGGCATCCACCCACGTGGATATCCGACCAGTCTGTCTAGAAAACTTTTCCCTGCCCGCCTACACTCACCAACCTCAGGAGCTTTTCGCATGAGCCAGTCCATCGCCGCGTCCCCATCCCCTGAACCGAACCTGCGCCCCAAAACCACCGGGCCGAAACTCGAAACCTTTTATTACGACGACGCCATTGTCCGCAAATTCCTGGTCGCCATGTTCGTCTGGGGCGTGGTGGCCATGCTGGTCGGCGTCATCATCGCGCTGATGCTGGTCAAGCCGGCTTGGAACTTTGGCCAGCCTTACCTCATCTTCTCGCGCCTGCGACCGCTGCATACCAACGCGGGCATCTTTGCCTTTGCCGCCAATGGCATCTTTGCCGCCGTCTATTATTCCACCCAGCGGCTGTGCAAGGCCCGCATGTACAGCGATAAGCTGAGCAATCTGCACTTTTGGGGCTGGCAACTGATTATCGTCGCCGCCGCCTTGACCTTGCCTTTCGGCATCACCAAAGGCAAGGAATATGCCGAACTGGAATGGCCCATCGATATCGCCATCGCCATCGTCTGGCTGGGGTTCTTTGGCGCCAATTTCTTCCTCACCCTGCTCCATCGCCGCGAACGGCACATGTATGTCGCCCTGTGGTTTTACATCGCCACCATTGTCACCGTCACCGTGCTGCACGTGTTCAATAATCTGGTGGTGCCCATCGGGCTGTTCAAGAGCTATTCGATTTACGCCGGCGCTCAGGATGCCATCATGCAATGGTGGTATGGGCATAATGCCGTGGCGTTTGTGCTGACCACGCCGTTCCTGGGGTTGATGTATTACTTCCTGCCTAAAGCGGCCGAGCGGCCGGTGTTCAGTTACCGGCTCAGCATCGTCCACTTCTGGTCGCTGGTGTTTATCTATATCTGGGCCGGGCCGCACCATTTGCACTATTCGGCCATCCCCGATTGGGCCAGCACGCTGGGGATGCTCTTCAGCGTCATGCTGTGGATGCCAAGCTGGGGCGGCATGATCAACGGCCTGCTGACCCTGCGCGGAGCCTGGCATAAAGTCGCCACCGATCCCGTGCTTAAATTCTTCGTGGTGGGCATCACCTTCTATGGCATGTCCACCTTTGAAGGCCCCCTGCTTTCCATCAAATCCGTCAACAGCCTTGGCCACTTCACCGATTGGGTGATCGCCCACGTGCATGGCGGCACGCTGGGCTGGGTGGCGTTCATGTGCTTCGGCATGATGTACTGGCTGTTGCCACGCCTTTATCAGACCAAGCTATACAGCCAAACATTGGCCACACTGCATTTCTGGATCAGTACCGTGGGCATCCTGCTCTATGTTCTGCCGCTATACGTTGCCGGCTTGACCGAAGGCCTGATGTGGCGGGCGATGAACGATCAAGGGCAGCTTGCTTTCCCCGACTACATCGAATCGGTCAACGCGGTCATTCCCATGTGGTGGATGCGGGTGTTCGGTGGCTCGGTCTATCTGATCGGCACGCTAATCGGCGGCTGGAATTTCTACATGACCTGGCGCTCCCGCCCGGCAGTGTATGAAGAGGTCGCCCACACCGCCCCGCGCTTGACCCGCAAATACACCCCCGAAACCGCGCCCGCCAGCAAGCTGGAAAACGTCGCCGACACCGGCAAGCGGATCGAAGTGTTTTCGACGTTCTGGTTCCATCGCCAATGGGAACGCCTGCCCATCAAATTCACCGTGCTGGTGATTATTGCGGTGGTGGTGGCGTCGCTGTTTGAGATCATCCCGACGTTCGTGATTCGCTCGAACATTCCGATCATCGCCTCGGTGAAGTCCTACACGCCGCTGGAGCTTTACGGACGGGATATCTACATCCGCGAGGGATGTTATCTATGCCACAGCCAGATGATTCGGCCGATTCTGTCGGAAGTCCGCCGGTATGGCGAATATTCCAAGGCGGGCGAATTTGTGTATGACCATCCGTTCCAATGGGGCAGCCGGCGTATCGGCCCGGACTTGGCCCGCGAAGGCGGGCGGCAAAGTGAAATTTGGCATGTGCGGCATTTCAAGGCCCCCGACGGGATAAGACCTGGATCAGTGATGCCGGCCTTTACCTGGCTGTATAGTAACAAAGTGGATTTCGATTCGATGCCCTCGCGCGTACAGGCGATGCGGTTCATGGGCGTGCCCTACAGCGATACCGAATATTACGCCGCGCAAACCGATGCAGTAGCTCAGGGCAAAGCCGTTGCCGACCGGATTATTTCCCAAGCCTCTGATGACAACGAAAGCAAGCAACTGGCCAGAATGCATCTGGAGGACAAGGAAGTGACGGCGTTGGTCGCCTATCTCCAGCGCATGGGCACGGACCTGAATGCCTCACCGACGCCAACAACCCAGCCCACCACCGCTCCGACCACCATGCCGACGATTGCCCCGCCGACACTGAACCCCAATGGCACCGCCACCGGGGCCGAACAATAACCCGCGCAGGAGTTCTTTATGCACCCTGACAATTGGTTGAACCGCTTGGTGGAACGGGCCAAAGATGTGGACCTAACGTGGATGGGCGAGATCGGCATGATCATTTTCTTCGTGATCTTCATCGCGGTCGGCGTATGGGTTTTTGCCCGCAAGCGCGGCGATATCGAGCAGTGGTCGAACCTGCCGCTGGATGATGGGCAACCCCCTAAACAGGATTAACCGGAGCCTTTTATGAGCAATCTGGAAAACCAAGACCGGGACGTGGAAGAGACGGAAGAAATCACCGCCCCGCTCACCGGCCATAACTACGATGGCATTCAGGAATACGACAATCCCCTGCCGTGCTGGTGGTCATGGCTGTTCATCGGCACCATCGTTTTCAGCGTGATCTATTTCTTCATAGCCGTCACCACCGGCACGCTGAGTGCGGTCTACGCTTACGAACAGGATGCCAAATCCGACGCCAACGCCATCATCAATGCCAAGCAATACACCCCCGACGCCCCGACGCTGATGGGCCTGATCAAAGACTCGACCAAGCTGAAGATCGGCCAGGGCATTTACAGCTCGCACAACTGCGTCGCCTGCCACGGCACCAACGGCGGCGGATTATCTTGTCCGAACCTTACCGACGTATATTACCTAGATGTTAAGAAGATCACCGACATTGTTGACGTGGTCACCAATGGTCGGAAAAACGGCGCGATGCCCGCTTGGAAAACCCAGTTGACGCCCAACGAGATTATCTTTGTGTCGGCTTACGTGGCCTCGCTGCGCGGGACCAACGTGCCCGGCGGCAAAGGCTCCGAAGGCGTGGAGATTCCGCCGTGGTCGGAAAAGTGATCCGTTCCTCTTTCCCCCTCGCCCTGTACTCAGGGAGAGGGTTGGGGTGAGGGTTATTTGGCATTTACGCGGCGCATAGCATGACCCTGCTGAATCCCGAAGAACACGTTCTATCCACACTGGAAAGCGATGGCTCGCGCCGCTGGATGTATCCGCGCTTGTCCATGGGCCGATTCTGGAAAGCCCGCCGCATCGTCGCGTACCTGCTGATCGTCGTCTTTACGGCAATGCCGGTGATCCGCATCAACGGCAATCCTGCCATGTTTCTGGACCTGGCCCATCGGCGTTTCCATCTTTTCGGATTCACCTTCCTGCCCACCGATACCTTCCTGCTGGCCCTGCTGATAGTCAGTTTCGTCCTGGGCATCTTTTTCTTTACCGCCCTGTTTGGCCGGGTATGGTGCGGCTGGGCTTGCCCGCAAACCGTTTACATGGAATTTCTCATCCGCCCGCTGGAACGCCTGTGCTATGGCCGCACCGGCCGCGGCGGCCCCAGGCCGGCGAAAATGCCGATGTGGCGGACAGCACTGCTTTACGTGCTCTACCTGCTCTGCTGCCTATTCCTGGCGCACACGTTCCTCTCCTATTTCGTCGGCATCGAACAGCTTCGCCATTGGATGATGCAATCACCCTTTGAGCACCCTGCTTCCTTTCTGGTCATGGCCGCCACCACCGGCCTGATGATGTTCGACTTCTGCTACTTCCGCGAGCAAATGTGCGTGATCGCCTGCCCCTATGGCCGGTTGCAATCGGTCCTGCTGGACCGCGATTCGCTGATTATCACCTACGACCCCGCCCGCGGTGAACCGCGCGGCCCGGTGCGGAAAAGTCTGCCAGTCATCAATGACCCCGCCCCCAAACTCGGCGACTGCATCGCCTGCAACCTCTGCGTCCAAGTTTGCCCCACCGGCATCGACATCCGCAATGGCTTACAACTCGAATGTATCGCCTGCACCCAATGTATCGACGCCTGCGATGATGTGATGGCCAAGCTCAAACGCCCGCTGGGCTTGATCCGCTACAGCAGCGAAGCCGCCCTGGCCGGCCGCAAATGGCGTATGCTCCGGCCACGCGTGCTGATCTATCTGGCCGTGATGGCCGGCCTGCTGTCCACATTAACCTACATCTTCCTCGGCAAAGCCCCGTTCGACGCCCAGTTGCTACGCAGCCCCGGCCGGCCGTTTGTCGTCGGCAACGATGGCATGGTGGCCAACGAATTTCGCGTCCGGCTGACCAATCGCATCGATACCCCGCTAACCCTTTCCCTGGCAATCGCCGACCGCCCCGATTGCAGCATCCATCAGTTCCACAGCAGCATCGTCTTGCCGCCCGGCCAAATGATGTTTGAATCGCTGGAAATCAAAGCCCCCGCCAGCGCCTTTGCCGCCGGCACCTTCAACGTGAATCTGCGCGTCACCGACAACGCCGGCCACCGCATCCAGCGTACCGCCCCGCTGCTCGGTCCATTTACCTTCGGCCCAGCCACCCCCTCAACACCCTCAACCTCCTCAACCTCGGGAGACATCCATGCCGACCACCCCTAATCCACCCCACCGCCGCTGCTGGCGCTGGCCATTGATTATCATCAGCATCCTGGCGGTTCACGCCGGCATCATGCTCACCGCCGCCGCCATCGCCTTGCAAAAGCCCGGCGAATCGGCGGTGATTCCCGACTATTACAATCAAGGCCAACAGTGGGACCAGCACCGGGCGCGGATGCAGGTTTCCAAAGACCTTGGCTGGAACATCACGGTCACCGACGCTGAGCCTAACAGTGCTCGCCAAAAACAAGTCCGCTGCACCTTACTGGACGCCGCCACCAAGCCCGTGGACCAAGCCGCCTTGCGTGTGCATTGCTTCCATCTATCCCACGGCGACCAAGCCGCCACCATTGACGCCACGCTCCTCGCCCCCGGCCAATACCACATCGCCCTGCCGCTCAATCTGCCGGGCTTCTGGCAATTCGATTTCGCCGCCAAGCGCGGCCCACAGTGGTACATTCAAACGGTAACGCAATGGGTGAATTAGGTGCCTGCCCTGGCGTTCTTCCTGGTCACGGTGGCGGGCCAAAATTGCGAGCCGTTCGGCCAAGATTTTGCTTGATCGGACAAACTGACACGTTAATGTGTTCCCGGTATACCCGTGGCAGTCGCGGGCTAGAAGCTGAATGCAAACCGACGGCTAGATCGGCAAGGGAGGCTTACTGTGCCGCCGGCAGGCCTTCTACCTTGCACGCGCCGGCGGCGAGTTCCTCGCCGGTGGGTAGCCGGAAAGCGCTGTCGCCAAAATTCACCGTTACGCGCACGCCGTTGGCGTACTCGGTTTGCTGGACGGCGCGGTCGTCGATTAGGTAACGATGGTTCACCATTTCAGAGTATCCGGTGGCACGGGCGATGGGTGACGTGGCGTTGTAGCTGCGGACGAAACGGGCTTTGTCGCGTTGCCAGGTTTGGGCGGTGAACATGAACATTGGCGGGGTGCCGTAGAGGGCGTTGAAGAGATCACGCTTGTCCCACAGGGCGGGGAGTTTGTTGCTGTAATCGCCCCAATACCATTGGGCCACCACGCAATCGTGGTAGACCAGTTCCCATAGCGGCAGGCGGTAGCGGTAGCCGACCTGAAATTTGGCAGTTTCTGCCGGCACCTGGTCCCATTGGCGGAGCATGTCCCGGCCGGAATCGGGCACGCGATAGGGGCCAAGACTGAGCATGCCTTCAAAATAATGCACGTAGGGCACGGCGGCATCGTGGCCGGTTTCTGAGCCGGTGACCAAGTGGTTGCCGCGGGAGACCAAATCGAGCAGTTTCATACGCCACTGGCGGCAATCGGTGCGGGTCATGGGATGATCGGGCGAATAATCCTCACGCCAGGCGGAAGCGGTGGTGGTGTCGATAAACCGGCAGCGGTAGGGATGGGTGGCCAGATCGTCGGTGATGCGTTTGGTGGCGTAGGGGATGGCCTGGCTATCGGATAGCACGCCGCAGGGATAAAGCGGGCCATCCTTGGTTTCGACGCTCCAGCCATGCACCCATTGGCCGGCGGCATCCAAGACCAGATCCTTGGGCCAGGCGGCGGTGGGCCATTCGGTGCTGACATAGCGCAAGCGAGGAAATTGCGCCGGGTCCATCACGTCCTGATAAATATCGTACCGGCTGGTGAGCACGCTCAGGTCATTCATGGCGGCGATGTTTGCCGGATCACCGCGGTTGCTCCAGAGAATCCGCGTGATGCCGGCTTGGCGAAGTTCGTTGACAATCGCCAGGGCGTTTTTATCCCAGCACCATACGTTGACCGCGCCGATTAGCAGGTCCACCGCAGGAATTTCTTTGCGTTTTTCCGCCAGGGTTTTGAACAGGCCGGTTTGCTTGGCGTAATCGCGGTAACGCTTGCACATGGCGACGTAGCCGCCCTGATCGAAGAAGACGTAATGCACGCGGCGTTCCGGGCCGAACATGCGGTGCTGCGCTTCCCATTCTGGCACAATGCAAAGCAGGCCGCTGCTGCGGCGGATGTCGATGGAGGCATCATCCGGGGTTTCCAGGATGGCCATCTGGCCGGCCTTGCCATCGGTTACGCCCCAGAAACGCATGCAGATGCCATGACCGCCATAAGCCACCAAACGCGTGGTGCCAACGGTGGCGTCATCCACGGGATAGGAAATGCCTTCGTTCATGGGCACGATCAAACTGGTGCCGGCTTCGGTGGTGAATGGCTGCGGGAAGGCCAGCGGCGTGGACAGTTCACCGTCGCCGGTCAGGCTGACGGTGAATTCCGGCAGATTGGCGATAAGCTTCAGGCTCGCCTTGATCGACAGGCCGGTCGAGGCTTGCAGAAGATCGATATCCAGAGCATCGCCGGCGCGTGCGGCGGTGACCACGGCGTCGGCGTTATCCGCCGACTGGTGCCAGGTCCGGCCGGTGCGCTGGTCCAGCACGTCCAGCGTGCCATCGGCGGTATGCAGGGTGACGGTAATGGCTTTATTGGAGATATTGAGCGTCGCCGGCAGATTCGCCGGGCGCAACGCCGACACATTGCCCGCTTTTTTCATGGCGAACCCCTGTACCCAAATCGTGGCTGTCCCATCGCCGGTCAGCCGCGGCAAAACGTTGGTCACCCCGGCGGGGACCACGATTCTGGCTTGCCGCTGCCGCCAGCCTTCGCCGGCGTGCGCTATCTTCATGCCATAAATCCACTCGACGACCTTATCATTGGCGTCGCTGGTGACCACGCTGATTTCGGCGCTGCCGGCGCCTTCGACTTTTACCCAGGCGGAAAGCTCCAGAATGTCCCCGGCTTGAACCGCGACGCGGTCAGGCGCGGCCAGCGACCAATCTTTGTTGCCGGTATGCTGCACGCGCACGCATGGCCCCGGTTCATGGGCTGCGGCGGCGTCCAATGCGGCCGTGGCCGATCCGGCATCGCGCGTCCATAGCGGCGCCCAACCGGGCAAGGCGTCTGGCACATCAGCGGCGTAAACACCGCGCGCGGTGACGCCGAGCAACAATAATACCAGTAAAGTAAACGCCACAGTGGATCGGATGAATCGCATGGCCAAGCTTTCCTTTTGCGGCCATTGTAATCCAAGGCGCGTTAGGCTGGCCATACGTGGCGGTGGCGATTTTGAGCAATCGCCGGCTTACCCATTCGTCGTCTTTTTCATGCAATCGATGACCGCCGGGTCGATCGGCGGCATGGCAGCCTGCACCGTGGCGATGTCTTGGGCGGTGTAGACGGTTTTGGAGGTTTGGATTTCGCCAATAATCACGTCGCTCTTGATGCCTGACGACGCCATAGCCTTGATGTCATCCACCGTCAGCGGCGTCAGCGTTTGCGACGACGGGGCAGGCGGCTGTACCGGCGTAGGTTGCGGCGGCGGCACCGGTTGGCCGGGATAAACCGGTTGCGCCGGCTGTGGCGGCTGCACCACCGTCGGTGCCGCCGCGGCGTTCACCGCGTTGGGATTGGCGGCGGCCACTTGATCGTTATGCTGGATCGTTTCCCAGGTTTGCGGCGACTGCTGTTGCAGCCGGGCACGCTGTTCTTCGTTAATGTGACCAATGATGGCACCGGTGACGGCGCCGACGGCACCACCGATCAGCGCGCCCCGCAGGCCATGGCGGGGATCAGCCAGCACACCCAAGCCGGCGCCAACCGCGCCGCCGGTCAACGCGCCGCTGGTCGTGTCACAGCCGTTGTTGGCCAGAAACATGCCAGTTAGAACGGCTACGCCTATGGATCGTTTGACGAATTGCATGATTTTCCTCGCTGGTTTTAGTTGCTTGCTGGGTTAGTGGCCACTCTTGCCGCCTGCCGCCGTTGGCGTCGGTGCCGCCGCTGGCTTGGGGGCGGGTGTCGGCGCTGGTCCTGGCGATGCAGCCTTGGCCGGGGTTGGCGTTGGTGCCGCAGCCTTGGCCGTTGACGTCGCCGGGGGAATATAAGCCTTGCTTACCGGGGCGGGTTTGGGCGCCGCTGTGGGTGCCGGTTTGGCCGCCGGCCCGGAGCCTTCGACCTTGACAGCCACTTCCACGCGCGGCTTGGCAGCTTCGACACGCACTTGCGCCAATTTCTCGCGGTCGCCGACCGGGTGGCGCACTTCCAATTCCACGTGTTCCACTTTGGTGAACTTCACGACCCGATCGTGGCCGATGCCTTCATTGATAAACCGGCCATGTTCATCGTGGCGAAATTCATTGCGGATCATGCTGCGGCCGAAAAAGTCATGCCGCCGGCCAATGTCAATATGGAACGCATACTCGCGGTGCGCCAGCCGGAAAAACCGCTCGTGAAAGTGGTCGTAGCCGATAAACGTGAAATAGTCTTCGCCTAAGCCAAAATCAAAACTCGCCTCCACCACCGCCCCGTGCCAGCGGAATCCGCCTTCGACAAATTCCGCCCCCGGCGGCAGCGGCGCCCAACCGATGCAGCCATCGGCTTCACCATGCCGCCAGAAAACCCATGATGGACCCCACGTATAATCCGGCGCCCAAATCCAGCCATAACCGGGATCGCGAATCCAGCGGCCATAGTGGAAGGGGATGTCGCCCCAGGAATAATCCGACTGCCAGAACAGCCCATTGTCGGTTTGCACCCATTGACCATTATCGTAATAGGGACGCCAATCGGGATTGGACGCCAAAGCCCCGTCGGGCCGCCAATACATTTGACCGCCCACCTGGATCCAGGTGCCCCAAGGGGCCAGTTGGTCATGGAAATAAGCGAAATTGATTTCCGGTGCGGGCGGTGCCACCGGAGCCGGCGCGGCAACAACTTCCGGGCCAGGCGGTGGCGGTGGCATTACCACCGGTGTCGGCATCGGCACCGGCGTTGGCGCGGGAACCGTCACCGGAGTGGGGGTTGGAGCCAAGGCCGGAACTGGGGTCGGGGCCGGTGCCGGGGTCGCCGGTGCTTCGGCCTGCACCAGCGCGGAAATCACCGCCGGTGAAACATTCTCGCCCTTGAGGAAAATAATATCGTCGGCGCTCAGATGGTAAACCACACCCGCGTTCTTGATATGGGCGACAATGATGTCATCGCCAACCTGTGCCTGCGAAAGTTTGACGATTTCCTGCAATTCCGGCGAGAGATTGCCGTGGATATCGGCTCGGCTAACGCTGCCAATGGCACCACAGATCCCGGCGATCACGATCACGGCCAGAACCTGAACCATCCGCTGCTTCAGGTTCACCCCAATGTTATAACTGGTCTTGCGGCCCAATGCCGCCATTTCCGAGGTTGTCATCTTGATTCCTTGGTTAAAACGCGCCGGGACAACACTAACAGAGACACAGGCCACCGATCCTATCGCGTAATGCCCTATGTCCCGGCGAACACCAATATGGACAGACGTTTTCCACAAACGTTAGAGAAAATCTACCGCTGGCTGGTGGAATGTCAAGGGATATTCAAAAGACCAAAAAGTCCTAATAGGCCCTACACAGTTTTTGTGGCAAAAATAATCCGTCCACCGGCTAAACCAGCCGCCGATGCGAATTACTCAGCAAACACGGGCGAAAGTATGCCTGTGCCGCACCAAGTCGCCCCGAGTGTTTATCAAAAAACAACTCGGCAGGTAGGACTCGAACCTACAACCAGCCGGTTAACAGCCGGCTGCTCTACCATTGAGCTACTGCCGAAATTTACCGCTAGTGCTCACGCGTCGCGGGATGGACGAAGATACACGCGCCGGCGGAGATGTCAAGATTAACGCTGCACAGATTGCGATTTGTTTGACCGCCGCTTTCGCAGCCGCACTTCAGCGGGTCTGCTGGCCCCGTGTACATCACTCGTGTTTCTTGACGGTTTTGGCGACGGGGTAATATTCGCCGTTGAACACTTTTTCTTCCTCGGGCACTGCGGGTGTGGTGGGTTGGATCGGCTCGACTTGCGTACCGGTCAGCACCCGCACCGGCGCTTGTTGTTCCGTTGCCGCGGGGGCGGCACCGGTCATACGCGGCGAACCGGCGGTGTTCAGCGAGGCTTGCAGCGTCGCTTCAATCTCGGCCAGTTGATCCATATCCTGCTGGGTGATCGCCGTGGTTGCAGGCTTCTTGGCCGGTTCCTTGCTGCGCCGGTAGGGCCGGCTGTCGCCGGCAGCTTCTTTCTCCTTGCGGCCACCGCCAATGCCGTGGATTAACGCCGGGATCACCACACCGACAATCAGGAAACAACCGCCCATCCAAGTGACATAGGAAAAGCGCGTTTCTTTCCACCAGGCGTAATGCGGCCGAATCCACGCGTGGCTTTTGGCCACCGCGTTGAGAAAATCGCGGATCGTTTTCATTTCCGCCGGATTCCAGGGGATGGCGTACCAAACACCCGGCGTCAGCGTGTCCCGCGCCGCGGCGCTTTCCGCGTCCCACATCCGCCGGTTGGCGTTGATGATCGCCTGCCGGCCTTCCGGCGTGTCTTTGCCATACATCGCCTTGGTTACTGCCGGCAACGTGTCGCCGGGATTGGCCCGATACGTCCTGATGCCCAGGCTTGGGTCGGTTATCCGCAGATCAAGCGGGACCGGCGTGGTGATGTACGCCGACACGTACTCGAATCCTCCCCCTTGGCTTTTCGATTGTTCAATAAATCGGCAGGTTACCAACTGATACGGCGCACTCTTGGTCGCGGCCGTCTCCGGCGTCTTGCTGATCGGATAAATCAGAATATCGCTGACCTCCGGGTAGGTTTGCCCCTTGAACGTCAGCGGGCGGGCCATGACATATTGCTGGAAACGGGCCGAATCCAGCGACCGGAAGCGCACCGGCTCAGGCAGACCGCTGTTGGCCCAGCCCAGCAGTGCGCCGACCGCCAGACTGATTACCATCCAGTGCCACCATCGTAGCGTATCGATTTCCATAGCAACTCCGCCGACCCGTTCCGGTGCGACGCCTTCAGTAAGACGCCAAACCTCTAAGGCATCTATCCAAAATACCATCCAATTCGGTTTCGGTTGCCATCCCCGGCACTTTTGTTGTTTCCTCGCAGTGGCCGGTGTCGGTACGCTCAGCGCCGCCGGTGCCGGTATCGGCGTTCATGGATTCTTCGTGTCTTGGGCCAATTCCTGCCCGCACCACTTGCGCACCGGTTTTCAGCCATAAGTTTTTGCTTGGCAAGGATCGCGCCAAAATATACCGTCCCAAACCCAACATTCAGGCACAACGGACCAAAAAACGTGCCCGGCAGGCAACGACACCTGCGGACGGCGACAAGCGAATCCGCGGCGACGATCGTGTGTTGGAGAGCGGACCGATGGCGCACGCGCGGCCAACCATTGGTTCCGAACCGTCCTTCCATGAAGATGGCCCCCTGACTGGACCGCCGGATGCGGGAAATCCGCCCGTCCGGTGTGGCAGGAGGGGAGGCCGGGATCAACCGGCCTTCCCCTACCCCGATAACGAAGATTTTGCGCGTAACAAAAATGCGACTTCCGCCCGCCCCGCGCATTCATCCTGCAGACGCTCATCCTCTTGGGCGCAGTGAATTTTGCGGCGGCGTTACCTATAACGCACTCTCTAACTATGGAGGCTCTATGAGTCGCGTGCATCCTTTCCGATCGTTTGTTTCCGAAGACTTTGTCCGGCCCTTGATGGCCCGCCTGGCCGATCACAATCCGTTTTATTTGATCAGTGCCGCGTGCATGTTGGGCGGGTGTTTGGGGGTGACCAATTCGCTGTCGTGGGTGTCGATTCCGCTGCCGCGGTTGCTGGTGCTGATCGCCACCATCAACGCTTATGAAGCGGCGGTGATTGGCCTGGCGCTATTGCTGGGCGGGCACGGGTTGTGGCGTGATAGCCGGCTGTTGCTCTTGCTGGAAGCGTTTTTCCTAGTGGATGTCACCTTTCTCAATGCGGAGATTATCACCAACCGGCTGGCGCTGGGCATCGCCATCAACACCGTGTTGCTGATCGTCGCCGGCGTGAAATTGCATTTCATCAGCCGGGCCATCGGCGGCGTGGCGCTGGCCAAGCGCATCTTTGTCAGGGTGCAATTGCTGGTGCTGGCGGCGCTGCCGGGTGTGTTGTGCCAGATCAATCGGCATGGCGCGGTGTCCGCCCTGGATTTCTACGTCATGTGGTGGATCGTGGGGCTGATGCCGGTGGCGTATGAGATCATCGCCCGGCTTTGCCCTTCGCGGGAGAATACAACCCAAACGTTGCTCGGCGATGTCTACACCTCTCTGCCGTGGATTTCCCTCATCGGGCACCTGGGCATCATGCACTACGTCTATGGCGTGGATTATTTCGGCGCCATGGCCGCGCCAGTGCTGCTGGGATTGACGCTGGTGTTGAATCGCCTGCATCCATCCCTGCTGGCCACGCAGCGGCAACTGCTGGCGTTGCGCGTACTGTTGCCGACGGCGGCCATCCTGGTTTCCCTCAACGATCCATATCTGCTGACGATGGTCTTGGGCCATCATGGCGGGTTGATTCTCACACCCACGCGGCTGGCCATGTGCGCCGCCTATCTGGTGTACGTCTACAACTTCGCCTTGCGGCAAGCGCTGGTATTAGTGCCGGCCGGAATCATGGCCGGACTGCTGTACCTGCTGGGGCCAACCGCCGAGCAATGGGGCAATCTGGTCAGTTGGGCTTTGCGGGATGTGCAAACCGGCGTGGATCACGCCACGCCCACCACCGCGGCCCAATGGGGAACCATCTCCGTGGTGGCGGCTTTCATCTTCCTGGCCATCGGAGCCTGGGTCAGTTTGAACCATCATCCCAGGACCGAGTCCTTGCCGGATGAGATCAAATGAGCTGATGCGAAAGGTCAATAACGGTTGAGGCGCATGGGCAACCTTGATGGTTGCCCGTGCTTTTGTTTGGCGAGCCGCCGCACTCCCCGATGCGCAACTGGCGCACGTGTTTTTTTTGGCGTAAGGGCCTGCAAAGAAATAATCGGCTCTTCAGCAGAATTCGTGGGTGAATTCTGACGGAAACGCGGGTAATCCTGTGGGCGGATGCGACCAGGAGAAGGAAGGCGGATGATAAGTGGGGGAGCGGGGACA
>Ga0316217_10002201_pt1 | contig 23835 bp, 21 predicted proteins | sample 1anoAmetaG_FD_203633 | JGI IMG/M metagenome (GOLD analysis project Ga0316217, IMG submission 203633) | Freshwater microbial communities from Trout Bog Lake, Wisconsin, USA - 1anoA | ecosystem: Environmental > Aquatic > Freshwater > Lake > Hypolimnion/Profundal zone | place: USA: Wisconsin...
TCCCCGTAATGGAAAAGATCAGGAACCTTCTCAAGGTGGCATTTCATGTTCAGATTCGGTGGACTCCGAACAGCAGCATCTATGCCATCACGTAACCACTACCTTCTTCTTGGGGATAATTCCGTTTACCTAAGGCGGTAGTGGCTTTTAGCGAAATTTCTTCCAGGCCCCAATCCTTAACTGCAGGCAACTGTACCTTTATTTTATTACGGATTAGGTTCGCTTGTTGATTCGCCTTTACCTTCCCAAGTAGCTGTTTAGGTCGAGTTGTCCCCTGATTTAAAGACAAATAGACACCAGAGCCATCAGCACAAAAAAGATAAACTGGATATATACCATCTTGAGTCGTAGTTGTAATTTTAGGATTTAAGATTGAGACCCAAGGGACACTAGCCCAATTGCCCGCACCAGCACCACCGGTTACTCGATATTCTGGAAAATTTTCTGAGATAATTCCTGATATAATCTGCACAAATTCAGTCCGAATGAAGCTTGCTAAAGGATGCCCGGTAAATGTTTGCCGTATTGCCGTTGGCCATTCGACCAAAATATGTTTCAGTGCTTCCCTCAGCATAGACAAATCTCCCAACAATAGATGCAAATCTGTTCGCAAAACGATTGGTGTAATTTTACTTTGTTGCAATCGAACTAAATCAAGAATTTACGGCGCGGAATTGACAATATCTATCTAAAGCCCTATTAACATATTTTACTAAGGGAGCTAACATGGCATTAAGCCTCTACCCTTTAACGCCAACCCCAGCCACTATAATCGGCATCTCAAACATAAAGCCGAGGTAGGGCAATTCCCGTGCTGCCTTTTCATAACTCATCATCCCCGAATAAACCGCAGAACGCTCACCAAAAACATTCATCTGCGCACGTTTCCGCCCCAGTTCGCACAATAAGGCAGCAAATGAAGTAGTCGGACAGAGAAGCAGGCCAAGCCTTGCAGCGCGGTATTTCTTCGCAAGCATGAACTTAACATAGTCCTGGTAATAGGAACGGGCATTGCCGAACTCGACTTCAACCCAGATGCCATTCTTCTCGAAATCGCATTTCAGCCCGAGTTCTGCAACCACCTTCTGTTCGCAGTTCCATCCCTGTTCGACGAGGCCTTTGTTGATTCGTTTGTTATAGTCCGACTGGCTGAAGCCGACGTCATATTCTACAGAGGCTAACAATTCACTGACCTGATCCATTTCACCAATACGTCTAACTTCATTATTTTTCAGCCTATGCAACAGCATATCTTTGATCTGCAGTCGCGGCGACGCGTCCTTTAAGATCGGTCTAAACATAAAAGTGAATGGTAAAATCTCCTCAACTTCGATCAGGTTGCCACTTGTTTGGTTGCCAAAGAGTAACAGCAGGTACTGACGTAACCGCTCCTGAGCCTTGTTCTCGTACCTGAACTGGAGGTGACCCGGTTGGTTGTTCAACCTACGCAGGTCAGCAATAATGGGTTCTTCTTTGCCGAATAATATGGTAATCGGTACCTTGCCGCCCTTGGCGATGGCCAGCATCCGTTCCGTCTGCGCCTCAAGGGGGATTGTGACACCATATTTTTAAGTGGATGTCCCAACCGGGTGGAGGAACTTCAAATTTTCACTACTCGAAGAGTTCAAAGGTTATCACCAAAAGAAGCGGGGATTCATTCACTGAGATAACTTCATTGTGTCCCCACATTACACTAGTAAATTCGTAAACGTGACATCCTCTGGCATTAATTTGCTCAGTTAATCAAACTGCAGTGTACTAAACAAAAAATTACATTTTAATTTATCAACAATAATAACTATTGCAGCCCAATATAATTAATTTATGAGCCCAGAACATTGTCTAAATATTATTTTAAACATCGCAATCACATCTCGATCTCTAATGGCAAAATAAACTTACATGTAGGATATTTAACACAAACTAAAAACTTTTGTCCTGATTTTTCTCCAGACATCACCGTCCTTTCCTTCATTGCACTCCCACATTGAGAGCAAGTATCAGTTTTAATTGGTGTAATATTTGGTTTGGCAGCATTTTTTATTGGCTTTTGTTTTATGGCTGTTTTTATTTTTACGTTTAATGAAGGGTTGTTTTGAGAATTATTAAGTTTTTGCTTTTTACCGATTAATTGATAAAGTATAGTGCCCAGAGGAGCCATCAGAACTAAAATCAAAATCCATATAGTTTTGGTGTTATCTCCATCATATTCATTTTTCAACACATCCAATATGGAAGCAATCCATGCAACAAGTAAACATATACCTACAGACACCATAAAAAAGATGACCCCTAGCCCCATTGCGGCTGCACCCGCTGCATGATTTGTCATTGAATTCTCCCTTAAATAAGTATCAATAAAATTACAAATGTTCATATCAATCATGCCACCTTGGGTGCCCATAGGCCCAACCAACACCCTTGAAAGCATTGCCTTATGCCCCCCAACTCCCAGCCCCCTCCGAGGCGCCAAACTCTCCAAGGATCAAATCTATTCCTGCACCTCAGCAGCCCTCACTATCGCAACAGTGCGGCCGCAGGATAGCATGTCCCCTCCCCCATACAGCGTCCTACCCGCCATATTTTTCCAGGCCCGCCCGCATTTCGCCGATCACCTGTTCCCTCAACCATCCCGGCTCCAGCACCTCGACCTGGGAGCCGTGCCGCAGGATCTCCATCATGATCTCCGTGCCGTGGGAGGCGCTGAGCCTGCGCACCAGCGAGCCGTCCTCCAATACCTGCTCGGTCTGCCCCTCGTGCCAGACCTCGCCGCTCACCCAGCGCGCCCGCTCGGGACTGAACTTGAGGACCACCTTGAAGCTCTCCCGGTTCTGGAAGATGCCGAAGGTGTCCTGCAGGTAGGGGTGCCACTGGTCCCGGGGGCGGAACTCGAAGCTTTGCTCCTCCACGGAGCAGATGGTGATCCGCCCCAGCACGAAGTCGCGCCAGTCGCCCCGCAATCTGCAGTGGGCGATCAGGTGCCAGTTCCCCATGTAGTTCACCATGTGGTGCGGCTCCACGGTGCGCATGGTGCAGGCGCTGGCGGTCGGCGCCAGGGACCAACCAACGCCCATGAAAGCACGCGTAACTCTGCCCTATGCCCCCGAACTTCCAGAAACGTCCGAGGCTCCAAATTCTCTAAGTATCAAACCTATTCCTGCGCCACCGTGGCGCCAGCTTCTCGACCCGAGTCCTTGGTTACTCATTCTACTAATGGGAATCACTGTTATTCCTGCACCTCCCAGGAACCACCTTTTGTTGGCCCAATCCGCCTGAGCCTTCCCTCCTGCTTCAACTTGGCTATCTGCATCTCTATTGCCCGTGAAGAAATCCCTAGAACTTCGGCAATCTTCCGAGCCGTTACCATATTATCGGCCTTGATCGCTGCAATAATTCTTGCAGACGTTTCTTCCGACGTTTCTTCCGAAGTTTCTTCCGAAGTTTCTTCCGAAGTTTCTTCCGAAGTTTCTTCCGAAGCGGTTTTAAACATCGTCACCATGAAGCCGTCGCTGATCTCCTGGAACTTCGGAGCAGGCAACCCGTACTCCTTGAAGCCCTGGACGATTCTCCTGATACCTGAACCGTACTTCTCCACCAGCCCCACTTCCTTGAACATGTCGGCGAGTTTGCGGTTGCGAACTGATGAGCGGTAGTCGCCATTCAGCAGTTTTTCGACAGTGAGCCCTGCCGGCAACCTGCCTGGATTGTAGATCTCAATCCGCTCATCGAATATCTTGACGATCGAATCGGAGGAACTCGTATAGTCCCGATGGATTATGGCGTTCAGTACTACCTCCCGCACAGCGTCCATGGGGTAATCCCACCGTTCCTCACGCTGGGCCTTGCCGGTAATGAGGTAGGCACGGTTGATGTGCTTGGTGATGAACGCCAGCACGCCATCCACCTCGGCGAAGAGGTCGGTCTTCAGCCGGGCACCATCCTTGATAAGTGTCTCGGTTTGGAAGCGACCCAGCTCGATGGTGGTAAGGCTCGATTCTCCTGCCATGAAGAGAAAGAAGGCGGCACGGGTTATCTTGCCGTCCCGGATCAGCTCGTACTTCTGGAGAACGGTCAGCGGATCGTCCGTGATAGGCACCGACCTGACCTTGTTTGCCATCTCTATCAGGTTCTGAACCTTATCAAGGGAGATGTCATTCTCGTCATGACGGTCGTCGAGGGAATAGTCCCAACTGGTATTGCATGACTGCAGATGGAGATTGACTACCTCGGAGACGGAAAGCTGGTGATTGGAGTTCTTGATGCGCCTGTAGTACCGCCCCTTGCAGGCCACAGGCTTTATCGGGTACTCCGGCACCTCGAGCACGGCGATGCTCTTCCCCTTGATTTCGAAGACTTCAATATCGGGAATTATCGACGAGGAGGTATTCTGCTTCACCTGGTTGATCCAGCTCTGGAGCGTCTCCTTGCCGATTTCAACCCCTCTGATTTCTCCCGAGTCCGTGACGCCGACGACGACCTTGCCACCCTTTGAATTGGCAAAGGCAACCAGTGTCTCGATGGCCTCACGGTCGAAACTGGACTTAAACTCGACCGTCTCGGACTCGCCGGCCTTGATGATCGCTTGCATCTGCTTGGTTTCTGCCATCATTGAAGCCCCTTGGTCCTAAGTCAGCAAACTGGCCTGACTCTTCTTGCACTGCACGGCATCGATGCTTCTACCTGTTACCCCTATAGCGTAGCACCGCGCTCTCCATTTCCGCAATCACCTGCTCTCTCAGCCATCCCGGCTCCAGCACCTCGACCTGGGAGCCGTGCCGCAGGATCTCCATCATGATCTCCGTGCCGTGGGAGGCGCTGAGCCTGCGCACCAGCGAGCCGTCCTCCAATACCTGCTCGGTCTGCCCCTCGTGCCAGACCTCGCCGCTCACCCAGCGCGCCCGCTCGGGACTGAACTTGAGGACCACCTTGAAGCTCTCCCGGTTCTGGAAGATGCCGAAGGTGTCCTGCAGGTAGGGGTGCCACTGGTCCCGGGGGCGGAACTCGAAGCTTTGCTCCTCCACGGAGCAGATGGTGATCCGCCCCAGCACGAAGTCGCGCCAGTCGCCCCGCAATCTGCAGTGGGCGATCAGGTGCCAGTTCCCCATGTAGTTCACCATGTGGTGCGGCTCCACGGTGCGCATGGTGCAAGCGCTGGCGGTCGGCGAGTAGTAGCAGAAGGTGAGGAGCTTTCCCTGCAACAGGGCGGAGGTGACCAGCTGGAAGACTAGCGGGTCGGTCGGGCTGATCCCCTTCCAGCGGAAGGAGAAGGCGTCCTCGGGCTTGGCGCGGCCCGGGAGGTTTGCGGCCAGAAGCGAACCCAGGCGCCGCGAGATGCCCTCCAGCTCGTCGGCGAGGGAGCCGGCGGAGGCGTCGGTGATCAGCTTTCGGGAGATGAGCAGGGCCAGAAGCTCGGCCTCGGAGAGACGGGTGACGGGAAGCGCGTAGCTCGCGTCGGTGTAGACGTACCCCTTGCGGGCGAGCAGGTAGGCGAGAGGGGCCTGCAGGCGGTCGCGGAAGTAGTCGATGGAGCGCTGGGCGGTCTTGGTGCTGATCTCGAACCTGGCCGCCAGCTTGAAGGCGTTGGGATAGCGGGCGAGCCTGGTCTCGTTGTCGAACCAGATGAAGCGCTCCAGGAACAGCTGCTCGCCCACGAACCCCCCACTGCATTACCGCATAAAAATTAAAGGCCGCAAAAACATACACTCAAAAATCTGGGACGTCAATTGGGGAGTACGGCACTTTGGAAGAATTAATTTATTCTAAATAACGCTGCCCAGCATTTCAAAAGACGTGACAGACTGGCGGCAACCCTTCTCGACACTCTCAGGCGGGAAAAACATTATTTACCGCAAAGACGCAAAGAACGCGAAGCAGTCACAACCTTTTTGGGGTACACCATGAACAACATTATTTACCGCAAAGGCGCAAAGAACGCGAAGCAGTCACAACCTTTTTTGGGGTACCCCATGAACAACATTATTTACCGCAAAGACGCTAAGTACGCGAAGCAGTCACAACCTTTTTGGGACAACCGACACTACAACTATTTACAGCAAAGACGCTAAGCACGCAAAGAAAGCTCGAACATTCAGGGGCACCCCTGTGCACCTGCCTGTATGACGGCTGTCGTCAGCGCAGCCAGCCGACACGCAACCTTGACATGCTGAAATCAAGAGCTTTTGTAAGCAGCTCTTGGGCCGAATTATCCGTTCCGTTTCAACCAATTCATAACTTATTATTTGCATTTGTGTTGTTGAAAGTTATAATACATCACATGGACGTCATCTGGCAATCGAAGGCACTTAAGCAGCTCAAGAAGATCGGCGATCGCTCCATTCAGGAACGACTACTGACTGCTGCGCGGGGTCTAACTGGATTTCCCAACTGCCCCAACCTCAAGCCGCTTACCAACCATGAGTACTCCCACCGGCTTCGGGTAGGTGATTGGCGACTGCTTTTTAATGTCTATGAAGAAATCAGCATCGTTAGCATCGAGGAGGTTAGAAAAAGAGATGAGCGCACCTACTGAATACCAGACCATCGAGCATCACGGGCAACCCGCCTTTGTTTTGGTCCCCTGGGAGGATTTCAACCGCATCCGCCCCCTGCTGGAGGCTGAGAAGGCCCGCGCTACCGGAATCCCCCAGGCCGTGGTGGAAGCCCACGTCATGCGCGACGTACCCATGATCAGGGCCTGGCGCGAGGAGCTCGGACTCACGCAGGAGGAACTTGCCGTCCGCCTGGGACTTTCGCAGGCCGCGGTAGCCAAATTCGAGCACCCGAACGCCCACCCTCGCGGCGTGACCCTGAAGAAAGTCGCGCTCGCTCTCGGCATTTCCGTGGAGCAACTGGATATTTAAGAATCCACCGCTTTCTTGCCACGACGGGAACAACACTATTTACCGCAAAGACGCTAAGCACGCAAAGAAAGCTCGAACATTCAGGGGCACCCCTGTGCACCTGCCTGTATGACGGCGCGTATCACCAGATAATGTGCATTTCCAGCGACGTTTAATCTAGCACCGGGACTTCGCCTGCTCCCAGAGCTGTTCGCGAAGCAGCCATTGATTCAATCGCTCGGATAGGGGCCTGCTGCCCTTCACCAGGTACAGCAGGACTGCCGCCCAACGCATCCTGCGGCAGCTGCGCTTGAAGGCGGCCTCGGCCTCCCGGGTCCTGCGCCGCTCGTGCACCAGCCTCCTTCCCGCCACGGGCCCCGGCTGCGTCCCGGCCAGGTGCGCCGCGCGACCCTCCAGGTCCACCGACAGCCAGCCGGGAGCCTTCTCCGGCGCCAGCAGCGACTCCAGAACGCAAAAGTCCTTCCAGACTCCCTTCCCGTCCACGACCTCCTGCGCCACGAACCCCAGGGCGCTCCAGCGCTCGACCAGCCGCTCCCCGGCTTCCGGGTCCATGGCGCCGGCGTGGAACAGCCGCTCGTCAAAGTAGACGCTTCCCCCCAGGGAGCGCCGGTGGTCGTACAGGCAGCTCTCCCACCCGCCGGGATAGAGCTCCCTGATTCTGGCGATCGGCACTATGAAGTCTATGAACATCAGGTTGATGGCCATGGTTTCGCTCCTTTCCTTGACCGGACGCTGGTATATCCTTTCCCAAGCTCCCCCTCCGGGAGGGCCGGGGTGCGGGAGTCGCCCCGGGCGCCAGTGCCGCTCCGTGGAGAAGCCCTCACCCCTGCCCCTCTCCCTGAGGGCGAGGGGAAAAGGATCGCGTGACGCGCGAAAACGACATCCGCGACTGGCGGGCGCCATTTCGTGAGCGGGCCGAACATTTCGGCCCAATGCCGCCCGGCCCGGGCCGTTCAGGGCTCCGGGGTCACGTCGATGTTCTCCTGGACGAACAGCTCGCCGCTGTTGAGATCGAGGGCGACCAGGTTACCCTTCCCCGGGAACCGCTTGCCGTAGACGCAGCCGTTGTCGAGCCTGATGTGGTTTTTCCGGGAGGCCTTCCTGATCTCCTCCAGCTTCCTGGTGCTGTGGCCGCTCACCAGCCTCCTGCCGCCAAGCTTCCCGATGTTCATGAGGCCGGTGCGGTCCCAGAGCATGTACTCCCGCCCCCCGGGCGAGAAGGGGTCCGCCCGGGTGCAGTCGATCCCGGCATGCACCAGGACGAAACGCTCGCTCACCTCGAAGAGCGGCAGCCCCTCCAGGAACTGCAGGTGCTCCTCGGGTATCTCCTGGGGGTGGTTCACCCCGTAGCTCTTAAGGGTGGCGTCGCCGCCGTTCTCCAGCCATTCGAGCAGGTCCTCGAAGATCCCCTTGTGCAGCGCCAGCAGCATCATGTCCTCGTGGTTGCCCAGGATGGGGCGGATGTCGTACCCCTCCCGGAGCAGCCCGAGCATCGTCTCGATCACCCCCCGGCTGTCGGGCCCGCGGTCCAGGTAGTCGCCCAGCAGGTACAGGACGTCGGATTTTTCCAGGGCGAGTGCCTGGAGAAGCCGCCCGAAGGTTTTGCTGCATCCGTGGATGTCGCCGATTGCGATGGTGCGTTTGCTCATGCCGCCTCCCGGATACCTCTTTTCGCCATGAAGGCGGGATGCAGCGACCATACACCGCCCATGCGTCGCGAAGCGTCGCATGACCGGATTTTTCCGGCGGCACCTCGGGGAGTCCAGCTATGGCAAACTCGGAAGCGGTTCTTGAAATAAGGCAGCGGGGAAACAGCCTGGGGATTGCACGGCGCTGGGGAGATGACCGGCGTGCCGCTCGGGGCGAAAGGATCGGGGTCGGGATGGGGACGGGGTAAACTGGCCGCCAGAGTCCCCATCCCCTCCCGTCCGTTAGTCCTTTACCGTTCGGTTATAGATACATTTAAAGGTTCCCGGCTGGGTAATGCTGTTCATTATTTTTACACTTTTGGTGGTTTTTTCCGTCACGGTCAAGGCTCTATGATAAAACGCGCTGTATGCAATCAATCCTTCATCCCAGTATATGGCGCGCGTTGGCGCTACAATGGCTCGGCAAAAGGTAGGGTCGATGGAAAATATTTTCTTCACTCCATTGGCCACGAAACAGCTCGAGAAGATAAGATACTTATTTTTCAGTCGTTCCTGCACGATTTGCTGTAACAGGTCCCACTTTATGACATCGCCATTCGTCAATACGAAGCCGGTTCCTTCCTCCAGGCCGTGGGCACTGAAATGCACATATTTTACGGGGTCGGTAAGCCCCCTTTTAATCGCACGGATCAAATACTCCAAAGTCCCCACTTCCGAATATTTGACTTTGATATCACCAAGCTGCAGGACTGTGCTGAGTGTTTCAGCTTCGGCTTTTCTATGAAAAACATCATTGGCATTCCGCGACTCGATCATCAAGACCTTCGCCATTTGTCTCTCCCTCTCTGTTTGACTTCACAACTACTGTTGACCGGTCGCTCCGGTCGGGCGTCGGCTGGCGAGCGCACTCATAGTGAGTGCGCTCCCCGCGTCCTTGATTCATATCGTCACTCAACGCGGAAACTTAAGCCACAACGGTGTACGGCGACCTTTCCTCCATCCAGTGGGGAGGAGATCTTCCAGTCTCAGGCTGGCGCGGGCGATAAAGGCGGATACCGCTCCAGCCAGTCGGCGTCCCCACGGGAGCCGGCGAAGAGGTCCCGGCCGACCTGGCGGATCAGCTCCGCGAGCTCGAGCCGCTCCAGCCACCGGGGCGGGATGGCCCCCTCCCCCAAGAGAGCCCCCATGAGGTTGCCGGTGATGGAGCCGGTCGAGTCCGAATCCCCCGAATGGTTCACCGCCAGCCGCACGCCGCGGGCGAAGTCGTCCCCGCCCGCCAGGGCGCAGTAGAGGCCGATCGCCAGCGCCTCGCTCCCGATCCAGCCGGCTCCCAGGGTGGCTACGGCCGCGGGGGACGGCGCGACCGCCCGGTCCCGGAAAAGCCCCAGGGCCGCCCGTACCGCCTGCTCCGTTTCCTCGCACTCCGGGCGCCCCCGGAGCAGCACGAGGCTCGACTCGATCCCCCGCTCCAGGCTCTCCCCCCGGACCAGGGAGGCGACGACGGCGGCCAGCACGCCGGCCGGGAGATATCCCGAGGGGTTGCCGTGGGTGATCGCCGCCGACTGGCAACCGAGGACGAAGGCGAGCCCGGCGACCTCATCCGCCTCCTCGTTCGCCAGGCGCGCGGCGTGCAGTCCGGCCGGAGCGGCGCGCATGATCCCGCCGCACCCCTTGGAGTCGTTGCCGGCGACCGGGGCGCCGGAGAGCTTCAGGGCGCGCAGGGCGGAGAGGCAGGTGTTTCCGGGCCCCCTCCTTCGGTGCAGCCCCTCCTGTGCCAGGAGCCAGCCGGCCCGCTCACCGGCGGGATACCCCTCGCGCCCGCGCTCCCCCTGGGTGGCGAGCCAGCAGAGGTAGGAGCGCTTGAGCGCTCCGACGAAGTCCGGCGGGGCGCCGCCGGCAAGGGCGCCGTTCCACCCCCGCAGCAGCCCCTCGGCGGTGAAGAGGGACATCTGGGTGTCGTCGGTTATCTCGTAGCGCCCCCCCTCGCCCGGCTCCATCTCCGTGACGCCGTCCGGGCCGGAGAGCCTCAGGATGCTTTCCAGCGCCTCGAACTCCACCGGCCAGCCGAGCGCGTCGCCGGCGGCGCCGCCCAGAAGGCAGCCGGTGTAATGCTCATGACTCATGCGACTCTTCATCCCGCCTCCTCCCTGATCCACCGTTTTCACCCTCCCTCTCACTTCGATGTGGGCCAAGCCCCGAGCTCCGTCCCACCACCCGACCTCCTCCCTCCCCCGGCCCTCTCCAGGAGGGTGAGGTGGAGTCCAGGTTCGCGGTGCCCGGCACCGCCTAGCCCTGTCGCGTGAAACCGCACCCGGCAGCGGGGGGCGCCCCTTGAGGCCCGTCTGCCAACCGCTTGCCTGGCGGCCCGCCGCCGGTCCCGACCTCCGCCACCCTGGTGTCGCCGACAGCGACCAGCGCGCCGATGGCGTGCGCCAGCTCCAGCAGCGTCGGGTCCAGAGGCGTTGCCAGCAGGGCCCGCGCACCCTCCAGGAGGCCCAGCTCCCGCATCAGCTCGGCCTTCACCACCCGATGGCACGCGTCGGCCTCGTCCAGCAGTTCCGCCAGGGCCGTCATGTTGGTCCTCTCGCGAAAGCCCGGCCCCGGCGCCTTGGAGCTCGGCCGCCGGCGCGCGTCGTTCCGCGCCCACCAGAGGGCGAGGCGCGCGTAGTGCTCCTTTACTTTTGAACCCGCCCCCTGCTCCAGCAGGTCCGTATAATCCCTCACGCCAGGTTCCCGGTAGCAGGCGAGCTTACCGCCCCCCTCCCATCGCTGCCAGAGGCCGTGGATTTTTCCGTGACACTCCAGCTCGCTGACCCAAAGCAGCCCCCGGCAGTGGGGGCAGAGCACCAGTTCGGGGTCGGCGATCCGGTCGCAATAGGAGATCTTCCCGTCCGTCCAGAGGATGTACCTGTTGAAGAGAGGCACCCAGACCGACTCCTCGCGCCTGCGGTAATGGTACAGGAAATCACGGCAGGCGGAGCAGCGCCTGACCACCAGGGTTCGTGGCAACATGTTGCTCATCATCCCCTCCCGAACCCTATGCGGCGAGCCGCTCCCCCCTTCGCCCGGCACTCGCCCCGCAGCAGGTCGCACAGCTTTCCGGCCGTGGCCGGCGCGTCCCAGAGCTCGAACTGGCGCGCCGCCACGTTGAAGTCGCCGGGGGTGAGCCCGGCCAGGGCACGCACCCGCTCCTCGAAGCCGGGCGCCTCCCCTCCCCCCAGCCGCTCCAGCTCCCGCCGGAACATGGACCAGCGCTGGTCGGCCGTCAGCGGGTCGAAGCGCAGCTTGAAGGCGAAGCGCCGCAGGCTCGCCGGGTCGAGCCGCTCCATCAGGTTGGTGGTGCAGACGAAGACCCCCTCGAAGGCCTCCATCTGGGTCAAGAGCTCGTTCACCTGGGTCACCTCCCAGCTCCGCTGCGCCCCCCGGCGGTCGGAGAGGAAGCTGTCGGCCTCGTCCAGCACCAGCACCGCTTCCAGCTGGCGGGCCTCCGCGAACATCCCCGCTATGTTCTGCTCGGACTCGCCGACGTACATGCCGAGCAGGTCCGAGGCGCGGCGCAGCAGGAACGGCTTGCCGATGCTGTCGGAGAGGTGGCGCGCCAGCTCGCTCTTGCCGGTGCCGGCGGCCCCGTAGAAGCAGAAGCTGCCGCGGGGGCGGCGCCGGAGACCCTCCAGTATGCCTGCGAGGTCGGCGTCGACGTTGAGGTACTCCAGGCTGTACCCGGTGCGCGCCAGGTTCCTCCCCGGCGAGCGCCTCTGGCCTAAGAGGGTGCTGCTCCGCTCCAGGGTCTGCTCGACGAGGGCGAGGGCCCTCGGCTTGTCCCCCGGGCTCGCGATGCGGGCGACCTTGGCGGCCAGGGAGAGCTGCGCCGGGGTCAGCTCCTCGTTGGCGGAGAGGCGCTCCAGCAGGCTCTCCGGGGGATCGAAGCTCCCCAGGTGGTGGCGGGCGATGCTGAAGCGGACCGGCCTGGGCGGCAGCGGGAAGCTCACCGAGTAGTCGAAGCGGCGCTTGTAGGCCGGGTCGATGCCGTCCACGGAGTTGCTGACCCAGACCGCCGGCACGGGGTTGCGTTCCATGGTGCGGTTGACCCAGGCCTTGCCGGCGCTGCTCCCCCCCTCGCCCGACTCGTCGGCGCCGAACAGCTGGCTCAGGAAGCCGTGGCCCGACTCGAAGACGTCCTCCACCTCGTCGAAGAGGAGCAGCGCGTTGCTGGAGCGGGCCAGGAACCTCTGGCAGAGGTTGTACGCCCTGAGCCGCGCCCTCCCCTTGATGGGATTGCCGTCCTTGCTCGCGAAGGAAATCTCGTAGAGCTCGACGCCGAGTTCGGCCGCCATGGCCTGGACGTACTCGGTCTTCCCCACCCCCGGCCTGCCGTGCAGCAGGACGTTGACGCCGACCGCCTTTCCGGCGATGGCGTTGCGCAGGTAGCTCGCGAGCGCCGCGCTGTCGCTCGCCAGATGGGAAAAGTTGTCGAGTTTGAGGGTCGGCGACGAGGCCTTTTTCAGGAAGCGGCGCACCAGCTCCTCGGCGCAGGCGTGCCTGGTCGCCAGCACCGCCCCGAAGCCATCCATCAGGTCGATCATGTTCTCCAGGTCGGCGTTGCTGGCCGACAGTTTGATCAGGCTCGTGGCAATCAGCACCCCGTCGTCCGCGAGGGAGGCGGTGAACCCCTTGGCGGGGATGCCGGTGAGCCTCCCCAGGGTCTGGCACAGGGATTGGGCGGAGGCGTGCTCGCCTTGTGCGGAGATGACGGAGTTGAACTGCGGGAAGAGCTGCAGGCAGGCGGCGAAGCCGAGCAGGGCCTGGTCCGCGTCGCTCAGCCCCAGGATCTCGCCCAGCAGCCCCAGGTTGGCGAAGAGCGGCAGCTTCTTGGAGAGCGTTTCCCCCTGCAGGGCGGCGCGCTGCCCGATGAGGATCTTCCGGCAGGCGGTGGCCCCCTGGCACTTGGGGCGGGAAGGAGCCTCGTCCTCCTCGCCGTATTCCCAGTCGAACTCGTTGGGGTTGGTCACCCCGGTCAGGAGGCAGAACTCGTCGTTCAGGAAGATGTCGGGCCAGCGGCCGGAGTGCTTGGGGCGGTACCAGTTGAGCGTAAGTGCCAGGTCGATGAGCCAGATCCCCAGCATCGGGCGGTAGCAGTCCGTACCCTTGTCGAGCAGGGGCCTGGGGGCCGGCGCGGTGAGTGAATTCAGGAACCTTGGGTGTGCCATGAGATGACCTCCTCTGTGACTTTCGAGTGAGACCAGTATGTCATGGCTATGCGTCAGGACATGTCGCCGTTAGCAGAACATTTCTTTCGCCCGGGATGTGGCACACCATGCCGCCTGTCGTCGGCAGGGGCAGGCAGATGAAAGACGCTCAAATTGTAACTATGCTTGTGACGGTTGAAAATACAGCGCGGCAGTTCGTTCCATGCGGTAAGCGATCATCCACAATTGGTTTGTCATAAGGGGTGCAGTATACCTTTGGCGCTTTACCAGTGTCCTGCAGAATACCTGTCGCCACGCAGCTCGACAAGGAGAGCAGGTGCCTATGATCGATCGGAGCGTAGTGGAGCCGGTCGACGCGGCGCGCGCAGGGCCCAATACGGCCGCCGGCTGAGCGGGGGAGGAGCCGGATGCTCCAGCCGGGACGGAGCGTCCCGCGGGATTGACTATTTGCCCATACATACCAGTGCTTTCGCGAGAATGTTTTGCATCTCCTTATCGGTCGCGATGGCATCGATGCCTGCCCCCAGGTATTCGATGATGGCCTTTTCCTGATTGTCCTCATTGAGGAACGCGTTCAAGGATAATCGTTTCACAATAAAAAGGGAACCGTCGCGGTCCGCATTGCTATCAACCTCGAAGTCGCCTATGTGCATTCCATGCCTGATTCCCAGTTCTTCCATGAACGAATCACGGTCGTCCTCATCTCCAAACCACAATGCCACGCCACAGATGACATCCGGAATGTTCTCCAGCAATGGGGCGACAAACCACTCCCCGTCCGCGTCGGCTATTCCGGCGCATACCCACCTGTCGGCGTCCCCCGGATTCCTGGCATCCTCATTATGGTATACCGCCATAACCATGCAAAAATCTACCTCGTCGTGAAAACCGGGTTTGAAGCCTGCAGCAGGCGTTTCCACATTTTGGAAATATTGCTGCACACTTATCGCGAGCTGCTCGATTTTCGCATCGTACGACTTCAAATATTTGATGGCAGCGAGCTCACTGCCGCTGAAATTTTCAAAACCCGTCATAGAGTGCCTCCTGAAAAATTCGTAAAGTTCGGATCCGTAATGATAGGAAAACGAATCGCTGCCCAGTCTGCCGGTATGGGCCTTTACCAGTTTCGCCAGGTCTTTCCATAGAAAGTTGCCCAGATAGCAACCATCAAATTCAGGCAGGTCTCCTCTCTCGAAGCCCGGCACCGGAAAATTGCTGATCAGTGCAACATACCGCTTATCCCCGTTGAGCTTTTGGAAGTTGCAATAGGTGCGCACCTGGTCGATCGGGTCCCCGTATTCATCATCAGATTTCCACGGGGCACTCCATATCTTGTTTTCCAGGAAGAGAGTATGCCGCACATTCTCAGACTTCCAGCTTATGGAAACGTCTATTCTCCCGACTGCTATCGGCAACTGAGTGGCAATCTCGACTTTATTTATGCTTTTGATTTCAATCCCGAGAGATTGCAAATACTGCAAAAGCAGCGATTCATCCTTTCTGAAATAGAAAGCAACCGCTTCCGTCACGAAATCTTCGAGCGGCCTCTTTTTTTTCGGTTTATATTTGAACAGGTCGGCGAACAAATTTGTCCCCATATGAGCATCTCCTTGCAGACACTATCGATCGCACAAATTTGACACGCCCGGCTCTCCGGCACACTGATTTTCTTTTCGGGATTGTCAGCTCCAGCTTGAGTCCTTATTTCCAGTCAAAGGTTCCTCTTAACCTGCAGGAGGGTGTCATTGAATCCTCGCTGCAGCAGCCGTTTCGACAACCGTTCTCCGTGGTGGACCCGATGTTGCCCGACCATGCCGTGCCCGGTACCCGCGGCGCCCGCCCTCGCCCCCTTCTCAAAGAGCCCCCTGCTGAACGCCCGCAGGCTTCCCCCCGTTTTGTAATCAAATGTGCAGCGACTAGATGTGCAGCAGCTCGTGGTCTCCCAGGCACACCACGTTGGGAAATAGCTCCCGGAAGGCCTCGCATGCTCCGTGTGAATGGGGATCAGCCGGCCCGGCCTCAGGGCCGCGGCGAATCTCCTCAGGTCCTGAACCGTCGCATGCCCGCTGGTATGGGCGTAGACGAAGTTCACCCGCGGGTCGGTGCGGAAATCGGACATCGCCTGGGCACCGAAATACCCGTCAGACGGCCGGTCCAGATAGCCGAGCCACTGGGAATAAATGATGTTGACCGGCGCCGCCGAGGCGTAGTGCTCGATCGTCCGGCAACTCGACATCTTGCCCAAAAAGAGGAAGCCGGCCGGGTCGGCCTCGAGCTCCTCCTTGCGGACCCGGTGCCGGTAGACGCGCGGCCGGAAGTCCCCGAAGAAACCGGGGTTCGCCTTCAGCCTCTCGTCCTGGCTGTGCGAGGCGTAGACCTTCACCTGGTCCCACTCCATGGCCGGGACGTGGTCCGAGACCAGCTTCAGCTGCTCCAGCACCCAGGCGGTGTAGATGTCGATCACCAGGGTCTTCCCCGCCCGCTGGCAGGCCCGGAAGGCCGACACGATCCTGTCGACGTTCTGGGAGGACGCGATCAGAAAGGAGATGTTCCGCTGCCCGTCTATGGTCTGGAAGATCCTCCGCTCCACGTCGGCTTCGCTCGGGAAGTCGTCGTTGCTGCGCCGCATCATGGTCCCCTCCAGGAAAAGGAGGTCGATCTCCCCGGGAGGCGCCGCGATCATCCGGTCGAAGAGCACGGACTTCCTGCCGTGGGCCCGGAAATCCCCGCTGTAGAACAGTCGCTTCCCCTCGGCCTCGATCAGGAACCCGTAGGCGTCGACGGCGGAGTGGTCGACGAGATAGGGGGTCACCGTGAAGTCTCCCACGGCGAACGGCTCCCGGTTCCGGAAATACCGGAAGTCGTTGCGGTGCAGCTCCTTGCCGAGGAGGGTCCTGGTGGCGTCGATCAGCCTCTTGCCCAGTTCCCCGAGGTACACCGGCACCCCCGGGTCGAGGAGGTCCAGCAGCCCGAAGTGGTCCTGGTGCGGGTGGCTGATCAGGACGGCATCCGGCCTGAGCGAGGGCACGTCCAGCTCCCCGCTCTCCCTGGAGAGCGGCTGGCCGAGATCGAGCAGGATGGAGGTCGTCGCGCTGGAGAGCTGGATGCAGGTCCCGCCGATCTCCCTGCTGCCACGGTGAATCAGAACGTTCATGTTGCCTCGCGAGAATCGATCCCGGGCAGGCCCGGATCATGTTTGCCTGACGGACGGGGGTGGAGTTGTTGTACACCGGGGCAACCCCGCCTGTCCAAGGCTTTCTGGCCGCCGGTTCACCCCCTGCCGCCGAACAACAGCGGCAGGTCCGCCGTCTGCCGGTAACGGCCGATCTCCTCCAGAACCGCCGCGAGGGCGGGCTTACCGGTTCCTCCCCTGATGATGGTCTGGATCGCCGCCTGGCGGCTGTAATAGTCGATGTCGGCCGTGTGCATGGGGAACCTGGTCGCCAGCTCCAGCAACCCCTCCGGGGAGGCGCCCTCTCCCGACAGGCGCTCCCTCCAGAGGGCGGCCTGCAGCTCGCGCGCCGGGAACTGCAGGTCGAAGCGGAGGTTGAACTCGAAGGGCGGCGCGCCGTGCAGCGGTCGCCTGGTCACCAGGCAGAGCAGCCCGAGCTGCCCGCGCAGCTGCCCGAACAGCTCCTTCAGCAGCACGGCCTGGTAGTTCTTCTCCGGATCGAGCGCCCCCTCCACCGCGCTGGCGACGTCCCCCTCGTAGTCGACGAACAGGGTCATGCTGGCCTCGCCCGGCCCGCTGCTGAAGGCGTACTGCAGCGGCGTGACGAGCTTTTGCGTCACCGGATGGACGACCTTGTCCGATTCGTTGCGGGAGAGGACCTGGCTCAGGTCGAAGGAGCGCACCTTCAGCCGGCACTCGGCGGCCAGCGCCTCGCAGAGCTCGATCCCCGTCTGAATGTTGGAAGTCGTGACCAGGACGTTGAGTCCCAGCCCCTCGGCGCGCAGCCGCCGCCAGGCAGGAGCGGCGTTACGCAGCTCCTCCTGCTGGCGGGGGAGTATCGGCAAGAGGGCGACGCTTTGCTGCGGCGCGTAGACCCGGCAGACTCCGGTCAGGTCGCTCAGCTGCTCGGACTGCTGCGCGGCGGCCCGCTCCAGCGCTCCCTGGTTGAGAAGCGGCCGGGTCCCGTCGGCTTCCGGCGGGGAGAGGCTGAGGGCCATCATGACGGCGTTCTTGATCAGGGCGCCGCTGAAATTGAAGCGTTCGGCCAGCTCGGCCAGGTCGACGTCCGCCGCAAGCCGGACGCCCGCGGGGAGCAGCGCCCGCCAGATCTCCCGGCGCAGGTGCGGCCCCGGCAGCGGGAAGGCGATCCTGCGCGTTATGCGCCGCTCCAGGGCCGGATCCAGGTCCACCGGCTTGTTGGTGGCGAGGATGACGACGCAGCGGGCCTTCTCGATCTCGATCAGGAGCCCGCGGCTGGCGGGGCTGTTGTTGAGGAAGAGGTCGTCGCACTCGTCCAGGAGCACGATGGCGTTTTGCAGCGACGCCTCCCGGAAGAGCTCCGCCAGGATGTCGTCGTCGCTCATCGGGATCTCGCTCAGGTTCGAGGCGCACAGCGAGATCAGCTCGCGGCCGCAGCGGGCCGCCAGCGCCTTGGCGAGCATGGTCTTGCCGGTCCCCGACGGCCCGTGGAACATGAACACCAGCGCCGTGCCGTAGCCGAAGAAGCGGTCCAGCTCGCTCAGCGCCCCCGACTCCCGACCGCAGAGGTAGCGGTCGACCAGGGTGACGGCCTCCTCCTTCAGCGCCCCGGGGAGGACCACCTGTTCCAGGCTGACCGCGCACCTCTCCCGGCGGATGTAGCGAAAGGCCGTGGAGTACTGGTTGTTGTCTCCGACGATGAAGCGGGCGATCCGCTCGTGCAGGTACACCGATTCGTTGAGGATGTTGTCGGTCTCCCCCACGTGCCCGAGCATGACCAGGATTTCCTCCTTCATGAGGGTGCCGGCCACGCTGAAGTAGCGGCGGGCCTCCAGCTGCTCGCGGAAGCTGCCGCAGATGACGCCGAGGATGCTGCCGATGGTCATGCCGCTGCTGAAGCGGCCGGTCTCCAGGCCGCAGCGGTTGAAGGTGGCGGCGAACGCGGGGGCGGTGAAGTTCATCAGCAAAAGGAGCAAGGCGTCGCGCTCGAACGGCTCCAGGGCGCGCTCCGCGCAGAACCGGCAGAAATTGAGGGGGAGCCCCAGGCGCTGCGACTCCGCCTCCCGGCGCCGGTTTTCCGCGCAGGCGGCGGCCCGAAGCCCCTCGACCTGCTGGGCCGTGGCGCCGGGAGGGAGGAAGGGGAAGAACTGGCGCTGCTCCTTCCAGGGGTCCTCGGCCTGGGCCCCCTTTTGCTGGCAGCGGCGCAGCGAGGCGAGGGCCAGGAACAGCTTCGCCTCCAGCTCCAGGGCCTGCAGGTGGTCGAGGTTGTCGAGAAACGGCTCGGGCGCCGGGGCCCCCTCGCGCGCCGGGTTGAAGGAGATGACCTGGCCCGCCTGGGCCGACGGCTGGCAATTGACCTGCTGGGAGGTTCCGTTCATGGCGCCCTACCCCCTCTTCCGCAGCGGCTCGATCAGGTCCGCGAGGCCGTGCTGCAGCGCCTCGTCCGGGGAGAGCCAGGTGTCGACCTCGCGCAGCAGGTAGGTCTCCAGTTCCGCGCGGTCCTTGATGTCCGAGTAGGTGAGGTAGTGCTGCAGGATCCGCTCGTGCTCCAGGTCCTCCTCCTTGCGGCCGGCGATGAGCTGGCTGTGGTTGCCGAAGTTGAAGGCGGAGAAGCGGTGCGAAAGGATGGAGGTGCGGGGGGTGACGACCCGGCGCCCCTTCTCGCCGGTCATGAAGACCAAGAGCCCCATGGAGGCGATCATGCCGATGCCGGTCGTGTAGATCGGGATGCGCGACCACTCCATGATGTCTATGATGGAGAACCCGGCCGGGCAGGAGCCGCCGGGGGAGTTGATGATCAGCTGGATCTGGTTCACCTCCCCCTTGATGTTGAGGTCGATGATCTCCTTGCAGACCGACTCGGCGCTGCCGCCGCTGATCGGCCCGGAGAGGTAGATGATGCCGTAGTCCCTGAGTCCCTTGTCGCTGGAATCCCTGTCTTTGTCTGCCATGGTGCACCTCCTGAAAGTGTCGATGGGACAGGGATACACCCGGCGAGTGTCGGAATTGGACATTTCCGGGTGAAACTTTTTTCCAGGCAAGACCGGGGAACGCGGACAACGCGGACAACGCGGATTGGGCGGATTGACGCGGATAACGGCGGGATGCAAAAATCGCCCTGCTACCATCGGGAGCGACCAGGGTCATCGGTCAGGTCGTTGCGTCAGGCCCCCCCTCCCTTGAGGGGAGGGGGTTGTGGGCGGGTGAAGCTGCCAACGGAGTCCCGAACGGCGCCTTCCCCCTGGCCCCGCCCCTCCCCTTTGTCAGCCGAAGCCTTGGCGAAGGCTGGCGCCCAGGGGGAGGGAGGTTTTCGACCCACCGCACCGTCTGCCGTCATGTTGGTGGCAGGCACGTGGTTTCTGGACAAAACCTTCGATCGTTAGTAGTATGCGGGCGGAATTGGTTCATACCGGAGGGTTTTATGCGGGGCCGCAAGCTGAAAAAACTGTTCGACGCCATAAACCTGCTGGCACAGCCGTGCGGCACGACGATACAGGAGCTGGGAAGGCGGCTGGGAGTCGACAAACGGCAGGCGTACCGGGTCATCGAGACGCTCCAGGACGACCTCTGCTTCGCGATCGAGAAGGACAAGGCGGCCGGCGAGGAGGTGCGCTACTACCTGGAGAAGGAGCAGTACCAGCGCCTGGCCGACCTGAAGGTGGCGGACGTCAACCTGTCGCTCACCGAGATCATCGCCCTGTACTTCCTGAAGGGTCACGCCCGCCTTTACCGGGGGACGGACCTCGGGGAGGAGATGCTGCGCGCCTACGGGAAGCTGGACGCCTTCGTCCCGGCGGGGCTGGACTCGCGGCTGGACCAGGTGAAGACGCTCTTCATCCCGGCGGCGCAGTTCGCCAAGGACTACTCCGGGAAGGACGAGATCATCGACGCCCTGACCGACGCCATGCTCCGGCAGCAGACCTGCCAGGTGGAGTACCACTCCTTCCACGACGACCGGACCAAGAACTTCAAGATCGACCCGCTCTGCTTCTTCGAGCGAAGCGGCGGCCTGTACCTCTTCGTGCGGGCGACCAGCTTCGACCAGATACGCATGCTCGCCGTGGAGCGGATCGTCGGGTTGACACCGACCGGAGGGAACTTTTGCGCGCCGGAGGGGTTCGATCCCGACGCGCTTTTGGAGGAGGCTTTCGACCTCAACTACGACGACCCGGTCACGGTCAAGGTCCGCTTCCCGGCCGACCAGGCCCGCTACATCGCGGAGCGCAGGTGGGCCAAGGTGCAGCGGATCACCACCCAAAAGGACGGCTCAATCGTGCTGGAATTGACCACCTCCGGCTGGTGGGACGTCAAGAAGTGGGTGCTCTCCTTCGGGGCCGCGGCCGAGGTGCTGGAGCCGGCTGGGATGCGGGAGGAGATCCAGGCCGACCTGAGGGGGGCGCTGGACAGGTACCAGGAAGCGGTCTGACCAGTGTATAAAAGTCTGCCATTTACATTTGACCGGTAGTATCACATCCAGCATCATATCCCCATGGGCACGACTGAAAAGCAACCCGGGCGGATGCGGAACAATCCGCGTGATTGACGGATTGCAGCCCTGGTTGCCATGGCAGCGGAACATGGCATCGAGGTCCGTAACCATGGCGGCAGCCATCATGTTTTTTCGTTTCCAGGCATTGAGCGGTCGCTTTGCGTGCCTTCGCACCGGCCGATAAAGCCTGTATATGTAAAACAATTCGTTGCACTTTTGGATCAGATCAAAAGGAACCAGCCGTGAAAGTCAAAAGGATAAAAGCCGTCGAGCCGCCTCACCAGTTTGAAGAATACCTGCATGAAATCGCGCCCCTGGCCGAGGAAGACGGTGGCGGCTTTCTCATATCGTTTCCCGACCTCCCCGGCTGCATCTCCGACGGAGCAACCATCGAGGAGGCCGTTGCGAACGGCAGGGATGCCTTCCTCGCCTGGATTTCGGCCGCCGCCGACCAGGGGAAGCCGATTCCGCAACCGGCCGCGAAGCCGGTCGAAATGATCGAGGCATCGGGCAAGTTTGTAGCCCGCCTGCCGAAAACGCTCCACGCCCGTCTCGTGGTCAGGGCCAAGCAGGAAGGGGTAAGTCTCAACACCCTGGTGCTCTCCTTCCTAGCCGAAGGCCTCGGCCAGCGGGAGACCCGCGCGCGTTGAGCCCTAACGGGCGAGGAGGCCCAGGCCGACCTGAGGGGGGCGCTGAAAGGACATGCACACGTCACCTTGGAATAAGCATAATGTCATCAAGCGTAATGGTTTCACGTTCGATTGAATTGCCAATATCTTTTAAATTATCAAAATTATCAAAATTATCAAAATTATCAACCTTGTCATACATTGACACTAATGGTCTAACTATCAACTTGGTAATTGTCTGAACATTAGATATAGATGTTAAAGGCAAAAAATATGTCAATATATTATTATTAACATCAGGATCATCTTCAACCGTCACAGTAAATGGCATATCTTTTACTTGAGTAACTTTTGAGTTAGGATGCCACCCAGCGCTGTAAAGCAACTCATTTTTTGTGGAAATATCTTTATCACTTATATTAACTCCACATACAACGAATGGTATTTTATTATCAAAATCCCTATCTTTAAAAAGAATATTAACCCCTATTACTTTTTTGGTTTTGTTGCCTTTACGATAGGTTCTTTGAGTGAAATACGGAAGCCATAATATAGGTGAATTAAGTGCTTCCGAAGTGTCCCATCTAAGACCATTATGAGGAATGAAACCATGATGTTGCATGATTTGATCCAGAGCCACAACAATTGAATTCAAATCAATACAAATCCTTTCCATTGCGTCATAAATCTGGTAAATCTCTGACCCCTTAATCATCTCTGATTCCTTACTCACATTTCCTCCCCTTTTAATCCCAAAGTGTTAGGGTTAGCGCTGAAAATATCAATTCAGGTGAAACAGTATCACACCAATACTCTGAATCATCACCTTTATAGATATTAAATTTACCATATCTTGACAACACATCTGAACATGATGGTATATTCCATGCGTCAAGCTGTATTATTTTCTTTACAACAAGAAGTTTAAGCAAATCAGAAAGTACTAGATTATCTCCATTATTATCGATAACTTTAGGCAACGTGCTCCACGACAACCAATAAAACATATTAACTTTACTTCCAAGATTACGTTCCCTGGCGGCATCGATTGATTCCATAATTGGGTCAGTTGGTAAGACATAATGCATGGTTAAAAACACAAGATACCTGTTTTGATTTGACACCAAAGACAACTGTTCATTAAGACGAGAATTATTGTACCTGGGCACGTCTCTTGTAAATTCCTGATATTGCGAGATCAATTGATCTCCCGACAGAGTACCGAAGGTAACTTCGGTATCTTCCTTATTGTGTTTGAAACTTAAATATTTCGCTTCAATATTGATAGCTAACCGGCACATTTTTTTGCTTTTCAAGATAATGATCAGGTCTGGCTCCCTATTGGTAGTTCTCGGCCAGAAAAAATATTCCGCACTATCAATATCGTCATCAATTTGGATTGGCTGACCTGAAGGATCTTCGAATGGTACAGCCTGTCGCATAAACGGTATCAATCCTTGATTAGGCAGACAATATCTTAATGAGCCAAACACATCTGACGTCAATAAGTCCTCGGAACACTCGTGAGGTCTTAATTTGCCATGGATTTCTGCGATAGTCATTTTGCCACCCAAAGGACCTAGTTCGATTTATGTAAAGTTATTTCGGTTAAATTCCCGGGTATCGAATACTTCTGATTCAAATCAATAGTTATCATCACTCACTGCGCGCTAAAGTGGGATCTTCACCGTCCGATCTGTATACCAAAAAGTCTTCCGCTAGGTAGTTTCCATCCGGAAACTTAACCCGCTGAATTTGTTGTTAAATACTGCAAAAAGCATTTAAGTTTTAGTTGTCGTTGTGCTATAATCCGCGCCGTAACCTGCTGGTTTTGTTCAATTCAATGACCA
>Ga0316217_10002202_pt1 | contig 23829 bp, 21 predicted proteins | sample 1anoAmetaG_FD_203633 | JGI IMG/M metagenome (GOLD analysis project Ga0316217, IMG submission 203633) | Freshwater microbial communities from Trout Bog Lake, Wisconsin, USA - 1anoA | ecosystem: Environmental > Aquatic > Freshwater > Lake > Hypolimnion/Profundal zone | place: USA: Wisconsin...
CCCCAACCCCGTTATTTTAAATTAAAAAAACACTTTATTCATTATATAAGTACAACATTAATCCATGCTACAGGACGATTGCATCATCATGGCACCGCTGTGAGTGGTGTTATGATATAATGTTACTGGTTTAGTGTAGTTAAATCAATAGAATGTGGGATGAGTCAGAACAGATCCAATGACTGCTTCCAGTTCCCCTTTATCTTCTCTCCCCAGTACTTCTCGTTTGACGTGAAGGCATCTTCGCCCTGGATGATGGTCTCCTTAAACCATGCCATCTTGTGCACTACGTTGTCCTTTTGGTTCTAACTCGCTCGCCCCCTCTGCTTCTCCTCCATTCGATATTTTTACTCTGCTGCCAAATCCACTAATCGGTGTTCAAGGGCTCGTTGGTCTGGACGGAACCTGGAGTCGGTGGGTGGCAGATTTTTGCAGTTGTAGAGACTCAGGTGGTTGAGCTGCATGGTCAAATCATTGAAGTTGTAATACTCATAGAATACTGGGTGCGTCTTACCCCAGAGTAGCAGTTTCTCCTTGGTTTCCAGATTCTCACTTATGAGCTCTTTGTTCCACTCTCCAGTCAGTTTGATTATCTTCTTCCCGTTGTTCTATAGATAGCCGTTGAGGGAGCATGAGTACTTGCTCCAGATTGAGTCTTCAGCCAGGTTCAGCACCACGACTGTTTTGAACTCCTTGCACTTGATGGTTATTTGTCCGTAGACCTCCACTGAGAGTTTGCCAGCGATTAGATTGCTGAGGGCCAAGGTACATTTGTTAAATACATAGAAGTCCTGGTGCTTCTCGAGCTTGATGATGGTTTTGGATTCACTTTTGACCTTTATGCTGTTGCCAGTAAAGTGGGGAGTGGAATGGTTGTTATCGAAAACTTCGTAGTTGTTGGATTTGATGTAGAATGCAGATATTGGGGGGTTGTGACTTACTTGTTCTGACAAAAACTCATATCCCCTGGTCTAATCAATGTACTAGAAAGTCTAGCCGAGGAGTGGATTGAAAGGCTTATTGGTACGGTGTTAGTTGATGGAGTAGGTGGAGACCACAAAAGCTGCGATGTTGAGCATCCTCAAGTTCTCATCATTGCTTTCATCTGCTTTCTTGAGCAGATGGCTGTAGTACATTTGCTCGCAGCCTCTTTGGAGTGCTGACAGTGGCTAGTTCATGGTGACTGCATAATGGCAGGACTACCTGGAAAGGTGACTTTGGTCAAGTCGGGACCAGTTAAGGCTCCCGAAATAGTTTTGAAGATAGGGAAGTTGTCTTCAAGCACGTGTCTTTCGGGCAGGGTTCGTCTCGTCTATGACTTCTAGAAAATGTTGCCCAGCTGGTTATAGACTTTGTTGGATTGGAACAATCTCTAAATAACCACAGGCGTACGAATTTGATTGGATTCTTTTACTACTCAAGCACATACTTATCTTACTTTTTGAAAGAACTTTTCGCCATATCTCTGCTACTTCCAACGTTTTTCCTCATGTTGAGAGAAAGAGAGGAGACACTGCTTTTTTCCTCTTCTTGGATCCTCTAAAGTCCCTTAGGTGTTTATCTTTAGTCGTTGTTGTTGTAGGTATAGAAGCTGTAGTAGCGTGTGTCTGCCTCTTGGTTTTAGATCAAGTCTTCGAAGTTGCCCTTTTTGATGGAACTAATCTCAGAGGTCTTGACTTTGGACTTGATGGTTTCCTTGTCTTCATCCTTGATCTTGAGTTCTCTGATTTCCTGGTCTATGTACTGTAGCATTTGGGAAGTTTTGTACTTGAACTAGTCGATTGACATACGCAGCTTGTCGATGTTTTTGCTCACCATCACATTTTTCGTCTTAACGACCACCTCTTACAACCGCTGCTCCAACTACGCGTGGCACTTCCACAACTCTGTATTCAAATCGTCCAGAATTTTGAAACGATTGATCTTGCTAAGCTCCATCTTCATCTTGAAGAGCTCCTTGTTTTGCGACAACTACTCAACCAGCTTTTGAGTCTCCTTCAGCTTCTTGTACCACTTCACCTTCTCGTCAATAGAGTAGGCTCTGATGAAAAGCATCTCTGTGCCGGTATTGATTATGAGGCTTACGGGGTCATCCAACTTGCTTATTATCTGAGTGACTTTCAAATGCACCCTGCCTTCGATTTCCTCTCTGCTGGGCCCATACATTAGCAGCTACTCGTGAATTCTAAAGTAGTATTTGCTCCAGCGCGAGATGTATCCTTGCCAGAGCTATAAGTATCCTTCCATTCAGTACGATCTACCCCTGGTAATTATATACTTCAGATTATAATGATAAGATGGGAGGTTTATTCTCGTTCGGTAGTGATGAACCCGAGGAAACCAAAGGCCCTGTTGTCAAGAAACCTTAGATAGACAAAGTAGATTAGGTGAAGTTTAAGCTTAAAAAGGCCAGAGATACCATTAAACGGTTCTTGAATTCCAAAAACAACGATTTGGCACAGATTGAGCAAAAAATAGCAGAGAAGGTACCAGCTTTCAAGCAAACAGGCAACAAAAAATAGCTGATTCCTCTGCTCAAAGCCAAGAAAGATCTTCTAAGCATGATAGACGCGGGGGGAGATCGTTTGAAACTGGTAAATGCAAAGCTGGATTAAGTTTAAATGCAGAAGATAAATGCTGAGGTAAGAAGTCACCTATTTAGACCATAGACGTTCTTGAGGAATCCAATAGGTACATGCAGGAAATCCAATAACAGCTGTAGAAGAAAGATTGGAGAAATGTGCTAGAAGAGGCGCAGCAGAAATACAATATTTAGTGGCCTGACCAATAGGCAGAGGAAAATGACCCTGCTTTTCAGCAGATGTGGAGATAACTTGGAGGGGAAAAGATAGCTGCGAAAAGTAAGCCAAGCCAAGTGACAGACAACAAGATTGTACAACCACAGTTTGTTCAGATTGTACAACCACAGTTTGTTCAGCATCAGATTCATAGAACAAACAAAGAAGCTCAATATGCCTGATTCACATACTTATTTCAGCACTTTATTGAATGAGACTAATGTTAAAAAGTACAAAAATCTGAATTCACTTCTTCTGTTTCTGTTTGATCTTTTAGAGAGAACGCACTTTGTTAATCAGTTACTTCCTTTATAACTAGTACTATTTATTTTATTTGCGAATCTACTCTCGCTTTAAATGGCTCTAGAGTGCCTTTTATGAGCTCTTCCTGAAGTCGTTTTTAATGCTTTAGATCTCAGCCTATAATCTAGTGCATTTATCTTTTAGCCTCTTATTTTACTACTCTATCCTCTTGTGTTCTTATAGCAAACTTGGCTCATTTTCCTTCATATATGTTTCCTCTCGTTAATTGTAGATCTTTACCCATAAAACCAGCATATTAATCAGCTTCTGTTGCTGATTAACTCTCTTTTTGAGTCTCTTAAGCTTGAGTCTGTGTTTATTGGGAAAGTGCTTGTTATTAGTATTCTAAGGACCTTACTGTTTCAGGTTGAAGGAGTTGATGGACTTAGTAAAGGTTTCAGACTTTCTAGTTGCTTAAAAGGATTTGTTATCATCAGTCGAAAGATCTATTCTAGTGGATTGATTCAAAGTAAAGCTGTTTTTGTGCTGATGAATTTGGCTTTTCCTGTTTTCTTTTGTTATTACAGTAGTCTGCTTATCCAAGTATTCCGCCAACTTATCCTTTTACTAGGACAGTAGTCTCTCGATATTCTACTCACACTAGCTTTGGTATTTGAAGAGTTTGCTTTTGGTGGAGGATTGAAGTGCCGTATTGTTGAGGATTTCTGCTTTTGTTGATTGTATTTTGCGTAGTTATCGTTCAAGGTTGACTATCTTTTCAGCCAGAATGGGGTCTACATACTCTGCACCTTTCAGCATAACGTTACTATTCGATAATTTAAATATAGCAAGCAACGAAAATGAAAAATTACACTATCAAAGTGGGATTTTGGTCTTTTTACTGAAAAAATTCTTTAAAAAGGTTTGAGCTTTTTCTTTGGCCTTCATCAACTTCTACCTTGTCAAATAGTCATTTTCTGAGTTTTTCCTTTTTGCCTGCTTCTAAGCTGTGAGTTCTGTTGATTCAAAAAGGTGAGCTTTTTTGAAGACATCATTCAGCTCAAGGTTGTCTGTTTAGTATTAGTGGCAAGTAGTTACAATCATTTTGTAAGAATCCTTACGTTTTTTGTTTATCTCAGACGTTTAAAGCTCAATTTTGATTGACTTAGAGTGGCGGTAAGAGTTCTATATCTTTTATCTAAAAGGCTTTGAACTCCTTTGTTCTTCTTTTTACTCTTAGTTAAAAGATTAAAGCTTTTTGGCAATGTTTTTTAAGGCTGAAGACTAACTATTTCGCAAATTGAGATTACTTTTGCCTGTTTTGATATTCTTTTACATTTTCGGCTGTGAGAATTTGCGCTGTTTGCTTAACTGGATGTAGGAATCAGAAAGAGGGGCATTATAGTCAAACTCTTTAGACTCATTTAAGTTGGAAAAGATGAAACTCTAGGAGTTGATCTCAGTGTTAATAGCAGAGTTTCTGATATTTCTGCCCAAAAGGGGTCCTTTAGCTTCAAAGATGAGTCGATTATTTCTGATTGTGAAGTTAGGCTATGTTTTAGCTTTATTGATGCAAATGGAAATGTCTTCCTGGAGATGTTTGATGAGTTGATACTTTTGGGTGCGATAGTACTCTTTTAGGAACACATGTGACCTTTTTCCTATTCTGCACTTCTTATCAATGAACATTTTGATCTTGTTTGAGTGTACTCCGAGAAGTCTGTATGACATTTCAGTCTCTATTCCAAGTTTTATAAGATTCGTGCTCAGATTGTTTATCTCAGCAATCATTTTGCTGAACAGCAGCTTAGCATTGAGTTCCTTCAATTCCATATACTTCTACTTTTTGAGCTAGGTTTCAATAAAACTCTTCAAAGATACAGGGACCCATTCATATATGTAGTGAAGAGTAAGCTACTCTTCGAAGACATTCATCAGACTGACGATTGAGGTGCATTGAAATAACGTTTTTGCCTTTCTCATTTCGTTTTTTTTAATGGTTAATTGCTGCTTGCTGGAAAAACATTAGAGATCTTAAACTTTTATTGTTGATACGGTTCTAACTTGCTCATCGAATGGGTAATCTCCATTGCTAACTTCTAGCAAAGTTTCAATCATTCAACTGAACAACTAATAAATAAATGCCTAGATTAATCACTAATAATTGCTTACTCAAAAGCAACAATTTTAGACTTCCATCAAAACTTACAACTTTGACTAATCTTTTCAATTACAAAAAAACAAGTATTCCCTTCAATCTAGTTTACAAATAGGCAGTGTTTAGTTTGGGGTAATGAGAAATGAAAATATTTAGATTAAACAACTAGATATAACAAACATGAAGGATGAAAAAGTTTTGAACTAACATGGTTAATTTGCCTTTATGGCTAATAAACACGAAATGAGTCAGAAAAAGGTCTAATTTTTTTTTCCAAAAATGACCATTTTTGCTCGATCTCCAAATGCATAATGCACATCACCGACGAGGAAGAAAATTTGGATTTTTTTGGGCTCCAAGGGAGTTGGGTCACCCGAGTACCAAAGTCCAATAAAGTACTGTAAATGGTGGTAAAACATTTTTCATCTTTTTATCAGCTTAAGCCAGTATTTTCTTTTCTTTCTATTATACCGTATTAATTAGGATAATGAGGGATGTTAAGTATAGGCAAACAGTTTAAGCATATTGGATCATTTTTTCAAAGTTTTCTTCAGCTTGCGGATATTCTCGCCGATTTAGCTCGAACGGAGCTGCTCAGCTACAAGCTAGTGGCTCACTTCTTTTATCTCCTACTGCAGCTTCTCTATCGATGATTCGTTCTGCATGTATTCACTCTCCAATTTCCTGTACTCTGCGTATATCTGCTCACTTTTCGGCTAAATGTCTAGAAAGTCTTTCCAGTGGAACTTCTCCCACCCCATCGGCTGCATTATTGGCGAAATCAGACTCTTTACTGACTCAGGGGCTAAGGCTGCCATCTCCTTGAGCTTCAGGGAGTAGTCTGAAATGAGGGGGTCAAGCTTGTAGTTGACTTCGTCAGTGGTGAGAGGTGATACTTCTGAGCTACGCGACTACAGCTGCATCTGCTTGAACTCCTTGACCAGTTTAGCTTTCTAAGAGTCAAAGTAGCTGCGCAGTGTCCCCTCGATTGATCTTATGTTGTCAACTACTTGCATGCACACAATGTCTTTGTTTTCCTGAAGTATCTCGATGGTGTTGGTCAGTCCGAGGTACTCGTCCTTTATCTGCTTGTTGAGCTCGCTCAGCTCCTCCACGGTCTCTCGGGTGGGCTGCGGGTGCTGGTGGGGAGGGGTGGGGGCAGTGTGGAGGTAAGTAATCCTTTCTTCGCAGCTGTCGATTTGGGAGGTGAGGTCCTCTGCCTCAGCCCTGAGTGCTTCGATGGAGGCGTCTATGTGCTAGCGTTGCCTCTGTACGAGTTTGTAGGCCTCTGCGATGGATGCGTCGTAAGTATTGATTCTTTGCTTCTTCTTCCACAAGTAGTACTCCATGGGAGTGACCGTGTTCTCCACAAGCTGGCAGTTCTTGATTTGCTCATTAATGTAGGTCTATTCGTTGCGGATGTGGGATATCTCGCGTTCGATGGCCTCTATGAAAGGGGTGTGGTCACTCCGGCAGCTGATTTCCGCCTGAATCTGCACCTCGTAGGCAGTGATCCTGGCTTACATCTAACCGATGATTTGCTTCTGCCGCTGAATTATCTCCTGCGCCACTTTCTACACATCTGCTGCCTTTGCGGCACTACTGCCCCCTTTTGGGGCATTGTTTGTTTTTTCGAGATTGGGTGGCTTGGTGGGCGGAGTGTGCTTGTGGGGAGACAGCTTCTTGTAAACAGTGGGGTGGGCTGGTAAATAGCCTTAAGAATGCATCGATCAATTATAATCTATACTTAACTGAAACCAAGCCTGAATATCAAGTTGGATATGGATATCGAGGGATGGCCCTATCATCTGTGATCTGTTAGAATTTAAGTGAGTATATTTTAAATGCAGGAATAGGTGGAAGCACTAAGGCAGCAGCTGCGCCACAAGCAGGCAGGCATCCAGCTGTTAGACAACCAGCTCCGCCAATAGCTCAACACCCAACAACTGCTTCAACATATCTTGCAATAGTAGGGCAGTTCTAGCATTGCCTCCTCTCAGGTCTCCAGCCAGAGTGACTATTCGGGAAGAAGCTAAAGCTCACTGTCCAGCATCTGGCTGATGGATTAAATCCAGAGAGTGAATCAGCTGGTATCCACCTGCATATAGCCCATCCAAACCCAAAACCTTACACCATCTTAAATACCATCGCAAACTCGTCCCCAATTCAAAGAATAACCTCATAAGTACACCAGTCAAAGTAGCCCAGTTTAGCAAATCAAGCCTAAAGCAACTGTGTAAGCTGCCCAAAAGCAGTTCTTCCCTTTCTAATCTAACCCAGGTTTGTAGCCAGCAGTAAGCAAGGAGTAGCCTTCTCTGCGGTAACAGCAACTCAAGCTCTAGCGCCACGCTATTCGCCAAGCAATAATATCTTAGTAACACTTCAGAAACTGTAAACCCCAATCTACCCCATACCACCCATCTATCAAATACTACCAGCAACCTCCCAACTAGCCCAACTAACAGCAGCCTGTCAGCTAACCAACTCTCCTCAATAACCGAATGTATTCAAGCCTCCAACCTCAATTCAACTAGTTAGGTTCGTTGACCAGCAAATATGAGGGGCTGTAGAGTTTGAAGCGAAAGAGAGCAATAGAGAGATCAGCAAGAGAGATTAGGAAGGCCAAAGCTAAGTCAGATGAAATATAGGTGCTAATTAAAAGGGGAATCCGTGATGTCTTTCGATTTTGAATAACTGACTAGTATGTGACTTGGTGACAGGTGCTGCTAATGTGCTTGCTGTTGTACTAGCTATAGTTGTTATTGTATTTGCTAATGTCTTGGTTTTGTTGTTGTGCTTGCTAGGTAATCCTGTTATTCTTGTTATTGTGCTTGTAGGTATTGTCTTGCTAGGTATGTTTGGGGTTTTTGTTATTGTAATAATTGTTTGGGTGGGTAGCATGCCGCAACCCCTCCACAAGCAACTGACCCTCCACGAGGCACAGGCTTACGAAGGTGCCTCTGCGTTCTACCGTTGCTTCCTGCCGTGGTTCATGCTGGTATTGCTGCTGGCGCACCTGATCTCGCTCATGCTGGACAAAAGCAACTATTGGCCGTTTGCAGCGATAGCTGGTTCATTCTATTGCTACTACTGGGCCCTTCGCTTCTACACTTCTTGCAACCAAATAGACACAACCCCCCTCATGCCTCCCTTCCTCTCCATCTCAACCACTGAAGCAGTAGCTAGCTAGTAAGAAGCTGGCCTCATCGCGGCCAAGCCTAGTCGGCTCAAGTGCAAAGTGTGCGATATAGTGTGCGACTACCGCACGAAGCACTGCAGGAAGTGCCAAGTGTGCGTGTAGCGATTCGACCACCACTGCTTCTGGATCGGCAACTGCGTGGGCAGGCACAACCACAAACCCTTTTTCCTCTTCCTCCTGCTCCAAACCTGCAACAACCTCCTCAACTCTTACGCCCTGTACCACCTAGGACCCATCCTTCAGATCACCAGCCTCCCATTCCCCACAGCTCTGTATTGCCTGTACCTGCTACTCTGCCTCATGGCCTTCGGCTTCATCCTCTTTACAGGCTTCCTCCTGCTCTACCACTGCATGCTTGTGGCCAGCGCAATGACCACGTGGGAACATATGCGGCGCTCTAAGATAACTTACCTCAAACATCTCCCAGTCGGCTACAACCCTTTCTCCAAGGGAGTGCTGGCCAACATAGCCCACTTTTTCAGCGAGCCTACGAGGTACACAGGCCAGGCGGCAGCAGTTAGTTGGGAGTAGAGCATTCCGACTTTTTAGGAAAGCAAGAAGCTGTAGCCTGTCTTCAACCTGATTGATAACCAATACTATTCATGCTGCTGAGTAACCAATACTATCATACTGCTGAATAGCCAACCCTTGATCTTTATGATGATTGAGTTGATATAGGTGGTTTGAAAATAGAATAAAAAGCATTCATTTGAGTTCATTTGGGACGGGCAGGCAGGTTGGACTGTTTGGTGGTCTTGGGCCTTTCCAGCCGCTGCCTAGACTCCTCGGGCCTGGAGTCGAGCAGCTAGTTCGCCTTGCTGGCGGTGATCTTCCTGTTGAGACGGCTCTGGCTGAAGTTGCGCTTGGACTGGGTCTTCCTGCTGCGCAAGAGTTGGGGCATCTTGGTGCAGTAGTGGGCGTACTTGGTGATGATCTTGTGGTTGCTGATGTTCTTGGAGAAGAGGGACTCGTAGAGGAGTGCCTCATTCTAGGCCAAGGTCTTGCGCTTGTCGACCAGGCTGTCTATCTTCACGTCCATCAAGTCCATCAGCTTGCGCTCCAACTGCCACAAGCTCCGCAGGTTCTTGCTCTTCACCCCCGTCTACTTCAGCTCCGTTGACGGCTTACTCTTCCCCTTTTCCCTTTTGCGCAGCCGAGTCGAGCACTACTTCAGTTTGCTGTTAGCTTCCTGGAGGGAGGGCAGTTCGGGCTGAAGGTTGGAGCCACTGTTGGCTATTTCCAGGGGGTGCCCTTTATTCTTGAGGAAGGTTTCCGACCTTATTTTTTAGGCATCTGCGAAGTTGGTGGTGCAATAGAGGTCTTTAGTGAAAATGAGGGTTTCGAGTGTTCTCCTTTTAATAAGCTTTTATATAAAGAAGTATTCGCGGATGGGACGGCAGGCTTCGTAGGAGCTGTCGATGAATGAGAGCATCTCGGCATACAAATTGGCCAGACCCTCATTGAGCAGTCCCAGGCTTTTGGCTCGCTAAAACGACACGCGAAGTATGGATTTAAGTTTTATCCAAAACGACCGTAGCTGACTGGGTTAGGGCGAGGGTACTTTTGGGGCAAGCTGCACTGTTGTAGTGTTTATTCGATGATGCTTTTGATTTGCTATGTGCTGATTTTCTGTTTCTGCAGAAACTCCTGCTTGTAAACCGAGTACTGCTCTGAGTTCAGCTTCTTGGTCTGAGAAAGGGCAAAAAGCTCGAGAAAAAAGACCAGCGTATTTTCCCTGCTGCGGACGTTGCTGAGTAGGAAGAGCAGGTCTTCGTTATTGTCGCCCTTATTGATTATTCTCAGGGTTTATCTTCCCATTCAAATGATAATAACAAAAATAACTAACCAGCCATCAATCACTAGTCCAACAACCACAATAACTAGCCCAACCACCGTAAATGATTAAAAAAAGGACCACAAGTACTAAGCAAACAACCACAAATGATTGCCAGCCAGTAGCTGAGTAACCAATAGCAGCCCAAATGGCTAATCTCGATTATATCTAGACACAAGCATGATGGCCTACTTGGCAACAAAGCTGCCTACTTGGACACCTACTTGGACACAAGAATGCTGGTGCGAGAAAGCAGCCAAACCAGGCTATTATTCTGCAGTCCACAGTGGGTAACAAAATACTTCATATCATTGATCGTGGTTTCTCGAGGTTTTCCGCTTATCTCCTCCCTTACAGTATCCTGTAAGAAGCTTTGTGCTAGCTGGAAGAAGCCAAATCTTCTTTTAGCATCAGGTTGTGACGTTGTGGCAGTTGTTGCACAGGGTTTGAGGGTAGGTTATCCTCGAGTAGCTTGAACTTTAAGTACTGAAAGTTTTGTGCTTCAGTCTTCAGAGGTGCTCTCTGTGGCTAAATCTTGTTTGGCACATTGTATAAACTAGGAGAGGCAAATTTGGTTGCAGCGGGAGTGAAGGACAATTAAGGAGGAAGATTGGATAGAAGGTTATGATTATTTGAATTGTGAAAACTAGCTCCTGTATTCGGGATAGTTGCTAAATGCTGGGCTTTACTTTCCTGTTTAAATAAACTGTGGTAGCTGCCTTCTTGTTTATGTGAGCTGTGGTAGTTGCCTTCTTGTTTATATAAACTGTGGTAGTTGCTGAGGTAGCTATTGGGATTGGTGGCAGGCTCAGTTGAACTGGAATAGACCTTGGCCAGTTGAGTCGAGTAATTCGCTGGGAGGTTGTATTGTTGGTACATTGACTAGACCACCTTTAGATTGTTATCTCTGCTATCCCTAGGAGGGTAGTTATCCCTACCAAGAGGGTAGTTATCTCTAACAGGAGGGTAGTTATTCGGAGAGTAGTTATTGGGAGGGTAGTTATTGGGAGGGTAGTTATTGGGAGGGTTGGTATCTCTAGTGGGGGTAGGGTTGTCATCTTTAGTGGTAGGGTTGGTGGGAGTGGAGAGAGAGTTGGTGGTGTAGTGGGTGATTTGCTGGTGACTGGCCAGCACTCTGCTCCTTTTGATGATTTCCGGAATGTATTCCTGGTAGTCTTGCTGGATGTACTTGGATAGGTAGCGCTTCAGCTCGCGGAAATTGACGGTGTTGGGGTAGACTCCTTCTGCGAAGTCGGGTGGGAACCTGCCCTGCTCTGTTTTTTCCTCAATGACCTGCAGTATGTTGGTGACCATTTCCTTCTCATCCCTGAGCTCTGGGGGGAGGTGGAGGTTGTTGATGGTGAGCAGGATGGGTATTTTGTGGCTGGGATGGTTCAGTGCCCAGTTCTCGTTGACCCACACCCTCACCTTGTTTTCGTGGTTTATGCCAATCAGCTAGCTGTTCACGTGCAAGGGTCCAAACCTTTGGTAGACATGATGGAAAGAGTTCACCGTTTACCGCAAAAGGTGCAGGCTTTCGGGGAAGGTCAGCTGCGGCAGGTCACTCAGTCTAAATTAGATGCGCTAAGAAAACACACTCAGCACTGTGGACTCACTGCACCCGCACACCCCCGACTTGCTGTTCTTTTTCCCCTTGTCCTCTACTCCGTCCACCTGGTACACCTTCACCAGGCCCAAGCTGTTGTTAGATCGAAACTGGTATATCTCCAGTTCAGCCTACAGCGAGAAAGTGTGGTCGAGAGAAACCACTCTCCTCTCCGCAACCAGCGAGTCAGACTGGCGCTTGAAGAGATCAATGCCTGTTTGGTTGCCAACCCACGTCCATTCGTACTTGGGCAGGCTGTAGCCCTGACTGCTAGAAGTACCCATAATAATAGATATTATTAAGCCAAGATTGAATAGGGCTCATAGCTGAATCACTGAATCAGGCTATTTCGAATAAGCGTACTCCCAAGGACTGTACTCCTACTAAAGCAGGGGACTTTCTGCCCTTGAGATTGTTTTCTCATGAGTAAGTTTCATTTCCACATCTCCTAACTATCGATGTGTCTTCCTGCTGGTGGCAAAAGGAGGGGTCATGAGCATCTATTCTCTGGCCTGCTTCAGATTGTCTGCAGTGTAGTTACTTTAGTGCCTTTTGCGACTTTTACTGCCTAGGGCCATTAATGCTTGTTTGTTACTAAATGTCTTGAAGTATTCTCGCTTCTCCAGCTCAAGCTCTTTCTCTATCATTCCCAGCAAGCTGAAACCTTGCTAGTGCTTCTTCCTTCCGCTTTTTCTATGGCTTTCCTACTTCTTCGAAATGCTTCCTCTGCATTTCTAGCTGATTAGGGGGAAAATCACTTTTTGAGCTGCTTTTTGATCTTCTGACTTTTTCTAATCGGTTATAATCAGCTTGGGTTTTAGAGATATGTTCAAATACATCTTTTTGTTTTTCATTCTCAAAGAGTGCAATAATTGATATTAATGAATCAAAGCCTAAATTGAGGGTAGTTCGGCAGAGCTAGGTTTGTTGCGAGCATTCATAAATGGTGAATATTATCATAAAATCAGACAAGTTTGAGAGAGTTGTCGTACATGTCAACTAGGCTTTTCCTTCCTGTAAAATACTGCAAACTTTGATTCTCTTACTCTCTCAGCATTTATTGAACCCTTTCCTAAAAACGCCGTCCGTGCCTTCCTCTCAGGTTATCTATGACAAAGTCTGTTTTGCCGCAGATGGTTTAGTACCTTTTCGGCAAGTGCTTAAGCACTCGTTGAGAAAGTGCTATATCTATTATTTCGCTGCTATGTCTGACTTTTTCCTCGTGGTCTACCAATATTTCCTTTATTTTCAACGAATCTTAGTGCTTTACGTAAGCTTAGAGGGTTTTCCTCAAATCTCCTAGCTTCCGTTTCCGGGACAATTCGAAGCTATGAAGCATGTTTTCTCTAAGCTTATGTTCATGGTTTTAAAGTTCAGTCTTTTCCCTGTCCAGAGTGATGTACATTTTGTCTTTTTCGTGTTCCCAGTACATTTTTTGTGCTTAGTAGAGCTTGCTTTGGGCAGTGAGCAGTTTTTGCTTCTCAACTCTTTTGAAATTGTCGATATATGCGATCCTTCGAGTCTGTTCCAACTATAGGATGTTGTTGATGTCTTGGGAGTAGCCGGCGTCTTCGTAAGGGTTAGACTTATTGATTCTATAGGGCCCTAGTTTTTTCATTAAAGACTTTGCTTTGGCCTATCTCAAATGAATTGAAGGGTTCACCTTATACACTTCATCGTTGATTTTCGAAGTCACTTCTTTTTCTCTAAGATCTTGCTCTCGCTTGAATCGGTCCAGAATCTTTTACTGCCTTATTTTATCACTAAATTCGAAAGACTACACTATCTTCTTCTCTTATGATTGGAAAGAGCGTCTACGCTGATGAGTTTTCTATGATAATTTGGAGAGGGCCTAGCTTTCTTTTTTCATAGCTAGCAAAGACTAGTATTTGACGACTTGAGGGATATACCAATCGATGATCTTTCTATACTGGTCGGAAAGAAAAGAGTTACCTTGGTCTGCTACCTCTAACCGCCTTTAATTTAGCTTCTACAAAATCTTTAGCAAAAGCACAATCTGCTTATCTTAGCCTAGCTCTTTATCCCGCTTTTCGGCCACTAAACTCCACAAAGAGTCTGAACTTTGAACGCCTAAAAGGTCAGTTAAGCAGTCTCTGTTCCTGTTGAATATCGGCTCGATGTCTCTAGGTAGAAGAGCTGGTCTAATTTGTATGATTTCGGTGAATGAATTGAGCAAGGTTTGTAATTTTTGTTGGTAGTCGAGTTTGGAGGAAGGGAAAACTTCAACTTCTGATGTCTATGACATACAAAGGTTATCAGGTTTAGTTGATGGCAGAGTGCTTAGTAATTTCTTCATCAAACGAATAATTTTATTATGACTAAATTACCTATCCCTGCAAACCAACTCACATTTCGGCCTTAAACCCTTTGCATCCCAATCAAAACATTCGCAAATCGGCAATCAAAGACGCTTTTCTTATTAGATAGCTCATTAAACTGCTCTTCTATCCTAATCCTCTCTGTATTCTTTCTAACTGTTTTATATTTAATATCAGGTTAGTTTAAATGGACAAATCGCCGAAAGTACGGCCTAAAAAGAACTATTTCACTAAATCTCAGGCATTGCTGCCCTCGACTCATCCAACTCAAGAGTTTCTCTCCATCATATAGCTCAAAAAGCATTACCAATCATTAATAAAGCAATAGTTAGATGCACTTGGTTCCATTTAAAACGTATAGACTCAAGAATTGAACAAATGGCAACAGCAGATCGAAAAGTAGGTCAAAGTAAGCTTTTTTGAAGCCAAGGAAGCTGATGAGCTAAAGAAAGATTAGCAGCTATCAAAAGTGTAGAAGTCTTCTTAGTAATTTATTAGCTGCTATGAGCAGCTTCGTTTGATAAAGATGCAAAAGTGTTTTATAAGAATGAAAAGCAGGCTGGCTTGCTTGAGAGAAAATGGTGTAAAGAAACGGGCAGCTTCTTATTTTAGAGGTCAGAATATTTCTCAAAAATGGTTTGAATTGTGGAAAAGTGAGACAAGATAAGCTATAAACCAAGTCAAAATAGTAAAAGATAAGCAGCAAATGCTATTTTCCCAGCTAAAAAGGCTATAATTTCTAAATTTAATCTATTAAATGAACTTCAGCATAAAGAAAAGAATCATTAAACCTTTGTTTGGCTTGAGCTCAAAGAAGATGTTTTTCAAAAGTTTTTGCATGTTGGCTTCTTTCAAATTTCAAAAAATGCAAGAAAAGCGAGCGATTGAAGAACTCAGGAAAAGGCAAGGCTGCAGAATTCTAAAAAGGCACTTAGGACACAGAAAAAAGACCAATGAGGTTCAAATGAAGACTAAATTGCTGAGAAATATTTGCTATCACAGAAAATTCAATATCTTTTTCAACGCTTGCAAAAGAAAAGTGTTTAAGAATTAGCAACAAAAAATAACCCAATAAATCATAGATAAGATCGATCTTTTTTAGTTAATCTCCAGCACTTCTGAACTGTCCTCAAAAAGAGAGCATTTCTAGAAGGAGGAAACTCCAGCTAATTACTCAAAGCAAAAAGAAACAACCAACATTCAACTTCTCAACTTGATTCTGGAAAACTTCGTGGAAGAATACTCCCAAGAATACTCAACTAGCTTCAATGAATAGCAACGTTTGTTTTTGTTACAGCAGCTGAAAGCACAATGCCTTTCTTAGCTTATTTTGAAGCAAAAAATTGGTCATTTTCTAAAAAATCTTTTGTTTTGTTCTCGGCGTAAAAAAATAGCAAAGAACTACCAAATCTGTGCTATCTCCTCTTTTTATAAGAGACTATACTTATATAGTCACATAAAAAATTCATTCTTAGATTTGACAGCTTTAATAAAGTTGCCAAAAGCAACGTATTTTTTAAGTGTAGCTCGAAAAAACAAAGATATTGCAAGTAAAATTGAATTATTCAACCAAAGGAAAGTTAATTGGAAGTTTTAAGCGAGAAAAATGTTAAAGCTTTTCAGACAAAACTTAAGCCAGAAAAAAGCATAAAAGTTTCATAATGATATAGCTTCAAATTGGAGAAAAATTCAAGTTTACAAAAAATTCTTTGATTATTGGCTTATATTCAAACAATAGTTACGTAAAAAAGCAAATTTTATGGAAATTTCTATCAAGGAAGATGTAAAATAGTCTAAAAATGAGCTTCAAGGTTAAAACTGGTAATAAAGTGTAAATACTCATTAGCAGCTGCCTGTATCTGGTTTTCAATCCTAAAATCAAGAAAAGCTATAAACATAGCATAAGTAAGACTAAGGGCCTCAGTAAACAGAAAGAGTGACAAAAGCCAAAATACAGCTTTCAAAAATAGTAAGTGTAATCAGTAAAAAAATGGGGAGCAAGTACTCATTCGATAGCTACTCCAAAAGCATTTAATCTCAAGATTCGAACAAGTTCCCTTTGCTGAGACTAAAGACAGAAAGTGCACAAAAAGATTAAGAAAACGATTATGAGCCAAGAATATTTTAGTTAGAGCTGCTTTCTAAAAAAGAAAATTTAGAAGAATAGATGCTTAAACAAATTTAGCGAAGGACAAAACAACTTATTAGTAAGTTAAGAGAATTCAGATTACTAAGCACTCTAAGGAATATAAAGAAGTAACGGCAATTTAGCTTTAAAAGAAAGAAATTGCTAAAGGTTTACTTATCTAAATTTATTCAATCCTTGAAACAGAAGTCTAAAGCTAATAAGTAACAGAAACTAAAAACATTTTAGCTTATTCTTTGGAGGAAACATAAAGGACTTTCTTAGTATCTTTTCCATAGCCAACTTTGCAAAAAACTAAAAGAAAATGTCCTTAGTTTAAAAGAGAAAACTAAAAAGGAAAAAAAACTGTAATTTTTGAAAAAGATTGTCTCAAAGAGAATATTTCTTTAGAAAAAACAAAATTTAAATTTATTTTTTTCAAAATCCTTTTCAAACATTGTTTCTAAATTCTTTTATAAAGCATACAAAATCTCTTTAATTAGAAGGCAGTAAAAGTAAATAGCTTCAAAGATAATCGTCAATAGAAAAACTTAGTTCAAAAAACACTTTTGTTCATAATTGATTTATTTATCAAGAAAAAAAAGGTTGAGACTATTCATATTTAAGAGAAACTGCTAAAAATTCAAAAATAAGCTACTTGAATATAAGGAGATGCTTAACAAAAAAAAGAAGAAAAGTAACTTTTTATAGAAAAATTTAAAATAAGAGGAAAATTTTGCAAAGTATTTGGAAGCCACTCCATCAAAATAGAAGTTTGTTTTTTAGTTTGAATTCAGTTAAAATCTATTTTAAAATACATAAACCTTCAAAGATCCACAATTATGGAGCAAGTCATCCATCAGGAAAGACACTTAAATGAACAAATAGCTAGAAAGACCTGAATAAGTCTCTAAGCACTCAAGCAATAAAGCCTTAAGATAAAGTGTTCAAAAACACATCAACAATATTTATGAAGAGTCACTGAAAAAAGAGGAGGAAAGTCAATCAGATAGTCAGTAAGAAATATCACAATAGTAGAAAAAATTACTTGAGCTCATAAAATAAGAAAAAAATAGCTTTCATTAACAAAACATGCTTATTTCTTCTCTTGAAAAGGGTCAAATTTGTGAAGACTAAGATTCTCCTAGCAAATATAAAGAAACTAATAGAAATGAAACAAAACCTCAACTAGCTAGTTCACAGGAAGATTAAAACTGGCTATAGCAACAGATAAAAGCTAAAAGGCTCAAAAAGTTTCTATTTTAGCAAAAATGTTCTTACTTTTTGCATCAGCTCCACAGAAAAATACCAAAAAAAGAAGAAAAAATAGAAAAAAAGGAAGAATAAATCGAAAAAAGCTTAGATGATTCAATCTCTTAGACAAATTAGCTTTACAAAGCATGCAGAACTTTATTCAGAAGAAAGTTTCTACTCTTGTTGTTAGAAAAGCATAGGAAAAAAGAACAAGAGCTGATAAAGAAATAGGAACAGCTTGAAATAGTCAAATACCAGCTATTTAAAAGGCAAAAATAGCTAAAAAAGAAGATTTTTATCTCATTAAGTTCCCAAGTCTAGTTGAAAAAGGGTTTAGACCTCAAGAGAAGATGTTTTAGAGGATTGCTGCTCTTCAGCCGACAGAAGAAAGCTTTGAAAGAATACCTTAACCTATAAGCAAGAAGTAAGGAAGAAGGTTTAAGCTTTTTCCCAGGCTCTTTGTAATAAAAGCAAAAATTCAATGACCTAAAGCTTCAGTGATTTTATTAGAATGTAGTTTTTTGGCTTTGATTAACTCAAAGTGCATTAATCCATCTCATACAAAAATAACTTCATAGATGTATCCCATTTTCAAAGCTAAATATGCCAAAGGTTTACTATTTGATTTAATCAATTGCCAAGGTTCAGGCAGTCTTCGTTTTACATTTCGGAGTCAAAGTGAACCTTAGATGGAGGGTAGAATTTTTCGGCCAACATCTTCACCTCTTCTTGTGTAACTTTTTCCACGGGTTCGCTCAGTACTAATTCCTATATGGGGTTTTCATTCTTTATCTCAATTTGCAGCTTCTCTTTCTCATCCTAGATTTAGATGATTGTTGAAAGGTTATTCGGCTTGTTTCGATAGTGTCTTAGCTTCTCGAGGAGTCTTAAAATTTCGCCTTGCTTCTCGGAGCTAGCTAACTCCTTTATAAAGTCTATGTAGTTGGAGTCATAGAAAAGGCGATTGAGCAAAAAACTTTGGTTTTACTGCTGCACAAGCTGCAAAACTGCGTTCTTTTCTGAAAGCTTTTTGAGAGAACAGCCATGGGCATTTGATCCAACGCGCTAGTAAAACAACATATATGCATTTTTACTGCGTTCATCGTTCCCCCCAAAGCACTCACCTTTCAAGTTGTTTGTGATGTCCCAAGGGCTGACTCTTTTGTCATTGAATTAAAACCAAAGTTAGTTGATTTTAATGAGTGAGTAATAGTGGCCACTTTCCGCAGAACCTGAATGAATGATGATTCCACAGAGTTTGTAGTCGAAATAATGTGGGTTGCTTTCCTTCCTGCCCGGGAGGGCATACCTGCTTAGCTACAACTCAAGAGGGAACTCAAAATAGTCATTGATCTTAAACCTGTTCATTTGTTCAAAGTTCCAGCAGAAGCGTTTTAGAGTGAAGACCAGTAGATTAGGTAGTTTGCCCAAATAAGACTTACTTGAAGCTCTTATCTTTTTGTGCAGCACTTCAGAATAGTACATGTTTTCACCCTAAAGCACATGTGGTTTTGAGAAAGCAGAAATAGCTTCATGAAGGTTTTTCCGATACTTAATATCAATCATCATAGTTAAAAAGGTCTATTACACGTTTTTTACCTCAGAACCTTCCTCCAAGCCTCGAATTTAATGACACACAGTCCCACGAATGGTCTAGTTAACGGCGGTGTTTCCGACTTCTTCTTCAATGTTGTGCATCAGAGATGCAAAAAACTAGTTTACATCTTGCTGAACCATGGGTCTGACTGGCTCTCCATTTATCTTGGCAGTTTCGATAAAATCATTTGGATACACAGGAGACCTTATTCCGCAGTAAAGATGAGCAAATATCTTTTTCAGCTGCAGTAGCTTTATAGGTTCATCAGTGGCTTGGTTGTCCTGCTCCAGAAGATAAGTAGGAAAAGTTGAATGGTAAAGCTGCTGCATAAGGGAGTTAATGTAGCAAGTTGCTCCTAAGTTTTTAATGCCTACAAACTCTCCACTCCTTATTTCGCCTTCTTTTTCGTTCAAATCTTTGAAATCGTTCATTAGCTGACGCACAGACATGGTCACAATCTTCGCAACATCCGTATATTTGCACATTTTGAGAATGAGTTGGTAGGCAGATTTGCGTATGTTTTTGCAGGAAAAGAAAGGATAAGGGTTTTTGGTGCCGAACAAGTAGTCGTTAAAAAGCCATTTCGCAACTGTAAAGATGTCTTAGTTCTTACGCTCTCCTCCTTTCTCAGACTTAAAGTGCCTGTCGAGAAGGGTTAGGCTTATTTGGAAATAGCCGATTATCTCTTCTTGCTGGAAACTTGCAATCTATGATTTCAGATGGTACAACAATCTCGTTAGTGTTGCCAATTCTTAGCATGAATCAAAGATAGGCGTGATCTTGAGCAGCTAGTTAATGCAAGAGAAAAAGGAAGGAACACACAGCTTGCTATCTTTTTACTGCTTTTACAAGTTAAGTGCTGAAATAAGCTTAAAAACAAAGTTACTCAAAAACTAGCGACTTGAGGTATACTTTAGCTGAAGCGCAGTGGCAATACAGATGAACTCGATCGGCTTGCCATACTTGAGCAAAAGTTGCGGCAAATCTTTATGCTGCAGCAGTGAATAACACTTATCAGCTTCTATGGGATAAATGAGTTGGAGAATATAGATTTTGGCCATTTGATTGACGACTTTACTGGAAATGTCAAAAGTCAACAAGTTGTCAAACATGCTTGAGATTACATTTTAGTTAATGTGAAAGATCTGTTTGTTGAACTTCTCCATAGCCTTGGAGTACAGAGTCACGATTTGAAAGTCGCTTTAAGTGATTTCTTTTTTTTGCAAAAACTCTTCAAAAAGCGTAATAATTGGGCACTCAATCTCTAGAAGAAGTAGCTTAATCATTTCTTCGAAATGCTACATCTATGAAGGCTTTTCCTTCACTATTGACTACAGCCATTGTTTCAAGTAGGTTCCTAAACTTTTTTACTTAAAGAGCTCTTCTTTGAGTGAACTTTTAGTCTTTATCGAGTGCATGATTATATGCACTATGTAAACAGCCTGTTCTGTTGTTTTATTTAAGAAAAGAGAGGGCCAATTGCCACTTTCAAGATGTTTTTGGACTAAACCCAAGTATTCTTGGTTCAAAGGCAGTTTTTGGATGAATTTCCAAGTTGATGGCTTATTATTAGTTATTCTAAAGCACTGAAGTATTGTATCCAAGAGTTCACTTTTTTCTACAAGCAAAGTGGCGAAGGATAGCTGCTTCTCTTCATCGACCATTAGGCAATCTTCCTTTTCTAGTTTCTTTTATTTGTACTCTTATTTAAGCTCAGCCATTTTCTAGGCATCAAACAAATAATTAGCAATGTTTTCAATGTTTTCTCCCTCATACTTATTTATAATGAATTTTAGAAAGTCCTCGTCAGTTTAGTTGCCTATCAAAGATTTCAAAAGCTAAAGTTGCTATTTTTAGACAGTTTTTTTGTCAGATTAGCTCTCAGTCATTTACTTTTCGCTGACTGTGATTGTATGCCCATTTTCAAGCCTCAGCTCCTTCAAAGTCAGGTTTTCTCCTTTTAGTAGCTTCCCTTTGGCCCATAACTCAATGTTTTTGGCGGGAGGGTTCAAATTTTCTCCAATGTAGCATCTCAAGTCAGACAAAGTTATTTTCTAGTTGAATTAAAGTGTGAAGTTTTTAGCCCCCAAGCTATAAGAGCTCGATGTATGTATGTTGAAGGTGAGTAAGTTTTACTTAGGCTCTTCAAGTCTATCTTTCTCAAGGCAGTTTTTGTGGGCAAGTTAAAAGAGTCTCAGGATAATCACTTGCCTTTTATTTTCATCCTAAGGCTTAGTCATCTGAAGTGCATAGCCCATGTACTTTCTCAAGTGAACTATGAGATAGCGATTCATGGCTTCCTTTGTTTATTCAGAATTGGCTATAAGTTTACAAATGAAGTCTTTGCATTTTTTGACTACTTTAAGGTCAAGGCAGTTGAAGTAAATGTAAATGAATTTATCCATGCCAATCAAAGGCTCTTTTTCAATTTTATAGTGGTCTTTGTCAAAACTAATAAGCTTACAGTCTTAGTTTAGCCTTAAAAACAACATCTCCAAGCAATCATAGACCCTCAAGCTGAACCAATCCCCTACCAAGCTCATTAGAATCTAAAAAAAGATTAAATTCACACTTTCTTCAGTGATTGAGCCTTCAAATCTCACCAGCTCCTTCAGAAAAACGAAAAACTGCTATCTTTCCCGCTAATCCCTTCCAGTTGTTCCAAGAACTTTCCACAAAAACTCAGTAATGTTCCTTTAAAGAGGCTTGTTGAATCTGCAGAAAAAGATAATCACAGATAAAGCTTTCTCTACAACAGGACGAGAAAATCTATGTCTAGCCAACAAAGCTAGCATAAGTTCGAAGACACCCTAACCTGCAAGAGTACTGATTAGTTCATACTTGCCCTGTCCTCTATCTCTCGCGGTCTAAATTTTGAGCCAGTGCTAAATAATCCAAAGAGAGCAAACTGAGTTATTTTTGAGCAATTTGACGATTTAGTTGAAAAGCTAGTTTTTGAAAAGTTTGCTATGAGTGGTGATGAGTTTGAGCAGGATGGGCATGTAGTAGCTTTGGTGCTGCAATGAGAATTCAATCAGATAGGCCAGGAGTTTTTTGACAAACTTTTGGAAAAGCTACGACTGCTCATCTTCTTCTTCCATCTAGTTTTCCTTGTTTTATTGCAGAATTAGATTTTTCCTCTTGCGGGAGTTGTCTTAGCTAATCAAAGGATTGGAAAGAATGGTACTGATAAAACTTATGAAAAGGCTGGATTCTCTATCAGAGTGATAAGGAATTATCTAAAACACCAGGAAAAGATGCTGAAGCTTCAGCCAACCCAACATGCTTTGAACTACTTTGAAGATTTACTCAGAATTCAGAGAGTTCCGCATCAACTATACAATCTAAAGGTCTCCCAAGACTCCCATCTCATAGAGAAAGTGGATTATTGGCTGAATTTACCTCAGGATTCTCGAATGTGTGGAGTCTCTTAAAAAGTTTTAAATGATCTTAACTTACATCAACCAGTTCACTATTTAGAACCTAAACTTTTCTTTGTTTTTGCACTCAATAACAAGGTCATTGATTATTTTGAACCCTAACATCTTTTTTTACATTTGCTGGCTTTCTCTTATGAGCTAATAGACTATGACAAAAAGAAACTATTTGAGTATCGAGGGATGGTTTTTGCCCAGTTAAACCAGAAGGTTGAGATATTCTTCAAGTTCTTTTTTGTCAGCAGATGGCGTATCGCTTAAGTAAAAGTAGTTCTTTTTTTATTAGATCAAGCCCTAAACGAGGTCATTTTCTGCTCTTGATAGAAGGAATAGGTTGAATGTGGGCTTGTGTTTCCTCAAGCAGGACTTGTAAAAGAGGTCATAGTAGAAGCGGTAAAGGTGATTGGGTGCATATTGGTGCATTTAAACGGTAGAAAACTATCGCAGCAGTTCGTAGATGCTAGTTGAGTCGGGATTTTCTTCTTGAAGGTAGATGTTGATGATCTGGATGGCTTCTTCCGTGAGTCTGTAAGAATAAAACTACTTTTTCTTATCGAGGATCACACTGAGGGCATCTTGAAATCTCTAAACCTAATCGATCTAGTTGAAAATCTCACTCAACTTCTTCAGGAAAATGCAGTTTAGACTGAACTACATTTCGCGCTCGTTGGACTTCCTCTGTTCACCCAAGATGATCTCCAGAATCCGAGCTGACTTTTATGTGGAGAGCAGTCCTATGCTCAACCTAAATTCACAAAGGGCTTCATTATATTATTCGAGGTCAATACTGTTGAGGAGTTTGTACTAAATGCTTTCTTTTTCATATCGGCTGTTGTGCTCAACATTCTCAAAATCTAAAATTCTGTTGTCCCCAGCTTCGAGGAACCTTTCATAGTTGTCTCCAAGTATGTTGTTCTCTTTCTACCGGTCCGAGAGATTGTCAGCATTGTTTTGAATTGAATCATTGCCTTCGGGGCGAAAGTCTCCTCCTGTATTAAAAAGGTGGTCTAAAGAGTCCTCTTCTTGCATATATAAAATTATAGAGAGCTAAATATGCTATTCATTTTCAATCGAAATACCCTTGGAATTAAAAGAGCTCGAAAATTCAACATTGGCTTATGTTTACTTCACCGATAAATATGACAAAATCATAGTTCTTTTGAGAAAAAAAATATGTTAGAAATATATTTAGACCATTTTTTTCGGCACAGTACTTTCTAGTATTTTGTTCAGGAATTG